>Ga0307419_10000151_pt1 | contig 30181 bp, 23 predicted proteins | sample SalMarWE160230MG_2_FD_202512 | JGI IMG/M metagenome (GOLD analysis project Ga0307419, IMG submission 202512) | Salt marsh sediment microbial communities from the Plum Island Ecosystem LTER, Massachusetts, United States - WE1602-30 | ecosystem: Environmental > Aquatic > Marine > Intertidal zone... | reverse complement strand
AAACGTAATTCTTCTGCTGTAAATGTTCGATTAATATAAGCAGCTTTATAAAGCCTAATTAACTCATTTATAAAGATATTTTCATTTGTTTTAATATCCGCGATTGATACAAGAATTACATATCCATGAGGTTTAGTAACTCTAATTACTTCATTTAATATTTTATATCGAGACATGTTAAAAAACTTAGGATTCTTTTTATATACAGGTATAAAACTTGCATCGAAAAAATCCTCGCGTTCACGAAAAAGCCCTCCTATAATTTCAGTATATCGATATTTGTCTGTAATTCTATTATTATTAGATTTATTTATTTCATTTTTTGAGAGAATAAACATTTCTTTTGTAAAATCAGAAAGTTGATTAGCAATAGATAGTGGGACATATTCAGATAACCAAATGGATAGCGTTCTATCAAAATGACGTTTTTCAATTTTCGTTAAAATTATTTTGAAAAAATTATCTCGATATTCATTAGAATCCATTATATTATTGTTTATTAGGAATTTTAATAATAATTTAGGGATATAATTTGTAAATTTAGTTGGATTTATTGAAACTTTCCCAGTTTTGCCATTAGAAGTTAATAATCCTCTTTTTTCTAATTTATCTAAACTATAATAAAAACTACCCGTTGATAGTTTTTTTGTCAAATTTATAAAATCATAAAATTTATCTGAAGCTTGGGATATTCCTTGCTTTTCCTTAAATTCAACAGTTTTTTCTTTAAATTCAATAAATTGCTTCACTTCATTGAACAAAGTGTGTCTTACAACAGGAGTTGAATAACGCGCCAAAAATTGAAGTGTAATGATATCTGCTATAGATAAATCTGCAAAATCTGATATTGTGTGATATGCGGCATAATCAAAAAAAGTGTGTTCTTTTTCAGTCATCGCTAAATTCTTTCGAAAATGTTATATATAGAGTCTATAATCAAAAGGATTTAAGTTTTTCTAAAATTAGAGATTTTTTTCTCTTAATCGCGAAATTTATATATCGTTAATCATTCTTGAAATTAAAAAAAAAAAATTGTGAATTAAATATGGATTCTACAGAGAAATATTTAGATGTTCCTGAAGCAATTGGTTTAGATGGTATTGACCTAGAAAAATATATAATTGCAAGTTATATCATTAAAAGACCAAGAGGGATGAATGTTAATTATTTAGCACGATTTGCTGCAATTGAACAATCAACTGGTACTTGGGTCAGAGTTCCTGCAGAAACTGAGGAAGTGAGAAAAACTCATGTTGCTAGGGTGCTTGGTGTATATGAAATTCCAACTTATGAATATGTATTACCACCAAAAGATGAGCTGAAAGAGAGGTTGTATTTCGTTCAAATTGGTTTTCCAATAATCAATATAAAAGGAGATGGAATCCCCATGCTTCTAACATCTGTAATTGGAAATATCAGCATTACCCACGGATTAAAACTCGTAGATTTAGCATTTCCTAAAGCATATTTAAAAGATTTTAAAGGTCCCAAGTTTGGCATAGATGGACTTAGAAAACTTCTGAAAGTTCCTGAAAGACCAATGCTAAATAATATGGTTAAACCTTGTACAGGTCATACTTGTGATGTTGCTGCTGATTTAGTATATCAAGCAGCAGTAGGAGGGTGTGATGTTGTAAAGGATGATGAATTAATTTCCAATCCTTCGTTTAATACACTGGAAGATAGAATTACCGCTGTAATGGAAAGCATTGATAGAGCTGATTCTGAGAAAGGAGAAAAAACGCTTTATACCATAAATATCACGAGCCAATTACCAGAGATGTTTGAGTATGCTGACAAGATGATTGAACTAGGGGCAAATGCCTTGATGATTAATTATTTAACCGTTGGTTTTGAAGCATTAAGAGCTGTTACCAAAGATCCTTCTATTAAAGTTCCAGTATTAGGACACATGGATTTTGCTGGAGCTTATATCGGTGGTCCATGGACTGGATTAACGAGCATGCTGGTTCTTGCTAAATTTCCAAGGATTTGCGGAGCAGATAGCGTTGTAATCCCTGCACCATATGGCAAAGCAGAAATTCTAGATGAGAGGTATGAACAAAATTTAAAAGCGTTAAGATACCCATTTCAACACATAAAACCTACTCTACCAATGCCTTCAGGAGGAATTACTCCCGGAATGGTAGAAAAATGCATAAAGGAAGCAGGTACTGATATTCTTATTGGAAGTGGAGGAGGAATTCACAGTCACCCAGATGGTCCAACCTCGGGAGCTAAAGCTTTTAGACAGGCAATTGATGCAGTCATGCAAGGATTAGATGTCCAGAAAGTAGCAAAAGAACACGAAGAATTAGGAAAAGCCCTTGGAGTTTGGGGTAGTGGAAAAACTAAATTAATAGAATAATTATTATTTTTTCTTTTTTATCACGTATTAAAACAATCTTTGTTCGAAACGTTCCTCAAGGTCTTGTAACGATGATTTTAATATTACGTTGATTTTAGATTTAAAATCTGATCGAGTGACTTTTTCTGCGATCGAGTTATTATGTAGATCTACTAATTGAAGTGAACACATATTATTCAAGTAATTTACTTCGATTTCATTACTAAGTTTATTATTAGACAAGTTTAATTCCCTTAAATGTTTTAATTGCATTAAATCCTTGATCGTGCTAATGTTGTTGTTGGATAAATCAAGTTTTATTAAATTGGTTAGATTTGTTAGTCCTGTGATTTCTTCTATTGATTCTATATTATATTTCCATCCAAAAGGTAATCCTTTAGTCTCAAGTTCTAAATCTGATAAATTTAATCCAGTTACTACTCCTAATTCCTCATTAATTTCATAAGATAAGTATCTATAGGAGAGGGAGAGCTCTAGAATAGTTAGGTAATTTATTAATATGTCTGCCAGTTGGTTTTGTGTTAAGTTTGATAAATTCTTCTTCAAGAGCTTTTTAATTGTTTTGTTATATTTATGCTTAAAATGATACTTGGCAATTTTCATTAGATTAGATTCATTTAAAAGTTGATATAAGTAATCGATAAGTGAATGCTTCGCAACGTCATCTTGAATTTCTTTTAAAGCTTTTATTAATGAAACTTGACAAGTATAAGAGTTTTCATGTTGAATTGCCCAATTAATTAAAGGAAATGCTTTGTTTATGAAATTCTCACGAAGCAAATCTATTGCTAACAATTTAATTTTTTGGTTTGAATCTGTAATTAGCAATTGTTCCAATATCTCAAAAAATGAATCATTTAATCCTAACTTTTCAAAATATATTAAGGCAGAAACTCTTAATGATTCTTCTTCAGAATTATTAATAATTGCAGTCAATAATTCAGTCGTTGTGCGCTTATCTAAAAGATTTTCAGTATATTGCTCGTATATCCTTGATGGAGTTAAAGCCATAACAAATAATTAACTTTAGCGATATAATATCTCTATATATTTAAAAAAGAAATACAATATAAAATTTCAGATTGAGATTATTATATTACTGAAAAAAACGCTTAGGTCCTTTTAACAATTCAGCTATAGTGCTTTTTAGCCTATTAAAAGGTTTTAGCGTACCAGAGAAAGGCGTATCGACATCATGTTCAATAAATGGATCTAAATAAGCTTCGACTTTATTTAATTTCTCCAGATTACCTTCAGATAATAAGTAGAGGAAAAATTCGTTTTTATATTTCTTAAATGTTAAAAATCTATAATTTTGAAATCCTAATCTCACGGCAATCCAACGAGGGTATGCTCCAGTATTACCTAAAGTGTTTGCAGCAATAGCTTCGATTTTTGCTGTCAATAATGACTCAATCATTTCTTTTTCTTCTTCGGGGCTTTCAGTTTCTCCAGGAAATTTAACTCCTAGCTCTGTTCCTAAGAGTAAGGATATTACACCAATGGACATCGAGGACAATCCCAGGTAGTCAATACGGAGCTTGTCTTCTACATAAGGTATTTCTTGATCTGAAAATACGTCATGTAATTGGATGTATTTGTTGATTATAGCCCGTATTTGAGCTTCAAACTTTCGATCTATTTCATCTTTTTCCAATTTGCTTAGATTATTTACATCCTTACCGCTTACTAATTCTCCATAGTAATTTGCCATTTGTTCGAGAAAATACTTGCCCTTTTTATCTGGGAATTTACCATAAATGAGGTAAATTATTTCATTCTTTTCGAAAAATTGACATTTATCTTCCTCTTCATTATTTGATATGAGAAGCATCTGATCTAATTTTCCACCCAGTATACCAGTTGCAATATTATCAAGATTATTAGAAAGTTCTAATAAATAGACTAATTTCTTATTAGTATAAAAGAGGGGTATTCTCTCTTTTGAAGTAATCCCGCATAATTTAATATATTCTTCTTCTCCCTTGAGACGAATCATTTCATCATTAAAAGAGAATTTTTTTTCTTCTCGCTTAACACGTACTTTACCTTGAAATCGTTCTGACGCTACTTTGGTTTTTTTTTCAAAAGTTTTAGGTTCAATTTTTATATCCTTTATGTTCTTTTCATCTACATATTTAAATAAACCGGGTAAAAACTTTTTACACTTAGGGCAGAGTTTATCAGCAGGATATGGTTTAATAATAACATACCCACAATTCTGGCATTTAATTTTATCTTTTGTTGCCCCAAATAATTGATTAGAAATGTTAAGTCAACCCCACTAGACTAAATCAAATTAGTATGTAAACTTATAATCGAATAATAAAGATTAACATGCATAATAAATATTTTCTTTTTACTATTGATGGAAATTACAGATACTTCTTAGCAATATCTTGAAAAGCCGTTAAAAATTTATTATTATTCTCTGTTGTACTAATTGTTATTCTTAAATAATTATAGAGATTCGGCATGCTGAAATGTTTTACAATAATCTTTATTTCCTTCAAATCCCACAAAAATTTGAGAGTTTTTGCTTGGTCCTCATATCTTATAAATATAAAATTGGCATCAGAAGGTAATACAGATATTCCCTTGTATTTTGATAATTCATTTGTTAATCTAGTTCTTTCTGATTGGATTTTTTTATTTTGTTCATATACTTTATTTCGATGTTTAATACAAGAAAGAGCAGCCATCTGTGAAATATAACTAGTATTAAAAGGAAGTTTAACCCTGTTCATTTCTTTAATAATTTTAGCATCAGCTAATGCAAATCCAATCCTTAAGGAAGCCATTGAAAAACCTATTGAGAAAGATCGACAAACAATTAGATTATCCAGGCTTTTTAGGAGTGAGAGACATGTTTTCTCACCAAAATCTGCGTATGTTTCGTCGACAACGACAATACCAGTACTTGACTTACAAATTTTTTCTATAATCTCATTATCGAAGGATTTACCATTGGGATCATTTGGAGAGTTGATAAAAATTAATTTGCTATTTAGATTAAAAATTTCATCGGGTATTGAAAAATCTTCAGTAAGTTTAATCTCTTTTATCTTTGCATTATAAAGATTAGCCAATATTTTATACATTCCATAAGTAGGATAAAATACAACTATTTCATCCTCTGGATCAATAAAAACCTTAAAAATAGTATCAATAATTTCATCAACTCCATTTCCTATGAAAACGGTATTTCGATTTGTTAATGTGTTTTTATCTCGTAATAATTGATTTAGGATTGCTTTTCTTAATTCAAGAGCTAAGGGATCGGGATATTTGTTTAAATTTTCAGAATCATCAATAGCTTTTTTTATATCTACCAATATATCTGGAATAGGAGGATAGGGATTTTCATTTGTGTTTAACATTATCCATTCTTCTTCATTTAATCTTTCAACAGGTTCATATACAGTGTATTTTTTTAAAGATTCTCTAAATAAATTCTCAATTTCCATAATATCAACCTAAATATTTGTATCGAAGATTACTATCTCAAAATGAGTATTACTTGGATAATGAAATCTTAAATTTTAATTTTTGTCCTTTTCAAAAACTCAATTTTTAAATGTATCACAACTATTTGTTTTATAATATATTACAATGAAATTAGAGTTAGAGTTGAGATAGGTATTACATCGTACGCGCTAATGTTTAACGTTCTTGAGGGGGGTGTTAGTGAACCGATTGAATGGAATAAAGATAATTTAACTGCTGATAGATCTATTATTATTTTGGATGAATCGAATCAGATTGTTTGGTTGTGGCATGGATCCAAGCAAGGATTAGTAGCTAGAAGAACTGCGCTTAGGCAAGCAGATTCACTCAAGGGTCATGGATATACGGTTGGAAAAAGTATTATAGGGAGAGATCTCAAACAAATAATGGAAATAGATCAGAGAAAAATAGGTAGAGATCCAGTCACCGATGAGATATATGGAAATTTAGAGAATTTACTAAATCAGGAAAGTAAAAAGTTGGAAAATTATGTTGTAACTTTTGAAATGAGAGGAGATGAACCTTTAATATCAAAATCGATTGAAGAGAAGTCTTTTGTCTCTAAACCCATTGAAAAAAAGGTATTAGCTAAAGAAATTGAGTCTCCAATAAATATAATTGAGAAACCACTACCAGAAACAATTATTAAAGAAACACCTCCAGCGAAAAGTCCCACTTTTAAACCTACTAATGAATATGATCTATCTGAAGATACACCAAAAGTTATAAAAACCACCCCCAGTGAAGAAAATGAAGAAAAGTTGCCTGAATCTGAAGGAACTTTGACTCCAGCATTGCAAGCAAAAATTGGGTTTGTATTAGCGGGAATATTGGATCATTATGATGATATTTGGGTATCAAAAAAAAATGATGGTAGTTATTCTGTAGAGATGATGGATGGACCGATATGCCTTTTTAAGGTTTCAGAAGGGGCAAAAATATCATTTTCACCTGATTCTTTCAAAGGGATTTCGACTAACGTGAAATTAGAAATTCAAAAAAAATTTGTTTCTCTTTCTAAATTAATTCTTTAATTTTATAATTCTTTTTTTCTTATTTTTTGTTAATGATTTGTAAATTTCATATAATTATTACTAGGTCGATTTAATTGAAATTCAAGGATTTAGCGGAACTCTTATTGAAATTAGAAAATACAAGTAAAAGGCTTGAAATGATCGAAATTTTATCAAATTTCTTCAAGAAAATAAAGATATCTGGAGAATATGATGATTTAGATAAGATTGTCTATTTGTTACAAGGGCAATTGGTCTCAAATATTAAACAAGCACCAAAAATAGGGGTTGCTGAAAAAATGATTATAGAAGCATTATCATTGCATTCAGGAGTGGAAAGTGATAAAATAAAAGACACCATAAATAAAACAGGAGATATCGGAATAACGGCAGAATATATATTAACTAAGAAGAAAAAACAAAAATCTCTTTTTGATTTCTCTGAAAATTTACAAAAAAATAAAGAAGATCTCGAAATTCAGGAAATATATTCAGCACTTCAAAGAATGTCTATAACGGAAGGGAGTGGTTCTCATGATAAAAAGTTGGGAATCCTTAGAGGTCTTATGAGCAAGTGTTCAGCCTTAGAAATAAAATATCTATTACGTATTATAACTTCTACTTTGAGAGTTGGTATTTCTACGCTTACAATCTTAGATGGATTAGCTTTGGGTATTACTGATGATAAGGATAATAGAGAATTTATTGAAAAAGCATATAATTTCGACCCAGATCTGGGAGATATCGCAAAATTGCTTGTAAAAGGAGGTATTAATGCGATTAAAAAAGTTAAAATAAGTTATGGAAGACCTATAAAGTGTATGCTAGCATCTCGAGTTCCATATGGTGATATCATCGAAAAATTGGGCTCACCATTCAAAGCAGAATATAAATTAGATGGTGAAAGGCTTCAAATCCATAAAAATGGAAATAACATTCAATTATTTTCAAGAAGATTATTAGAAATTTCAGATCAATACCCTGATGTTTGTAAATTTGTGAAGAAGAACATTAACGCTGAAAACGTAATATTAGAAGGCGAAGTTGTCGCAATGGATGTCTTTTATGAAAAAATGCTTCCATTTCAAGTACTCAGTAGACGACGACGTAAATATGATGTTGAAGATGTTTCAAAAGAGATTCCCGTCTGTTTATTCTTATTTGATATATTATTACTAGAAGATGAATCATATATCAACAAACCCTTTTTCTTACGGAGGAAGAAATTAGAAGAAATCATCATTGAATCTGATGAAATTAGACTAGTGGAATCAAAATTGATTCAAACTACTGAAGAATTACTAGATTTCTTTCAAGAGGCGAGGGAAAAGGGAAATGAAGGTATTATCGCAAAATCTATTAAAGAAGATTCAGCATATCAGGCAGGAAATAGAGGATTTCTCTGGATTAAAATGAAAGGGTTAGAGGGGGGAAAATTAAAGGATTCTGTCGATGTAGTACTAGTGGGGGCATTCTATGGGAGGGGACGGAGAAAAGGGGTATATGGTACTTATATTGGAGCGGTGTACGATCCAATAAATGATATATTCGAAGCATTTACACGTATAGCGTCTGGATGGACTGATGAGATTATGGAACTATTGAAAAAAGAAATGGAGCAGTATGAGGTAAATAAAAAACCTGTAAATGTTAGTTGTGAAGATATTCCAGACCAGTGGTTTCTTCCAAAAGTTGTGATTGAAATCATTGGAGATGAAATTACCATAAGTGATAAGTTTCCTTCTTTAGGATATTCATTAAGATTTCCAGTTTTTCAACGGATTCGAACTGAAAAAGGACCTGAAGATGCTACCACTACTGATGAAATACTACAATTATATAAGAGTCAATAAACAATTTTTACACCATTATCTTCTAACACTTCAAAACACTCTGGTGTTTTTATAAACTTGTTTCCACCTATATAAAGTTCTTCTAATTTAGTGAGAGAGGCCAGTGAAATTGGTAAAATTTGGAGCTCATTTTGTGACAGATTTAAGTATCGTAAGTTTATTAAAAACTTGAAAGTTTCTGGAATTGTTTTTAATTTGTTATCTTTTAGGTTTAATGAAGTTAATGAAGTTAAATTGCTTATTGAATCAGGAACTTCACGTAATTCATTTCTTTCTAAATCAAAATTTTTAAGTGAGGATAGGTATCCGATTGAATTAGGGAGAGTTTTGATTTCATTCCAACTTAGATTTAAAATTTCTAAAGATTTCAAATTAGAAATTGATTCTGGAACTGTGAGTAGCTTGTTATCATGGAGATTTAATTCTTTAAGTTTTTTTAATTTTCCGAAAGATTCAGGTAAGGATGTTATATTATTTAATCTAAGATTTAAGATTATTAATTCGCTTAAATCAGAAAAAGATTCTGGTAGATTAGATAATTCATTTTTCCATAAATATAGTTCCTTCAAAGAATTTAAGAGACCAAAAGATTCTGGTAAGTTTTGAATATTATTGACATTTAGATTGAGATGTTCTAAATCATTTAAAATTCCAATCCAACGTGGTAAATGTGTTAGTTGGTTATATCTAAAGATCAATTTTTTTAAAGATGTTAGATTTTTTATAGGTTCAGGAAAAGACGTCAAATTTTTAAAGATAAAATCTAACTGGGTAACTCTGCAATTTTTGATTTCATAATTTAACCTCCAAATTACCTTCTTAAAGTAAGTTAATGTGAAATAATTCAATAAAATAGTTATATAACTGTAAATTGAATCTTTTTGTGAAGATCCTTCAATACATTTCTTAATTTTAATTTTATAATCCTTATCAACGATATCTTGGAGTTCTTGTAATAAAAAAGGTTTAATTAGCTTAAAATCTTGTTTTTTAAGTTCATATAAAAATTCAACAAGAAAATTCAAAACAGTTTCTAATACTAATTGTGAGTCATCATTGTGAAGAGTCCACTTCATTGGTTTATAAGCTTTGTCATTAAAATTAGAACTTAAAAATGTTGCGGCAGCATCCCTGATAGTTTCATTAGAATCTGAAATTAAAAGATTTTCAAAAACACTAAATATACTATCAGATAATGAAACTGTCTTCTCATTTATTTTCCAGATTTCAGAAAATATTTTAATGCATTTTAGACGTATTTTAAATGATTTACTATTTTCTATCAATGTGAGTAATTGTTCTAAAGCAGATCTTTTATCAATACTTTTATCTCTAAATTTCTCTAAAATTTTGCTAGGTGCTAATTCCATTGTTGTTTATAGAAAGAATATTATTTCAAATATCAATTAGCTAAAAAAAGCAAATTATTTCAATTTATTTGTAGATTACTAATCCCTTTCGTTCTAAGGATTTTAAAAAATCAGGAATTTTTTCAATTGAATTAAAATTTAAATCCAGGGTTTTAAGATTTTCTAACTGAGTTAAAGATTCTGGAACTTCAACTAGTTCATTTCCCCATAGATTTAAAATTTCAAGAGATTTAAGCATTCCTATCCAACTTGGGAGAGTTTTGAATTTATTCCAGCTAAGATTTAATGACTTTAATTTTAATAATTTCTGAAAAGAATCAGGTAATGATTCTAAATTATTATTCCAAAGCGCAATTGATTCAATGTTTTGAAGTATTCCAATATTTTTAGGTAATTCAGTTATATTATTATCATATAGTTGTAATTCTTCTAACTTTTTTAGAGATTTAATCCATTTTGGAACAGAATTCAACCTATTTCCAGCTAAACTTAACTTTTTAAGAGATTTGAGAGATTTAATACTCTTTGGTAAATGTATTATATTATTTAGACCTAACTCTAATACTTTAAGTGATCTTAATCCCTTCAAACTTTTAGGAAATTCTTGAAGCTTATTTCCATGAAGATCCAGAGATTCTAATTTTGACAGGTTTTTCATTGATTTTGGTATGGAAATCAAACGGTTTGATCTCAGATCTAAGGTTTTAAGCTTTTTTAGATTATTTATGGAATGGGGTAAATATTTCAATTTATTATATTTTAGATTCAAGTATTCTAAGGATGTTAAAGAACCGATAGAATTTGGGAGGTTATTTAATTTATTATAACTTAAATCTAAATATTTTAATGCTTTCAGAGTTCCTATTGAATTCGATATCCTTGTCAATCGATTGAATTTCAAATCTAATTTTTCCAAATACCTTAAATGGACTAAATATTCGGGGAATTTATTTAATACATTCCAACCAAATACATGACTACTAACATCTGATAAATATAATTCAGAAACTAATAAATCTTTTATTGTATAATTTATATTGCCATATTTCTTTTCTAACTCCTTAATAATAAAGAAATTTATTAAAAATTCCGAAAGTTCTATAGTGGAATAATTTACAATAAGATTGTTTCTTATTAACTTATCCATCTCTTTTTTAAATGAAATGTTATCAATTTTATTTAATCTCTCTAATATTAATGACTTCGCTTCATTATGGGATAAATGACCTAATATATCCGTGATTGTAATTAAAGGGATTATTGACTCTTCATTGTTAAACGCCCATTTAACTGGTTCATAAGTTCTACTTGGGAATTTTTGCCTTAAAACACTTGCGGCAGCATTTCTAATAATTTCATGAGAATCTGAGATTAATAAATTTTCCAATAGATTAAAAATTCGGTCTTCGAATGCTCCAATTTGCCCCAATATTTTAATAGCTTCGAATCTAATTAGGACTATTTCACTCTCTTCAATTATTGATATTAAATGATCGATAGTGGTAGTTTTATCTGTTTTTTTACTAATGAAATCATCATAAATCTTTTTGGGAGAAAAATCCATTCTTATTCCAAATCCTAGAAAATTATTAAATTTATGATTTAATTTCATTAATTTTATTATGTATCACAAAAGCAGACAATATTATAAAAGATATCTCGTTAAACCAAGTTCTTTTAATTTATGGGTGGAAGGAGTCCCATTTTCTTTATCCCAACCACGTTCATCATAATAATCATCCAGTAATTGTTTAGCAATATCCCTATTAATTCTTACATTTCCATAGAAATCGTAAAATTCGAGTTTATTTTCACCATATTTTAAAGATGTGAACCAATTTTTTGGGAATGCGTCATCTTGCCGAGAAAAACCTTCCTTAACATTCATTAATTTCATTAGATTCCATGATCTCTCAGCTGCTAGTCTTATTTCATCACCATTTAAATTAAGTCCAGTTATTGCATTATAAAAAGATGTAATGAGTTCCAAACTATAAAATCTGTTCATCTGTGCTCGAGCACATAATCCAAATGATGTTAATATTGTATACCAATCTTCTGAATATCTGGTTAATCTACCAACGTTTATATTCATCTCTTTTTTGGGCGGTCTAAATAACCTATCTATAGCGCTCTCAGGGATTCCCATTCTATTAAAGTGGGATTTCATTTTTTCCATTCCTCCTCCTGCACCAACATAAGTTGGAGAGCCTCCTGAAGCAACATGCGCTCCTTTTGGATTAACCACCTGCTCAAATTCCATAGTTCCTAGCTTTAAAAACCTTGGCTCAAAAACGACATCTAAACCTTTTATAGTAAGCATTTCTTCTTCTAAATCAGCTTCTAAACGTGAGATTTCTTTCCAACCATCGGCTAAGATATTCCCAATCCCATTTCTAAAGGTTATGATCTCAATTAAATGTTCATAAGTGTTATAGTCCTTTTTCCATTCAAATCCTAAATCTTTGTTAGTAAGAGAACCTTGATCGATCATTCTTGATATAAAATCAAATAATGAGGTAATTGTGAGAGAATCTAATCCATATCGACTGATTACGTCAAATATTTTAATTGCTTCATCATAAGAACTTAAGCCATCAGATGTGAACATTAAAAAGGGATTAATTATAGATGAAGTATAATTAAGCAGTCCTTCAAATTTTCCTTCGCGTATCTCAAGAATATCTTTATCAGCCATTGGACAACTAGGGCATCCAATTCTTCTGAATTTTATGTTTTTAAGATAATTTCGATCACTGCATTGTCTTGCTTTCTTTTTTTCGCCTTTTGCGTTTAATATCATTCCAACGGGTAAACTTCTCAACATTCCAAGTTCAATCCATGAATCTCTATGTGGATATTTCCGAACTCGATCAATAAAGCTATCATATAATTTATTAAATTGTTTTGGGTTAGCGATTTCGATTCCTTTTGAACCTTTAACTACAATTGCCTTTAAGTTTTTTGATCCCATTATTGCACCTAAGCCTCCCCGACCAAAAGTTGAAGTTTTATCTATTAAAGTGATTGCTCCAAATACCAAATTTTCTCCCGCTTGACCAATTGCTATCACTCCGCAATCATCGTATTTCCTCCACATCAAATTGGTTGTTTCAACAATATCTAATCCCCAAATGTTGTCTGCATTGACTAAATCGATATGATCATCAAATATGTATAGATATTTTGGTTTATCTGCTTTTCCAGATAAAATTATATGGTCATAACCAGCTTGTTTTAGATGAAATCCGAAGCTCATTCCACCGCAAACACTAGCAATTGCTCCTGTAGCAGGAAATTTTGAGATTCCAGAAGTTCTAGATGCTCCTGGCATTATAGTACCTACCATTGGTCCTGTACCAAGTACAATTATATTATCAGGAGAAAAGGGATTCGTTCTAGGTTTCAATCGTTCAGCTCCCAGAAAAAAATTCATGCCCATACCACCAAGGAATTTCTTGACATCTTTGAGATCTTCTTCGATAGAGGAAATTTTCTCATCTGAAAGGTTAACTTCTAGTATTTTACCGGTATATCCATACCAATTCAATTTTCATTCACCTCAATAATTTCTAGTGCTCCATATAAACAGTGACGTGCACAATGCCCACATTTGATACAATCTTCTGAAAATTCGATTTTTGGCATCAATTCATAGATATTACGTAATTTAATTTTAGAAAAAGTTGGTAAGTATTTCCCATAAAATAGAAAGGAGCAAGATAATTGGCAGATTCGACAACCCACACACTTTTCTGGATGGATTAGAATTTCATAAACTCCCATAATAATTAATAATGAGAAACTTATATATTAACAATTACTCCTTTTTCCCGTAATTTTTCTATTTCTTTCGGTATATCCGTAAATTTATTAAAATTGAGATATAAAGTTTTCAGATTGGCTAAAGCTTCGATTTCATTAGGAATTGCTTCTATTTTGTTTCCCCATAAATTTAATGTTTCAAGAGATTTCAGAGAGCCAATCCATTTAGGAATCTCTGTGATATTATTCCAACTAATATTTAGCGATTTTAGATTTATTAGATATGAGATGCAATCGGGTATTTTTTGAAAATGATTATTCCTAAAATTTATTAATTCTAATTGCTCTAATGAACCAAAATTTTCGGGGAGGTCGTTTAATTGATTATCATGAATTGAAAAATGTTTTAAATTTTTTAAATTTCCAATCCAAACGGGTATTTCTTTAATTAGATTACGTTCGAGATTTATTTTAGCCAACGCTTTTAGATTTTTAATACAATCTGGAATGTCGTTAAAATTATTCCATCCAAGTTCAATTTGAGAGAGATAATCCAGACAATCTGTATTTATTAGAAAAGAACTGAATTCATTGTGATGTAAATCTAACAATTTCAGTTTTTTTAAAAATCCTATAGAGAAAGGAAGTGTGTTAAGAGAATTGTCTCTCAGAATCAAATTTTCAAGTTGATATAACTTATTTATTGTTTCAGGAAGATATTTTAATCTGTTTGATTTAAGGTTAAGCACTTTCAATTTTTTAAAAGCTGAAATGGAACTTGGTAATTTATAAATGTCATTATAACTTAAATCTAAATTTTCAAGTTGATTAGCTCTATTTATTACTTCTGGAATTGTCTTTAGATGATTATTGCTCAAATCTAATCGTTCTAAAAATGATAGAGACAGTATTGCTTCAAGGGTGTTAAATAATTTGTTCAGGCCTAACCCTTGATAATCTACATTTGATAAATCTAAATCAGTAATGGCACCACTCTTGTTAAAAGAAAATATTACATGACCAAATTCAAGTTTTAATGAAGAAATTACAAGATAATTTATTAAAATTTCAGCTAATTCAAAATTATTCAAATTTTTTAAATCTTGTATTTCAATTATATCTTTTAGGTTATACTTATATTTCTTCTTATAGAATTCATTAACTTTTTTAACTAATATTAACCGAGTTTTTTCATTTTCTATATTTGCAAGAAGGTTTATAATTGCTATCTGAACTGCAAGTGACTTTTCATTTTGTAGTACCCAATTAATTGGTGGAATTGCTTGTTCAATGAATAATGTAGTTAAAATTTTAGCTGATTGAATCCTTATTTTCTCATTATTATCTGAGATTAAGAGATTCTCTAAGAAATTAAACAATCTCTTTGATCTTTCTTCTAATTTTTCTAAGATATTAATAGTTTCCAAGCGTGTATCAATATTTTCTGAATTATCAATAATTGTGATTAATAATTCAATAGCAGAAGTTTTATCCAAATCACCACTTCTGACATCATTTAAAATTGCAGATGGAGTGAAAGGCATTTATTGAATTCATAAATAATACTTATAAAATATAATTTACTTAAATCCTTTCAATCATCATGCCTCCTAATATAATAGGTCCTCCAGTAGAATTATAAATTTTTTCTGCTCTTTTTAGTTTTATCTGGCTTTCTGCATATATTTTAAAAACGAGTTCTCCCTCTTCAATTCTTGCACCTTGTTTTTTAAAGATTTCCACACCTGATTTTTTAGAGTAAGGACACCCCGCAGCCTTGGCGATTTGATTGATTATTTTATTGTTTACTCCAGTAATATGACCCGCCTTAGCTGCATAAAATTCATTTTTATATGGACCTAATTCTATATCTTGAGGCTGGATATTGGGATTTCCTCCTTGTGCTTCAATTATTTTTACCATCTTATCATATGCTTTTCCAGAACGTAAAATTTCTTTTGCTAAGGTTTGACCCCTACCACGTTGAACTTTTCCACCCATTTCAAGCAATATTCCGGCTAAATCAGTAGATTTTTCAATTAAAGAGTTTGGTCCTGCAGAATAGTTCATAAGTAATGAAAGTGCTTCTTTTGCTTCTAAAGCAGGACCAATAGCATGACCTATTGGTTGATGCGCTAAAGTTAAAGCACATTCCGCTTCAATCCCTACATTTTTCGCGATTTCTTTAAAAACATAAGCAAACTCTTTCCCATTATTTGCTGTTGGAAATTTAGTTCCAGGACCGCACGGTATGTCTAAAACAAGTTTTTTCACACCTAATGAAAGTTTTTTTGCAAGAATCGAGGGTATCATAAGCCCTATAGGATCCATATGGAGAGGACGTTCAATCTCAATGAGAATATTATCTGCAGGCGCAGTGTTAAGTGCACCTCCCCAAATTATACAAGCATTTTCCTTAGAGACGATTTCCTTTAATTCTTCATATTCAAATGCAACCGGAGCCAATACTTCCATAGAATCTGCTGTACCTGATGGAGAAGTAATTGCTCTAGTCGATGATTTAGGAATAGTTATTCCAGCTGCAGCTACAATAGGGACGATTATTAATGAGACTTTATTTCCAGGAACTCCCCCCGTGCTATGTTTATCAAATACTTTAGTTCCGAAGTTATAAATTTTCCCACTCCGAGCTTCTGCAAGAGTTAAAGCAGTCATTTCATCATGGTCCATTCCATTTATAGCTACACCTGTAATAAAAGCAGCTAATTCTATTTTTGGTAATGAACCTGAAACAGCATCTTTGATAATTTTATTTATTTCTTCTCCCGTAAGTTTATTTGCTTTTATTTTTTTTTGGATAAAACTGAAAGACTCCGGTGGATCGGCAGGTTTAATGGAAAGCATCACACCCTCTTTAATATCCTTTTTTTCTTTTAAAAGATCAAGAGAGAGTCCTATTTCTCCGGGTTGAACAATTGAATTAGAATGATCAATCTCTAAAATAGCAACCCAGTATTTATCCTCAATAGATTTTGATTTAATATTTTTAATTCTTATTCTTTCTCCAGCTTTTTGTCCAAGTTCTAACGAATCGTTATAGGTTATAATAACATCTTTCCTATTTCCCGTTTCATAATTCATTACTTTAACTTTTAATTTCATAGTAATTCACAAATAAATTAATTTAGAGATATATAAAATTTAAGTTAAATAAGTTTAATGTGCATAATCTTAACTTCCTATTGAGCTTATTTTGGAAAAGTTATTTAAAAATTATGAAATTATTTCAATTATGAATAAATTTGAAAAAGCAAGCCAAATTCTAAAAGAAATTGATACTGATGGTTGGTTAATCGCCTGTAATGAAGATAGTGATATTAATAGCCCATTTATGTTAGGCGTGCATAGTCATGCGAGGCATTATGTATATGTTGCTGCTAATGGTCAGCACGAAGTTATTGCAGTGGCTATGGAAGCTCCAATGATTAAGCGAGCTCTCGAAAATAAAGGAATCGACGTAAGAGTCAAATCATTCAGCACTTTGAGTGAATTGGAAGTTTTTTTAAGTCAAATTTTAAAGAAGCCAAGAATTGCTCTTAACTTTGGAGAAAATGTATTGGATGCTGAGGGAACTTCATATGCTGATTATCTTCGAGCTGGAGATTATGCTTCTATTCAAAAATTGGGTCCTAAAACGAACTTTATTTCAGCAGCACCTATTATTTACAAATTGAGAAGTGTTAAGTCACCTGAAGAGTTGAAAGATCTTAGAAATACTTGTAAAGCCACTATGGAGTTATTAGAAGATTTACCTAATTGGGTAAAAGTTGGAATGACTGAAAATGAAGTCCAAGCAAAATTAGAATATGAATACATGAAAATTGGAAAACCTTCATTTTCATCTATAATCGCAACAGGTCCTCATTCTGCAGATCCCCATCATAATACATCTTCAAAAAAAATTGAACATGGAGTATTATTGGTGGACACAGGATTAAAGTTAGATGAAATGTGCTCAGATATCACCTGGACTTATTATATAGGTAAGCCTGGGGAAGAATTTGAGAAAGCATACCATGCACTCTATGATTCTAAGATTTCAGCTAATAATTATATGATTGATGGAAGTCCTAATTATCTTCCTGGATTGAAATGTAGAGAATCTTTAGCAAAAGCAGGATATGATCACGAGAAGTTATTTTTCCACGGGTTAGGACATTCATTAGGTTTTGAAGCACACGATATCGGTGAAAGAATTAGTTGGAAGGTCCCAAAACACATTAAATTGAAAGAAAACATGGTGTATACAAATGAACCGGGTTTATATTGGGAAGATAAATGGGGTATTCGTTTAGAAGATGATATCATTATTGGAAAGGAAAAATGTGAGTTAGTAACTCAGGTACCAAAAGATCCTATTCTAATATAAAAATAACAAATTTTTTTACATTTTAATGGAATATGGGAATTCTTTGGTTAATTCTATTAGATTCTGATCTGGATCTTTAAATTTAATGTAGAAATTGATTGTAAAATCTCCTGCTTCTAGCGGTTTAATACTCAATTCCCATTTCATTTCTTCGTTTTTTCGGAGAGAGTAAATTTGCTTATTAATAGTTCCCCTCATGACTTTAAGTTCTTCTGGGAATTCAATATCTATGTTTACGTCGAGCGCTTCTCCATCGCTCTTGTTCTCAATAAGGACTTCTAAAGGAAAACTTTGGCCAATAAGGGGGGGTCTTAAGTTTTTGAGTGATAGATCTAATGAAGGAGTGGGAGAAATCAATGTTGGAATAATTACATCGGTATTATAGACAAAATTAATAATATCATCCAACTCAAATGTTAAAGAAAATGGTCCAATATAAGGATCATCCATTTGAAAATGTGGTTTCAGCACGAAATCCAATTCAATATCGGAGCCAATAGATATATCTATAGGTAGTCGAGGTTTCTTATTTAATGAAAGATTGTCAGATAGTTTGAAATGGATTTCAGTGATTTTTATGCTATGTAATTGATGTTCGAAGAATTCATCATTAGCCATTTTTGATAGAACATTTACTTTTACTGATAATTTCAGATTTATAATATCATTAGTGGTATAAGTGTTCTTATCTAAAATTAAAGAGGAAGTTAAATTTAAGAGAGAATTAGCTAAAAATAATGTCTTTTTCAATAGATTTCTTTCGATTGGATTTAGTTTATAATTATCTACATTTTCCCTAATCTTATCAAGTAAGGTTTTATTGTTGTTTCGTAAGGCTACAGTTAAGTCTGTAACAAGTTGAATCAAAGGAGTATTCTTAAAAAAATCACTATCAACTTTTTTCTGATATTTTTTAATGAAATCAAGTCCTTCCTCATGTTTCGATTCTAAAGATGAACATAGATAGGTCAAGACAGGGAATAAGATATAATGCAATTCTTTATCAGAAGAATCTTTTTCCTTAGAAATTATGTCTAAAGAATCTCTATAAATTTTTTTAGCTTCACCATATTTTTTTGCATACAAACAACAATCTCCCGCTAATCTGTTAAATGATACAGCATCCCCGTATTTTTCCAACTCAATCTGAGTCTGAGCACCGTATAGATAACAATTTTTAGCGCTTTCATAATCCTCCAATTTCATGTAGCGATTTCCTGCTTGGTAGAACGCTTTACCCGATTTTTTAAATAATCGTGCCTTGAAAAAATTTTCCGCTTTTGTTAATTGGTTTTGAGCATCAGTTCTTGGATCTTTTCCCATAATGCATTCATTAACTCCCAAATAAATTGATTATTTGTTAAATTAAGTGAAAGATCAATTTTTATCTTTTTTCAAAATAATAAGAATAATAAAATAAAAAAAAAAGATTCAAAATTGGCTTAAAAAGCCATTAAAATTAATATGAAACCTACCATTATGATAGTGCCACTAACTGCAGATACCCAAATAAATATTACAAATCCAATGATGAGTACAACCCACCAAGTGTATGGTACTTTGATATCGACTTTATCGAATAGTGTTAGAAGTAAAATGATAGCAAATATAATTCCAACAATCGCGAGAGCTATTGATCCGCCCATGCCCATAATAAACATTATTGACTCAATGATTAACCAAAATGCTCCAATTAACACCACTATTTTTGAAGCAGTATAAGACTTCTTCTGGCCTAATATCTCTATTAAAGCTGCAGTGATTACCAAAATTCCCGCTAAATAAGATGGTCCTACCAAATATTCAAAGAGAACTAGTAAGAATCCAATAATCAATAGAACCCACCAAATATAAGGAATATTTAGTTTCTTAAAATCAATTATTGCTAATGAATCAAAAACGACGAAGGCAATGATCAAGCCTACTACTCCTAATAAAACAGCTAACACATCTATAGGTGGATAGAAGTAGAATATACTATCTCGGATTAAGACTAATATGCCTATGAGAGCAACAACTCTGGAGGCGGTAATTACAACTTTAGAGCTTTCACCCATATTTATCACTTTTTATAAATTTTATATCCTAAATCTGAATAGAATTAGAATATTAGTATAGCTAGAATTTTTCATATTTAAGACTACCTATTAAAAGTTTGATAGTTTCAAACTTCAAAAAATTAAAAAATAAGGGTTAAAACATATATACCGAAACCAATGCTTTATGGTTAGTCCTCTGGTGACTATAATTTTCTCACGAGAGTCATACTTATCGGTTTATTTCTTTACTTTCGTTTTGACATCTTCCTCCTCTTTTTTAGAGTTGGATTGTCTCACGGGATTGGTACCTAAATGTTCAATTGCTTCTGAAATACGGGTGACTTCTTGTTGAAATCTTTGACCTTCTGCGGCACTACAATGGAACATTTGGATTCGTTCGGGATTTAGTCCTGCTGTTTTTAGGATTTCTTTAGTATAATCGACATTTTTTGCTGCTATGAGATTTCCCGTCTCATAATCGCACTCGCCTTCATATCATCCTGCAACAATAATACCGTCAGCTCCCTTTCCTATGGCTCTCATCATCAGACTTGGGGTGACTCTACCCGTACAATTAATTCTAATCGGTCTGATGGTTGCAGGATATTGTGCCCGGATTGTTCCAGCCATATCTCCCGCGCCATATCCTCATTTCCAGCACATAAAAGCAATAATTTTTACTTGGTCTTTTACAGTCATTTGTCTAATACCTCTCTATATTTCTTCAAGAATTGCATCTAATTGTTTTTCATATTGTGGCTCACGATAATATCGAAGTGTAATAGCTTCGGAAGGGCAATTAGCTAAGCAAGATCCACATCCACGACAGAGAATCTCATCTACATCTGCCCCATCGTTTTTTAAAGAAATCGCATTATATGGACAATTTAATTCGCATAATCCACATTTTGCACATTTATCTTTATCCACAGTAGCTCGGATCAGCATTATTCTGAATTTATCTTTTCCCATTATGCGAGTTACTGATGATGCGGCAGCTCTTCCTTGAGAAATAGACTCTGAGATTGATTTAGGTCCTTGAGCTACTCCAGCAAGCACGATACCAGGAATCTTCGTATCAATTGGATTTAATCGTGAATGAAATTCCTTGAAAAAACCATCTTGACTGATTTCAAGCTTTAACATTCGTCCGACTTCCTCAGCACCTTTTGCAGGCATCATTGCGCAAGATAAAACAACCATATCAAACTCAATTTCCTTTAAACCAGAATTTGAGAGCGTATTTTGTAGTATCACTTTAAGATTATGGGTTTCCGGGTCTTCATAGATCTTCGAAACATTCGTGCGGATATATTTTATACCTTCTTTCCTGGATGCTGTATAGTATTCTTCATAATCCTTTCCTGCTGCTCGAATATCCATATATGCTACACTGATATCTGCATCAGGATAGTGTTGTTTGATTAATTTTGTATTCTTAATCGAGATCATGCAACACACCCCAGCACTACAATACGTTTGTTTATTCAAATCTCGTGAACCAACGCATTGTATAAATAATATTCGTTTTGGAGTTTTCCCGTCTGATGGTCTAACAAGATGTCCTACAGTTGGACCATTAGGAGCAAGCAACCTTTCAAGTTTCATTTGAGTTATCACATTAGGATATACATTATATCCCAGATATCCCGTTTCAGGTTCATATTCATCCCATCCAGTTGCTACGATAATCGTGCCAACTTTAATTTCTACTATCTCATCTTCTTTATTAAAATCAATAGCATTTACCTCGCACGCTTTTTCGCATAATCCGCATTTTATACATCTACTCATATCAATTTGCGCTTTTGAAGGAACAGCTTGAGCAAATGATACATAAATTGCTTTCCTACTATTCATACCTTCATTAAATTCGTCATATCCATACGAAGGACAAACCTCAAAGCACGCTCCACATCCATTGCAGTCATTCTTTACGTATTTGGCAAATTTTCTAATTTTAACGTCGAAGTTTCCTACAAATCCAGATACTTCTTCAACTTTACTGTAAGTATAGAGATTCAAATTGGGGGTCCGTGCTGCTTGAAGCATCACCGGACCAAGAATTCAAATGCTACAATCATCAGTAGGGAAAGTTCTGTCGAGCATTGCCATCTTACCACCTATGGTGGGACTTTTTTCGACAAGATGTACTTCAAATCCCTCATCAGAAAGATCAATTCCAGCACTTAATCCGGAAACACCACCACCAATAATTAAAGCTCGTTTTGTAATGTCAACTTCTTTTACAAGTATTTTCTCTAACGTTGCAGCGCGAGCTACTCCAGATTTGATTGCATCTTCTGCGGTCTTTTGAGCTCCCGGTTTATCTTGCCGATGTACAAAACTTGCATGTTCTCGAATATTAACAAATTCTAAATAAGAAGGATCAATATTCATTGCTTCAAGAACGCTTTTAAAAACGGGTTCATGAGTTTTAGGGGTACAAGATGCTACAACGAGTCGATTTGCATTACTCTCGATCATTTTTTCTTTTATAAACTCCGCCCCCGGCTCAGTGCATAAACTTATATAGTCTGATGCATCCACAACATTAGGAAGTGTCTTGGAAAATTCTGAGAGTGCTTTCGTGTCAATTATTTCTGCGATATTAATTCCTCAGGCACAAACACTAACGAAAATCCGTATTTCTTCAGCATTTTTTGTAATCTCTGCTTCTACCATTGCATATTCTACCTATTTTTTTTTAGATATCCACCTACATAAATTACTTACTATTTCAAAAATTTTTTACATTTAAAATATCTTATGAGAAAAAAGTAATTTTAAATCAAAAATCTTTTATATATCTTTTATAAGTTATCACATTAAAAATCATTTTATATTAAAATAAAAGTCACTGGTTATAATAATGCTATTAAACCTTTATCAAGTAACTGGAGTCACCTCAACTGGTATCTTAATTACGTATTCGATTGTTGCTGGAATATCATATTTATTCATAATATTATTTTTCAAATTAGGATTAGTAATTGTTAAATCAAAGACTCGGAAAGGATTCAAGTGGTTAGCCATAAGTGTTATATTGCAATTGCTTATAGTTGCTCTGCTAGCGTCTCCATTTATCCTTATAGGATTTACAGGAGGATTTGAGTACAAAGGACCTTCGCCTGGTTTAATAATATTTGCCATCATATTGGCAGTATTTCTAGATCTAAATATTATTAACATTCTTCATAAAACGGGATTGAAAAGAGCCATTTTATGCTTCTTCTTGATGCTCATCCCACTCGTTGTTGGAACTATGATTGGTGTATTAATATCGCAGTTAAAACTTTTTATTCCAATATGATATTAATTTAATTTTATCATTTTATTAATATCTCTATTCATCTTTTCTACTTCAAATCTTGCAGCTTTTCCATATTGTGAAGGACTGAATTGTTTATAATTATTATATGCATAATTCACATTTCTTGAAGAATTAACGATTCCACCTAAACCCTGCTCGTTAAAACCCGGTAAGATATTATTAACAGTAGCTCCTTGTGCCCCATATCCTGGCATTAAAATAAAAGAATGATTCACTACCTTTCTAATTGCATTCAATTCTTCGGGAAATGTAGCACCTATAACTACACCTAAATTATTAAAGTTGGAGAACCTAGGTAAATCTTTACTCCATAAATCCACGAGTTTTGCCATCTGGATGTAATTTCTCTCGAGTTTTACATCCTTTACGATTATATCAGTTGTTATCTTATTAATATCTTCAAGTTTTATACTAAATAGATCTTGGAAATCTTGACTACTCGGATTAGATGTCTTGACTAATAGGAATAATCCTTTTTCAGGATATTCTTCTAAGTATGGTTTGATTGAGTCAAATCCTAAATATCCATTCAAGGTACAAGCATCTGCTTTATAATCCTCGAAAGTTGAATCAGCATATGCTTTGGAAGTTGAACCGATATCATTGCGTTTAGAATCCAATATAACAACAAGATCCTTTTTATGAGCATATTTTATAGTTTCCTTCAACGCATAGAAAGCATTATATTTCTCGTAGAATGCTATTTGAGGTTTAATTACAGGAATTAAGTCATATGTATTATCGATTATGGTTTTGTTGAACTCTATTATAATTTCATTTGGATTATCGAATTGGCTAACTAAATATTGTGGAATCTCTCCTTCATTTTCTAACCGGGGGTCTAATCCTACGCACACTACGCTAGATTTATCCTTCACTAATTTAATTAGTTGTTCTACAAAATACATGACGTTTCATAATGAGTGTGTTTTTTTATAACTTTCAATAATAAATGAGAAAACCAAATTAACATTCCCTTTCTCTATTTTCATACAAATTTTAGAACCTAAAACCATAAATATAACCACTATTCCTTGATTTCTCAAAAGACTCTTTTAATTTTATCTCAAATAAGCAACTCTCTCATTTGATAAAATCTTTTTATTCTTATTTACTTAAAGTACTTTTCATGTATATATCTTTTTCTAAGTAGAACAATTACTCAAAACATTACTCAAATTCTTCAATAGAAATGTAAAAATATTTGATAACTCTTTTAATTCTATGGACAAATTATTTAAATAGTGATTATTGAACAATAAGCACTAAAATTACTAAAGTGAGTTTAAGAACTAGAATAAAGGATATTAGATAGATATTGAATTAAAATTAAGAATTTGATTGTTATGATAAATTCTAAAGGCTTGTTTTTAGTTAGCCCAAACTTTGGGCATCCCAGAATATTGAACATTGACAAAGAATTAACCAAGCAAGACTTTAAAACAGATATATTAATCATTACTCATATAAAGAATCCGGAAAAAGTAAAAGAATTATTAACTGACAATATAAAATTTATACCTATTTTTGAATATAAGTGGAAATTAGAGCAACTTCTCGAAAAAAGAGGATTAAAAGAGAAAACTAAGAATTTTTGGAAAAAAGTAAAAACAGTTTTCTCATTTACCAAAAAAGAAAAAGATTTTGAAATTTCAATTGAAGAATTAGATAAATTTGGGAACAACCAAGTAAAAGTTATAAAAATGAAAAATATAGATTTAAAGAAAATAAAACCTCGTCCATTTAGGGGAACTCCAATAATCCCTAAAATCGCAAACCTAAAATTAACAACTCCAATAAAGATAAATAGCTCAATATATATCGATGATCAATATTGTAAACCACAGAATTATTTAAAAAAATTAGAGGTGTTTGGTAATTTAGAATATTTTTATACAATTACTTTAGAATTTAATTTAACTGATGAGATTTTAGACTTTTTATCAAATAGAAATTTCATTATGTTTGATATTTTATTTGTAAATTCTAATTTGGATAAAAAAGTAAATTATCATGCGATTGTCATTTCGAAAAATGATTGGAGAAATATCAATATCGTGCAAGCTACTGATTTACATATAGCAAGAAGAAATGATGAAATGTTTAATAAAATTAATAGTATGTATCGAAATCTTAGGTATAAAAATATCAAAAAAATGAATCAAATAAAAACTAATCCCCCAAAATCAAATGATAAAGATGATATTAGAAAATCTCTTTTTAAAATTGATCTCTTATTTAAAAAAAGATTGATTAATCCAAACAATTTACTTAGAAAATTTGTTAAAATAATAAATAAAAAAGTTATCAATAATAAAATTGATTTTGTAATTATTACAGGAGATATTGTAGATTTTACCAATGTTGGATCATCAAATCATAAAATTATTTTTACTTATGAGAATACTAATTGGAAAACTTTCAAAGATATTATCTTAAATATAGATCAAATTAAAAAAGAAGGTATAGAAAAATCAGAAGAAATCTTATGCCCTATCTTTACCATTCCCGGGAATCATGATTATCGACCTTGGCAATATGATTTAAATTGGGGAGGAATGTATAAAAGATTAGGTCTTAAAAAAATTGAAGCTCAAGCATTAAAAGATCATTATTCAGCTTCTCCAATTAGAGCTATTTTAAAGAGTGAAAATGCATTGAAAGGATATTTATCAGAAATAAATGCTTCATTAGATTACTATTTAAAATTAGGCAATTTTTTATTCATTTTTTTAAATACAGGAGCGGATTACTATAAAAAAATGACTGATTTTATATCAGGAAGTCCCTCTTTAACAGGTCTTTCTCAGAAGCAAATAACATTTTTAAATAATCTTATTAAGACTACGTTAAATGAAAAGTTACAAATTGTTCTTTGCTTACATGCACCTCCCATAAATACAAGAGAGAAACGAGGTATCTTGAGTCGCATAAAAAAAAAATTTAAAAAAATTATAAAAATAAGATTAGATCAGTTCAGAGAATCAAAATTTAAAAGTCTAAAGAGAAAAAGAGAAAAAGCACGTATTGATGATAAATTTAATATTAAATATGGAACGATTTCCTCTAATTGGGAGAAATTGATTAACTTTTGTTATGATTATTGTATTCTTACTATATCAGGTCATACACACATGTTAAATGAATATAGATTAAAAAAATCTTTACAAAATAGCTCTAACGATAAAAAAAAGAAAGATTCATCAATTGCAGTATTTTATGATGATTATTCTGAGATTTGCATAAATAATGTAAGTATTCAAAAATATAGGCCCTTCATAGTTCAGACTCCTGCCTTGGGATTAAAATCCTTTAAAAGAATTGCGAAATTTGGAGCATATCGAGAGATAATAATCAAAGATGGAAAATTAACTTCATTTCAAGTTAATTATTTTTCAAATAATTATTTATTGACTAGTTAGTTATTTACCTTTTTCCCCAAAATCAGTTAAATGTTTGAATCGTCCACCCAAAATATTTACCATATCCGAGGGAACAATAACCCAAGCACCTTTTTCTTTCATCGATTCATATAATATATTCATTGCACGTAAATTCAATGCAACTTCGTCACTTTCGTAAATTTTTGCCGCGTTTATAAATTTATTGGCAATTTGCTCTTCAGAACTTGCTAAAATTATTCGTGCTTGACGTTCCCTTTCCGCTTGTGCTTGTCTGCTCATCGCATCTTGTAATGATGTAGGAATAATAACATCTCTAAGCTCAACAGCAATCGATTTTACTCCCCATGTTTCGGTACGCTCATCAATTATTCTCTCAAGTTCATGGGATAATTCTTCACGCCCTACAAGCATTTGACTTAATTCTGTCTTTCCAATTATGTCCCGCAATGAAGTTTGAGCTGCCCATGAAATCGCTGTCTTGTAGTCTTGTACATGGATGGATGCTTTAAACGCATCATTGACTTGCCAAAATAATACAGCATCTACATTAACCGGCACGTTATCTTTCGTTAATGTTTGTTCCGCAGAAAAAGTTGTCGTTATAATTCTAATATCTAAGGAGAAGGGTATTTTATATATAAAAGGAAAGAGCCATATAATCCCGGGACCTCTCATCTTTTTATATTTTCCTAATTTTAAAGTTGGAACCCGTATCCATTCAGGCATAATGTAGATTCCTATTAGAAGAAAACCTATTATTGTTAATAGAACCATTCCTATTAATAACATAACGTTTAAAGCAATAGCAAACATGATATTTGTTATAAGAATCCCACCTAAAACAATTATTCCGATAATAAAGAAAAAATACCCAATTCCACGTAATGAGTTGCCTCCTACAAAAGATCTATTATAATTTACTGACATTGTTATCAATTGAATAATTGATTTTATATTTTAAATAATTATTTATTACAAAATAAAACAGTTATCCATTTAGAAAGACAAGATTATATGTTAAAACACTTTTTGTTTGTTTATTGATAATCGAGTATAATATAAATTTAAAAAATAGTGAGTTATATCAAAGAAATTCTAGTTCAAATCTTAATTAAAGACGATCCAGAAAATATTTGTGCAAAATGTTGCAAAACGACCCAAGTAATTGATAGAATGATGGAAGAAATAATAGAATTTAATGACAAAGTTGAGATTTTATATATTGACACCAACTCGAAAGAGAATATTGAAAAATACCAAAACCTTGAAAGGCCTGCAGTTATCATAAATGGTAAGGTATTTTCTGAAGGGCATATACCTATAATAAAAAAATTGAGTAGAGAATTATTCAAAATATTAAATGAATCTTAATACTTTTTCATTGGAAAGAAAAAAATAGTTTTTATATAATATTTAGGCAATTAGCTAAACATCTTTTAACGCATGCATTGCAATTAATACATTTTTCTGGATTTTTTAAATCAACCTTATTATCCTTATCGTTAAAATGGTATAAATTCCTTGGGCATACTTCTATACACACTTTACAACCAATACACCTTATTCTCTCAATACTAATCTGTCCATAAGGTTGTAATTTATATTCCCCAAACAGAAATTTCATCTTTTCATCCCCCTTCTTCCAAGTCTTTTCGCCTAATTCACTTTTATAAATAGGTGTTAAACCGTGAAAATCTTCAGTCATTATCAATGTGATTAAGAGAGAGAATATAATATTCCATATTAGATAGAAAAGATCAAAAATGAAAAATAAATTTAATAGAACAATAAAAATGAGTAAAATTCCTTCATATATCCATACTTTTATTTTTCCTGATGTTATGGGAATGCTAGGCAATAATATCAATGTCCCATAAATTATTATGACAAATATCAAAAAAGTATCCAAATAAAGCAATAGATTTAAAATTGGTAAAAAAATAGCTGAGATCCAATAAATAGCTGAAAATAAAAGAATTAAAATAAAGAAATATAATGTAGCCATTTCCGCTCTACGAGAGATTGGGAACTTTACTATTCTTTGTTCCTCTGATTTACTAAATTTTTGCTCTATAAAAGAAGGTATATCTTTAGCGTAAACAGGTCCGAACTTTACATCCCACCCCGTCTTCTTTTTAATAACGAGTGGATCTACTCCAGGAGCACTTAATTGCGGTAAAATTAAAGTTCTATGAGAGATAATATTATTAATTCCGCTGGTTTTAATAATTGATAAGACAGAATCCGTATTAAAATCATCTCCACACGCCCCACACCACACATTTATTCCTCTAGATGGAGCAACTAATAGATAACAATCGAGATTTTTTATCGCCTTTAAAACTCGTTTGACGGTCAAATTAAAATTACATGTCAATAATACAGGACTTTCACTCGTAGGATTTCCAATTTCAATAAGTGTGGGTTCTACAGGAAAACCGGTCCATCTTAGAAAATACCCGAGGAATAATTTTATTGATGCTTTTGTACTCATTTTTCTCATACTCTATAGGGATTGTTATACTTTTTAACCTTTTTTTTTCAATCTAAATAACTTTAAGGTATCTAATAAATAATATTTTTCTTCTATCAAGGAAAATTTGTTACTTTCAAGTCGTACTTCTATATTTCTCAAAGATTTAGTGGTTAATTGTGATTTAAAATATGTAATAATAACTAAGGGAATTCTTATCAAAAAATACACAATTTTTTTCCCAACTTTTTCAGGTTTCACCTCATCAACCAAAATGAATTCTCCATCATCTTTTAATATTCTATTGATTTGTTTTAAGCAAAAGTCTTGCTCATCCCGATATAATTCACTAAATGATAAAATAGCAGTTATTTTATCATATGATTTATCAGAAAATACTTCATCTAATTCAATTACCGGCATTTTAATAATTTGAGGGTTATCAGTTAATCCTTCCAATTTCATTTTTTGCTTTGCAACTTTAAGCATTTTTTCCGAAAAATCAATACCGGTCACCTTTGCTCCTTTTTTAGCACTTAGAATGGCGAAAGTTCCCGTACCCATACCTATATCTAAGAGTGTTTCAGCATCATGTATAAAATTATTTAAAATATAAGCATTAATTTTTGGTAAGCGTCCTAATGTCAAATTCTTTATTCCTTTGT
>Ga0307419_10000150_pt1 | contig 30363 bp, 24 predicted proteins | sample SalMarWE160230MG_2_FD_202512 | JGI IMG/M metagenome (GOLD analysis project Ga0307419, IMG submission 202512) | Salt marsh sediment microbial communities from the Plum Island Ecosystem LTER, Massachusetts, United States - WE1602-30 | ecosystem: Environmental > Aquatic > Marine > Intertidal zone... | reverse complement strand
GAGCGGAGCGCCTGCGGCCGGTGCCGAGCCTGCCGGCTCTCGGTGCGCCTGGAGCACCCGGACCTGCACTGGTTCTTCCCCCTCCCTCGCCCAAGGGGCGCATCCACGCCCCAGAAGCTCCGCGAGAGGCTCGAGGAGGCGCGGTTGGAGGAGATCGCCGAGCGCCGCGCCGCGTCCCTGGCCGTGCGGGACTTCGACGGAGCGACGGGCATCTACCTGGCCGCCGTCCAGCAGCTCAAGGCCATGGCGGCCCGCCGCCCCGCCATGGGTCCGGCGAGCGTGTTCGTGGTCGGGGACGCCGAGGCCATGGTGCCGCAGGCCGCCAGTCCCGAGGCCGCCAACGCCTTCCTGAAGCTGCTGGAGGAACCGCCGCTCGACACCTACCTGCTGCTCACCTCCAGCCGCCCGGGACGTCTCCTTCCCACCATCCGCTCGCGCACTCTCGGTCTCCGGGTCGCTCCCGTGGACGCCGGGGCCGTGGAGCGTCTCCTGGTCGAGCAGGCGGAGCTGGACCGCGCCCGGGCCCGCGCCATCGCCCGCCGGGCGCAGGGCGCCCCCGGACGTGCCCTCGGGCTCCTGTCGGAGAGCGCGGAGTCGGTAAGGGACAAGGCCGCCGACCTCCTCGCCGCCGCCCTGTCACCGAACCTGGAGGACCGGTGGGCGTTCGCGGCATCGCTCCCCCCCAGCGGAGCCCGGGGAGAGTTCGACGACGTGCTGGCTGCGATGACCGAGCTCCTCCGGGACCTGCTCGCGGCGAGCCTCGGCCGCGCCGACCTGGGCTTCGAGCCGCGGGCCGCCACCGCGGTCGCCGGGCGCGGCCTGCCACCGCCCCACGCCCTCGTGGCCGCCGTGGAGATGGTCGACCGGGCCCGGGAGGAGGCGGCGGGAAACGTGAACCCGCAGGCGATCGCGGCCGGTCTGCTGATCGAGCTCGGGAGCGCGTTCTCCGGAGACTGAGGAAGGGGAGCCCCCATCTCACGGGCCGATCGCCACGCGCGAGCCGCAGGGGGGAACCCCGCTTCGGCGGGGGAGTATGGGTCATGCTCGCCACCGGACTTCCGGGGCGAGAGCGACATCCGCCGGTTCCCGAAGACCGGCCCGGACGGCGACTACCGGCAGCACGAGGAGTGCCCATGGGCGAGTCGGATTCCGGCGAGCGCGGACTCACGCATCTCGACCGTGCGGGTCGGGCCCAAATGGTGGACGTGGGCCCCAAGCCGGTCACCGCGCGCCGGGCCCTGGCCGAGGGCGTCCTCCGCATGTCCCCTTCCACCCTCCAGGCCATCCGCGGCCAGGAGCTGGAGAAGGGCGACGCCCTGACGGTGGCGCGCCTGGCGGCCATCGGTGGCGCCAAGCGCACCGCCGAGCTCATCCCGCTCTGCCACCCCCTGCCCCTGGACGCCGTCGAGGTGCGCCTGGACGACGTGGAGCCGGATGCGCAGGGCCGTCCCGGCATTCGGCTGCGGGTCACGGCCTCCACCCGAGCCCGAACCGGGGTGGAGATGGAAGCACTGTGTGCCGTCTCGGCAGGGCTGTTGGCTCTGTACGATATGGCGAAGAGCCGCGACCGCGGAATGAGTGTGGAAAACGTGCGGCTGCTCGAAAAGAGCGGCGGCCGAAGCGGCACGTGGATAAGGAGTTCTGCCTCCTGACCCGAACGGGAGGTCCTTCGCAAGCCGCTGATGGCACGCCGGTTGCGCCGGCGGCGGGTGCGCGGCACGTGGATCCGGTTTCGAGACAGAGTGACCTTCGATCGCGCGTGTCGTCTGTTAGGATGGCTTCGACGGGAGCGACATACATGTCTTTGACGGCCCTCAGGGAAGAGGTCGGCCGCCAGCCGACACGAGCCTCAAGGTGGCGCGTCCGTGACCTGGCGGCGCGACTGACGACACCGATGGGTGCGGCCGGTTTGGCGGCCGTGGCCCTCGTGACGGGCATGGAGCTGGCCTCGTTCGTGGCGCTACCGGGCACCCCCCTGGCCCGGGCCCGCGCGAGTGCGGCGCACCTGCGCAGCGGTGCGATGACCGCCCGCGGCGAGGCGGCGCTCCGGGGTCTTCAGGCCCAACGCCTGCGGGAGATCCAATCGTTTTCGGCGCACTACTCGATCCCCGCGGACCTCGCGTCGCGCATCTACGACATCTCGATCGCCGAGGGGCTCGAGCCCGGGCTGGCGTTCAGCCTCGTGAAGACCGAGTCGTCGTTCCACCGCTGGGCGGTGAGCGATGCGGGCGCGGTCGGCTACACCCAGATCAAGCCGAGCACGGCCCGCTGGCTGGAGCCGGGGGTGAGCCAGGACGACCTGTTCGACCCCGAGACGAATCTCCATCTCGGGTTCCGGTACCTGAGCATCCTGCTCGGGCAGTACCCCGACCGGCAGCTGGCCCTGCTGGCCTACAACCGTGGCCCGAACCGGGTCGGCGGCCTGCTGGCCTCGGGCGAGGACCCGGCCAACGGCTACGCTTCCAAGGTGTTGCACGGAAGCGAGTAGCCGCGAATCCCCGTCGGGCCCCGGCGGCTCGACCTTGCAGAGCGGCGACGCCCTTCCGACACTGGAGGGCGTGAGACGCCGGGAAGGCGGCGCCACGTGGCGCCGCCTTCCACGTTCAGGGGTCATCCGGAGCGCCGGATGATCCGATCCGCCAGCCTCCGACAGACCAGGACATGAGCGAGCACTCCGAGCTGCTGCGGCGCATACGATCGCACGAGGCCCACGTGGGCGTGGTGGGACTGGGCTACGTGGGACTCCCGGTGGCCATCAATTTCGCGGAGGCCGGCTTCCCCGTCCTCGGCTTCGACGTGAGCCTGCGGGTCATCGAGACCCTCCGCGAGGGCCGCTCGCACATCCTCGACATCGCGGCCGATCGCGTGAAGATGCAGGTCGACGAGGGACGCCTGTCGGTCACCGGCGACCTGGGCCGCCTGGACGAGGCGGACGCGATCATCATCTGCGTCCCCACCCCGCTCTCCAAGACGGGGGATCCGGACGTCTCCTACATTGTCGACGTCACCCGACACATACGCGAGCGCCTGCGGGAAGGTCAGCTCGTCATCCTCGAGTCGACGACGTATCCGGGGACCACGCGCGAGCTGGTGCAGCCGATGCTGGAGGAGAGCGGTCTGACCGCGGGCGAGGACTTCTACCTGGCCTTCAGCCCCGAGCGCGTCGACCCGGGCAATCCGACGTGGCATCTCCACAACACGCCCAAGATCGTGGGCGGGCTCACCCCCGCGTGCCATGAGCTGGTCACGGCCCTGTACGGCGAGGCGATCGAGACCGTGGTGGAGGTCTCCTCTCCCGAGGCGGGGGAGCTGGCCAAGATCCTCGAGAACACCTTCCGGGCCGTCAACATCGGCCTCGTGAACGAGATGGCCATCATCGCCGACCGCCTCGGCATCGACATCTGGGAGGTGATCGACGCCGCGGCGAGCAAGCCATACGGCTTCATGCGCTTCCACCCCGGCCCGGGCCTGGGCGGTCACTGCATCCCGATCGACCCGCACTACCTGGCGTGGAAGATGAAGACGCTGCAATACCGCACCCGCTTCATCGAGCTGGCGGCCGAGATGAACGCCGAGATGCCTCGCTACGTGGTCTCGCGGGTCACGGATGCGCTGAACGCGGTCGAAAGGTCGGTGAAGGGGAGCCGCGTCCTCCTCCTGGGCATGGCCTACAAGCCCAACGTCGACGACACCCGAGAGAGTCCGGCGATCGACATCCTGCAGCTGCTCGAGCAGCGCGGCGCGGAGGTACTCTATCACGACCCGTACGTGTCCACGCTCTCCCTGGACGGCCGCACGATCGAGTCGGTCACGCTCACGCCCGAGGAGCTGGAGCGGGCCGACGTGGTGATCGTGACGACCGACCACGCCAACCTGGACTACGATCTGGTCCTCGAGCACGCCCGGATCGTGGTCGATCCACGGAACGCTCTCGGAAAGAAGAAGGGCGGGAAGGGGAAGGCGACGGTCTACCCGCTGGCCGGGCCGGCGCGGTAACCGGGCTCGGCAGGCGCGGGGGCGGGGCTCAGATTTCCTTCACCACACCGAGCGAGGGGTGGCTGCCGGTCATCCCCGGCCGGCCGCGGAGCTGACGGCCAGCCTTGAGCGCGGCCGAAGCCAAGTGCATCCAGGGTCCCGTCACGCCGCGCTGCACCGGGCGGGCCTGGACGGCCGCCACGCGGAAGCCGGCCGCGTCGCGGAACGGGGGCATCTCGGTGAAGGCGCGCCCGATCTCTCCCGGGAAGTGCGAGTCGGAGCCGGCGCACCGCGGCAATCCGCGCTTGCGGGCGGCCCGGCCGGCCATGCGGTTCCAGACCGGCACGAACGCCCGGGCGTTGATGACCTCCACCGCCTCGGCCAGCTCCAGGGCCGTGGCGGCCCGCAGCCGCACCCGGCGCGGGTAGGCGTAGGGATGCGGAGCGTACAGGACGCCGCCCTGGCCGGCCACGCGCTCGGCCACTTCTCGGGCGTCGAGCCCGGGCGGAATCCACTCACGCAGGAAGAGACCGATGAACTCGGTCCCGCACCCGCAGCGGATCTCCTCTCCGATGATCACGCGCTCCGGGTCCAGAGCGCGCGCCTCCAGCGCGCCCTCGATTTCGTTGTGGTCGGTCACGGCGATACGATCCAGGCCCGCCTCGGCGGCCCGCTCGACGAGGTCCGCCGGCGTCGTCGCCGCGTCGGGCGAGCGGCGCGTGTGGGAATGCAGGTCGACCTTCCAGAGTCCGTCCATGATCAGCGCCTCACCTCGAGCCGGTCACCCGGGTGGATGCTGGCGGACGTGAGGCCGTTCCAGCTCATCAGTTGGCGCGTGCTCACGTTGTAGCGCCGGGCAATGGCCCACAGCGTGTCACCGCGGCGGACCACCACGGTCGCGCCCCCGGCAGGCACGGGAGCGCGGGACCGACTTCGCGAAGCCAGGTGGACGGGACCGTTCATCCCCTCGCGCGGGACCACGAGCCGCTCTCCGATCTGAAGCCGCCGCGGGCTCACGCCGCGATTGGCCGCCAGGATGGCCCGAACCGACGTGCCGTAGCGGGCCGCGATCCCGGACAGCGTCTGGCCTCTCGTCACCCTGTGCACCAGCCAGGTGACTCGCTTGGAGGCCGGGATCTCCTCGTAGGCGCTGGCGAAATGCTCGGCGTGACCCGCCGGGACCCGTACCACCGCCTTCCGGTTGGGAGGAGTCACGTGGCGGCGGTATTCCGGGTTGAGCTCATCCACCGCGTCCTCGGACACGCCCGCCGCCTTCGCGATCACATCGAAGCTCGTCGCATCGGGAACGTGGACCGTGTCGTAGGCCACCCTCGGGTCGGGATCGATGTCCGAGAATCCGTACCGCCCCGGATCATGACCGATGAGCGCGGCGGCGATGAGCTTGGGGACGTAATTCCGCGTCTGCCGGTGCAGCACCCGGGCGTCGACCAGATCCCAGTAGCTGTGGGAGCCGGTGCGGGCGATCCCCCGCCGGACCCGGCCCTCCCCGGCGTTGTAGGCGGCGGCCGCCAGGTACCAGGACCCGAATTCGTCGTACAGGTCCGACAGGTAGCGGATCGCCGCGTCGGTGGCCTTCACCGGGTCGCGCCGCTCGTCCACCCAGTAGTCCACCTCGAGCCCGTACTTTCGCGCCGTCCCGGCCATGAACTGCCACAGCCCCACCGCCCGGGCGCGGCTGTAGGCATTGGGGTTCATGCCGCTCTCGATCAGAGCCAGGTAGAGCAGATCCTCCGGCAGGCCCGCCTCGCGCAGCTTGGTGCGGATCATCGACTCGTAGCGGCCCGACCTGCGCAGGTAGGTCGAGAACCGGTCGGGGATCTCGGACCGGAAATAGTCGATCCAGTCGTCGACCGCCTGGTTCGTCTGCAGCGGGATCTCGTAACGGATCGCGTTGGCGGGCGACTGGGCGAGTCCCAGCGGGTCGGGACCGAACAGCTTGAGGAACTCCCGCTGCGTGCGGTCCCCCATGGCGTTGACCGTCTGCTGGGCCTCGCGGTGCGCGGACGCCACCAGCGCGGAGTCCGCGAACATGATCATCGCGAGCTGCGAGTCCGGCAGCACGGTCTCTCCGGCCGAGGGCGCCCGGGGCATCTCCACAGCGATCCGGGGCGCGGGGTTGCCGGCGCAGGCCGATACGGCCACGGCGGTACCCGCGACCCACAACGCTGTCTTACGGCTGCTCACAAGCGTAGGCGCCATTCCCTCGCTCCTGCTCTCTACCGATTCAGACTCTGTAGTTGGGGGCTTCGCGCGTGATGACGACGTCGTGGGGATGGGACTCCCGCAAACCGCCGCCCGTGATCTTGACGAAGCGGGCATCTACCCGCAACTGCGCGATATCCGCCACCCCGCAGTATCCCATGCCGCTCCGAAGCCCTCCCACGAGCTGGAAGATCGTGTCGGCCAGGGGCCCCTTGTAGGGCACCCGCCCCTCCACGCCTTCCGGAACCAGCTTCCGGGCTTCCTGTCCCTCCTGGAAGTACCGGTCGGCCGATCCTTCCTCCATCGCCGACAGCGAGCCCATGCCGCGCACCACCTTGAATCGTCGTCCCTCGAGGAGGAACGCGTCTCCGGGGCTCTCGTCGGTACCGGCGAGCATGGAGCCCATCATGACCGATGAGGCTCCCGCCGCTATGGCCTTCACGATGTCGCCCGAATGCCGGACTCCACCGTCCGAGATGACGGGCACCGCGCCGTCGACTCCCTCGACCGCGTCCATCACCGCCGTCACCTGCGGCACCCCCACGCCGGTCACGACCCGCGTCGTGCAGATCGAGCCGGGGCCGACGCCCACCTTGACGGCGTCCACGCCCCGCTCGGCCAGGTCCCGGGCGCCGCCCTCGGTGGCCACGTTTCCCGCCACGAGCTGGATCTCCGGCAGCGCCTCACGAATCTTGTCCACCGCTTCCAGAACCCCCTGCGAGTGGCCGTGAGCCGTGTCGACCACCACCACGTCGCAATCCGCTTCGGCCAGCGCCCGAGCCCGGTCGAGATCGCGGCGGGATGCGCCCACCGCGGCCCCGACCCGAAGTCGGCCGTGACCGTCCTTCGACGCGTCGGGATACGCCCGGCGCTTGAAGATGTCCTTCACGGTGATCAGTCCGCTCAGCCTTCCGCGGTCGTCCACCACCGGCAGCTTCTCGATCTTGTGCCTCCGCAGGATCTCCTCGGCGGCTTCCAGCGACGTGCCCTCGGGCGCCGTGACGAGCTCCTCGCGGGTCATGACCTCCGCCACCGGTCGCTCGAGATCCGTCTCGAACACCAGGTCCCGGTTGGTGATGATCCCCACGAGCGTCCCATCGTCCTCGACCACGGGCACTCCGCTGATCGAGAACTCGCCCATCAGCGCCGTGGCCTCCCGCAGGCGAGCTGCGGGCCCGAGCGTGATCGGGTTCAGGATCATGCCGCTCTCGGAACGCTTCACCCGGTCCACCTGCGAGCACTGCTCGTCGATGGACATGTTCTTGTGGATGATCCCGATTCCGCCGTGGCGCGCCATGGCAATGGCCATCTGGTGCTCGGTCACCGTGTCCATGGCCGCCGACACCAGGGGTATGGCAAGCCGAATGCCGCGCGTGAATGCGCTCGACAGATCCGCCTCGGAGGGATGGACGCGCGAGTGGCGCGGGATGAGGAGGATATCGTCGAACGTATAGGCTTCTCTAATGGCAGGCCGCTTCATGACTTATGTATCCGACCACTGTTCGGGAAAGCGAACGAACGGCGGATGGGACCCGAACAGCGACACGAACGTCCGCGCGGATGGGCGCGGACGTGGTCCGGTCGGGGCGCGGCCCGCCGTGCAGGAACTCGGGATCCATGCAAAAAGCTAGAGGCCGTTCGTCGGGGCGTCAACGAGCGTCCCCCGGCCACCCCCGCGGGGGTGGCCGCCACCCGACCCGGACCTTCCCTGTCTTCAACCGGCCCGAAGGAGTCCGCGGGCCCAGCGAGGCAACACCTCGGTCCCGCCATCCACCAGTTCGCGCAGGGCCCCCAAAGCGGCGGGGTCGCCATCCCAGTGCTCGAGAAGGAGCTCCCCGTCGGTCCGGTACAGGAGCCGGTCCAGGGCCAAGAGGACCAGCAGCAGGTCGTCCATCTCCCCCAGGACCGGAATCCAGTCCGGGACGAGGTCGAAGGGGACCAGCAGGTAGGCGATCGCGAGACCGAACAGGGTTCGGTCCAACGCGGAGACGCGCCGGTCGCGCATCAGGCGCCACAGGAGGCGCACGAAGCCGGGGACCCCTCGCAGGGCCCGGGGCACGCGTCCGAGGAGAGCCGGGAGCCGCTTCACGCGATCACCACTCCTCACTCGATCACTACCTCGCGGCGGCGGGGCGGCGACCCCTCGCGCTCGGGTGGTGCCGGCTCGGGACGCCCGGCCTCGATCTCGGCCAGGAACTCCCCGGCGGCCTCGCGGAAGGCTCCCAGCACCCGGTCGGCACCTCCCAGTACGCGCATCGTTTCCCGCAGCGCCGCGGCCGGCACGTGGCGACGCCGCATGCGGTCCTGCAGGATCTCGCCGAAGCGCTGGAAGCCCTTCGCCTCCGCCGGTGAGTCGGCGTACTCGGACTCCAGGAACTGGATGTAATCCAGCACCTGGTAGCCCTTGTCGTCGGGAAGACCCTCGAGCTTCCGCCAGATCTGCTTCCTGAGGACCTCGTTCATCGAATGCCTCCGTGTCGTTCCGGGTGGGTCATTTGACACCCCGCTCCGCCCCGTCGGGTCCACACGACGGGAAGGACGAGGGCCGGGGGGCCGGTGTTTCGCCTCGGCGTGGGGGGCGGGGCGTCCGCGCGCGGAGCGTCGCGCCGCCCGCCGCCGGCATGGCGCGGCCCCATAGCGCGGCGCGGCCCTGGATTGACGGCCGAGGACCGCACTCGCCACCTTGTGCTCGAGCGACCCCGTGCAGGACGAGCACCCGAAGGGAGGCACAAGCCTTGGTCCAACGACCTCTCCGTCCGCTGACGCCGTCGCCGGCGGCCACCGAGCTGTACGACGACTGGCTGGGCGACATCGAGGAGCGCCTCGCCGATCCCGCCACGGACCGCAACGAGCTGTGCCGCGACACCCTGCGGGACCTGTACTTCCCGGGTCTGCCCCGCGACGCGGACGCCACCGCCCTCTCGCCCGCCGCCCGGGCGGTCCTCGCCACCCTCGACCCCCGTGGGGTCACGCTGGAGCCGGAGTACTACCACGAGATTGACGAGGAGCGCTACTACGCCCGCAAGCCGCTCATCTGGCTGTGGCAGATGTTCGACCGCTCTCCGCTGGGCGGCAACGTGCACGTCGGCGTGCGCCTCCGTCGCATCCTCGCGCCGCACGTGTTCGCGAAGGTGGGCGCGAACTTCAAGTGCTTTCACTTCGTCGAGGTGTCCTTCGGCTACAACCTCGAGGTCGGCGACGACGTCGTGATCCACCGAAACGTGCTCCTGGACGACCGCGGGGGCATTCGGCTCGGCAACCACGTGTCGATCTCGGACTACGCGTCGATCTTCAGCCACACGCACTCGATCGACGACCTCATCGATGTGACCAACGCCCGAACGGTGCTGGAGGACCACGTCCGGATCACATACGGCGCCATGGTCCTCGCGGGCGTGCACGTGGGCACGCAGGGTATGGTCGGAGCCCGGGCGGTGGCCACGCGTGACGTGCGCCCCTATCACGTCAACGTCGGCGTCCCGGCCAAATCGGTCGCCGTCAAGTCCTTCGCACCCGAGGAGCACCTCCGGAAGACCTCGGCGGACGAGGGCGACCGGGGCTGAGGGGCGTCGGGACGACGCCACGGTATCCCGGACCGGCGATCTTCGGCGACATCCCCATATCTCTTTTGACTACAATGCACTAGCGGGCACTACCTGTCCCGTGCACGCCGCTTGCATCCCCTTGGCTTCCACACGGAAGCCAAGGAGGCGGGCGGCATGCGATGCCACAGCACTGGCCACGCCCAGGCCCCGGTCCAGCGTCGTCGGGGTCGGGGGCGTCGCGCGTCCGTCCTCTTCGCGCTCCTCGTCTTCGTGGGCTGCAAGCCGGGTGCGCCGGACGCGATGGGTCCGGGCGGGAGCGCCTCCTTCTCCGTGGCCTGGAAGGCTCCGACCACCTCGGCCGACGGGACGGCGCTCGAGGACCTGGCCTCCTACCGCCTCTACTACTCGACGGACTCCGCGCTCGACCGCTCCACGGCCACCGAGGTGGACCTGGGCGACTCGACGCACTGCACGGTCCGTGGCATCGCTCCGGGGACCTACTTCGTGGCCGTCAGCGCCGTGGACCAGCGGGGAAACGAGAGCGACCTCTCGAACACCATCCGGATCGACGTGGTGGGGCCGTGAGGCGCGCGGGCGCGCGACCGCAGCCACTTCGTCGTAGGCGCACGAGAAGGTTCGTCACACGTGGCTTCGGCGCCGTCGCGGCGCTCTGGATCGGGCTGCCCCCCGTCCCCGCCTCCCGCGCGGCGCACGAGATCCAGCGGGAGGCACCGTCGGCCCCCAGGAATCTGAGCGCTTCCGCGGTGAGCGCCTCCGAGATCGATCTCGCGTGGAGCCCCCCCGACCACCCGAAAGGCCTCGGCCACTACAACGTCTACCGCGACAACGTGCTGGTGGCGACGGTCCCGGTCGGCACGACGATCTTCAAGGACACGAGGCTCCAGCCGGCCACCAAGTACCACTACTACGTCACCGGCGTCGACCTCATCGGATCGGAGGGTCCTGCCAGCAACAAGGTCGACGCGACGACCCTCACCGACGTGCCGGGCCCTCCCAAGAACCTGGCCGCCCAGGCGGCGAGCAGCAGCGAGATCGATCTCACCTGGGATGCCCCGACGTCCGGCGCGGGGGCCGCCCACTACGAGGTCTACCGGGACGGGAGCGACATCGGTGCGACGACGTCCACGTCCTACGCTGACGAGGGACTGAGTCCTTCCACGACCCATAGCTACGTGGTTACCGCCGTGAGCAGCGCCGGAAAGGAAAGCAGCCCGAGCAATCAGGCTTCGGCCACCACCCTCACCGACGTGCCGGGCGCACCGCAGCACCTGAAGGCGCAGGCGGCCAGCAGCAGCGAGATCGACCTCACCTGGAATCCGCCCTCGTCGGGCGCCGCCGCGGACCACTACATCGTGTACCGCAACGGCGGCCCCGTCGCCCAGTCGGCGTCCACGTCCTACGCCGACCGGGGCCTCCCGGCCGCCACCAGCTTCGAATACGTGGTGACGGCGGTGAGCGCGGACGGCAAGGAGGGCCCGGAGAGCAATAAGGCCACCGCCACCACGGAACCCGGGCCGCCCGGGCCGCCACAGAACCTCACGGCGCAGGCGGCCAGCAGCAGCCGGATCGACCTGGCCTGGGACCCTCCCATCGGCGGCAGCACGGGCATCGACCACTACGACGTCTACCGCGACGGGTCCAAGATCGACAGCACCGGGTCCACTTTGTACGCGGACATGGCCCTCGAGCCGGCCACCAAGTACACGTACGCGGTCTCCGCCGTGGGTCTGCTCGGCCTGGAGAGTCCCAGGAGCGCGGAGGCCAGCGCCACGACCGCGAAGGGGCCGGACACCTCGCCTCCCACCGCGCCGACGGCGCTGCAAGCGAAGGCCACCGGCATGTCCACCGTACAGCTCACCTGGTCGGCGGCCAGCGACCCGGAGAGCGGGATCGCGAGCTACGTGATCTACCGGGACGGGAACCGGGTCGGGCAAGTGGACGGGCTCAGCTTCACCGACGGAGGCCTGAAGCCGTCCAGCCAGTACAGCTACCGGGTGTCGGCGATCAACGGGGCGAAGCTGGAAGGTCCCAGGAGCGATCCGGCCACCGTGACCACCGGGGCCGACAAGCTGCCGCCCTCGCCGCCGACGGACCTGCACGTCATCCCTTCGGGCTCATGAGGAAGGCGCCGAGGGAGCCCGAGTCAGCGTTCGGCTCCGCCCCCGGTCGCGCCCACCGACCCGTCGGCGCCGCCACGATCGTCTTCCTCCTCCTCGCCTTCGGCGCCGGCGCCCCGGCCCGGGCACAGCAGGAGGAGGGAAGCCCGCTCACGAAGAGCGATGTCGTCCGCCTCCTGGCCAGCAGCACGTACACGCAGCCTGAGATCGCGAGCATCATCGGCCGGGTGTGCCTCACCTTCCGCCCCAGTCTCAAGGACATGGCGGACTTTCGCCATCTGGGCGCTTCCGATGGCGTGATCTCGGCCGTTCTCCAGTGCCGCGGCGCGAGCGCCTCCCGCGCCACAGCGTCGAGCTCTCGCCGCCAGCCGGGCTCGCCGCAGCTGCGGAGCGAGGTGAGCCCCGCCACGGCCGCGGTCACGGTGGGCTCCGACGTGGTCGTCACCGTGACCCTGCGTCGAGGCACCCGGCCGGCCGCCGGGATGCTGGTCGCGCTCACCGGGGACCTGCCGCCCGGGATCGACACACTGAGCGCCACCACCGACGCCGCTGGACGGGCGACGTTCCAGATTCCGGCCGGGCTCGTGCCTGGCCAGCGCGTCCTGGACCTCGCGACGCCCGCCGGGAGCCTCACCGGCAGCCGCGAGATACGCATTCTCGCCATGCCGGGCGCGGCGGCGCGTGCGGACGTGGCTCCCGATCGGATCGTGCTCCTGGGCCCGGGCGACGCCCACCGGGAGATACGCCTGGTCGTCCGGGACTCGCTGGACAACCCCGTCCCGGACCAGACGGTCAGCCTTCGAACCGACAGCGGACAGGGATCCGAGCTCGGGAAGGAGAAGACCGACCAGGACGGGACCGCCCGCTTCGAAGTGACCGCGGACGCGCTCGGCGATGCCACCAGGCTACAGGTGCTGGCGGAGGGGCGACCGATCGCGCGCTTGCCCGTGCTCCGCCCCGACAGCTCTGACGTGCACATCGCGCTGCGGCCGGTGTCCTCGGGCACGGGCTCTCGGCCCGACTCGGTCGTGGTCCGCCTGACCGGCCCGGGGGACGCACCCCTGCCCGGCGTCCCGGTCCACTTCGACGCCGAGCCGGGAAACGCCCATCCGTCCGCCGCTGTGACGGACCCGGACGGACGGGCAGCCGTGGCGCTCCGCGGCACGGAGGTCTCCGAGACGGTGGTCACCGCGCGCGCCGGTCCGGCCCGGGGCACGCTGCGCCTCGGGAGCCGGACGGCCGTCACCACACGCGGAACCGCGGCTGGAGACGATGCCTGGCTCACATGGCTCGCCCTGGGCCGGGCCTATAGCGAAGCCGGACAGCCGGGCCGGGCGCGGCGCGCGTTCGATCGGGCTCTTTCGGCTGCGCCCTTGCGCGAGGAAGCGCAGTGGCGAATCGACCAGGCGGGGGGCATGCCGCCGGTCGTCCGGGTGGGAGTGGGTGGTGAGGCCCGCTACGCAGGGACTTCCGGGGCCCACCTGGCCGGCCTCCAGGTCGAGGCCTGGCCGGTGGCCGGCGTGCGGGTCTGGGGCCGCTACGATCGATCGCTCGACCCGGGCCTTCCGATCCTGGTGCGCGGTGCGGAGCCCATGAAGGCGTTCCTGGCGGGGGCCGCGGTGAGCTACGGCCCACTCGGCCGACTCCGCACGTCTCTCGAGCTGGGCCGCCGCCAGGAGCGGCTGGGCTGGGACGAGAACTACGCGCGTCTCCAGCAGTCGGTCGGCTTCTCGGTCGCCGGCCATCCGGCGGACCTCCAGGTCGGAGGGCTGCTCGGTCGCTGGTACGATCGGGATGACTGGGCCGCGTACGCGACCCTCGAGCTCCCGCTCGGAACACACGTGGCCCTGCGACCGGCGGGGTACGTGGGTCGGCTGGGAGGAACGGAGTTCGCGCGGGATGGCCACAGGGCAGCGCGCGACCGCCGGGCTTATCTTGGCCTCGTGATCACGCCCGAACCGCGCTGGCGGATCGAGGCGGCGCTCGGTACCGGATCCGTGGAGAGCGACGTGGCGAGCCTGAGCGGCCACATCTTCGACAGCTACGTTCGCATGGGGATTCCGCTCGCGCGGGGCCTCCGGCTCCGCGTGCTCGGCCGCCATCAGTCCCCTCCCGGCGCGGACGCCTTCACGGTCCTGGACGCGGAGCTCGTCGTAGGCATCCGGTGAGGCTTCGCTCTCTACCCCCACGGGGCGACGACGGGCCGCGGAAGCGGTCCCCACCACTGGTCATTCCCGGCGATGAGCCGGGCTACGGCCGCGAGGGCCCACGGTGGGGCCGCCGCCTCCTCGTGCTCGCCCTCGTCGTGGCGGGAACCTACGGCGCCGCCCGGTTGATCGGAGCGGTCGGCGGTCGTCCGGCCGACGAGCCGATCCCCGAGGCCGGACGACCGGTACCGGCGGGTGGGACCCTGCAGGCGGAGTCCGGCGGCGCTCCGTCACCCGCCACTCCCAACCCCTCGGCCGGCGGGAACTATCGACAGATGGCCGATTCCCTGGCCACCGCCCTCGACCAGTACCACCAGCGCCAGCTCGACTTCCACCGCGGCATCATCGGCTGCGCCGAGCTCGCCACGGGCTACGGTGCGGTCGACGACGCCTTCGTCCATCTTTCCATCGCCTTCCGGTTCGCCGACGTCCGCGGCGATTCGCGTCGTCAGGAGTACCGGCGCCTGGCCGCGCGCGCCGACACGGTGAACCGGCAATTCGACGCATCGGGCTGCTCCCGGCCTCGCTGACGGCCGGCGCCACCCGCAGCCGCGGGCGCGCCGGCGTCCGCCGCCGGATGCCTCGATGTCCACGCGACCTCCACCTCCGACGAGGACGCCTGCCATGAGCGGTGATGCACCGACCGGTCCCCCCGACGTCGGATCCGCGCGGGAGCGACGATTGCCCCCCGGCCAGTACCGGACCGACAAATGGCCCGTGCTCCACTGGGGCTCGGTGCCGCGTCTGGAACCGGATGCGTGGACGGTGCGGCTGGACGGACAGGTGGAGGAGCCGCGCACCCTGACCTGGTCGGAGCTCATGGACCTCCCCCAGCGCGAGGTCCTGTGCGACATCCATTGCGTCACCCAGTGGAGCCGGTTCGACAACCGCTTCGAGGGGATTCCCGTCCGCGAGCTGGCCGCGCTCGTTCGCCCGGCGATCGACGCTTCGCACGCCCTCGTCCACGCCACGGAGGGGTGGAGCGCAAACCTCCCGCTCGAAGACTTGCTGCGGGAAGAGGTACTGCTGGCCCACTCCCACGACGGTGAGCCACTGGAGCCCGAGCACGGCGGGCCTCTGCGACTGGTGGTCCCGCACCTGTACTTCTGGAAATCGGCCAAGTGGGTGACCGGCATCGAGTTCCTCCCCGCGGACGAGCCCGGGTTCTGGGAGCGCAACGGCTACCACATGCGGGGCGATCCCTGGCGGGAGGAGCGGTTCGGGTGGTGATCCGGGAACGCCGCCGAGCGCTGGTCACCGGAGCCGGCGTGCGTGTCGGCCGGGTCATCGCGGAGACTCTCGTTCGTTCCGGTTACGACGTGGCCGCGCACTTCCATTCCTCGGCCGAAGGGGCCGAGGCGGTGGTGGAGGCGGCTCGGGCCGCGGGCGGGACCGGGATCGCGCTGCGGGCCGACCTGGCCGACCCGGCGGCTGCGGCGGAGCTCGTGGGCGGCGCCGCCGAAGGGCTCGGCGGTCTGGATCTCCTGGTGAACAGCGCGGCCATCTTCCCGCGCGGCCGCCCGGAGGAGGTGACGCTGGAGACCTGGGAGCGGGTGTTCGCGATCAACGTGCGGGCCCCGTTCCTGTGCTCTCGGGCGGCCGCCGAGCGCATGACCGAGAACGGTTCGATCGTGAACATCGCCGACGTCGCGGCCTTCGAGGGTTGGGCCACCTACGCGCCGTACGCGGCCACCAAGGCCGCCGTCGTCAGTCTCACGCGCAGCCTGGCCCTGGCCTGGGCGCCGAGGATCCGCGTGAACGCGGTCGCCCCCGGCCCGGTGCTACTCCCCCCGGGCTCGACCGAGGCCGACCGGCGCCGGGCGGTCGCCCACACGGTCCTCGGCCGTCTCGGAACGCCCGGGGACGTGGCGCAGGCGGTCCTCTACCTGGACGGCGCGCCCTTCGTGACGGGGGAGGTGGTGCGGGTGGACGGCGGGGAGCACCTTCGACGAAGCGAGGAGGCGTGAGGACCGCGGCCTAGCCTCCCCTGTAGGGCAGCCGGATCGTGAAGCGGGTGCCTCCGCTCGGGACCAGGTCCACGTTCACGTCCCCTCCCGCCGCGCGCACCAGGCGGCCGCAGATGATGAGCCCGAGGCCGTGAGTCCGACCCTGCAGCATGCGCGTCAGCTTCGTGTCGGGATTCGAGGAGAGAAACTGGCGCACGCTGTTCAGGTCCACGCCGGGCCCGTCGTCCTCGACCACCAGCTCGAGGAATCCGTCCTCCTCGCTGGCTTCCAGCATGACCTTCCCCCCGTCGCCCGCGGCATCGATCGCGTTCGAAAGCAGGTTGATCAGAATCCGGCTCACGAGTTGCGGGTCCCCGTGGCAGGGTCCCTCGCAATCGAGCTCGACGCCGAGCGCCGTCGAGTGGTGGGAGGCGAGCGGATTGACCAGCCTCCGCACGTCCGCCAGCACGCCGGCCAGCGAGAACGGCACGGTGGCGGGCCGGCCGATGTCGGCGCCGTCGGAGGAGCGAGCGAAATCCAGGAGGTCGTTCACCAGGTTGAGCAGGGACGCCGCCCCGGAGTAGACCACCCCCATCTGCCGCCGCTGGACCTTGGTCAGGGGACCGCTCTGCTCGCTGTAGAGCCCGTCGGCGAGGAAGAGGATCGAGTTCAGCGGAGAGCGGATGTCGTGCGAGATGTCCCGAAGCAGCTGCCGGTGGGCCCGGACTTCCGCGTGCAGCGCGGTCTCGACCAGTTCGAGCTCCGCGTCGCCCAGCCGCTCCCGGAGGGACCGGATCTCCTCCGGTGAGAGTCCGGAATCCTGCGCCGCCTTGTCCAGCCGCCGATGGGCGGCGCGAACCGCCTCCCACGCGATCTCGACCGGCACATCGTCGAATGGATCGAACACCGCGTGTTCGGCCCTATGGCCACCGCCCTTGCCGAACAGGAGGGCCTCCAGCCGGGCGAGCACGGGACGCGCCCCCTCGGGCACGGAGGTCTCCTCGCCCCCGGCCCGGGTCCACCAGGCCGGAGGTTCGACGGAGCGTGATCGGCCGCCGCGCGGTGAGGCCTTGTTCGCTTTCGTCATCCGGCCCGCCGACTCCTCCTCGCGAGGGCCGGAGGCCGCGTCGGGTCCGTTCCGCCCGGCCCCGCCCCGCCGTACGCCCGGGACGCGTTCCCCCTGACGCGTGGCGCGCCGGCCTCCCTCACGAGGCCAGGTGCTCCTTGTTCAGGTCGTGCTTCTCCAGGAGCCGGTACAGCGTGGAGCGGTCGATTCCGGCCTGCCGGGCCGCCTTGGACATGTTGCCGTTGGCACGCCGGATGACCGAGGCCAGGTACTGGCGCTCGAACCGGCCCATGAGGTCATCCTTGACCTTGTGGTAGGGCTGGGCCAGGTCCAGGCCGGAGAGAAGGTTCTCCCCATCGCCCGACCCGTGGTGCGTGCCCGAGATCTCGGCGCCACCCTCCAGGACGGTGAGGTCGTCGACGTCGATCGGCGCATCGGGCTCCGCGAGCACGACCAGCTGCTCGATGACGTTCTGGAGCTCGCGCACGTTCCCCGGCCACGCGTAGGCGATGAGCTGCTCCATGGCCGGCTCGGTGACCTCGGGCGGAGCGTCCCCCTCGAGCTGGTGGCGCCGCCAGAACTCGTCCACGAAGTGCCGCACCAGCACGGGGATGTCCTCGGTCCGCTCCCGCAGGGGCGGGAGGTCGATCGGCACCACCCGCAGCCGGTAGTACAGGTCGTGGCGCAGGAGACCCCGCTCGAGAGCGTCCGCAGGATCCCGGTTCGTGGCCGAGACGAAGCGAATGTCCACCACCGCGTCCTTGGTCTCGCTCCCCACCCGGCGCACCACCCCGTCCTGGAGGACGCGCAGGAGCTTGGGCTGCAGCTCGATCGGCATCTCTGCCAGCTCGTCCAGGAAGAACGTGCCGCGGTCCGCCATTTCGAGGAGGCCCGGTTTGTCGCGCACGGCGCCGGTGAAGGCCCCGCGCCGATGCCCGAACATCTCGGACTCGAGGAGCTCGCCCGGGAGGGCGGCGCAGTTCACGGCCACGAACGGCTTGGACGCCCGCCGGCTCTCTTCGTGGATGAAGCGGGCGATGAGCTCCTTGCCCGTCCCGCTCCCTCCCGTGATGAACACCGAGGCATCGGTGCCGGCCACCTTGAGCGCGCGCTTGACCACGTCGCGCATCACCCTGGAGCGTCCCAGGATCCGGACCGTCCCATCCCACAGGAGGCCGTCCTTGCCCGAGCGCTCGGTGACCGACCGCATGCGCGTGACCCGGACGGCGGCCCTCCCCACCATCACCAGGAGCTGGGTGGCCGTGAACGGCTTGGGCAGGTAGTCCCAGGCCCCCGACTGGAGCGCCTGAACGCTGGCCTCGGTGGTAGCGTAGCCCGTCATCATGATGGCCAGCGTATCCGGCGCCACCGAGCGCATCTCTGTGAGCACCTTCATGCCATCGACCTCGGGCATCCGCTGGTCGACGAGCAGGATCTGGTACTTCCCCGACTTGAGCCGCCGGATCGCGTCGGCGCCCCGGCGCTCCACCTCCACGCCATAGCCCTCGGCCGAGAGCACGGACTCGCAGCTCTCGAGGATGGAGGCGTCGTCGTCCACCACGAGGATGTCGATCGAGCCGATCTCCTCGGCGGCCAACGAGCCTGCGCTCTCGCCCGACAGCTCGTGGGCGAGATCGGTATCGGGATCGTTCGGCACGGTCAATTTCTCCTGAATTGTGCGGCCGAGAGGATGTGCGGCGTCTTTCGTACGATCGGCGGACCACCCCGGGGATGCGCCGCGGCCGGCTGTAGACAAGATGCGGCACTTGGGGGCGCAGGGGAAGGGCCCGAGGCGATTCGACGTCGCCGAGTGTGGAATCGCCACCACAGGTCAGGGGGCAGGGACTCCGACCCGGGCGGTTATGGGGCCCCGGAAGTCCATATCGGCGTTGGGTTATGGGGCGCGCATACGCTTTCGCGCGAACGGCACCGGACTTGCTCCCTGGAGCGCACGTCGAACGAACGTGTAGAGCTACGTCGTCACTCGGCGGGATCGAACGGCACGCCGCGCCAGATCATTTCTGCGATCAGGGAGAATCCTTCGTGGTCGATCAACAGTCAGGCCGGGACGACGACCGGCATTTGCCGTCTCGGCCGGACGGGGACGCGCGCTTCGTCATGGAGGGGGCCGGCGCCTACGATCTGCCCGCACCGGCCTGGAGCCAGGGCGGCGCCGCGTCGTCGGACATGGACCTGCAGCGGATTCTGTACGCCCTGTGGCGGCGGAAGTGGTGGATCCTTCTGGTCACCGCGATCGGAGTCGGGGTGGGGCTCTTTCTGGCGTCCCGTGCGGAGCCGGTCTACGAGACCCGCGGCACCCTGTGGCTCGAGCCGTCCAACGACACCCAGGGCCCGATCCAGGCCGAGGACGTGTTCGAGGGCCAGGGCTGGGCCGACCTCATGAAGAGCTACGCGGTGCTCGAGCCGGTGGTTCGGCAGCTCCACCTGGGCCTCAGCATCGATCCGAAGGGCAACGTGGGACCGGGCGCGTTCACCGGCTTCTCCGCTGACAGTCAGACGGTGAGCGGGAGTTACGAGCTCCAGGTGGACAGCGCCGGCGATTTCACCCTGGCCCGGGAGGGCGAGGGCGTCATCCAGAAGGGCCACGTCGGGGATCCGATCGGCCGCCGGGCCGGATTCAGCTGGCAGCCCTCGGCCGCGCAGCTTCCGCCCGGGTCGGACGCGCGCTTCACCGTCTCCTCGCCGATCGCGGCGGCCAACACCCTGCGTGCCAGCCTGTCGGTGAACGTCAGCGCGCAGTCGGGGAACCTGATCACCACCTACCTGGAGTGGAACGATCCGGGGCAGGCGGCCAGGATCCACAACGCCATCCTCGCCAACTTCATGGACGTGGCGGCCAAGCTGAAGAGCCAGAAGCAGCGGGAGATCGTCGACATCCTGCAACAGCAGACCAACTACGCCGCTCAGCGCCTGGATTCGGCGGAGCTGGCTCTTCAGGACTTCAAGGTCCGCACGATCACCCTGCCGGGCGAGCCGCAGAGCGCGCCGGACCGGGACGGCGGCACGACCTCCGACCCGCTGTTCCAGTCCTACTTCGACAAGAAGGTCGGCCAGCAGCAGACGCGGAACGACATGCAGCGCCTGGAGGACATCCTCCGGAATCAGCAGCAGTCCGGTCACCTGGACGCGCTGGCGCTGCAGATGGTGCCGTCGGTGGACCAGGACGCGCCGCTCAAGCAGGCGCTTCAGGAGCTGACCAACCAGGAGGCCAAGAAGCGGACCCTGCTCTACACGTACACGGAGAAGTACCCGGGCGTGCAGCAGGTCGGGGATCAGATCCAGATAATGGAGCAGCAGACGATCCCCAACCTCGTCCGCCAGCTCATCGGCCAGCTGCAGCAGCGTATGCAAAACACGCAGGAGCAACTCGCCTCGCAGACCGGGGACCTCAGGCAGATCCCCCAGCGGACCATCGAGCAGGGCCGGCTGCAGCGAAATATGGCCATGGCCGAGAAGCTCCACAACGACCTGCTCGTGCGCCTCAAGCAGGCCGAGCTGGCCGAGAAGACCAATCTCCCGAACATCCAGGTGGTCGACCAGGCCACGGTTCCGGGCTCCCCCGCGGAGAACCGGGGACCCCGCTACCTGTTCATGGCCTCCCTTGCCGGTCTCGGCCTCGGGATCGCGGGCGCTCTGATGTTCGACCGCCTCGACCGCCGCGTGCGGTTCCCGGAGCAGATCACCGAACGACTGGGCATGCCGGTCCTGGGCATGATTCCGCAGCTCCAGTCGGGGCCGGGCGCGGGCAGTCAGGCGGCGCTGGAGGTGCTGGAGTCGTTCCGCGCCATCCGGTCGCAGCTGGTCCGGGGCGGCACCGGACACTCCACCGTGATCCTGGTCACTAGCCCGGCGCCACGGGATGGCAAGTCGCTGGTGTCGGCCAACCTGGCCATCTCCTTCGCCAGCTCGGGGATGAGGACGCTGCTCATGGACGCCGACACCCGGCGCGGGAACGCGGAGCGCCTGTTCAACCTGGCCTCGTCACCGGGCCTCAGCGATGTGCTTCACGAGCGGGCCAGCGCGGTTGAGGTGCAGCAGGTGACCGAGGTGGAGGGACTGCACTTCGTGGCACATGGCTCCCTGCGCGGGTTCGATGCCGAGCTGCTCGACAGCCACGGCATGGACGACTTCCTGAACGAGCTCCGCGCCACCTACGACGTCATCGTCGTGGACGGACCGCCGCTCATGGCCGGGGTCGACGCCATGGTCCTGGGCGAGCGCTCCGACAAGGTGGTGATGGTCATCCGGGCCGGCGTGACCGACCAGGCCATGGCCAGGGCGCGCCTCGAGGCGGTCGGCAACTTCGACTTCCCGGTGGTGGGCGCCGTCCTCAACGCGGTGCCCGGCGAGGCGCCTTACTACCGTTACCACTCCTACAGCTACGAAGCCGACGGCGAGGTCGTGGCGTAGGCGGTCACCGACCCAGCTACCCGACTCCAGACCGAAGCGATGGGCATGAACGAGAACGGATCGAAGCCCGGCGGGAACGGAAAGGGCGAAACAGGCCTGAAGGTCCTCGTCACGGGAGCGGCCGGCTTCATCGGGTCGCATCTGTGCGAGCGCCTCCTGGACCGGGGGCATCACGTATGGGGCCTCGACAACTTCGACCCCTTCTACTCCCCGCGGATCAAGCGGGCCAACATCCGCGCGGCCGCGGAGGATCCCCGCATGCACTTCGTGGAGGGCGACCTCCGCGACCAGGTGCTGCTGGGCGGCCTGCTGGCGGACGTCCGCTTCGACACCGTGGTCCATCTGGCGGCCCGCCCGGGCGTACGACCCTCGATCGAGGATCCGGGGCTGTGCTTCGACGTGAACGTCATGGGCACGCTGTCCCTCCTCGAGGCCATGCGCCGCTACCAGGTGCCGGCCCTCGTGTACGGCTCCTCGTCCTCGGTGTACGGCAAGAGCCGGCAGGTGCCGTTCGAGGAGAGCGAGGCCGCCGACCGGCCCGTGTCGCAGTACGCGGCCTCCAAGCGCGCGGCCGAGCTCCTGTGCCACACCTATCACGACCTGTACGGAATGTCCGTCTACTGCCTGCGCTTCTTCACCGTATTCGGGCCGCGCCAGCGCCCCGACCTGGCCATCCACAAGTTCGCCCGTCTGATGTCCGATGGTCAGCCGCTGCCCCTCTACGGAGACGGCACGAGCGCGCGCGACTACACTTACGTGGACGACACGGTGGAGGGGATCGAGCGCGCCATGCTTCGGCTGGAGCGAGACCGGAAGAAGGGACCCGTCTACGAGATCATCAATCTGGGCCGAAGCGAGCCGACCACCCTCGACGAGCTGGTGTCCACCCTCTCCGACGCGATGGGGATGCAGCCGCGAATCGAGCGCATGCCCGATCAGCCCGGAGACGTGCCCCTCACGTGTGCCTCGACACGGAAGTCCAAGGAGCTGCTGGACTTCGCACCGGATCTCGACCTCTCCACGGGGCTGCGGCGCTTCGTGGAGTGGTACCGCGAGACGCGCGAGGAGGAGGCTTCGGCCGCCGCAAGCGGGACCGGCTCGGCGGCCGGCTAGGGCACCGCTCGGGTCGCATCCGTCGACGGCCCGGTCCGGGGCCCCGACGCCTCAGTCCCGAGGCACGTGCTCTCGACGCGTCGGCTCCCACGTGAGGGTCTGGTCACCTCCCAGGGCCAGTCGCCACGCCTGGACTCCGGCGCGCAGTCCGGCGAACGCGTAGCCCGCCAGCCGAACCGCGCGCGGCGCCCGTCCGCGCTCCGACCACTCCATGGACATCGCGCCGGCGGCGATCGCCGCCAGCCCCGCCCAGCCCAGCGTCCCGAGTGGGCCTCCTCCCGCAACCAGGAGCGCACACCCCGGCAGGGCCAGCACCCCCGCTGGCGGAACGAGCCAGCGGCACAGCTTGTGACTGAACAGCATGAACGCGAAGCGGCCGTACCGGAACGGGTCGAGAAGCGCCCGGTGTAGCCATAGCGTCTCGAGGCCCTGGGCCATGGTACGCCGCTTCCGGCGGAGCTCCGCCTCGATGGATCCGGCCCGCGGGACCATACACACGGCCGAGGGCACCGACACGGACCTCAGGCGCGCCTCCCGCCCCGCGAGCGCGGCCGCGAAGTCGCGGCTCGCGCGCAGCGGAACGGGCCGGTCATGGAGCTCCCTCCGGATGGCGTAAAAGCAGCCGCTCGCCCCTACGATGGACCCGAAGCGTGTCTCCAGGTCGCGGACCGCCATCTCGTAGCCGACGTAGCCGGTCTCCCCGACGTTCCGCTCGCTGCCCTGGGCCCCCACGCTGACGTCGCGGCCCGAAGCCACACCGATCGTGTCGTCCTGGAAGACCCGCAGGAGCGGCTTGAGGGCCTCGGGGAGGATGCGCGTCGTGGCGTCCGTGTTCACGATGATCTCGCCCCGCAGGTGCGGCACGGCCGCGTTCTCGGCCGCCGTCTTCCCGCCGCGCTCCGGGAGCCGGAGGAGCTCCACGCCCCGGTCGGCGAACTCCAGCACAATGGCGTCCGTCCCATCGCTCGAGGCGTCCGAGACTACGAGGACCTGGAGGCGGTCCCGAGGATAGTCCAGGTCGAGGAGGGCCTCCAGGGTGCCGCGCACGACCTCTTCCTCGTTGTATACCGGAAGGGAGATGCTGACGGTAGGCCACTCGGCCGGGTCCCCCGCTGGAAGGGCGCGGGACCGGACCAGCCGGGCCAGCAGCGTGAGCAGGGCCGGATAGGCGGCGTAGGCGTAGATCCCGAGAACCAGCGGCAGCGCGACGAGGCAGACGCCGAGCACCGTCACGGGCGCACGCTCGCGGCCGCCCGGTACACCGCCTCATAGCGACGCACCCAGTCCTCGACGCCGAACGCCTCGTCCAGGTGGGTCCGGGCGGCAGCGGCGCGGCGCTTCGCCTCCCGTGGCTCTCCGAGCATGCTCCTCACGGCGGCTGCCAGCGCCGCCGGGTCCTCCGGCGAGACCAGCCACCCCTCGCTGGGGGAGAGCACGTCCGGGACGCCGCCGACCCGCGCGGCGACGATCGGGACACCGGCGTGCATGGCCTCGAACAGCACCATCGGAGTCCCCTCCGTCCTCGAGCTCAGCAGCAGTCCGTCGAAAGCGCGGAAGAGCCTGGCGGCTTCCGGTACGATACCGTGCCAGCGGACCCGGTCCGCGATCCCGAGCTCTCGGGCCCGCTCCTCGAGCTCGGACCGCAGCCGCCCATCGCCCAGCACATGCAACACCGGCGTCGGCTCGGCCACTGCGGCGACTGCCTCAAGCGCCACGTCGAGGCCCTTCTCCCCGGTAAGACGGCCGACCCAGCCCAGGACGATTTCATCGGGAGGCGCTCCCAGTCGATCCCGAGCCTCCGCGCGCGCGAGGAGCTCCGCGGGGCTCGACCAGGCGTTCGGAAGCACGTGCAGCCGCGTGGGGTCCGTGACGAAGGCCTCGAGCTCCCGGCCGAGCGGGACCGAAACCGCGACCACGGCCTCGAAGCGCCGCAACATTCGCCGCTGCAACCATTCGTACGCGAGATTCTTGCGGCCTCCGCCCGTGAACCCGTGCACCGTGGTCACCCTCGGGACGCCAGCCCATCCCGCCGCCAGGCCCCCGAGAAGGTCCGCGCGATACCCGTGCGTGTGCACGACTCCCGGCTGCACATCCCGGATTATGCGAGTGACCATGCGCGCCTCACGTACATAGGCGCGACCGACGGCGCGGACACGGCGTACGTCCACCCCGTCTCGTTCGAGCGCTGTCACCAGCGATGGGGGTGCGCCCGCTTCCGTGAGGACGGTGACGACCACGGGCCGCTGGTCCGCACACTGCTGTCCGTACGCCAGTCTCTCGACCATGGATTCCGCGCCGCCCACGGGGCCGGGGGCGATGAGGTGGAGTACGGTGTGGCGGTCATGCGACATCGGGGCGCCTCCGGCGGAAGCGTGGCCCTGCTCTCGCGGCCGCGAACATGCTAGGATGGAGCGGTCCGGCGCCATGTGCGGCCGCGACCGCGAACCGGCTGGAAATCGGTACGTCATTTGCCGCTGCCGGCCGACCGACTGGCTTGCCGAGCCTGGCGCTCCCTCCCTCACCCCGAGGCGGCAGGACATGGACGAAGCGCGCGACCGACGCCGCGAGCAGCTCGTGCTCGCCCTCGTTCTCCTCGTGGCCTTCGTGGCCCGCTGGTGGCTGCTGGGCCAGCGCTGGGTCAACCCGGACGAAGGCGCTCACCTTATGGACGGCCGGCTCGCCCTTCAGGGCCTGGTCCCCGGGGTCGATTTCGTCGCGCGACAAATCGTCTACGTCTGGCTGGAGGCCGCCACCCTCAAGTTGCTCGGCATCGACTACGTCCACGCCCGTCTCCTGGCCGTGGCCGCCACGGTCGGCGGTGGCTGGTTCCTGTATCTGATCGGCCGCGAGCTGTTCGATCGCACGGTCGGGCTCCTCGCTTCGATCCTCTACCTGTTCCTCCCGTTCTCGTTCATCCTGTCGATGAACGCCAAGACAGAGCCCGTCTCTATCTTCTTCGCGGCTGGTGCCGTCTACTTCGCCATCGATGCCCTCCGGCGTGCCGACCGCGGCGAGGCCCGGCGCCGGCTCGTGGCCGCCGGGACCTTCCTGTCCGCCGCCTTCTACGTCCGCCAGTCTGCCATGGGAATCGGACTGGCGCTGGTCCTCACGCTGCTGATCGGGTACCGGGGTAGCTGGAAGCGCGCGGCTGCCGGGTTGGGCTGGACCATGCTCGGCGCCGTGTCGGTCTGGGCTGTCGTGTCCGTCTATTACGGCCTGGCGGCCGGAACTCTCATGTTGAGGAACCCGAGCGTCAACCCGTTGATATTCCTGCTGGACAACGCTCGGTCCATCGACTTCCTCGCTCCCCTGGTCGGCCATCACTCGGCGGATGCCCTGTCCCCGGGGCTCGGACTCTCCCTGCCGGCATCCCCGGCGGCGGCCCAGGTGCACGCCGGGCGCAACTTCCTCCATCCGACCCGGACCCTCCACAATCTGACCCAGTCGGTCGAGCTGGTGCTGGTCCTCGCAGCAGGGAGCTTGCTGGCAGCACCGATCGCCTTGTGGACGCTGGTACGGAGGCGCGGGAAGGGGTCGGCGGTCCAGGGTGCCCTTTCCTACGCGACCCCCTACCTGTGGCTGGTGTGCGTCGCGGCCGCCTATGCCTTCTGGGCGCTCCATCGTGGCTTCTTCCAGGCTTATCTCCTCGAGCTCATACCGCCCATGGCGCTCCTATCGGCCGCCCTGGTCGTCTCCTGCGTGCGCTTCCTGCGGGACGGCTCGGAGGGCTGGTCGGATCTCGTCCCCGCCCTGGGAACGGTCCTCGCGCTGTGGCTGGTCCCGCTGGCCTTCGGCCTGAGGGACCTCAACCGTCCCGTGTACCTGAGCGCCAGCATCCTCACCGTCGGTGCCTGGTACCTGGGACGCCATGGCACCGCGGTCCGCTGGGCCGCATGCGGCCTGGGCATCGTAGCGGGCACGGCCGCCACGCTACTCATTGGCCCTTCCCTGCCGGGACCGGTGCGCGCGGCCCTCTATCTGCTCCTGTGGGGCGGGGCCGTCGGGGGAGTGCTCGTGGCCGCGTCGCCAGGACCGCCCCCGCGGGTGGAACGGGCCCTGGCTCTCGCCCTCTACCCGCCCCTGCTTGCGGCCGTGGTGATGACCGCCCTCGTCGACCGCGACATCCTCGATCTGGGCTACGATTGCGTGTGGGCTCCGTCTACGGTGCAGGAGGTCTCGACCTACGTCCGGGAGCATTCGGCTCCCGGAGACGAGGTGATGTCGGGCGCCGTCATCTGGGCCCTCCAGGCCGACCGAGATCCATTCTACGACATCTCGCACCCTCTCCAGTTCCTGGGCGGGATGACGCCGGCCGAGTCGGACGACATCGGTCGATATTTCGCGCACTCCCCCCCGAAGTTCATCGTGCTCGACGGCTACACTCGAGCCCTGTACGTCGACGACGTTCCGACCATCCAGTCGGCGCTCTCGGACCGCTACGTCCTGCGACGAACGGTGGAGGGCTCCAGATATCCGGTGAAGGTCTACGAGCGTGGCGCCGCAGCGGGGCCCGCGGACAACACGTCGCGGTAGATCTCCTCCAGCTCGCGGTTGAGGACGCCGATGTCGAAGTGTCGCTCGACGTGGCGGCGTCCGGCGCGCCCGAGCTCGGCCCAGGATCCGGGCGCCGCGAGGAGCTCGAGCAGGACATCGGCCAGCGCCTCCACGTCGCGCTCCGGGACCAGGTAGCCACTCCGGCCGTCGAGGACGACCTCGGGGATCCCGCTGTGGCGCGTGCTCAGAATCGGAAGGCCGCAGCTAGAGGCCTCCATCAGCACCGTGGGCGTTCCCTCCTGGTCTCCACTCGCCGCCGTGATGCTGGGGAGCAGGAAGAGGTCGGCGCGGCGCATTGCCTCGCGCACCTCGACCTGGGGCCGGGCGCCGCGGAAGGTCACCACGCCCTCCAGCCGCAGCTCGCGCGCCCGGCGCTCGAGGCTCTCCCGCCGAGGGCCGTCCCCGATGACCTCGTAGCGGAGCGCCAGCCCGGCCTCCACGGCGCGGGCGACCGCCTCGAGCCCGTACTCCACCCCCTTCTTCTCGACCAGCCGCGCCACCGTGAGGATCCGCACCGGCTCTCTCTCCGGCTTCGGCCCGCGCTCTCGGAAGGTGAACTCGGCCGGATCCATGCCCACGTGGAGGATGCGGAGCAGGCGCTCCGGGCAGCCCAGCTCCAGCAGGCGGCGGCGGGCATACTCGCTGTTCACCGTGACGCAGGCGGCGCGCTCGAACAGACTTCGATAGACCGCCGGGCCGTGCTGGTCCGGATAGCGCGAGAAGTCGTAGCCATGGAAGGTGACGACGAGCGGCGCATCCCAAGCTTCGCCGAGGAAGGCGTACTCCAGGCCCACATCGCCGAAGTGGCAGTGCACCACGTCGTGCCGGCCGCGGCCGAGGGCGGCGAGCCGTGGCAGGATGTTCCGGCGGCCGCCGTAGGGCGCGCTCCGGTTTCGGGCCAGCCAGCGCAGGGACCCGGGGTCCCGCAGCAGGACCCGGACCGCCGCCGCGACACCCTCCTTCCACTCCGCCCCGGTGCGCGAAGGGGAGCGGGAGCCGTGCACGTACACCACGCGGCGGACCAGGTCGTAGCGCTCGAAGTCGCCGTGCACCGGCCCCGGCTCAGGCCGCCGATCGGACATCACGGTCACCTCGTGGCCCAGGTCCATCAGGCCGGTCACCTGGCGGAGGATGAAGGTCTCCGACACGGTGGGAAAGGTGCGCACGACCATCGCCACGCGCAGGCCGGCGGAGGGAGGCCGCCGGTCGGAGGGGCTCACGACCCGGACTTGGGCTCGATGCGCCATTCGGGCGCCCAGTACATCGGCCCCCAGTGCCGGCGCTCCGGAATGCTGTTCCCCCATCCGAAGACGTCGTGGGGACGCACCTCCAGGTGGAGAACGTCCCCGAACCGCGCGATATCCCGTTCACCATTGCCGATGTGGACCGTGGCGACGTACTGCCCGGCGTTGAGCGGGATCTTGCCCAGGTCGCAGCGCACGTCCCAGAAGCGCGAAGACCCGGGAGCGCTCGCAACGTTCTGCACCTTGCTGCTCATGGTGACGACCCTTCCGCCCGCCACGAGCGAGAAGGAGAGCCCCACCGTGAGTTCCTTCAGCGACTCGGGTGCCTCTACGTCGAACTGCCAGGCCACCGGCTCGCCGCAGCGCACCGAAAGGCTCCGGCTACGGCGTGGGTGGAGGAAGTAGCCCTCGCCGCTCCCGAGCATCCAGCCGGGATTCGGATCGGCCGGGATCGCCCCGTCGTCTTCCGTGCGAAGTTCGTCCTCGAACCTCGCCACGTAGTGGTCCACGACCTCGTCGGCCGGCCCGTCGTCCACCAGGCGCCCATCCTCGATGAGCACGCAGCGTTCGCACAGGGCGGTGATGGCGCCCATGTCGTGGCTCACGAAGAGGATCGTACGTCCACTCCGGGCCACGCTCTCCATCTTGCCCAGGCACTTCTTCTGGAAGCCCACGTCTCCGACGGCCAGGACCTCGTCGATGATGAGGATCTCTGGGTCCAGGTGGGCGGCCACCGCGAACGCCAGGCGCACCTTCATGCCGCTCGAATAGCGCTTGATCGGAGTATCGATGAACTGGGCCAGGTCGGCGAACTCGATGATCTCGTCCAGGTGGTCGTCGATGTGGTCGCGGTCCATCCCGAGGATGGCTCCATTCAGGTAGATGTTCTCCCGCCCAGTGAGCTCGGGGTGGAAGCCCGTGCCCACCTCGAGGAGCGCTCCCGCTTCCCCCTCCAGGACGGCCCGGCCCGTGCTCGGCTCTGTGACCCCGGACATGATCTTGAGGAGCGTGCTTTTGCCCGCGCCGTTCTTCCCGATGATGCCCAGGACCTGCCCTCGCGGAACCTCGAAGGAGACGTCCCGGAGGGCCCACACCACGTCGTCGTCGTTCTCCGACTCGCTGAAGTGCGTGAGGCGCCGGAGCCGCCGGAGGTTTCGGAAGGGCGACCTGGCCGCGTACATGATGGCCTCGCGGAGCGTGTCGTGGCGGTCCTCGGCCACCCCGATCCGATACCGCTTGCCCAGGCCCTCGGCCCGGATGGCGATGTCCGTCACGTGCGCCTCCCGACCGGACTCACCGGACGTGCCGGCGCCGACCGCTCGTCGCCAGGGTCGCCGGCCCGGGTCCCCTCAAGCCACATCGGCGAACACCTTCTCTGTGTGGCGGAAGTAGAGAAGCCCGGTGACGAAGAGGACCAGCGCGGCCCCGATCGAGATGGCCTGCATGCCCCAATCGATGGGACGCGACTGGAGCAGTACGCTTCGAAAGCCCTCGATCACGCCCGACATGGGATTGAGCGCGTAGATGGGCCGGTAGCGAGCAGGCACCGATGACATCGGGTAGACCACCGGCGACAGGTACATCCACGCCTGGACCAGGAAGGGGCTCACGTGCTTGATGTCCCGGTAGCGGATGTTGAGCGCGGCGAGCCAGCTCCCCACCCCGGCCGCTGTCATCACGGTGACCAGCACCAGGAGCGGCACGACCCCCAGGGCCAGCGGGACCGGAACGCGGTGGTAGAAGCCCATCATGGCCAGCAGGATCACGAAGGCGATGCAGAAGTCCACGAGGCCGGCCAGGACGGGCGAGAACGGGATCACCAGCCGCGGGAAGTACACCTTGGTGATCAGATTCGGGTTCCCCACGAGGCTCTGACCCGACAGATTGAGCGCCGTCGAGAAGTAGGTCCACGGCACGAGCG
>Ga0307419_10000149_pt1 | contig 30427 bp, 28 predicted proteins | sample SalMarWE160230MG_2_FD_202512 | JGI IMG/M metagenome (GOLD analysis project Ga0307419, IMG submission 202512) | Salt marsh sediment microbial communities from the Plum Island Ecosystem LTER, Massachusetts, United States - WE1602-30 | ecosystem: Environmental > Aquatic > Marine > Intertidal zone... | reverse complement strand
TACGTCAGATACAGGAGGTCCCGGGCCCGCGTCACCCCCACGTAGAACAGCCGCCGCTCCTCCTCGTACTCCTCGGCCGACTCCTCGGCCCGGGAGAGGGGGAAGAGCCCCCGCTCGAGCCCGGCCACGAACACGACCGGAAACTCCAGGCCCTTGGCGTTGTGGAGCGTCATCAGGGACACCGAGCCTCGCTCGGGATCCCAGCGGTCGATGTCCGACAGGAGGGCCACGTGCTGGAGGAACAGCTCCAGCTCGCCGGCATCCTCGGGCATCTCCTCCAACCCGGACGAATCGAATTCGCGCACCGCCTCCACGAGCTCCTCCACGTTGGCGATGCGATCCTCCCCCTCCTCCTCGGCCGCCAGCGCCGCCCGGATGCCGAAGCGCTCGAGACACGCCTCCACCACCTCGATCGCGGGCCGCTCCCGCTGGATCTCACCCAGCTCCCGCAACGCCCCCGCGAACTCCTCGAGAGCGCGCCCCCCGGCCGAGGGGATCACGTCCACCGACGAGGCGCGAGTCGCGGCGTCCACGAGCGTCTCGCCCTCGCCCCGAACCGCCATCAGGCGCTCGAGCGTGACGCTCCCCACGCCGCGCCGGGGCCACCCCACCGCGCGCAGGAAGGCGGCCTCGTCGGCCGGATTGACCACCAGCTGGAGGTAGGCGAGGACGTCGCGGATCTCCCGGCGCTCGTAGAAGCGCACGCCACCCACGATGCGGTATGGAACCCGGGCACTCCGCAGCACCTCCTCGAACGGGCGCGACTGGGCGTTCGTGCGGTAGAGCACGGCCACCTCGCCGGGTGGATACCGCGAGTCGAGCTTCTGTAGCTCGCTCACGGCCCACTCGGCCTCGGCTCGTTCGTCCGCGGTGCGAACCACCACCACTGGCTCGCCTCCCGGCCGCTCGGTGCGCAGCTCCTTTGGCTTGCGGGCCGTGTTGCGGGCGATGACCGCGTTGGCCACGCGGAGGATCGGGTCCGTGGAGCGGTAGTTTCGCTCCAACCGCACCACGTGGGCCCCGGGGAAGTCACGCTCGAAGTCGAGGATGTTCCGGAGATCCGCGCCCCGCCAGCCGTAGATCGACTGGTCATCATCCCCCACAACGCAAAGGTTCCGGTGCACCCCGGCCAGTGCCCGGACCATCCGGTACTGCGCGTGGTTGGTGTCCTGGTACTCGTCTACCAGGACGTGCAGGAAGCGGCCCGCGTAGCGCTCGCGCACCTCATCTTCCGCATCGAGCAGGCGGACCGCGCGGGCCAGCAGGTCGTCGAAATCGAACGCGTTGCACCGCCGCAGGACGGCCTCGTAGGCGGGATAGACGTCGATCACTCGCCGGGCCAACAGGTCGAACGAGCGCTGCTCCAGATCGTCCGGGCCGACGAGCTGGCTCTTGGCGTCCGAGATTCGCGACCGCAGCGCCCTCGGGGCCCAGCGATCCGGGTCCACGTCCGCCTCCTCCATGGCCATCTTCACGGCACGGAGAGCATCGTCCTCGTCGTAGATCGTGAAATGGGCGTCGCGGTCCAGCCAGGCTGCCTCCCGCCGCAGCAGCCGGGCTCCGAGGGAGTGGAAGGTGCCGGTCCACATCCCGGTCGGCGGCTCGCCCAGTAGCGCCTCGATCCGCCGGCGCATCTCGTCGGCCGCCCGGTTGGTGAACGTCACCGCGAGGATGCGCCACGCCGGGACGCCGCGCTCGATGAGGCGTGCGATCCGCGTCGTGAGAACGCGCGTCTTCCCGGATCCGGCCCCCGCGAGTACGAGGAGGGGTCCCTCCCCGTACTCGACCGCCTCCCTCTGCTCCGGGTTGAGCTCCGGAGTCACGTCGCCTCCCCCGCCGGGACCGACGCGCCGGCGGCCGCGGGCTGGCCCGCACCCGAGTTTTCCACCTCCGGGAGCTCGACGCGGAAGCTGGCTCCGCGGCCCTCCTCGGAAGGCTCGAGCTCGATGCGCCCTCCGTGCATCTCCTCGACGATGCGCCGTGTCAGCGAGAGGCCCACGCCCCAGCCGCGCTCCTTGGTGCTCACTCCGATGTCGAACAGGCGCTTGCGTACGGCGGCGTCCACGCCGGGCCCGGTGTCCACCACCCGGTAGACCGAACGGCCCAGATCGCTCCCCGACCAGGCGATGGTGAGCGTTCCCCGCCCACCGGCCAGGGCGTCGAGAGCGTTCTTGATGAGATTCTCGAACGCCCACTCGAGCAGCGTCTCGTTTCCAAGCACGGGGGGCGCCCCATCGGGGACCTCGAGCCGGATCGACACCCGGCTGCCGAGGGTCGGAAGACGAGCGGCGAAGTACGCCTGCAAGCGGCGCAAGATCTCCTGGATCCTGACCGGCCGCAGCTCGGGCGAGCGCCCGATGAGCTCGAAGCGTCGCGACACCTTGAGCAACCGGTCGACATCGGTCTTCATCTCCGCCGCCACATCGACGTTGCCCCGGCGCAGAGCCTCACGAGCGGGACCGGACTCGACCTCCTCGAGCCAGCCCACCAGGGAGCTGAGGGGCGTCCCCATCTGGTGGGCTGACTCGCGCGCCATCGCCGACCAGATGCGCTCCCGCTCCCCGCGGAAGGACGTGTAGATCACCCACCCTCCCGCCAGGAAGGTGACCAGGAGCACGGCGGCCTGGAGCCATGGTACCCACTTGAGCCGACTCAGGAAGAGCGGCTCCCCCGTGTGGATCTCGACCCCGTACTGTCGGAGTGCGATGGGAGGCGTGCGAACATCCATCCGCGCCACGTACTCCCGCACCTTGCGGACACTGGCCGTGTCGCGCAGGTCGTACTCGAAGGGCAGGTTGGCGGCCGAGCGTGGTACGCCGGCCGAGTCGGTGAGGACGATCGGGATCTCGCGCCTGGCGCTCTCCTGGAGGACGGAGAGCATGAGCTCGGGTCGGCGCTCCGGTTCGGCGCTGACGCCCTGGAAGGCGCTCGCGTAGATGCGGCCGAACACCTGGGCATCGCGGCGCAGGAGGTCGTTCAGCTGCCGGGTGTAGATCACGTACGAGAGGAGAACCGCCGCGCACACGACCGCCACGGCGACCGTGACCAGGCGGCGGTTCACGACGCGGCGAGCCTCTCCACGCCCACGTAGGGATGGAGCGCCTCGGGCAGCACCACGGAACCGTCGCCCCGCTGCCCGTTCTCGAGCAGGGCCACGATGACGCGGGCCAGGGCCACCCCCGACCCGTTCAGGGTGTGGACGAACTCGGGGCTTCGGCCCGGGCCGCGCCGGAACCTGATGTCGGCGCGCCGGGCCTGGTAGTCGGCGTAGGAGGAGCAGCTCGAGACCTCCAGCCACTCCTCCACTCCGGCCGACCACACCTCGAGGTCGTAGGTGATCGCGTTGGCGAACCCGAGGTCGCCGGTGGGAAGCAGGATGCGGCGGAAGGGGAGCTCGAGGCGCCTCAGCACCTCTTCCGCGTGACCGGTGAGGAGCTCGAGCTCGTCGGACGAGCGCTCCGGGGGGGTGAGCCGCACCAGCTCCACCTTGTCGAACTGGTGCACCCGCAGGAGGCCGCGGGTGTCCCGGCCGGCCGACCCGGCCTCACGCCGAAAGCACGGGGTGTAGGCCACGTAGGCGACGGGCAGAAGCTCCCCGTCCAGGATCTCCCCGCGATGCAGGTTGGTGACCGGCACTTCGGCGGTCGGCACCAGGTACAGGTCGTCCGGCTCGGTCCGGTACGCATCCTCGGCGAACTTGGGAAGATGGCCCGTTCCGACCATCGAGTCGCGATGGACGACGTAGGGAGGCGCCACCTCTCGGTAGCCATGCTCGTCCCGGTGGAGATCGAGCATGAAGTCGATGAGCCCCCGCTGCAGGCGCGCTCCGTCGCCCATCAGGACGGGAAAGCCGGAGCCGGTGATCTTCGCGCCCCGCTCCAGGTCCAGGATCCCGAGCTCGGCGCCGATCTCCCAGTGGGGCCGCGCCTCGAACCCGAGCTCGGGCGGCTCGCCCTCGGAGCGGACGATCTCGAACTCGCCCTCCTCCCCCTCGGGCACGCGTGGATCGGGCACGTTGGGGAGGCTGGCCATGCAGGCGCCGAGTGCGCCCTCCACGCCAGCGAGCTCGTCGTCGAGCTCACCGATCCGGGCCGAGACGCCCTTCATCGCCTCGATCAGGGCGGAGGCGTCCTCGCCGGCACCCTTCCGAATCCCGATCTCCCTGGAGGCCTCGTTCCGCTCCGCGCGGAGGCGCTCGACCTCCCCCAGGATCTCCCGTCTGCGCGCGTCGAGGCGGAGCGCCTCGTCGAGCAGCTTCAGGACCTCCGGGTCGTGCCTGCGCCCCAGCCGACGCCGGGCCTCGGTGGGGTCGGCGCGCAGCTCCCTGATGTCGAGCATCAGCCCCCGGTCTGACCCGGCACGAGGAGCCGCTGCTCGCAGTTGGGGTTGGCCAGCCACCGGAACGTCAGGGTGCCAGCCGTCTTGTTGATCGAGAGGACCTTCATCTTCATGTAGTAGCGGCACTGGACAGAGTAGTTCGGGTCCGACCGGCTGACGACCGCCAGCACGTCCCCCGTGGTCACCGCCACCGCCTTGTCGGTGACGTAGCCGCTCGACGGTGCCTCGGTGAGCCCGGTGAAGCTCTGTGTGACCTTCTGCAGGCCCTGGCCGGACGTCCCCCCCACGACCATGTCGCGCGGGCGGAGCTGCATCGTGCCGCCCGGGGTCACGTAGAACAGGAAGTCCCAGCCCGAGGTGACTTCGGTCCGGATCGGCAGCCCGGAGAGCACGTCGAAGGCCGAGGGAGAGCCGAGGGGAGCGGACCGGTAATCCGACAGCGTGGCCTCGCTGGCCGAGTCGGGCACCGGAGCGAGCAGGCCGGAGTTACTGCACCCCGAGGCCAGGACGGCCGCCACGGCCAGCGCCGCCCCCGTGGGGACGAGCGCGACCAGGGCGCCGAGCAGGACCCGGCGGAGCGCCGCGGGCCGGGCACCTGGACGATGGCTCTCCGTTTCGTGGATCACGCCCCGAAGATCGGCCGGCCTGCCACGGGTGTCAAGCAGGTGCGACGCCCTAGAACCCGCATCCTGTAAGGCTTTCACGCGTACTCGCTCCTTGACGATCCCGGGGGTCGAAGGGTACCTTCCCGTCCGTTCGCGAGCCGCTCGCGTGCGGCGGTCCCGGCATGCCGGGACGGCCGGGCGAACACCCTGCCGCCACGAGGTGCCGATGCCCGCCCACCCGGTCCATGCGGTCGTGCTGGCCGGCGGGATCGGCTCCCGCTTCTGGCCCGCCTCCCGACCCGACCGGCCCAAGCAGCTCCTTCCTCTCGGACCGGACGGTACCCCGCTGGTGACCGCGGCGGTCCGCCGGGCTCACCGGCTGGCCGGCCCCGGCCGCGTGCGGGTCGTCGCCGGCCGCTCCCTTCTCCCCGCCCTGCGGAGGGCCGTGCCCGAGTTGGAGCGCGCCGCCTGGATGGCGGAGCCGGAGCCACGCGGGACCGGACCCGCCCTGGCCTGGGCCGCTCACCAGGTGGCTCGCGAGGAGCCCGACGCCGTCATGGTCTCGCTGCACGCCGACCACCGCATCGCGCCGGACGAGGCGTTCGACGAGACCATGGCTCGAGCGGTCGCGGCCGCCGCCAATGGCGAGCGACTCTACTGCATCGGGATCCCCCCCGACCGGCCGGAGACCGGCTACGGCTACCTCCACCTGGGCGACGCCCTGGGCGAAGGCGTGTTCGAGGCTCTCGCCTTCGTGGAGAAGCCGGACCCCGAGCGGGCCGCCGCCTACCTGGAATCGGGCGAGTACCTGTGGAACACGGGACTGTTCGCCTGGCGCACCGCCGACTTCCTCGACATCGTGCGCTCCCGCACGCCCGAGATCGCCGGCGCGCTGGCCCGGCTGGACCGGGGCGACGTGCCCGGCTACTTCGACTCGGTCCAGCCGGTGAGCGTGGACGTGGGCGTGATGGAGCGAGCGCCGGCGGTCGGCGTCGTGCGGGCCACCTTCGCGTGGGACGACCTGGGGGTATGGAGCGCCCTCGGTCGGGCGCTTCCCGCCGACGCCGAGGGCAACGTGTCGGTGGGCGAGGCCAGGCTCGTCGATGCGTCGGGGAACGTGGTGTGGGCCGAGGACGGGAGGATCACCCTGTTCGGAGTCGAGGGGCTGGTCGTGGTGCGGAGCGGCGGCGAGACCCTGGTCACCACGGTCGACCGCGCCCCGGACCTCAAGCGCCTCCTCTCCGCCCTGGGCGAGTCCACGTGAAGCTCTACCTGTTCGACGATGCGGTCGCGGACGGCTGGGCGCCCTTCGCCCTCACCCGTCCGATCGGCGAGCTCCGGTTCGGGGCGCTGCTCCTGCGCGAGCGGCTCGAGGCGTGGACGGGCCTCGTCGCCGCGGGGCATCTGACACGACCCTGGCTGTCGTCCTACGAGGAGCCCGACGCGCCGCCCGCCGTGGAGCCCGACACGCTGTCGCCGACGGAGGGACGGCTCCTGCTCGGCTCCCGCTTCGTGCCCGCGGACGGGAGCGGGCTCGACGCCTCCGAGATGCTGGAGGCGAGCCGGGAGGGGCCCCTCCTCCTCGTGTGCGAGGGAGAGGCGGTGGGCTGCTGGCTCCCGCCGGGCACCGACACTCCCGACCGCGATTGGTTGGCCCGGCCTTCCGGCCTGGCCGGGAGCTCCGATCGTGAGGTCGCGGGTCGGCTCCTGGAGGCGCCCTGGGACGTGGTCCGGCTCGGGGCCGAGCGCACGGCTCGCGACGTGGCCCGAGTCGCGCGCGGGACCGGCTCGGTTCGCGTCCTCCCCGACGGCGTATGGTGCATGGGAGACGAGCCTCTCCACGTGGCCGACGGGGTCACCCTCGAGCCCGGTGTGGTTCTCGACCTTCGCCACGGCCCGATCGGCCTGGCCGAGCGCGTGGAGGTGCGCGCGGGCTCGCGGCTCGAGGGTCCCGTGTGGGCGGGAGCCGGAAGCCTCCTCCTGGGCGGACCGATCTCGGGCCTCGCGGCCGGCCCGGTCAGCTACCTCCGGGGCGAGGTGGCCGACGTGCATACGGTCGGCTGGGTCAACAAGGCGCACGAGGGACACCTGGGACACGCCGTCCTCGGCCGCTGGGTGAATCTCGGAGCCGGGACCACGAACAGCGACCTCAAGAACAATTACGGCCACGTGCGCGTCGGACCGCCGGGCCGGGAGCGCGACACCGGTCTCATGAAGCTGGGCTCACTGGTCGGCGATCACGTGAAAACCGCCATCGGCACCCTGCTCGACACCGGCACGGTGGTGGGGGCGGGATCCAATCTCTTCGGGCCCGGGCGCCCGCCCAGATGGGTGCCGCCTTTCGCGTGGGGCTTCGGGGAGGGAGCGGGCCGTTACCGCCGGGAAGCCTTCCTCGCCACAGCGGCCACCGTGATGGCGCGGCGCGGCGTGGAGCTCACGGCCTCCGCCCGCGGGTGGCTGGGCGACGTATGGGACGCGGCGGCCACCGACCGGGAGGCGAACGCCGCGGGCCCCGGCGCCGGGCGCCCGGCGGACCGCCCCGGACCCGATCGATCCAAGCGCCCGGCAGACCGGGCGTGAAGCTCGCCAGCCTCGGGAGCGGCAGCCGCGGCAACGCGCTGTACGTCGAGGAGGGCGGTACCCGGGTGCTGGTGGACGCGGGGTTCAGCGGCGCGCAGCTGGCGCGCCGCCTTCGCGCCCTGGGCGTCGAGCCCGCGGCCGTCGACGCGGTGATCGTCACCCACGACCACCGGGACCACACGGCCGGCGTCGGGGTGGCCGCACGGCGCTGGGGCTGGCCCCTGTTCATGAGCCCGGTGACCCGTGAGGCCTGCGCCTCCCTCCTCCGGGGCGAAGAGCAGGTGCGCCTGTTCGAGGGTGGCTCGCGTTTCGAGATCGGATGCCTCCGGGTGACGAGCTTCCTCACCTGCCACGATGCGGCTGATCCGCTGGCCATCACGCTCACCGGGCTGGAGAGTGGGCTCAAGGTGGGCGTCGCCACGGACCTGGGCCGCCCCACCACGGCCGTCCGACACGCCCTGGCGGGATGCCACTTCCTGGTCCTGGAGGCCAATCACGACGAGGTCCTCCTGCGCGAGGGCCCCTACCCGTGGTCGATCAAGGAGCGCATCGGCGGGAGCCGCGGTCATCTCTCCAATCGGCTCGCCGCGGACCTGGCGGTCGAACTCCTCCATCCCGGGCTGTGCGGCATCCTCCTGGCCCATCTGAGCCGGGAGTGCAACGACCCCGGACGGGCCCGCGGTGTCGTGGCGGCGGCGCTGGCGGCCCGCGGCTGGGACGGGACCCTGCACGTGGCAGAGCAGGACCACCCCTCGCCGCTGTTCGACCTCCCCAGCCTCCTGTCCCGGTCGCCGACCGGCCGGCAGCTGGACCTGTTCCGGGCGGGCCTCCGGTAGAGCGGAGCGGCGAAAGGCGGGCTCGGCCCGCTTGCTGTCGCCGGCGACGCACCCCCCGATCAGCCTCCGAACAACCGGAGCGCGTCGCTGGCGATCGCCCAGATCATGATCGCCGCGACGATGAACAGCCCCACCCGTGTCCAGCGCAGGCGCGTCTCGAGGCTGAGCGGCCGCCGCCGGGCGAACTCGATCCCGAGAAAGAGGAGATGGCCGCCGTCCAGGACCGGAATCGGAAGCAGGTTCAGGATGGCGAGGTTGATGGACAGGACGGCCATGAAGCGCAGGAAGGCATCCAGCCCCGCGCGGGCCGCCTGACCGCTGATCTTCCCGATGAGGATCGGACCACCCAGGCTGCGCGCCGAGACTCGATGCGTGAACAGCCCGACGACCACGTTCACGGTCGTGGAGATCCAGCGCCAGGTCTCCGACACGCCGTACCCGACGGACTGGATGGGGCCCACGCGAACGGGGGCCAGCTGGCTAGACAGGAGCTCGCTGCTCGGCCCGATGCCCAGATAGCCGTACCGAAGCGTGTCGCTGCGCCCGTCCGCGGTCCGGGCCTTGGGCACGGCCGTCAGCGAGACCCGACGACCGTCGCGATCCACGACGACCGCGATCGTGTCCCCGGGGTGGGCCTTGATGGTCTGCACCAGGTCCTGCCAGCCCAGCACCGGCTGCCCGTCCACGGACACGACCCGGTCCCCGGTCCGCAGCCCGGCCGAGTCGGCGGCCGAGCCGCTCTCGACGTCGCCCAGCAGCGCCGGCAGCCCCAGGTCCGGCTGGATCGAGCCGAGCAGGGCGCTACGCATCGAGTCGCTCGATGGAAGCTGGATCGTAATCGGCGGCGCGCCTCTGAGATGGATCCGGACCGGTCCGGCCTCCCGCGTGGCCAGCGCCATGGTGAGGTCGTTCCAGCTCTGCACCGCGGTCCCATCGACCGAATCGATCGTCGTGCCCACCGGGACCCGGGCCAGCGGTTGCGCTCCCGGAGGCAGGGTCGTCTGGTCGACGCCTCCGATGCGCGCCGCCGGAACGGGCGGGACTCCCCACATGGCGGCAATGAAGGTGAAGGCCGCCACCGCGAAGAGCCCGTTCATGAACACGCCGGACGAGATCACGAACGCGCGAGCCGGGATCGACTTGGCGTCGAAATCCCGATCGGAGGGCTCCCGGTCCGCATCGCGCTCGGCGGGTCCTCCCTCCAGGCCCTCGAACGCTTCCTCCTCTCCCATGCCCGCCATCTTCACGTAACCGCCCAGTGGCAACCAGGAGAGCACGTACTCGGTCTCTCCCCAGCGGAAGCCGACCGCCTTCGGTCCCATGCCGATCGAGAAGCGCGGCACCTCGATGTCTACGAGCTTGGCCGACACGAAGTGGCCGAGCTCGTGTACGAAGATGAGCACGCCGAGGACGACCGCCGTGGCCAGCAGCGTGATCACCACGTGTGCCCCCTCACGGCGCCGAGCTCCGGGCCCGGCGCCGGATCTCGCAATCGGCTCGCTCGCGAGCCTCCCGGTCCGCGTCCCATACATCGTCCAGGGAGTTCAGCGGCCGCTTCCCGGTCCGCTCCAGGCTGGAGCGCACCACCTCCGCAATCCCCGGGAACGGGAGTCGTCCCTCGAGGAAGGCCGATACGGCGACTTCGTTGGCCGCGTTGAACGCGGCCGGCGCAGAGCCTCCTTCGCGACCCGCCGCGATGCCGAGCTCCAGGAGCGGAAAGTCCTCCCGGCGCGGCCACTCGAAGGTGAGCGGGCTGGCCTCGACCGGGTCGAAGGGTGGGGCGTCCTCGACCGGGCGGTCCGGGAAGGCGAGAGCGTACAGTATCGGTACCTCCATGTTGGGGCGGCCCATCTGGGCCAGCACGGAGCCGTCGCGAAACTCGACCATCGAGTGCACGATCGAGTCGGGGTGTACGACGACTTCGATGCGGTCGTAGGACAGCCCGAACAGATGGTGTGCCTCGATGACCTCGAGCGCCTTGTTGGCCAGGGTGGCCGAATCCACGGTGATCTTCGCTCCCATGCTCCACGTGGGATGCTCCAGGGCATCATCGGGACCGATCTCGCCGAAGCGCTCGACCGGCAGAGTACGGAACGGCCCGCCCGAGGCGGTGAGGACCACGCGCCGCACCTCGCTGGCCGGCCGGCCGGACAGACACTGGTGCACGGCCCCGTGCTCGCTGTCCACAGGGATGAGCTCGCTACCCCCGGCCGCGAGCGCCTCCAGGACCAGGTCCCCGCCGGCCACCAGGGACTCCTTGTTGGCGAGGGCGAGCCTGCGGCCGGCTCGAAGCGCCGCGAGCGTCGGCTCGAGCCCCGCCACGCCCACGAGGCCGTTCACGACCACGTCTCCACCGGGTGCGGCGGCCGCCGCCACCAGGGCCTCCCGCCCGAAGCGCCAGTCTCCGTTCCATCGGGGCCGGAAGGACGCCGGTGGCTCCTCCGACAGGACCACGAAATCGGGCTCCAGCTCGCAGGCCAGCGCGTCCAGGGCGATGGCATCGGTTCGGGCCGTGAGCGCGACGGCACGGAAGCGCGCGGAGTGACGCCTGAGCACCGCCGTCGTGGAGCCGCCGATCGACCCCGTCGCTCCGAGCACCACCACGCCGCGCGAGGGAGCGCTCACGAGGCCACCAGGAACAGGTACGCCACCGGGAAGACCCACAGCAGGGAGTCCAGGCGGTCGAGGATCCCGCCGTGGCCCGGGAGGATGTGGGAAGCGTCCTTCACCCCGCATTCCCGCTTGGCCAGCGATTCTACGAGATCGCCGGTGATGCCCGCCATGGCGGCCACGAGCCCGAACAGTCCGGCCAGCGCCGGGGGGAGGACGACCCCGCCCAGCGGCAGCAGCCACATGCCGTACGCCAGGGCCACGATCGGCCCGGCCACCAGCGCCGAGACCGCTCCGGCCACCGTCTTATTGGGACTCACCAGAGGCGCCAGCTTCCGGCGTCCCCAGCGACGGCCACCGAAGTAAGCCGCCGTGTCCGCCAGCCAGGTCACGACCACCGGCAGGAAGAAGAGGAGCGTGCCGCCGGCGCGCCCGAGCCCCAGAGCCTCGCGGAGGGGCACGGCGAAGGCCAGCAGACCGCCCAGATAGAGAGCCCCGAACACGGTGAGCGCTGCGGCGACGATCGGCCCCCGGTCCGGCGGCCGGCTGGCGAGGGCCCAGGCGCCGACCACGAGGAGGAGAATCGGGACCGACGCCCACGCGGCGCCGAGGCCGAAGGCGTACGCCAGCAGCGGCAGGCACGCGGCGGCGGTCACGCCGACGACCGCGAACGGGACGCCCGCGCCGGTGCCGCTTCGCCGGGCACGGGTCGTGAACATGGCCACGTACTCACCCATGCCGACTCCGGCCAGCACGGCGAGCCCGATCGCGAACGCCAGTCCTCCGACCCACACCACGACCACGCACACCGGAATCCCGACGCCCGCCACCAGGAGGCGGACCCCCAGCTCCCCGGCCGCGCGTCCGCCTCCGCCGTCGGTACGCGATGGTTCGGGCACGATCGCCGTCTCGAGACCGGACCGCTCGCTCAGGCGATCAGACACCCCCGAACCTCCGCTCGCGACCCTGGAAGTCCAGGATCGCGCGGTACAGGTCGATCCGTCCGAAATCGGGCCACAGCACATCGGTCACGTGGATCTCCGCGTAGGCGATCTGCCACAGGAGGAAGTTGGAGATCCTCATCTCTCCCGAGGTGCGCACCAGGAGGTCGGGGTCCGGCCAATCGGCCGTGTACAGCTCTCCCGCGAGTCGCTCCTCGTCGATCGTCTCCGGGTCCAGCTCGCCACGCGCCACCTGTCGACCCAGCGACCTGGCCGCCGCCGCGATCTCCTGCCGGGACCCGTAGCTGATGGCCAGGTGAAGCTGCATTCGCTCCGCCAGCCGCGTGTGGCTCTCCAGCTCGCGCACGGCCTCTCTCGCGCGCCCGGACAGTCGGTCGAGCTCCCCGAAGACCCGCACCCGTACGCCGTGACGGAGGAGGTCCTCCTTCTCCCGGTCCACGAACTCCCGCAGCAGGTCCATGAGGGCCGCGACCTCCACGTCGGGCCGGGACCAGTTCTCGCTGGAGAAGGCGAACAGGGTGAGGTGGGAGAGGCCGACCTCGACCGCTCCCTCGACCGTCTCCCGGACGGCGCTCATGCCCTCCCGGTGCCCCTCCCATCGGGCGAGTCCCCGCTCGTGGGCCCAGCGACCGTTCCCGTCCATGATGACGGCCACGTGGGTCGGCGGTCCGCCGCCCCGGCGCACGGCCTCCAGGAGCTCGGCCGGCTCTCGGGCTTCGACCGGTCGGGAGCTCAACCCACCGCCTTCGCAGCGCTCTCACCCAGACGCTTCAGGGCGAGAGCCCCACCCCGGAAGCTGTAGGCATCCAGGCCCCGCGACTGCAGCCGCTCGGCCAGATGGGCGCTCCGGGTTCCCACCTCGCAGTAGAGGACGAGCGGCCGATCCTCGAGCGTCCCGGCGCCCTCCTCCACGTCCGCGGCGTCCCGGCGCTCGGCGCCGGGCCAGTGCCACGTCCGGTACTCGGCCGGCGGGCGCAGATCCACGACCACGGCTCCGTCGGGTATCCGGTCCACGAACAGGTTCTCGGTCACCACTTCCCTCGGTCCGATGGAGCGGAGATCGAGAACGTCGTGTCCGTCGAGAGCCGCCTCGAGCAGCTCGGGGGACAGGCGTGCCTCCTGCTCCGCCGCGCGCTCCGGGGTGGCGGCCGTGACCGGGTGCGCGGGCGCGAGGGCGCAGTACTCGCGGATCCGCGCGGAGAGATCGTGCGTCCCCACGGCGCGGGAGCGGTCGATGATCTCGTGCTTGTCGAATCCGACCAGCGGCCGAAGGACCGGAAGGTCGGACGCCCCATCGATGGCCCGCAGATTGGCGAGCGTCTGGGAGGAGACCTGTCCCACCGCCTCTCCGGTCACGATCGCATCGGCGCCTCGCGCCGCCGCGACGGCGCACGCAGCGCGGTACATGAGTCGTTTGAGGACCACCTGGAGATAGGCGGGCTTGACCGCGCGCCGCATCGCCTCGACGATCCGGTCGAACTCGATCACGTGCAGGGCCGGCCTCGATCCGTGGCTCCACCGCCTGGCGAGGACGAGCGCGACCTCGGTCACCATCCGCCGGTACGCCCCGCCACCCAGATTGCAGAACACGTAGTCCAGCTCGATCCCCCGCCGCAGCGCCATCCAGGCGGCGACCGGCGAATCGAATCCGCCGGACAGCAACGCGATCGCCCGCCCCTGGACGCCGAGCGGCAGGCCGCCCGGCCCTTGCGTACGCCCGGAGAAGAGGCGGGCGGTCTCGTCCCGGACCTCGACGTGGACGACGATCTCCGGCTCGTCCAGGTCCACCACCGCTCCCGGGTTGAGCGCCGCTCCGAGCTCGCGCTGGATGTCGTAGGACCCGAAGTCGTGCCGGCCGCTCCGGCGAGCATCCACGGCGTAGCGCCGGCCACGTACCCGCGGTCCGTACAGGCGGCGGCCCGTCTCCACGATCGCCTCGAGCTCGGCCGGGCATCGACCCTCGATCGACGACAGCGAGCTCACGCCGAAGACGCGCGCCAGAACCTCTAGGATTCCTTCGTCTCCGTCGACGTACAGCCGGCTCCATTCCTCGGAGATGCGCCCCTCGAGCCCCGAGGAGGCGAGAGCGTCCTCGAGGTTTCTCACCAGGCGGCGCTGGAACTGGGCGCGCGTGCCCCGTGACTTCGTCGTGAGCTCGCCCGAGAACCGGAGCATGACGCGCACGGGAGCCGGTGGCGGCCCGTCGGCGGCGCCGCCGCCGCCCGGGTCCGACCGGTCGTTGGTGAGCTCCTCAAGCTTCACTCCTCCACCTCCTCGCCGCTTCGACCGGCGAGCTCCGCCTCGACGGCGTCACGGCCCGCCAGGCGGTCCACCAGCCCCATCCCGATCGCCTTCGCGATCCCGAACACCACGTACACCGCCAGGATCGGGAAGAGCGTCTCTTCGGGGGCGATCGCCACCAGAACCAGCGCCACCAGCAGGAAGGCGAGCCCGATGCGGCCGTGCCGACCGCGCAGGCCGGGCCGGAGGGCCGCGTAGGGCACATGGCTCACCATGAGGGCCGCGAGTGCCACTACCGACACGGGCACGATCGTGGCCCACGGCCATGACGCGAGCCAGTAGCGGTACACCGACGTCGTGCTGAAGGGGTAGAGCATGGCCAGGAAGGCGCCGGCCGCTGGCGATGGAAGCCCCAGGAAATACTGCTTGGCCCCTCCCGCTTGCTCCACGTTGAAGCGCGCCAGCCGCACGGCCATCGCCCCCACGAAGGCCCCGCACATCAACCAGGACCACTCGTCGCGCAGGAAAGCCGCGTAGGTGAGGAGAGCCGGCGCCACGCCGAAGCTCACCAGGTCCACGAGGGAGTCGAGCTCGCGCCCGAAGTGACTGTCTCCGGCCGACAGGTGCGCCACCCGGCCATCCAGCCAGTCGAACACGGCTCCGAGCATGACCAGCCACGCAGCCAGGCCGAACCGACCCCGGAAGGTCGAGACCGCCGACCAAAACCCGAAGAACAGGTTGGCCAGAGTGAAGGCGCTGGGGAGCACGAGGACCGCCCGCCGGCGGGCCCGCCGGGGAGGGCGGCCATGCCCGACGGACCCTCGCCGGTGCGCCGACGGACCACGGCCCGCCGCGGCTCGTTCCGGGGCGCCCGCTTCGGGCGTCATCGAGGCCACCTACCGATCCGGGGACGTATCGGGTCGGATGCCGGGCTCCGGCGTGCTCTCGCCTCGACCGGGCGCGGACTCGAGCTCGGCGAGCACAGTCACGCCCCCGACCGCCCGCTCCCCCCGTGCGACCCGGATGCGCGCGCCCCGCGGGAGGAAGACGTCCACCCTCGAGCCGAAGCGTATGATCCCCATCCGGGCTCCTTGCACGGCCTGATCACCCTCGTGCGCGTGGTTCACGATCCGTCGCGCCACCAGACCCACCACCTGGCGGACCACGATGCGTCGCCCGTCCTCCCGACGTATGCCGAGGGCCACGCTGGCGTTGCCGTGGCTAGCGCTCTCGCGCCACGCCGGCTCGAATCCGCCCGCCCGGTCCTCGCGCCACTCCACCGTTCCGGAGACCGGCATCCAGTTCACGTGGACATCGAGGAGTGAGAGGAACACCGAGATGCGCACGGCCGGTTCGCCGAGATAGGTCACGTCCTCGACGGGCTCCGCGCCCAGCACCAGGCCGTCCGCCGCCGAGAGCACCAGCTCGTCGCCCCGCGGTCCGCTCCGCACGGGATCCCGGAAGAAGTAGGCCATGCCCAGGGCCACGGCCGTGAGTCCGCCGGCGGCCACCCACACCGGCCACCGGTCCACCACCAGGGCAGCGGCCACCACGGCAGCGGCCACCAGGGTCACGACCACCACCAGGCCCCGGCCTTCGGGGGCCAGGCGGACGCTCCCCCTCTCCCCAGGCGGGTCGTCGGCTCGCTTGCTGGCCATGCTCCTCCCCTCGACGATCTTCGCCGGGGCGGCTCCGCCTCGCGGCGGCGCCTCTCGTCCACGCCCAACGGCGCCCCGGCCGCGTCCGGGAGACCTTGTCCGGACGCGACGATATCACGGCGGGCCCCGGGGGTGCGAGCGGGCGTGGAAGCTAGGGATGCCACGGGCGGCGAGCAAAGACACGGATCCCGGGCGTGGCGCGCCGGACCGAAGAGTGGCAGGGGCGGGATTCGAACCCGCGGCCCAGGGCTTATGAGTCCCTTGCTCTACCAGGCTGAGCTACCCTGCCGGGATCCCCAAAAAGCGGCGGCCGGAGCATGGCCCCGGCCTCGTGCCTTTCTGGGAACTTCCAGTAGCGGGGGCGGGATTCGAACCCGCGACCTTCGGGTTATGAGCCCGACGAGCTACCAGACTGCTCCACCCCGCACAGCACCCGAAAGCTAGTCGCGGTCCCGGGGTCGGTCAACCTCATCCCCGGTGCCCGTGGACACGAAACGGTACAGGTGCTCGCCGTCACGGATGAAGCCGTAGCGCTCGCGCGCCAGTCGCTCGATGGCGAACGCGTCGGTGGCCAGGCTGTCGGCACGTCGGGTCACGGAGTCGGCCGCGGATCGAAGCGAGTCCAGTCGAACCCCGGCCGCCGTTTCCTCGGCCTGCAGAGCGTGCAGGTCCGGCCACGAGTACTCGCCCCCGAGGAGGAGGTAGTACACGGCACCGAGCCACACGGCGGCCAGGGCGACGCGGCGCAGGGTGCGGCGGCTGCTCTCACCCACGGACCAGCGCCTCCCGTCCCGCGTACCGGGCGCGGCTCCCGAGCTCCTCCTCGATGCGGAGGAGCCGGTTGTACTTGGCGACCCTCTCGGAGCGGCACACCGAGCCCGTCTTGATCTGGCCGCATCCGGTCGCCACCGTGAAGTCCGCGATGAAGGTGTCCTCGGTCTCGCCGGAGCGGTGCGAAACGACGGCGGCCCATCCGGCCTCACGCCCGGCCGCGATCGCATCCAGGGTCTCGGTGACCGTGCCGATCTGATTCAGCTTGATGAGCACGGCGTTGGCCACGCCCTCCTCGATGCCCCGCCGGATGCGTTCCACGTTGGTGACGAAGATGTCGTCGCCGACGAGCTGCACCCGCTTCCCCAGGCGGTCGGCCAGGACCTTCCAGCCCGACCAGTCGTCCTCGGCCAGGCCATCCTCGATCGAGACGATCGGGTAGCGCTCGACCCACTCGGCATAGCGCTCCACGAGCTCGGCCGCCTCGAGGACGCTGCCCTCGCCCGCCAGCCGGTAGCGGTCCGCCTCGGCATCGTAGAACTCCGTGGCGGCCGGATCGAGGGCGAGGGCGATCTCCTCGCCGGCCTCGTAGCCCGCCGCCCCGATGGCCTGGACCAGGAGTTCCAGCGCCGCCTCGTTCGACTCCAGGTCCGGGGCCACCCCGCCCTCGTCGCCCACCCCACCCCCGAGCCCGCGACCGGCCAGCTCGCGGCGCAGGGCGTGGAAGGTCTCGGCGACGGCCCTCAGGGCTTCCGAGAAGCGCGAGAAGCCCAGCGGCACGAGCATGAACTCCTGGATGTCGATGTTGTTGTCCGCGTGCGCGCCGCCGTTGAGGACGTTGACCATGGGTGTCGGAAGCAGGCTGGCCTCCGGCCCGCCCAGATAGCGGTACAGCGGCATCTCCGCCGCCTCGGCGGCCGCCCGGGCCGCCGCCATGGAGACCGACAGCACGGCGTTGGCCCCGAGCCGGCTCTTGTCGGGCTCGCCGTCGAGCTCGATGAGGCCGCGATCGAGGTCGGCCTGGGGAGTGGGCTCGCGGCCCAGCAGCCAGTCCCGGATCTCGCCGCGGACGTTTCCCACCGCCTCCAGGACGCCTTTGCCCCCGTAACGCCGCGGGTCGCCGTCCCGTAGCTCGAGGGCCTCGTGGCGCCCCGTGGAGGCCCCGCTCGGTACGGCGGCCCTGCCCCGGGCACCGTTCGCGAGGCCGAGATCGGCCTCGACCGTTGGATTCCCGCGGGAATCCAGAATCTCTCGCGCGCTGACACTGTCTATGACCGGCATCGATCCTCCGGCTTCGGTTGGGACCGGCACGACCGCAAGCTGCGTGCGGAAGGCGCGCCGGACAAGGCCTTAGGCGATGCTCGCCTGGCCCCGATCGGGATCGCCGCCGGTCCTCGGGCGCCCGGCGCGGGACCGGCCGGGACAGGGCCGTCAGCCACGTCCCTCGCCCTCCTCGAGGAGTCCCGCGATCGCCTCGCGCGTCTCGCGGAGGACCGTGTCCCTGTCTTCTCGCTCCAGCTGCTCCAGCTCCAGCGCCGGCGCACACCGAATGCACATGGGAGCCGGGCGCAGGAGGTGGTGCTCCGGCGGCAGGATGGCTCGCCCGCCCTGGATCGCAACGGGCACGAGCCGGGTCCCGGTCTCGATGGCGAGGACGAAGCTCCCTTTCTTGAATGCGTGCAGGCGTCCGTCCCTGGAGCGCGTGCCCTCCGGGAACATGCCCAGCGTCAGGCCCTCCTCCTTCATCCGCTCCCCCGCCCGCCGCATGGCTCGGATCGACTGACGGAGGTCCGAGCGGTCGATGAACACGTGTCCCGCCTGTCGCATCGCCCCCCCGAACAACGGGATGCGGCTGAGCTCGATCTTGGCTATGAAGCGGAGCGACACGGGGAGCGAGGCGAACAGGGCCAGGATGTCGAACAACGACTGGTGGTTGGCCACCACCACCTGAGCCGCACCCGGGTGGATGTGCTCGAGGCCCTCCACCCGCACCCGGATGCCCGCGAGGGCGAGGAGAAGGCGCGACCAGGTCCGGTGCACCCAATCGTGCAGCCCCCGGGGCGCGTGGAGGAGCCCGCCCACCAGGGAGACGAGAGAGAAGAACGCGGTCGCGGGAAGGCCGATCGCCGCGAGAAGAACGGTGCGCGGAAGGCTCGCCCGCGCCGCGCCCTCCACCGCCTCCGGAGCGCTTCCGCCCACCGGATCGCTCCGGGACGACACGATCCGCTACTCCGTCTCCGCGAAGTGGTCGAACGCCGCCAGCGCGAGAGCGATCGCGTCCCCTCCTCGGCGCCACCCGACGCCCCTCCCCTCCTCCACCCGGCCGATCCGCGTGAGCCGCACGCCGTGACGGTCCTCGAAGGCCCGCCGGGCCGTACCCAGCCGACCGGGCGCTCCGGTGACCAGGAGCTCGTAGTCTTCCCCCCCGGTGAGAGCCAGGCGCAGGGCCGCTCCGCGGTCGGAGTACTCCTCGAGGGGGGCGGCCAGCGGTACCGCGTCCAGGTCGATGTCGACCCGGACGCCCGAAGCGGCGGCGAGCTGGGCCGCGTCCCCGGCCAGGCCGTCGGAGAGGTCGATCAGCGCGCTCGGCCGGACCTCTTCGGCCAGCCAGCGGGACTCCTCCAGTCGAGCGCGCGGCCGCTCGAACGCCCTCCGGGCCCGAGGATCGGGCTCGAGCGACTGCTGCCAGTCACGCACCGCAAGGGCCGCGCCCCCGAGCTCGCCCGTGACCCACACCTCGTCGCCCGGCACGGCGCCCCGGCGACCCACCGGTCGACCGGCTGAGCCCAGGACCGCCGCGTCCAGGACCACCGGGCCCGGGGACCGGGACAGGTCCCCGCCCAGGAGGGGAGCCCCGGCGGCCGCCAGCGAGCGTCCAGCGCCCGCCGCGATCGACTCGAGTACGGCCGTGTCCAGCTCCGGCGGCAGAGCGATGGAGAGCAGGACGCCCAGGGGTCGGGCCGCCATCGCGGCCAGGTCGCTCAGCGCCGCGGTCACGGCGCGGTAGCCGATCGTCTCCCACCGCAGCCAGGCGCGCTCGAAGTGGACTCCCTCGATGGAGAGGTCCGTACTCACCACCAGACGTTCGCCCGGTGGCACATCGACCACCGCTGCATCATCACCGGGGCCCCCACCGGGCGCCGCCGGGGCGATGGCCGACGCGGCACGGACGAGCGCCCGGATGCGGTCGAACTCGGGCCCCGGGGCCAACGGCGTGTCCACGTCGAGAGTCAGGCGCCGGCGGACCGGGAGGCCGGCAGGGAGAAGAGGATCGGTCCCCGACCTCTGGATGGCAGAGCCTCCACTTCGGCCCGAACCGCCGGAAGTCGGGCCGGAATGTCCGTGGGAAGATGGCCCTCGGCCGACACGGAACGGTCGGCCGCCATTCCGCCCAGGTGCAGAGCCGCGGCGGCCGCGTTCTCCGGGGCCATGCCGGCCGCCAGGTAGGCGCCCACCATCCCCGTGAGGACATCGCCGGATCCGCCGGTCGCCACCGCCGGGCCGCCGGCGGTGCTCACGCGAATCGAACCGTCCGGGAGTGCCACGATCGACGGGAGCCCTTTCAGGAGGACCGGCAGGCCGAGGTCCCGGGCCGCGGCCCGCGCCGCCCTCGGCCGGTCGCGGAGCACGTCGTCGAGCTCGATTCCCCGCAGCCGCGCCAGTTCTCCGGGATGAGGAGTGAGTACCCCGTTTCCCTCCACGAGCCGGGCCAGAGCCTCTTCTTCACCCGCGAACGCATTCAAGCCGTCGGCGTCCACGACCACCGGCCGCTCACCCCGTACCTCGAGCACGTGCTCCAGCAGCCGGCGCCGCTCGCGGCCGCGGCCCAGGCCCGGTCCGACCGCCAGCGCGTGTGCCCACTCCAGCGCCCCGTCCACCGCCTCCGCATCGTCCCAGGGCACGAACAGGGCCTCGGGAACCGCCGACTGCACCACCACCCGGTTGGCGGGGTCCCCCACGACCCGCACGATGCCGGCTCCCGCCCGGCTCGCCGCACGTGCGGCGAGGACGGAGGCTCCGGCCATGCCGGCCTGGCCCGCCACGAGGGCCACGTAGCCGGCCTCGCCCTTGTGCGCCTCGGGGCCGCGGCGGATCAGCGTCTCGCGCACCCACCGTGCGGTGATGGCGCGCGCTCCGAAGCGACCCTCGGCGGCGGGTGGAAACCCGATCTCGACGCAGACCAGGTGACCGCAACGCTCCCTGGCCGGGTGGAAGAGCAACCCGAGCTTGGGCCAGCCCAGACACACGGTGAGGCCGGCGCGCACGCAGGCGCCCGCAGTGGCCCCGGTCGTGAAGTCCACGCCGCTCGGCCCGTCGACCGCCACGACCGGCACCTGGAGGGCGTTGAGCCGCTCGATGAAGGAAGCGGCCGGCTGCCGCGGAGCGCCCGTGACCCCCGTGCCCAGGAGGCCGTCCAGCACCACGGACGCGGCGCAACAGGTGGCTTCCAGCTCGGAGGGATCCCGCACCTCCAGGTTCCAGCCGGCCGAGACGTCCGGCTCGGGCAAGGCGCTTCCGCAGCGCAGGGCGGCGACGCGACGCCCCCACGCCTGGAGGGTGCGGAGGGCGACGAGCGCGTCGGCCCCGTTGTGACCGCTCCCGACCAGCGCCGCCACCGGGCCGTCCGGGAAGCGGCTGGCCACCTGTCGCGCCACCTCGCGGCCCGCGACCTCGATCAGGGTCCGCTCGGTGGTGGCGCCGGAGGCGGTGGCGTCCCGGTCCAGCGCGGCCATCTCCTCGGCCGTCGGGAGCCAGACCACCCGGCGATCGAGGTCGGCGGCACCGAGTGCCGGCTGCGGGCTCATCCGCTCATCCACGCGCGAGCGTACCCCTGTGCCCGGCCCGGACCTCAGCGGTAGGACTGGGAGACCGTACGACCGAAGCTGATCTCGCCGTTGTCTATGCGGATGTTGAATCCACACTCGGGATTGGAACAGACCCACGCCTTGTAGCGGATCGTGGCTCCATCCCGGCCGTAGTCCGAGAGCGGCAGGAGGATGCCGTTCTCGCACTTCAGGCAGTCCGGGAAGCTACCCACCTCGTCCACGCGATCACCCCCTCCCGACCATCCCGCCCCGATCCTACAGCTTCCCTGCGAGCGTCATCCGGGCAGGCTTAGAATGGGCCAGGTCGGCCCCTAGATGAAGTGTTCTCCTTCAGGGCTGCCCCAGGGATAGCCCGTTTCGAACACTTCTTCGAAGCTGAACAGCTCCTCGAAATCCTCCCGCGAGTCGGAGTCCTGCTTGATCAGGATCCCCGACTCGACGAGCAGGAACACGATCTCGCCCAGGTCACGCGTGGCGTGGATGCCCCAGTGCTGCAGGACCGTGCGGGCCATGGGACCGAACCGCGCCAGCGCCAGGTCGCGAACTCCCGAAGCCAGCTCCGATCCCGAGACGTGGCGCGGCTCATCCAGCTCCTCCAGGCAGCGATGCAGCGCGGCGAGCACGAAGAGGTACGCCTCTTCGGCGTAGCGTGGGTCCCGCCGCCTGAGCTGCGCGAGGATCTGACTGCTGTCCATCGTCCGTTCGTCGTGCGATCTGCGCGGGACTCCCTCCGGGCCACACGCGGTGGACCGAGAGGGCGGGAGAACACGCCGAAAAGTAGGAGTCTCCGAAATCGAGCGTCAAGTCGCGGAGCCGGACGGAGGAACGAGCGGCAGGAGATCTCGGCCCTCCCCGACTTCGAGGTCGGCCCGTCCGGATGTGGCATCGACGAGCGATCGTGCCAGCTCCGCCACGACGTCGAGCGGCACGAGCGCGTCCAGCTCCACGCCGGTGCCGTAGCACAGTTTACCGCGCCGCGCCCCGGCGGCTTCGAGGAGTCGCATCACGGTCCCAGTGTCGGGGTGTTCGAAGCGGACCCGGCAGGTGGCGGCTCTCACCACCCGCGCCGTGGGAAGGCACGCGAGAGCGCGGGCCACCGCGGTCGCGTAGGCCCGCGCCAGGCCGCCCGTGCCGAGCTTCGTGCCGCCATACCAGCGCGTGACGACCGCTGCCGCCTCCACGAGACCGGCGGCCTCGATCGCGCCCAGGGCCGGGCGACCGCCCGTCCCGGACGGCTCTCCGTCGTCGTCGAGCCACGCCATGCCCTGCTGAGGCCGGAAGGCGAGGACGTGGTGTGTGGCATCGTGATGGACTTGCCGGGCCCGGTCGCGGAGCGCCTCCGCCTCGGCCCGGGTCGACGTACGCGCCACGATGGCCAGGAAGCGAGAGCCACGCTCGCGAAGCTCACCGGCGGCCTCTCCCGCCGGGACGAGGAGGGAGGCCCCGACGCCTTCGGTCCGTGACGCGTCCTCGCGCCGACTCGGGCCTTCGCCCCCGGCTGCGGCCGGAGCCGGGAATCCCCGGGTGGAGTCCCCCGCTTTCAGCCTCCGGGCGCGGTCCGGTCGCAGGGCGTGGTGCGGTAGAGCGGGAAGTCCTCGGTGAGCTCGTGGACCTCGCCCCGCACCGCCTCGATCTCGCCCTCCTCGCCCTCCGAACGCAGGACGCGGTCGATCCAGCCGGCGATCGTGTCCATCTCGCCCTCGCCCATGCCGCGCGTGGTCACGGCCGGGGTTCCGATCCGGATGCCGGAGGTCACGAACGGCGAACGCGTCTCCCCGGGGATGGTGTTCTTGTTGACCGTGACTTCGGCCCGGCCCAGCAGCTCCTCGGCGTCCTTGCCGGTGAGCTCCGTGGCCCGCAGATCGACCAGGAGCAGGTGGGTGTCGGTGCCGCCAGAGACCAGCGTCCATCCCCGCGACTCCAGGCCCCGTCCCAACGCGCGCGCGTTCGCGACCGTCTGCACGCCGTATCGGCGGAAGCCCTCGGTCTGCGCCTCGGCCAAGCACACCGCCTTGGCGGCGATCACGTGCATCAGGGGACCGCCCTGCGTTCCGGGGAACACGGCCTTGTCGATCGCCTTGGCGTGCTCCTCCCGGCACAGGATCATCCCGCCGCGCGGACCCCGCAGAGTCTTGTGGGTCGTGGTGGTCACCACGTCGGCGTGGGGCACGGGACTCGGGTGCACGCCCGCGGCGACCAGCCCCGCGAAGTGGGCCATGTCGACGATGAGGCGAGCCCCCACGTCGCCGGCGATCTCGGCGAAGATCTCGAACGGCAGGATGCGGGGATAGGCGCTCCAGCCGGCCATGATGGCGCCGGGCCGGTGCTCCCGGGCCAGGCTCGCCAGCTGGTCGACATCCAGGCGGCCGTCCGACTCGCGCACCCCGTACTCGACCGCATCGTACATCTTGCCGCTGAAGTTCACGTGCGAGCCGTGCGTCAGGTGGCCGCCGTGCGTGAGGTTCATCCCCAGGATCGTGTCGCCCGGCGACAGGAACGCCGCGTAGGCGGCCATGTTGGCCTGGGCGCCGCTATGCGGCTGCACGTTGGCGTGGTCGGCTCCGAACAGGTCGCAGGCTCGCCGGCGGGCCAGCTCCTCGACCACGTCCACGTACTCGCAGCCACCGTAGTAGCGCTTCCCCGGGAGCCCCTCGGCGTACTTGTTGGTGAGCGGCGAGCCCATCGCCTCCAGCACGGCCGACGAGCAGAAGTTCTCGCTCGCGATGAGCTCCAGGCCTCGGCGCTGCCGGTCCGTCTCGTCCCGGATGGCCGCCCGGACCTCGGGGTCGACCTCTGCCAGGGTCCGGTCTTGCCAGCCGGGTCCCACGAGCACGTCGCCGACTCGGGCGGAGGAACCGGGATCCGGGGCGGAGCCGCCGTCCATGCCGCTCAAACGTGCCAACGGTGGAGCCGCGCCACGCGCTCGATTCGGAGCTGGGCGAGCTCGTCGGCCGCCTCGGCGCTCGTGATCCCCCGCTCCTCGGCCAGCGCGAAGACCTGGAGCAGCGTGGAGTAGATCTCTCCAGCCTTGCGCTTGGAGCGCTCCAGAGACCAGCTCACCAACTCGGAATACACGTTGATGAGCCCGCCGGCGTTGATCACGTAGTCGGGGGCGTAGAGGATCTCGCGGTCCGCGAGACGGTCGTCATCCTCTTCGGCGGCGAGCTGATTGTTGGCCGCCCCGGCCACGATGTCCACGTTCAGGCGCGGGATCGTCTCCTCGTTGAGAATGGCGCCCAGCGCGCAGGGCGCGAACACGTCCCCGTCCACGTCGTAGATGCCGTCCGCTTCGACGCCCTCGGCCCCGAGCTCGTCGACGGCGCGCCCGGTCCGGTTCGGATCAATGTCGGTGATCACCACGTGAGCCCCGTCTTCGATGAGGTACTCCGCCAGGTGAAAGCCCACGTGCCCGGCGCCCTGCACGGCCACGGTGCGCCCCTTCAGGGAGTCGGAGCCGTAGCGGCGCTGCGCGCACGCTTTGATGCCCCGGAAAACCCCGTAGGCCGTGACCGGCGACGGGTCACCGGAGCGCCCCGCAATGCCGACCACGTAGTCGGTCTCCATGTGGACGAAGTCCATGTCCTCCACCGACGTGCCGACGTCCTCGGCCGTGATGTAGCGACCTCCCATGCTCTCCACGGCCCGGCCATGGGCCCTCATGATCATCTCGCGGTCCTGCCGGCGGTTGTCTCCGATGATGACGGACTTGCCGCCACCGAGGTTGAGACCGGCCACGGCGGCCTTGTAGGTCATGCCCCGCGACAGCCGCAGCACGTCCACCACCGCGTCACGGTCGCACTCGTAGTTCCAGAACCGGGTGCCTCCGAGCGCGGGCCCCAACGTCGTGTCGTGAATGGCGATCAGGCCACGATAGCCGCACGAGGGCTCGTGCGTGAACAGCACCTGCTCGTGCGCGTGCTCCGCCAGCAGCTCGAAGATTTCATTGGAGGCGAGGTCGCCCTCGCGGGCCACCTGATCGGGTACCTGTATGCCGGGATGCGTCACTGGTCCGTACCTCGCTGTGAGTAGAGTTCTCGTGCGATGACGATGCGATGCACCTCGCTCGTGCCCTCGTAGATCTCGGTGACCTTGGCGTCCCGGAAGAGCCTCTCCACCGGGTACTCCCTCGTGTACCCGTAGCCCCCGAGCACCTGCACGGCCTGGGTCGTGACCTCCATGGCCGTCTCGCTCGCTTCCAGCTTGGCCATGCTCGAGAGCATACGCCGGCGCGAGTCTCCCTTCATGTAGACCCTCGCGGCACGGTAGAGCAAGCCGCGCGCGACCTCCACGCGACGCCCCATCTCGGCGAGCTTGAACTGCATGCCCTGGAAGTCGCGCAGGGGCTTTCCGAACTGCTCGCGCTCGGCCGCGTAGTCCAGCGCGTGATCCAGCGCAGCGTTCGCGATCCCCACGGCCTGAGCGGCGATTCCGAGGCGTCCCCCTTCGAGCGCGGCCAGGGCGTAGCGGTAGCCCTCACCCGGCTCCCCCAGGAGGTGCTCGGGGCCCAGGCGCACGTCCTCGAGATGGAGGGCCACCGTTTCGGAGCCGCGAAGCCCCATCTTGCGCTCCTTCTTGCCGGGCCGATATCCCGGAACGTCCGTCGGCACGATGAAGGCGCCGATGCCGTGGCTCCCCCGGCGGTCCCCGGCGGTGTCCGTGCGGGCGAAGAGCAGCACCACGTCGGCGGACGCCCCGTTGGTGACCCACATCTTCTCGCCCGACAGGACCCAACCTGCGTCCTCGCGACGTGCCTGGGTCGTGAGGCTGGCGGCATCACTGCCCGAGCTCGCCTCCGAGAGAGAGAACGCCCCGAGGAGCTCGCCCCTGGCCATCGGCTTGAGCCAGCGCTCCTTCTGTTCGTCCGTCCCGTGCTTCAGGACCAGCTGGGTGGGTAGCGAGTTGTGGACGCTCATCGAGACGGCGACCGAGGGATCCCCCCAGGAGATCTGCTCGAGCGCGAACAGGTAGGTGTCGACGCCGAGCCCGAGGCCGTCCCACTCCTCGGGGATCATCATGCCGAGGAAGCCGAGCTCCCCGAGCCGGTCCACGATGGCCCGGTCGAACACGTCCTCCTCCCGGTCGCGGCGCTCGGCGCCCGGCCGGATCTCCTCCTCCGCGAAGCGGCGGGCCAGCTCCAGGACCTGACGCTGCTCCTCGCTCAGGTCGATACCTACGAAGGGCTCAGCCATCGGCGTACTCGTGGAATCCACGTCCCGACTTCCTCCCCAGCCTGCCCGCCGCCACGTACTTCCGGAGGAGCGGGCAGGGCCTGTACTTGTCGTCCCCCAGCTCTCCGTGCAAGACCTCCAGGATGTGGAGGCAGGTGTCGAGCCCGATGAGGTCGGCCAGGGCCAGGGGACCCATGGGGTGGTTCATGCCCAGCTTCATGACCGTGTCCACGGCCTCGGCATCGGCCACCCCCTCCATGAGGCAGAAGACCGCCTCGTTGATCATCGGCATGAGGACGCGGTTGGAGACGAAGCCGGGATAATCGGCCACCTCGACCGAGGTCTTCCCGAGTCGCCGCGCGAGCTCCATGACCAGCTCGGTGGTCTCGTCGGACGTCTCCAGGCCCCGGATCACCTCGACGAGCCGCATCACCGGAACGGGGTTCATGAAGTGCATCCCCACCACCCTCTCCGGCCGCCGGGCATGGGCCGCCAGGCCGGTGATGGCGATGGAGCTCGTGTTGGAGGCCAGGACGGCCTCCGGACCGACCACCTCCGAGAGCTGCTCGAAGATACGGCCCTTGAGCTCCGCCTTCTCCGGGGCCGCCTCGACCACCATCTGGGCATCCGCCAGCTCCGCAGGCGAGGCGGCCGGGACGATGCGACCGAGCGCGGCCTCGGCCTCCCGTTCCGCGATCGTCCCCTTCGACACCTGTCGCTCCAGGTTCCGCCGGATGGTCGCCAGCCCCCGCTCGAGGGCGGCCGGATCGACGTCCACCAGCTTCGTGTCGATGCCGGCCAGCGCGAGCACGTGGGCGATCCCGTTCCCCATCGTCCCGGCGCCGACCACACCCGCCGAACACACCTCTTCCGCTCTCATGCTTCCCCTTCCCCCCCCGTTACGAGTCCAGCCTGTTACGGCTCGATCCGGGACGTACGCGGCGAGCCGCCGGCCCGTGCCTGGCTCCGGCGGGAGGGCAGCGGGCCCGCCCGCCGCACCCGCTCCGACCGGCACAGGCGGCCGGTGCGGGCCAGCCACCAGGTTCCGGCCACCGCCACCAGCGTCACCGCGAGCCCGGCCTCGGGCCCGAAAGCGCCGCCCGACCACCACGTCGCACCGTGCGTGGCCGCATCGTAGCCCGGGGTGTCCAGGAATCGGAACCCGGGTACGCGCGCCGTGATCCCGCTCACCGGGAGGTCCGCCCCGACCCCCATGCACCAGTTCCAGGCCAGGTGTAGCCCCGATACGAACCACAGGCTGTAGGTGCGCCAGTAGGCAGTCCCGAGCAGGATGCCGGCCAGGACGATGTTGAGGAGAGCCAGCCGCCCGAGGCCGGGGTTGAACAGGTGTAGACAGGCGAAGCCCACCGCCGTGATCACCACCGCCGCGCGGCCGCCCACCGACTCGGCGAGCACCTGTAACGGATAGCCGCGGAAGAGCAGCTCCTCCTCGAGCGCGCCCACGGCCAGGAAGAGGGTGGCACCCGCCACGGCTCCGGCCCCGGGTCCGCCGACCTGCGGCCGCCACGTCACGGCGCCCGTGAGCGCCAGGAGGCCCACCACGCCCCCCATGAGCGCGGCGCCGACCAGGACGCCGCCCGCCGCCTCACGCAGGGCCCCACTTCCGGCCGGAAGACCCAGCGCCGCGAGGGGAACGCCCTCCACGCGCCGCGCGACCAGGAAGGTGGCCCCGAGGACGACCACGAGGGAGACCGACACCCCGACCCACGGCACCAGCCCCCGCCCGCTGCGCGCACCCGGCACGATCTCGGCCACCACCTCTCCGAAGAGAAGATCGCCGCCGACGACCAGGAGCGCGAAGAGGAGGAGCCGCCAGCCGGCCCGGAGCCGGCCGCCCGCGCCGAGCAGCCAGCTCACCGGCCGCGGCCCCGGGGGGACCGCGTCACGGCGTCCGCAGCGCCCTCACGCGATCCCAAGCCGGCCCGACGGGCGCGCTAAGCCAGGAAGTGGCTCAACGGCCCCTCCAGCCGCCGGCCCGCGAGCCACACGAGCACGACCTTGAGGAGGTCCACCACGAGGAACGGAGCGAGCCCCACGGCCATGGCCCGTCCGGGACCCAGGGCCGGCGTCATCCACGCCACGCCGCCGGCGTAGATCACCGCCTGGCCGGCCAGGAGCCCGACGCCCTGCCGCAGGAAGCCGCGACGGTGCGCCAGCAGCCCCACGACCAGGGCGGCCACGGGATACGCGAGCAGGTAGCCACCGGTGGGTCCCAGCAGATACGTCAGTCCCCCGCCGGCCGCGAACACGGGCAGCCCCGCGGCGCCGGCGGCCAGGTAGGTCAACTGGCTCGCTGCGCCCAGCTTCGGGCCCAGTAGCAGGCCCGCGGCCAGGACGGCCACCACCTGGAAGGTGAACGGCACGGGGGCGAGCGGCACCGACAGCCGGGCCCCGACGGCCGTGAGGACGGCGAATCCCGCCACGGCCAGCGCCCGGCGGGTCGTCCTCGAACGAGCTCCGGGCATCGCGGCGACTGTCCGGGCAGTCATCTCTCGGCTCATGTCCTCTCCACGCTCATGGCGACGGCGTTCCCGCCACCCAGGCACAGGGTGGCCATCCCCTTGTCCACGTCCAGGTCGCGCATCGCGTACAGGAGGGTCGTGAGGATTCGAGCCCCGGACGCTCCAATCGGATGCCCGAGGGCCACCGCCCCGCCCCGCACGTTGAGTCGGTCCATGTCGATGCCGAGCTCGCGCGCGTCGGCGAGCGCCTGCACGGCGAATGCCTCGTTCATCTCGACGAGGCCGTAGTCGTCGATCGACGTGCCTTCCTTCTCCATCAGGCGCCGCACGGCGTCCACGGGCGCGAAGAACAGGTCCCGCGGCTCGGTCGCGCCGACCGAATATGCCGAGATCTTCGCGAGCGTGTCCAGTCCGTTCGCCTCCGCGTAGGCCAGCGACGTCACGACGGTGGCGGCGGCGCCGTCGTTGAGGCCGGGGGCGTTTCCGGCGGTCACGCTGAGCTCCTCGATACCCTCCGGAGCGTCGCTCGGGAACGCGGGCCGGAGCGCGGCGAGCTTCTCGTAGGTCGTGTCCCGCCGGGGAGTCTCGTCCACCTCCAGGGTCGTCGAGCCCTTGCGGCCCGGAACCTCCACCGGGACGAGCTCGGCCGCGAACTCGCCGGCGTCGATGGCGCGGATCGCCTTCCGGTGGCTGGCCAGGGCGAACCGGTCCTGGTCTTCGCGGGAGATCCCGGCCTTCGAGGCGGTATATTCGGCGTGCCCTCCCATGTGGCAGGCGCCGAAGGAGCACCACAGGCCGTCGTGGATGAGGCCGTCCACCAGCTTGCGGTCGCCGAACTTGACCCCCTCCCGGTACCCCCGCACGAGGTATGGGGCGTTGGACATCGACTCCATGCCACCGGCCACGTAGGCCCGGCCGTCGCCGGCCCGAATGCCCTGCGCGGCGAGCATCACCGACTTGAGCCCCGAGCCGCACACCTTGTTGATCGTGACGGCCGGCACGGTGGGCGGGACGCCCCCGTGGATGGCGGCCTGCCGGGCCGGGGCCTGGCCCACTCCCGCCTGGACCACGTTCCCCATGATCACCTCGTCGAAGTCGTCCGGATCGACACCCGAGCGGTCCACCGCCGCCCGGATGGCCCGGGCCCCGAGCTCGGGAGCGGCCAGGGGCGAGAGGGTCCCGAGAAAGCGTCCCGTCGGCAGCCGCGCCGCCGCCACGATGACAGCTGTCAACTCTTTGTCATTCATGGTGTTGTCTCCTATGATCCAATACAATACATGAAGTGCATTGAGTGTCTCTTCACCGGACCGGCGCCGCCTCCCAACGGGTCCTTCGCGGTGCGCCTCAAC
>Ga0307419_10000148_pt1 | contig 30470 bp, 26 predicted proteins | sample SalMarWE160230MG_2_FD_202512 | JGI IMG/M metagenome (GOLD analysis project Ga0307419, IMG submission 202512) | Salt marsh sediment microbial communities from the Plum Island Ecosystem LTER, Massachusetts, United States - WE1602-30 | ecosystem: Environmental > Aquatic > Marine > Intertidal zone... | reverse complement strand
AAAACGTCTGCTCCATGCAAGAGATTGAACATGCACGCAAACCCGCGCTCTTTTGCGGTTTCTAGTATGTAATCAATATCATTTATATTGTTTTTGGTAATAACTGTTATAGTGAGCACCAGAACACCATTTGACCGGGCAGCCCTGATGGCATTCAGCGCCGCTTTATGTCCACCCACAATCCTGTTATTCTCATGGCCCTTTTCGCGCCCATCAAAACTTACAACAAGGCAGTCAACCATCCTCACCATTTTCATGTTATCAGGAACGAGAAGACCATTGGTCACCAGGGACAGGTGCATTCCACAGGACTTTATGTACCTGACTATTTCTTCAGCATCATCCCTGAGAAACACCTCACCACCCTGAATCCCAACCCTCTGGGTTCCCATGGAGTGCATGCCATCAATGACCTTCTTTATCTCTTCTGTTGTCATCTCCCTCTGTGGCCTGTCACGGACAAAGCAATACTTGCATTTAGAATTGCATTGGTTGGTTATTCTCAAACCAACATTCAGGGGAGTTCTCAAACCAAAAGCGTAATATTTTAAGCCTCCCCAAAAAACCCTCAACACATTCAGGACCATCATGTATAAGAATTATATAAAAGGCATATAACATGATGCTGAAAACACCGCGCCCGCAAAGGCATCACTTGCTCTTCCTAACCACCCTCTCAATCCTATCCATTGCTTTCTCTATCTTCCCGTAAGCGGTTGCATATGAGAGCCTTATGTACCCCTCCCCACAGGAGCCGAATTCTGTTCCAGGTATGGTCGCCACCTTCGCCTCCCTGAGCAGCTTCATGGACAGGTCGTAAGAGCACATCCCATAAGATTTGATGTTAGGGAAGGCATAAAAAGCACCCTTTGGCTCCACACATTCCATTCCAGGAATCTCGTTGCACCTCTTCACTATCATCATTCTCCTCCTGTCATACTCCCTTCTCATCCTCTCAACCGCAGACTGGCGCCCATTGAGAGCTTCTATCCCGGCGACCTGAGAGATGGTTGGCGCGCAGAGCGACGAGAATATATGCAGTTTCGTCATCGCCCCGATTATGTCCTTGGGGCCGCACGCATAACCCAGCCGGAAGCCGGGCATCGCATATGTCTTCGAGAAGCTCTGCAGGGTCATCACATGCTTGTCCATGCCGTTGAGAGAGCCGATGGAAACGTGTCTTGCGTCACCGTAAACCAGCTTCTCATACGCCTCATCAGAGATTATGAGAAGGCCGTTCTCGACAGCGAAATCAGCAACCTCCTCCAGGACACTCTTTGTGAATACGGTCCCCGTGGGGTTCGATGGGGTGTTTATTATGATTGCCCTGGTCTTTTTCTTTATCACCCTCTTCCTCATCACGTCAACGTTGAGCTGGAATCCCTCCTCCTCTGTAAGGGGGATTGTTATCGGCATGCCGTTGAGGACCTCCACGGTCGGAAGGTATGAGAGAAACCCTGGATCAGGGACCATCACCCCCTCCCCGGGGTCAACCGTCGCGATGAGCGCAAGGAGGATTGCCTCTGTGGAGCCGCACGTAACGATTATGTTCTCAGGAGAAGCAACTATCCCATTATCCCTCTTAAGCTTCTTAACAACCGCTTCCTTGAAATCCGTCCTCCCGGATATCGGCGAATAATGAGTCATCTTCCTATCAAGCGCCTTCTTCGCTGCCCTTATCACATTAGGAGGCGACGAGAAGTCGGGCTCACCAGGCCCGAGTGAAATCACATCCTTTGATTCTGCGCAAAGCTTCAACATCTGCCCTATCGTGGATTCGGGGAGATCCTGCTCCCTTTCAGAAATGATGTTCCTCAGCATATTTTATATTGCGCCTTTCCATAATAAATAACATGAAGAAACTTGACTATTTTTTCCAGCCCAGGTCAGTCGCAGTCATAGGAGCCTCAAGGAATCCCAAGAAGGTAGGTCACGTCATTCTCAGGAACTTCATAGAGGGAAGGTTCGCAGGCAAAATCTATCCAATAAACCCCAATGCCGATGATATGTTCGGCCTGAAAGCATACCCCTCTGTAACCAAGGTTCCCGGAGGGATAGACCTTGCCGTTGTCTGCATCCCAGCACCGGTCGTTCCAAAGACCCTGGATGAGTGCGGAAGGAAGGGCGTCCGTGCTGTCATAATAATATCCGGGGGCTTCGGTGAGATAGGGAACATTGAGCTGGAGGAGGACTGCAGGAAAATCATCAGGAAATACGGCATGCGTGCCATAGGACCGAACTGCATAGGAATCTTCGACCCATATTCAGAGGTTGACACGTTCTTCCTCCCCCGCTACAAGCTGGAGCGCCCTGGCGAAGGCTCTATAGCATTCATATCCCAGTCAGGTGCGCTCGGCTCGGTAATTCTGGACTGGATGGCAATGAAGAACTACAAGATATCAAAGTTCGTTTCCTACGGCAACGCGATAGACGTTGACGAGGCAGACCTCATAGAATACCTGGCCAACGACCCCAGGACGAGCGTCATATGCGCATACTTCGAGGGCGTCAAGCAGGGAAGGAAATTCTATGACATCGCGACCAGGGTCTCAAAGAAGAAGCCCATAATAGTCCTTAAGGGGGGGATAACCTCAGAAGGCTCCTCCGCCGTCTCCTCCCACACAGGCTCCCTTGCAGGTGAGTATGAGATATTCAGCGCGGCAATGAAGCAGTCCGGCATAATAACAGCAGACAACCTCGAGGAGCTCTTTGACTTCGCGCGGCTTTTCTCTACCCAGCCAAGGCCAAAAGGCAACCGCGTCCAGGTGATAACAGACGGCGGGGGCTTCGGCGTCCTTGCAACAGACTGGATAATAGGCAACGGCCTCCGGCTCGCTCAGATGGACAGGGCAACAACCAGGAACCTGAAAAAGAGATACCCGCCCCATGTAGTGATAAAGAACCCGCTCGACCTGACAGGAGACGCAACGGTCGAGAGATACAGGATAGCCATGGAGGCAGCCGCTGCGGACAGCAACGTTGACATGATGATGGTCATAACCCTCTTCCAGATACCGACCCTGACTGCGGAGATAACGGACGTGGTTTCCGCAATCGCTGACACCTGCAGCAAGCCGTTGGTGGTGGTGGCCGCTGGCGGAAGGTTCACAGAGGTCCTCAAGAAGAGCATTGAGGATTTCGGGACGCCGACCTTCTCCTACCCAGAGAAGGCGGCAAAGGCGCTTGCTGCGCTTTATGAATTCGGGAGGTGACATGATGAAAACTCACGGAATACTCATTGGCGGGAAATGGCAGAAATCAGACTCAGGGGAAACCTTCCAGAGTCTGAACCCTGCCACGGAAAAGACCCTGGGAAAGTTCGAGCTCGGGACGCCCAACGACGCAGAAAGGGCGGTTGATGCGGCGGAAAGGGCCCTGGAGGGATGGAGCAGCCTCCCTGCCCCAAGGAGGGGGGACATCCTCCTAAAGGCCGCCCTGCTCATGGAAAAGGAAAAGGAGAGGCTCGCGAGGCTGGTCACAATGGAGATGGGCAAGGTCCTGGCAGAAGGGAGAGGAGACGTCCAGGAAGCGATTGACGTCACGGAATACATGGCAGGCGAGGGAAGGAGACTCTTCGGCTTCACGACGCCCTCGGAGCTCAGGGAAAAGTTCTGCATGACCACAAGGATGCCGATAGGTGTCTGCGGCCTGATAACACCATGGAATTTCCCCATGGCGATACCTGCATGGAAGATTGCCCCTGCCCTCATATGCGGCAACACCATGATACTTAAGCCGGCATCAGACACTCCGCTCTGCGCGATAGAGCTTGTCAAGATATTCGAGAAGGCAGGCGTTCCCCCGGGCGTGATAAACCTGGTCACAGGACCGGGCAGCACGGTCGGCGAGACCATGGTCAAGCACAGGAAGGTCAGGGGAATCTCCTTCACAGGCTCCAGGGACGTGGGGCTCTCCACCATGAGGTGCGCGGGAATAAAGAAGGTGGGGCTCGAGCTCGGAGGAAAGAACCCCATAATAATAATGGATGACGCAGACCTTGACCTAGCGCTGGACGGCGTGATATGGGGCGCCTTCGGGACGACAGGCCAGAGGTGCACTGCCGCCTCCCGCGTGATAATCCACAGGAAGGTAAAGAACAGGTTCGAGAGGATGCTGGTCGGGAAGGCCAGGAAGCTCCGCCTGGGTGATGGCCTGAGGCCAGAGACAGACGTTGGGCCTGTGATAAACAGAACTGCCCTCAAGAAGATCCATTACTACACCGGTGTCGGAAAGGAGGAGGGCGCAAAGCTCCTCACGGGCGGCTCGTCTCTTCCGGGAAGGGGGTTCTTCTACAAACCAACCATCTTCACAAACGTTGACAATGACATGAGGATTGCGCAGGAGGAGATATTCGGGCCGACCCTCTCCATAACACCTGTTAACAGCCTCGATGAAGCGATAGACTGCGCCAACACCGTTACATACGGTCTCAGCTCGGCAATATATACCAGCAACATCAGGAACGCCTTCCTTGCCGTCCAGAGGATAGAGGCAGGACTGACCTATGTCAATTCCAGCACCATAGGCTCGGAGGTCCACCTTCCCTTCGGTGGCGTGAAGGAGACCGGCCACGGACGCGAAGCCGGCATGCTGGGAATTGAGGAGTTCTCTGAGGTCAAGACAGTCTATTTCGATTATTCCAACCGCCTCCAGAAGGCCCAGATAGACAAAGTGAAATAGGTGATGACGTGCCAAAATATGTAACGCCCCAGATGCTGAAGGCATGCTATCCTAAGAAGAAAGACTGGTCACACAAGGGAGACTTCGGAAGGCTGGTCGTCATAGGCGGGAGCAGGACGTATTCGGGCGCTCCGGCGCTCTCTGCCCTCGCGGCAATGCGCATGGGAACAGACCTCGTCCACGTTTGTGCGCCAGAGCGGGCAGCGGATGTGATATCCTCATTCTCGCCTGACCTCATAGCAGACCCCATACGGACCGACTACCTGAACAACTGGCACACGAAATTCCTCCTCGATGAGGCAGAGAACTTCGATGCTGTCGTAATAGGGGGCGGCCTGGACAACAGGTCTGACACGGCGGTTTTCGTCCAGAACTTCCTTAATCTCCTTGAAAAACCCTGCGTCGTTGACGCCGATGCCATATCCGCTGCCTCAGGGAATCCTGGCGTCATAAAGAGGAGCTTCATACTGACACCCCACGCAAGGGAGTTCTCCCTGCTTTCCGGTTCCCAACCGAGTGCTGACCTCAAGAAACGGGAGCAGGAAACAATGAAGCTCGCGAGGAAGCTCAGCACGACAATCCTCCTCAAGGGAAGGGTTGACGTGATATCCAACGGAAGGGAGACCCTCCTAAACAGGACCGGGAACCCGTGGATGACAAAGGGCGGGACCGGCGACATCCTTGCCGGCGTCTGCGGAGGCTTTCTCGCAATGGGCAACCCCCCGCTCAATGCAGCATGCGCTGGCGCACATCTGACAGGGCTGGCAGGGGACATGGCAGAAAGGGAGATCGGTCCGGGCCTGATAGCCTCTGACATCATAAGCTCGATACCAAGGGTCCTTAAATCAATATTGGGTTAGTCGCATTGTGTTTAACGGCTTACACCACGGTCTGGGAGCCGTTTTTATGATTTCTTTTTAATAGCATTATATGAACATAAAAAACGTAACCTCGGGTCATCTCACCCTGATCAGAAAGGGACACCTTCCACACGAGGTCATTTTTTTCGTTACGAACAAGTGCAACTCATCATGCAGTGGATGTTTTTACAGGGACAGAATCAACAAACCAATCAAAGAGCTCTCCCTGGAAGAGATAAGAATGACATCCACAGGAATGGGCAGATTCTACTCTCTTCTCGTCTCGGGCGGGGAACCATTCCTGAGGGAAGACCTACCGGAAATCTGCCACGCTTTCTACAGAAACAACAGACCGAATTTGATATTCATACCAACCAACGGCCTCGCCACAAGAAACATACTGGAAAAAACAGAGGGAATGTTGAAAACCTGCGCCAGAACCAGGATAATCCTGGCACCATCCCTTGACGGTGTGGGAAAGACCCATGATGATATAAGGGGTGTTCGGGGAGGATTCAGAAAAACATTAAAAACCATCGAGGGCGCTGTTAAACTTAAGGAGAGATACCCGAACCTCTCCATCATGATAAACACAGTGGTCTCCAGAAGGAATTACAGTGAGATACCGAAACTGATGGATTTCATAAAGACAAGGCAAGGCATCAATTACCACTCGGTCTCACCAATAAGGAACAAGGCAGGCAGAGCCTCGGAGGAATCCCCCACGCCCCGGCAATGGGCAACCCTTTACAAGATTCTTCTCGGATATGACATTTATTATCTTTCAAAAGAAAAAGTGCATTTCCTTGGGCTTAACCTGAAGGGCAAGCGAAAAATTTACAGTCTTATAGAAACGGGAATCATGGGACAGGGGTTTGGTTTCAGGTGCCTGGCAGGAAACACTATAGGCGTCATTGAACCTGACGGGGACGTTAGGCTTTGCGAATCAACGGGGCCGGTCGGCAACCTGAGGGATTTCAACTATGATTTCAGGAGGCTCTGGTTCTCCGAAATGGCTGAAAAGAGGAGGAGGGAGATTAGGAATTGCAGCTGCATACACCCATGCTTCCTGGTGCATCGCATAGTTTATAATCCAAAAACACTTCTGAGGACAGCTCTCATATAAAAAAGGACCTTTCCTTTATTGCCGTTTTCCAGACAAAAAACCTGAAAAAAACAACCCGCACATAATACAGCGGAATCATCAGGAAATCCTTCAGGCTGCCCATTTTAATTTTTCTGAACATTAGAACAATTATGAGCAGCGGGGGGAAAAACATAACGAAATAATAGAATGGGAAAACCACCCTCCCAATATTATAAAAAGGAATCCCGCGCGGTCCGCGAACCCGGCATCTGCCATGCCTTTTAACCATCCTGACTACGCTATCTGTCACGTATACCCTCCTGAAAAACGACCCCATGGAAAGCGTCTTCTTTTCATGAATGACCAGCATTTCATTTACAAAAACAATTTCACCCAGCCTGGATGCCCTCGTACCCATATCAGTGTCCTCTGCCACATCCAGGGATTCGTCAAAGAAGCCCGCCTCGTCAAAGACCGCCCTCTTGTATGCCACGTTGTTCGTTGGAAAAAAACCACCCCCATTGTTATACACCACGTTCTCCATCAGGCCGGGCCGGTATCGGCTTGAAACATAAACAGTCCTGCCCTCACAGCCTACAACCCCCTGCTCCTTCAGGCACCTGACGCCTTCCTTGATCCATCCTCTTGCGGGTGAGCAATCCCCATCTGTAAAGAAAACATATCCCCCTCTTGATGCCCCTATCCCGAAGTTTCTGGATTTTGCTATATTGACCCTTTCACTTAGCCTGAAATATCTTATCCTCTTGTCTCCGAACCCCCGGACTATCTCCTGCGTCCTGTCCGTTGAGGCGGCATCAACAACTATAAGTTCAAAATCACCAAACGACTGGCGCAGGATAGATTCGATGCACTTCCCGATATACGTTTCTTCATTATAAACCACAACAATAACGCTAACAACCGGTTTTTTCATAAGCCCTCACCTCTTTACCATATCCCAGACCATGTGCCTCCCCCTGTTGAACACAAAATCGTAGAAGCCAAGCGCCCTGGAAACTGCCTCCAGAAGCACTGCTGAAATTAATACACCCGCCCCGGCGCCGCCTGACTTCATGAACCCCCTCAGCACAGGAAGGAGTTTCACGGTTGCCGGTTCATACCCTGTCCTGAAAAGCTCCAAATGACCGGAATAGATTCTCCTCCTCTGCTTTATGAAATCCTTCATTGTCCTGGGGCCTCGGTTCATTACCACGGCTCCGGGGACATACACCGATTCAAGCCCTGACTTTACTACGAGCATACCTATGAATTCCTCATCAACCGATGTTTCTGCAATCTTGCCAACCCCCCTGAAGGCTATCATCTCACCGAACTTCGGCCTTTTCAGTGAAACTTCATGATGAATCCTCCACTCAAGGCCAACAACCCTCCCCAACAAGCTTCCGCTCTCCTCTGGTACCACCCTACCGACAGCGATTCCAACATTTCCAACAAGCATAGAGCACACCCTTTCAACAGAATTCCTTCCTGGAACAACATCGCCGCTGACAAGAACGTTGACATCACCTCTGCTCCTCTCCAGAAAAAGGTTTATCGCATTCGATTTCCCCCTCCTCTCAGGCTCCTTTACAAGCCTGACCCTCCGGTCAGCCCTGCAAAAGCTCTCAACTATTCTGTCCGTCCTGTCAACAGAGCCGGAGCTCACAACGATAATCTCCATTATCCTCACAATCTCCTCTTCCTGGTTTATAAGCGAATCCAGAAGACTGCCTATGTTTTTCTCCTCGTTGTGAGCCATCACACCTACTGATACATCCATAATCCTAAACTCCGGCAAGCCTTATGAAACTACATAATATGTTCGTGTAGTTCGCGTTGGCTGATGTGCACCAGCACTTCCTCTCCTTTATGCCCCTCCTCACATCCATTGCCTGCCTGCTTTTCCACACCTTCCTGAAATCATAACCATTCTCCCTCAGGTTCCCCATTGACTCGCACATCCTGCAGCATGCCCATACCTCTCCTGTTGATGATATCTGCGCTGATGCGATGCCCGCATAGCACGGGATAATCCCCCTGCCTTTCAGGAGCATCTCTTCAACCAGCCTGTAGTATCTCTTCCTGAAGAACCCTGTAGGGAAGACGTTGGAATCTCCAGATACCCTGCCAATGGCATCCAGATACTCCTGGCAACCAGGCCTCAGGTCCATCCCGGCGTTGTTGAGAGCCTCCCTGTTATCTGCAATCTCAAAGATATGAGAGTCCGGCTTCAGCTCATTCTTAACGAAGTCAGATATCTCATCAATTTTTTTTATGTTGTGTTTGGATACCACCGTGTTTATCCCAACCACCAGGTTATCAGAACCCCTTTTGACGTCCTTCATTGCAGATACGCTGTCAACAACCCTCCTGAAATTCCCCCTGACCCCACGTATCTCGTCATGCAGATTCCCGACGCCGTCAAGGGAGAAATTTATTATGAGTATGCCGCCATAAAACCCCAAAATCTCCCTGACGTCATCCGTTATCTTCTCGGTCAGAATCCCGTTGGTGGGAAAAACCATTATCTGCGGGTCCGTGTGCTCCACGAGGTTCCTTGTTATCTCGACAAGGTCCTTTGACAGGAAGGGCTCGCCTTCAGAAGCCGTTACCCAGGGATGAGACCTCCCGATGGATTTGAATATCCTGTCCCACTCACCAGCATCGAGCTCATCACTAACAGGAGTCTTCCATATGTTACATGTCCTGCACATGGAGTTGCACCTGCCTGTGGGAACAATGGCAAGGTTTACCGGCATCGGAAGAGGGAACGAGAATCTCCTCCCCATTTTATAACCAGCGACCCTCAAACCTGTCCAGAAAACATGGGAAGCCTTCATATTAAAGATTAATAACAAACGTTTATATCTTATATCAGTGGTCAGATGAAGGTGGTTTTTGTGCACCCGGAGACAGACTGCCTGGGGGTCGAGTATCTCTCAGCGGTCCTGAAGCAAGCCGGCCACCAGACAGAGCTCGTTTTCGATCCCATGCTCTTCATGGACTCTGTAATAAGGGCCGGGTGGCTCCATAGGGTCATTGGTTTCAAAAAAATCCTGCTAAAAGAGATTAAGGAACTTAATCCGGATTTGGTGTGCTTCTCTGTAATATCAGACAACTATTCCTGGGCATGCAGGATTGCAAGGGAGATAAAGAAACACACCAAAGTCCCGATAGTGTTCGGCGGCATACACCCTACGTCCGTTCCCGGGCGGGTTATAAGGAAGGATTTCGTTGATTTCGTAGTGGTAGGTGAGGGCGAGCATGCCCTTCTGGAACTCACGGACGCACTCGAGTCAGGACGCTCCACCCGAAGGATAGCCAACGTCTGGTCCAAAAAGGGCAGAAAGATATACAGGAATCCGGTAAGGCCCCTTATACAAGACCTCGATTCCCTCCCGTTCCCTGACAAGTCCATATTCAGCGAGATAGTCCCCAGATTCTTTGACAGGTATACCACCATAACGAGTAGGGGGTGCCCGTTCTCGTGCACCTACTGCAACAACTCCTACATGAAGAAGCTTTACATGGGCAAGGGCAAATACCTGCGCAGGCGGAGCGTAGGCAATGTCATAGAGGAGCTCAGGCTGGCCAAGAGGGCGGGATTCAGGGAGATAATATTCCACGACGAGACCTTCAATCACGACCATGCCTGGCTGAGGGAGTTCTCAGAAAGATACGGGAAGGAGATTGGCCTCCCCTTCTTTTGCTGGATATACCCTGCTAATGTCAGGGAAGACACAGCATCCATGCTTAGAAAAGCAGGTTGTGTGGCCATCGAGATGGGCGTCCAGACCCACAACAAGGAGTTGGGAAGAAACATCCTCAACAGGAGATGCTCCACAAAAGACACCAGGAAGGCAATAAGGCTGTTCAAGAAGGAGAGCATACACATAACCACTGACAACATGGTAGGCCTCCCGCTGCAGAAGAGCGATGACGTGCTTGAGATGGCCAGGTTCTACAGCGAGAACGGCGTGGAATTCGTCCAGACATACTGGCTCAGGTATTTCCCCAAGACAGAGATAGTGAAGATAGCAAGGCAGATGGGCCTTCTGGACGATGAGATGATGAATAGGATAGAGGAATCAGAGAATACGAGCTTCTTCACACATAAGGGGGACACCTTCAACAGGGAACTTGCCAAGTCTGTCAATTCGCTCTACGTCCTGAATATGGTTCCCGGCAGGCTATCATCATTCCTCATAAGGCACAACATCCACAGGTTCCTGCCTCCGAAACCCCTTTACACGTTCATGTTGGTTGTAAGGAAACCAAGGGATTTCTTATCGAGGAAAAGAAGGATAAATTTCAGCGGAAGGAAGAAGATGTGCCTGCCGCGCCTTTATATATACTTTACATTGAAAAGAATTTTTAATAGACGGTCGCTTGGTGATTAATATAAAAGCTTTAAAAAAGACAACAAGCATTTGCCCGGTGTGCATGGAAAAAATAGATTCAGACATCTTAGAAGAGGGTGGAAAGATATATATGGTTAAAACATGTCCTTCACATGGGAAAACAAGGTCGCTTATAGAAAAGGATGCCTGGTTATACAGGGAAATACTCAACCACAAACCTGGAAAGAGAAAGTTTTTTGATTCCCTGACCATAACACTCACACACGACTGCAACAACAACTGCTTTTTCTGTTATCTTCCGAAAAAAAAGGAGAAGGAAAAGAGCCTGCAAGATATAAAGTCAGAGATAGCAAGATTCGGAGGCAAATACATAAGGCTCTCTGGCGGCGAACCTGCCCTGAGGAAAGAACTTTCTGAGATAATAAGGTTCGCATCAAAAAATGGAAAGACGGTAAGCCTTCTCACAAACGGTATAAAGCTTTCGAGCCCCGGGTATGTCGGGAAGCTAAAGGATGCAGGCCTCGGTGCAGTTCATCTGTCAATCAATTCGCTTGACAGGAAATTGATGAAAAAGATAGAAGGAGACAACCTCCCTGCCAAGATGGCAGCCATGGATAACCTCAAGCATTCGAAAATAATGACAATATTTTCTTTCATGGCCATAAAAAACTGGAATGAAAAAGAAATCCCCAATATCATAGATTTCTGCCTCATGAAAAGAAACATAAACGAACTTAGAATAAGAAGCGCCGTTCATATCGGAAGGCATGGCAACCCAGAAAGGATATTCCTGTCCGAAATAATAAAAGTATTAAGCAATGCTATACATATAGGTAAGAAACAGCTTCTTTTGGAGTGTGTTCTGCAGGAGAAAATAAAAAGGTTAATTAAAAACCATAGCACAATACTTCCCTGCTCACTGAGAATAACAATTTTTATAAACAACAAAAAGATAGAGTTCCTGTCAGAGGGTATCGATTTTGAGGTATTCAAGAAATCAAGGTCAAAAAACCTGATGTTTTTGGGAAACATATTAAAGAGAAGAAAGGCCATTACACTGAAACTTATAGCAAAAAGAGTGCTAAAAAACAAGAGCCCGCGCGAACTGAATGTCTATATCAGGTCATGGCCAGATAAATACACATTAGATATTGATAACATAGAAAGGTGTATGACCGCGCAGCTGACAAAAGACAACAGAATCGTCCCTTTCTGTTATTCGCTTGTGATGAATGAAAAATATAATAACATCTAGTGATTTCATGAACCCTGAAATATTCAAACTAGGAAGGAAAACCAGACAAGACGTATACGAATCACTCGCCAGTTTTGGTTACAGACCAAAGAAAAAAAAGGTTTTCATAAAGCCTAACATAGTCGGCGAATACCGCCCCGGGACACCTTACATAACAAACCTAAAGGTAGTGGAAGGTCTTATAGAATACCTCCAAGACATTGATATAGATGAAATAGCCGTGGGAGAGGGTCCTGTATCAGAAAACACCCGCCACGTTTTCAATAAAACAGGATACAAGAAACTCTGCAAAAAGACCGGCGTGGCCCTAGTAGACTTATATGAGACCGAGAGGATATACCTCAATGCAGCCGGCCGCAAGATATCAATACCGAGACTGGTTCTTAACTCAGAATACATAAACATATCCAAGCTCAAGACCCATTCACAAACAGGGGTTACCCTTTGCCTTAAGAACCAGAAAGGGCTCCTGACACTTCAGGAAAAGCGGTCTTCTCACAGAGACCTTCACAGGAACATAGCAAAGCTATATTCTGCCATAAAGCCAGACCTTTCCATGGTGGATGCAACTAGCGGCGTTGAAGGGAATGGCCCCGGTTCTACAGGCAATCCAGTAAAAAACATAAACCTGCTTGTCATAGGAACAGACGCCCTTAAGGTGGATTTCCTGTCCTCTATGCTCATGGGAATGGACCCAATGAAGATAGAGCACCTCAGAATCGCTTCAGGGAAAAGGCGAATATCCTTCCCAAAGGAAGTTCTTAACGAGCTATCTGCGCATAAGATGAAATTCAAGAAACCGACAGATCATGACAGGAAATTCAACTTCTATTACTGGTTCACAGACGAAACATGTTCGGGTTGCACCCGCGCACTTATCGACTTAAATATCCAGATAATGAGAAACCCTTTATTGTGGCCGATATTCTTCTATAACGGAATCCTCAGGAGGGTTGACATCCTATCAGGAAAAAGCGACGTCCCAGAGAAGCACGGCAAGGTCGTATGTGTAGGGAACTGCACAAGGGAACTCGCTAGGAAGCATAACCTTATATGGGTTCCGGGCTGTCCTCCAAGACCAATGGACATTATTAAAAAAATGACTTAGGAAGTTGTCCCAATGGGCCTTCAGAAAAAATTGCTTATCTTCTCGTCGTTGAAATAATGTTCATACCATAAACCAAGCGAGAGCAGCGTATGTATTTTTGAGATTCTATAAAAACCCTTTGTGCTGAAGCAATCGCTGGACCTCCTAGCAAGTTGATTGACGTTTTTATCAAGAAAATCCCTTCTGAACATGTTGAACACCTCTGATTTCTCAAATAGGTTCTCTAAAAGCGAGCGGTTTTGAGTAAAATAGTCGTTATAAACACTAAGTGCCCCCCTGGTAAACAAACCCTTACCAATCAAATCTCTCTTCGGAAAAAGATTTTTTGTGGCCTTCGCCAAAAGCGCTTTATTTGAATTCCTTCTGAATTTATACCTCATGGGAACCTTGAAAGAAAAAATTATCAGTTCCTTGTCCAGGAACGGGCAGTTGTTAAGCAGTCCGCGAGAACTGCATATTATTTCGTTTCTTGCCAAACCATCAAGATACGCCCTGGATTCGGTGTCCATTTTCATTAGTCTGTTCACATAACAAAAACGCTTGTCATTGAGGCCTTTCCTGTATAAAAACAGGTCTTTGCCATCACAATTTACACCGGCTTCATACCCATCAAAATAAAAGGTTGGCGTGAGGTTCGCATAGCTCCTGTCCATGGAAACCAATTCCTTGAGGAATTTAGCATATTCATTGATGGTAGATCTCTCAAACCGGCCCTTATTGAGCCGCATGAAATCAGCAAAACCCCCCATCCCGTTGGCCGATGCAATAAAAGACTTGCTTATAAAATTCCTTACAGGTTTAGGCATATTCAGAAGGCTCCTGTATTTTAGCATACTTTCGTTCTTTAAGCCACCAAAGACCTCATCTGCACCCTCTCCATTGAAAAAAAGCGACCTCTTACCAGCCATCTTTGAAAATATACTATATAGGCTAATTGCAACCATGTTTATGACAGAGGGTGAGTTGAAATTTGCCAGCATTTTTTTGTAAAAGCCCTCTATTGAATCACCATCAACATAAAATTCATGATGGCTTGTTCCGTGCATTTCCGAAACCTCTCTTGCAAACCCGCCCTCATCAAATTCGTTATCAAACCTTATCGTATGCGTATTGATGACGTCCGCTCTTGATGAGAGGATTCCTACAACTGCACTGGAATCAAGGCCGCCCAGGCTCATGTGTATTGGAACGCCATCAATAAACCTGTCATCTATGGCCCTTTCCAGCCCCGCTCTTGTTTTCTTAATGAAATATTCCTCACTCTTCGTGTTGTCAATATTCTCTTTTATTTCAAAATATCTAACGGTCTCTAAAGAACCCGAATCAAAAACAACATAAGTGGATGGCATGACCCTCCTAATTCCCTGCAACATGGTCTTCTCTGTTGGCAGAAAGAGATAGGTCAAGAACAAATTGAATGCGTACTCATCAAGTTTCCTCTCAAACACATCGTACTGTAAGATAGGTTTAATGTCAGACGCAAAAACAAGCGCCCTGCCGTTTTCATGGTAATATATGGGCCTTGACCCCGAGTTATCAGAACACAAAAAAAGTTTCCTTTTACCGGAATCATACAAACAGAACCCAAAATCACCGTTTATCCTGTTAAGGAATTTCATCCCACATTCCTCATACAAATGAAGGATTACCTCTCCGCTAAAACCGGTCTTGAATTCATGCCCTTCTGATTCAAGGGATGACCTGATTTTATCTGCTCTAAAAACGCGCCCGTCAAAAAGAAGGACGATATCACCATCCTCGCTTATGATTGGTCCAGGAGAGCAATCAGCACCGATCTTAGAAATCCCCTGGCCAAAGACCAAGTCCTTGTTCTTGTAATACCTATACCCATCCATTGACCTATGTCTCATTGGTCTGGACATTTTCCTAACAAGATTGTTGTCTTCAAAACCGACATATCCGAATATGGCTCCCATACAATCTATTAAAGTTCTGAGCAACAATCATTAAAAAACCAACTCAAAGCTTCTTATCATGGACACTTAAGCATGACGTTTTAAATAACAAAAGAAATTGTCTATCATGAGAGACTCCGCTGAAGAATGCAGGAAATGCCTAATCCCTACATACGTATCTGGCATACCCAGGGGCGACTTCTGCCACGTTTGCAAGGAGCACAGGGACGATAAAAAACTAAAGAATCTTTACAGAAAGAACTGGGAAAAAACCATAAATAAGATAAAGGGCAGGCCTTACAAATATCATTGTCTGCTTGGGTTAAGCGGCGGAAAGGACAGCGCCTATCTTGCGTATATCCTATCGAGAAAATACAAATTAAGGGTTCTTGCCGTGACTATAGACAACGGATTTCTCCCGCCCGCTGCGATTGAAAACATCAAGAGAACAATCGAGATTCTCGGCCTTGATTCCCTTTACTACCAGGATGATGGATTAAGAAAAATTCTTCGTCAAAAATTTCTCGAGCGAGGACAGAGCCTTGAAAACAGATTGTGCAAGGTATGCTTCAGAAGCAAATATGAAGAGTTTATAAGGATTGCAGCAAGAGAAAACATACCACTAATAGTCACTGGATTCGTCATCGATCAGGGTGATGCTTTCTACGAACTCCCGAGGCGAGAGATTAATGACATTTGCAGGGGAATTGAAATAAACACAAAAAGCAGTCGGCCACGGATTCTTTTCCCCCTCCATGTCATGCCTGCTCTGTCACCATCCTTTATAGGAAAGCGAGTCATGGAAGAGCGCCTCATCAAAGAAATTGATCCGGTTGACACGAATTGCTATCTAAGCAGGCTATTCGTGTATTATGATATGATTAATCACGGTTTCTGCAGGTCGGTCATAATATCGACCGGGGGAACATCAAGATACAAGAATGTTTCCTTGCCCGCGTTTCTAAAAATAAAGCTAATTGAGATTATGATAGCGATCAGATTCAGAAAGAAGGCCTTCCTTCCAATGAGCATGCTCGGACTATCGAACCCGCTGGTCCTTAAAAAAAGGAAAATCATCAGATTTTTAATAAACAAGCTGCATGAATCCTTTAGGAGGATGCTCAGATTTTAACCGTGGCTAAAAAATCAGGCGAACACCCTGTATTTTAAAACTAACCCAAACTATTATCATGGCCAAAGAAAAAACAAAGCGCCTTGACCTGAAGGTGGGATTTTCCTGCAACAACAACTGCCTCTCATGCCCCCAGGCTCACAACAAGCACCTAGGAGACCTCTCCACAGAACAGGTCAAGAGGAACCTCGAGATTGGCTTCTCGCACGGCGCAAATGAGGTGGTCCTTACAGGCGGAGAACCAACCATGAGGAATGACCTTTGTGAGATAATAAGGCACGCAAGGGACATCGGATACGAACACGTCCAGATCCAGACCAACGGAAGGAGGCTGTGCTATAAACCCTTTGTCCGCAGCCTGATCGGGGCGGGTGTGACAGAGTTCGCCCCTGCAATCCATGGGCACACTCAGGAAATACATGACTATATAACGAGGTCTCCCGGCGCCTTTGACCAGGCGGTCCGGGGAATAAGGAACCTCAAGGAGTTCGGGCAGCGAGTCGTAATGAACTCCGTAATAACCAAGCCAAACTCCAGGCACCTCCAGGATATCGTCCAGCTATTTACAGACCTCAGGGTGGACCAGTTCCAGCTGGCCTTCATACACCCTGTAGGCAACGCATGGAAGAACTTCAATCTGCTCGTGCCCAGGAAATCAGAGGTCATGAAATACGTCCACGATGCAATAGATATTGCGGTCTCGAACGAGGCTCCTGTCATGATAGAGGCCTATCCCTTCTGCTTCATGAAGGGCTATGAGAGGCATTGCTCAGAGCTATACATGCCACCTTCAGAGATAATCGATGCAAAGAGAATAACAAGGAACTTCGACCGGCTGAGGAAAACCCAGGGAAAGGCCAAGTTCGACCAGTGCAAGAGATGCCGCTTTGATCTGATATGTGAAGGCCCCTGGAAGGAGTATGCAGAAAGATATGGTCCTTCAGAATTCGTTCCTGTAATGGGAAAGGTGATTAAAGATTCGAAACAAATAATAGAGCATGAATAAGCTCACGTATGCAATGCTTCCACTGGCCGTGCTTATAATCATCATGCTCCTTCATGTTCTGCAACCGTTGCCCACGGAAACAGGCTCTGCAGGGGGCGGGATTAATGAATGGCTCGATATAGAGAATCCCAACAATCTCGATGTGCTCTTTCAAGGACAGTCAATCACATTCTCCCTCATAAACAAGTCAGCCAATGGGATATGCATTTCACAATACGAGCCATGGTCCCCGCTATACGAGATGGTTTTCAGGGACAATATGTGCTATGACCTTGACAAGGGCGTTGCAGGGCCCTGTAGCAATGAAAGCGACATTAAGATAACGAACAACTCCATCGAATTCATCAACAACGCCACCATAACAGAATTCATAACATCATACACTTTCTTTGATAACTCGGCCCTCCCATCCGGGAGCGACCATTTCAAATACACCAAGATCCTCGGCAGCACCCTCTACGGTTTTACAGAGGATTATCCAATCAATCTTTACATGAATACAGTGAATAACAGCATCAAGCTGCGGATTGCGCTGAACCATGACAAAATCATATACGGCACAGAGCAGCATCCGCAGGAATGGACATGCTACGATTCAGGTTCGGTTTCCATAAGCAGCGACTCACTCTCCGAAGGGGAGAATACTCTTGCATTCAAAACACCTGGTGGTGAATACACATCCTATTCAGTCTCCAAGACAGACCAGCCATATACAGAATTGTATAACCCGAACCTTAAGGACCTGATTTTCCCACAGGAGGAGAAAAATTCCATGAACATGACGCTTTACGATTACATCATAATAAGGGCCGAATACAATGACAGCATGGACAGGATTTGGTTCCGCTGCGATGATGGACCATGGGAACCCCGTCCCGCTAATGGAAGGTATGCGGAGACGTTCATAACAAGCGATTTCTGCAGGGGAGACGGGATACACAACATATCCTTAATGGTCGAATACCAGGGAACGAACACCAGCACAAAGACATATGGCTTACTTACCAACACAAAAAGACCGAGCGCATACATTTCCCTCCGGTTCGACGCAAATAACGGTTATGTCCATCTCCATACTGAATACCACTCACCGAACGACATTGAGAGGATGCCGGAACCAATATCCCCACTTGTCTGGTATAAGAACAACCAGCCCATAGAAAACGCCCGCTCAAATCCCCTGGACCTCTCACTGGTTCCAGTAAAGGATGGCGACGAGATAAGAGCCGCATACCATCCGATAGACTTTACAGGGCTCGAGGGCGAGCCAGTAAATTCAGAAACCATCAAGATAACGGACCTGCCCCCGTTTGCCAGGGGCATAGTAACAAACCCGAAGATTTTATACCCGGGTTCCCAGGTCTCTGCAAAGGGAATTTATTTCGGCCTGAGCATAGAAGGAGAATCAGAATACAGATGGTATGTTAACGGCAAACTTTTCGGAGAGGGAAGCCAGACAAAACTTAGCGGACTGGAGGAGGGAGACTTTCTAAAGATAGAATACACACCCATCGATTCCAGCGGCCGCACAGGCTCTCCTGCAAGCAAGACAATGCAGATAACGGTTGATGATAATTACTATATAGCCATGGCAGTTGATAATTATAACACCTCTTTCTGCGAGGGAATAGAAGGCAGCAAAGAAGCCTCCCTCTGCAGAGAGGGCGTCGAGACAGGCTCTCAGGAGTGTGGGGGCAGGCCAATCAACGAGAAGATGTTCTGCCTGGCCTTCCTCACGAAGAACATGCAATACTGCAATTACATAGACCTTGACTGGTATAGGTCCAACTGCCTCGCCCTGATTGGTGGCAACCCTGAGGAATGCATGCTCCTGGGCGAGGCTGGCAGGGATTCCTGCATACTTGAGTTCGCCTCCTCAACAGGCAAAAATGAACTATGCACAAACATAACCGAGCCTGACATAAGAATACTATGCAATGCCCTTGCAGAAAAGAATCCCGATGCCTGCCACCAGATAATAGACCCCTCAATAATGGAGAGGTGCATATCAGACGCCTCCTATAATTAACACCACGCTAAATATCCACCAGGTCCTGTTCATGTTTAACCGGATTTAAATATAATCCCGACAATCTAAAATGTGATAAAATGGAAATAACCCACCTCAGCTCAGATTTCTCTGATAAGCAATATACATCGAACTATTTCGTTTCCAAGAAGCTGGAAGATTGTTATCTTGTGACCACAGACCACGGTGCATGGGCAGTCCTATCTGAGCAAGAGCATGAACTCCTCAGGCTGGAGAGGGTTGAGGAAGACCCGACTCTCTTCTCCTTCCTTGAACAGAAGGGAATAATCCTCACCGAGAGGAATGTAAGGGATGTCGTCAGGTCCTATGCAGAAAGGAACCACTTCCTCTTCAGGCCGCCCACGCTCCATATAATCACACCCACGATGAGGTGCAACTCCGCCTGCGTATACTGCCATTCCATGGTCAGTGAGGGATCGCGGGGGCATGACATGGACCAGGAAACCGCAAGGTCTGTGGTCGACTTCATACTGAAAACCCCATCTGACAGCCTCGTGATAGAGTTCCAGGGAGGGGACTGCCTCATGAACTTCCCTATGGTGGAATACATAATTGACTACGCCAGGGAGAAATCCAGAAAAGCGGGCAAGAAAATGAATTTCAGGCTCGTAACAAACCTCACGCTAATGGACGAGGACATACTCAGAAGCCTGGCCAAGAGGAGGCTTATGGGAATTGCAACATCCCTGGACGGCCCCAGGGAGCTCCACAACAGGAACAGGAAATACATCGATGGCAAGGGAACTTACGATGACGTTGTATACTGGATAGGGAGAATGAAGAACGAATGGAAGCACGACTTCAACCTCAGGGCCCTTACCACCATAACCAGGCATTCACTCGGTTATGGCAGGGAGATGGTGGACGAATATATCAGGCTCGGGTTCGACGGAATCTTCCTGAGGTTCATGAACAACATAGGCCTTGCAGGCAAGGCATGGAACAGCATAGGCTACACACCCGAGGAATACCTGAAGTTCTGGGACGAAACGCTGGATTACATAATAGAGACCAATGCCAGGACCCCGTTCTTTGAGCATCTGACAGTCATCTTCCTCAAGAAGCTGCTGCAGAGATGGGATCCGATGTTCGTTGACATACAGTCACCCTGCGGAGCTGCTATCGGGCAGCTGTTCTATAACTACAAGGGAGACATACACACCTGCGATGAGGGCAAGCTCTTCAAGGAGCTGAGGCTCGGAAACGCAAAGACCACACCCTACAACAGGGTCTTCAACAACAAGACTGCTACCAGCATGATTGACGTATCCTCAAAGCAGGGATACCTCTGCGACAACTGCGCATGGAACCCGTTCTGCGGCATCTGTCCGATATACACACACGCTGCCCAGGGAACAATAATCTCCAAGCTCGCCATGGATGACCGCTGCAAGATTAACAACCACGTTCTGGAATCAATAACCAGGAGGCTGGTCTTCTCAGAAAGGGACAGGAAAACCTTCCTAAGCTGGTACAGGAACGATAACATAATGAAATAGGTCAGGTTATTAATCCCAATCCCCAATAACATAAAATGCTGGACCTGATTCTTCTCCCTGTCCTGTTGCTGGGCATATACATATGCTACCAGGACATAAGGCACGGGATAATAAGGAACAGGCTCATCCTCGCCCTGCTGCTCCTGGGCATTGCCTACCAGGCCCTTTCAGGCGCGCTCTTGACAGACACACTTGCTATAGCCTCCACGTTCCTCTATGGCTTCTTCATAGCCTTCCTCTTCTGGTGGCTCGGCCTCTGGCCAGGAGGGGATGCCAAGCTCTTCACTGCCCTCCTGCTCCTCTTCCCGCAGGGACTCTATTCAGAAAGCCTTGTTCTCCCATACATGGCGAACATCTTCATCCCGGTCTTTGCGTTCATGGTTGCCTATGTCATTATCAGAAGCAAGGCATCCTCCATAAAGAAAGCCATCACCCATTCGCTCAACCCCTACAGGATATCGTTCATATTCATCATCCTGATAGGCTTCATGTGGTTCTTCACAGGCCTTATAAGGCTTGCCGGGATAGAGGCAGACTACTTCATAACCATCCTTATCCTCTTTGCTGTATATGAGCTCTTCTCAGTCACGATAAGCGCAAAGGCAGAGGCATTCTTCGCACTCCTTGCAGTCCTGAGGGCCCTCCTGGATTTCCAGGGCCTCTTCACCCTGGCGAGCCTTCAGTTCTTCCTCCTCGTTGCCGGTGTATTCGTTTTCTTCAGGTTCTTCCTCATACACCTTGCATACTACACGTTCACCAGCGAGGTGCGAATAGAGAAACTCGTGCCGGGCATGATTATGGCAGAGGGAATATACCGCAAGGGAAAAGAATATTCAAGGATAAGCTTCCTGAACTCGAGCCTTGTTGAATTCCTCCAGCAGAAGAAGAGAAGGTTTGTCCACGGCCTGGATGAGCTCACGAAGGCGGACGTTGAAAGGATAAAGCGCCTCAGGAAGCAGGGGAGTATAGGCTTCGCTACGGTCAGGGTCTGCCAGACCCAGCCTTTCGCTGCCTTTATCCTTATAGGATACGTCCTCACGCTCGTTTTTCAGGGAGGAATCATTCCTATTTAAACGCCGTATACAAAATATTTCCATGCTGCACAAAACAATAAGGATTGCTCCAGGGGGGAAGGAAGCCACAGTCCTCGTTAACACGAAACTCTATCCCCCGGAGGTCATTTACTCTGCTGCCTATGTCTTCCTCGACAAGGCTCACTTCCTGTTCGAGGGCGAACCCAAGAAGCAGATTATCGTCACAATAAAGCCCAAGGAAAAGGGACTTGACCTGAAGAGGCTCTGCCTCGACTTCAGCAACGAGCTCATAAACTACTCTGTCTACGTCATACAGGCCGCAAAGAAGCAGCCAATAAGGGAGGCCATAATAAGGAGGGCTCTTGCCACAAACACATTGGCCGATGAAACAGAGGAGCCTGAGGAATCCGATTGGCTGGATGACCCGGAGGGGATAGCAAAGCCCTGGACCCCGGACAGGGCCAAGGGGACAGAGAAACCAGGACGTTCAGAAGCAGTCCCTCAGGGCAGGAAAACCACCAAGACATGAGCGACGTTTACCGAATCGCCACTCAGCTATTTATTTGAAGGTTCCCAAATAATAAGGGAGTTGAATGAAGAGGGAAATCCTGCCCAAGATAAAGAACACGTTCTCAGACTTCCTCCTGGACAACAGGGGGAGGGTTGCCAAGCACAAGGCAGCCAGCCTTGGCGCCTTCCTGGCATCGATATCAATACTCTCATTCCTGCCCGAGGTTGCCGCCGACCACACCAACAGCTTTGACATATCCTGGAATGCAGGCACTGTCACCGCCCAGCACGGCCACCACGCCAGCCACGGCTCCCACTCCTCCCACTCCTCCCACGCAAGCCACGAATCATACTGATAGTTTAAATCTGCAAACCAATCAGAAACATGGAAAACGAAATTACGGAAGAACGCCATGCATCCGTACCCAGCGTCCTAAAGAAGCCCAGCGAGATTATTATAGAAGTTACTGCACGATGCAACCTTTCCTGTAAGTTCTGCTTCAACAGGAGCACATTCGCCAGCGCTGGAAGGACACTTCCAGAAATGCCAGCCAGTCATATAAAGGAAATAATAGACGCCGTCTATGACAATGGAGTAGACATTATAAGGTTTACGGGCGGGGAGCCGCTCCTTAGGAAGGACCTCTTCGTTCTGGCACGCCATGCAAAATCCATTGGAATGGATGTGTTGCTGAACAGCAACGGGACGCTCATTGACAAGAAGGCTGCAGTAAGAATAGGCAGATACATAGACAACCTGCTCATCTCACTCAATTCTTTCTCGCCTGAGAGCGAGGCAAGGCTCGGCGGAACGGCCGAATCCTTCAGAAGGAAGATAGATTCATTCAGGATGGTCAGAAAGACTGGAATATGGATGCTTAGGGCAGGGACCGTTGCAACACCTGAAAACATAACGAATCTTGATTATTTCACTGCAATCGTCCAGGAACTTGACCTTGACCACTGGGGACTCTACAGAACAATTCCAACCACAAAGCAGCATGCAACATCCTCAGTAAAAGGCCTCAAGGCCCTTGTTGACAGGCTGATTAATATAAACAGAACCAGCGGGACAAATTATGTGATAGCTAATCCAATCCCCTTCTGCTTCTATGATGCTGCCAGAGTGGAAAGCGTTTCCCTCGGCGGCATAACAGATGATGGGCACTCCAGGTTTGTGATTGATCCAAGGGGGTTTGCAAAGCCAAGCTATTATATAGGCGAGAACATAGGGAATCCACTTGACATAATGGGATGCTGGAACAGCGACCTGATGCTGAAATTGAGATACCTGAGATTCGTTCCGGATGCATGCAGGCAGTGCGACTACCTCTGGAAATGCAAGGGAGGCTCAAGGTTCATCGCAAAGCTCGTTGGTGGGGATTATTCCTCCCCTGATCCACTCATGCCACTTTAATATGCGACCCAACCACTGGAAAGTCCGATTAACATAAAGCTCTATGATACTAAACCTTTAAAGGGAAGATAAGATGCTGATGACGTTCTTGATGCTGGGCACTGTGCTGAATCTCGTACTGGTTTTCATTCTCCTTTTCATGGACAGGGGAACGCTTGCATCTTCCCTGAAGGGGATTAGAAAGGAGGTGTGGGTTTTGCTGATACTGATAACCACGGCAGGCCTTTTCCTAAGGCTCTCGTCCCCGATGCAGCACAATTTCATCGACGAGGATTACAGGCTGAATGCTGCAAAGAACCTGATGATGCACGGGAACGCGGAAATATGCTATTGCACTGGATATGAAACAGAGGATTGCCATCCCTATTTCAAGCCATTCGGTTCTGTTATAATATTTTCAATCTCCTTCCTGGTGTTCGGGCTTGGAAATTACACTGCCATATACACGTCAATCCTTTTCGGGACGTTATGCATACCGCTTGCCTTCATTCTTCTGTATCTGATCATGAAGGACACCCGCCCGGCCCTTTACGCTTCGGCGCTGTTTTCTGCCTATCCTTTTCTGGTCGCAGCCTCTGCCATGGGCGAGGATTTCACGATAGCCCTTTTCTTCGCTCTCCTATCCCTTTCCAGCCTGTGCCTTTACCTAAGGAATGATGACCAGAAATCCCTTTACCTCTTTCTGTTAACCCTGGCATTCACACTGAATGCGAGGATAGAATTCATAGCCATGCTGCCTACAATAATCATCATGCTCCATTCAAGGAGGAGCCTCCTTAAAAGGCTCCATGACTACAGGTTCAGGGCAGCTATTATTCTCTCTTCATCCTTTTTTATAATATATTTGCAGCGCTTGTGGACGCAGATAAACACGGAATTCGTGCTTAATCAACAGGTTCTTAATGAGCAAATTTTTTCGGTTTTGGGAGAGTTTCAAGCCTGCCCTGGCATGAGCAACGGTATAGCAGAGATTCTTGCAGGAATGGCTTCGGGCTTATATTACCCACTTCTGTTCAACATCCTGATAGCAGCAGGAATCTTTCTCGGCCTCCAGAAAAAAACTCCCTTTCCCTGGAGCATTGGCCTGATACCGATATCCTTTATTGGTCTTTATGCAGTATCCGGGTTCCTGCAGCCCATGCTTCTGGTCTTTGCAATATCCTTCCTCTTTTTATTTGTGTCATCGGGAATTTCTTTGGTCCAGGATGTTTATCTGACCAAAAAAAGGTTCATTACGGCCCTAATTTCACTGCTCCTGTTGATATCATTCGCAATCCCCCCGCTTGCCGGAGGAGATTATCTTGAGAACACATGCTGCTACACCATTGGGACAAAAAAATACGGGTTTTATAGCGAACCAAGGATTCTTGAGACAAAGGCCATGGGAATGTTAGGCAGCGAACTCCCTGACAATGCCTATGTTTTCAGCATGAGTTATCATGCACTATCAGTCGTTCCAGGAGCAAACCCCGTCCCCCTTCATGGTGCCTTTTATGGCAACGCGGTTGAAGAGATAATCGGAAACAGGGGCATGGCTTTCTTCTACGACGGCTATATATGCAGGATACCACCATATAACCAGTCCTGCCTGGAATTCCTGAGGGTTTATGAAACAGTACCCGTCGCCGAATATTCACTGGAAAACCTGACCTACACGCTCTACTCTGTAAAAGGAAGAATCCCCGGCCTTAACGCTTCCATGGACAGGATATATCTCTATCCTCCGTGGGCATATCCCTATCCCATATGGGCACACAACCATACCCAGGAATGATGCCGGCTCACGGGTTTCACCAACCGCATTAACTTAAATCCTTCCTGCAAAAAAGTGTTATGGAGATTCCCCTTACATTGGTTTGCAACAACAACTGCATATCCTGCATAAGAGACCGCAGCCAACCTTCCGGCCACGTGCATTGGAAAACGATAAAACAGTGCATAGACAGGCTGCCGAAAGACTGCCATACCGTTGGAATAAGCGGCGGTGAGCCAACAATATCCCCAAACTTCTTCAGGGCGATGTCATACATCAGGGACACCCGTCCGGACACCCTCCTTTTCCTGGTCTCCAACGGCAGGATGTTCAGCTACCCGGAATTCGCTGAAAGACTCTCCAATCTGAGAATAAAGAACTTCAGGGTTGGGATAGCGATATACAGCCACCTACCTTCCGTCCACGACTCAGTAACCATGGTCAAGGGAAGCTGGGAACAGACCCTGCGCGGAATTAAAGCCCTGACATCCCTGGGAATCAGGGTAGAGCTAAGAGTAATAGTCAGCAGGCTCAACTACGCCAGCCTGGACGAGACCGCCCGCTTCATATCCAGAAACCTTGCTGGAGTCGAGCGAGTTGTCTTCATAAACATGAAATACACCGGGAACGCCCTCATTAACCTGAAAAGGATATTCATCAGATACAGCAAACTGGTCCCCCACACATCCCGGGCAGCAGACACCCTCCTCAATGCAGGCATCCCTGTAAAACTCTTCCACTTTCCCCTCTGCACGCTACCAGAGGGATACAGGGAGATTGCAAAGGGAGTAACAAAGCAGGGGCCAGAGCTCGCCTTTGCCAAGGCCTGCAAGACATGTGGCTCCAGGCAGGACTGCCCCATGATATGGAAGAGCTACCTGAACCTGTCAGGGGAAAAGGAATTCACCCCCATTCAATAACCTATTTAAAGATTGAAATAAATCATTGTTCAGGTACATGGATGAATATCATCTTGCGGGTTTTATGCTGCTTATCATATTCATAGCTCTCTTTTCATACTTTTTTACCCTGAGCCTTTCAGGTTTCATAATCATACCAGAAAATCAAAGCTACAAATGCCCGGACTGTAACATCATCCTTATATCAATTGACACTCTCAGGGCAGACCATCTTGGTTGTTATGGTTACCACAGAGACACCAGCCCCAACATAGATGCTCTGGCTAACGGAAGTATTTTGTTTGAGAACGCCTTCAGTCAATCCTCACTTACCGCGTCTTCTCATATGTCCATGTTCACATCCATGTACCCATCTGTTCACGGAATTATAAACATACAAAACACGAACATAAAACGATTGAATGATTCAATATCAACGCTCCCCGAAATACTGAAGGATAATGGATATCGGACAGTGGCATTCACGGGGGGAGGAAACGTTGACCCCATGCTGGGGTTCGGGGATGGTTTTGACGAATACAAAATCTACAAAAACACCGTCTTTACGAACGAGGAAATACTGAAAGAAACTCTTGCTTGGCTGAGAGGAAAGCATGAAAAATTCTTCATGTTCTTCCACACCTATATAACGCACGATCCATATTTACCGCCAGAGCCGTATAATAATCTCTTTGACGTTGGATATGACGGAAGCTTGGTGGAGACACAAACGGATTTGTTCATGAACATTGATTCAAAATGGTCCAACCCCGAAGACGAGGCCTTTGGTGTAGTGAGGAACATTTTTTGGTCAGGATTCAACAAATCTTCCATCAATGATTTCAATCATCTTGTAGCACTTTATGACGGCTCGATAAGATACATGGATGATTCTGTCGGCAAGATAATAAAAACACTGCAAGAATCTGGATTGCAAAACCAGACCATAATAGTCTTCACTGCTGACCACGGCGAGGAGTTCCTCGACCATGGGGGTTTTTTGCATATTGAGCTATATGACGAAATAATACATGTACCGCTTTTGATTAGAATACCTGGACAGCATCCGGCAAGAATATCGAGCAGCGTTTCGCTTATCGATATAATGCCAACGCTTTTAGATATCGTTGAAATAAAAACCAGCGATGCGTTCCAAGGCAATAGCATGACTCCACTAATGATTAATGATAGTCTGATATCAGATTATGCGATATTTAGCGAATTGACAGAATCGGGTCAAAAACAGAGCGTGAGAAGAAATGGGTGGAAATATATATCATCAGTTAGTCAATCAGAAGAGCTGTTTGATATACTGGCCGATCCAAAAGAGCAATCTAACATAATAGATAACGAGAAAAAAGTTACCCTGGAACTAAAGGGTGAATTGTTCGAATGGTCAGAGAATAACAGAAGAATGTCCGTCATGTATTCGAACCCCGCGATAGAAGTGGAAAATAAAACAATGGATACACTTAGGGGTCTTGGGCATCTGGTCTAAAGCTTAACTTTACTCAACTCTTTCCTAATCTTTCCCATCTCTATAAGAAACACAGCCCCTATAAAAGTCAGAACGACCTGGCTTATCATCACAGAATCAGCTGTTGGTAGCACATTAAGAAATGGATATTAATATTTAAATATCAATAGAGGGGTATGAAGATCCTGCTTTTGAATCCAAACCATAACACAAAAGAAACACCATCACAGAAAACCCGCCCGGAGGAACCATGGAGATAAAGACCTCTATAATAATGGGATATGAATGCAACAACAACTGCAGGTTCTGCTACGACGGCGGCTACAAGAGGACGCTCCCTCCCATGAGCACCGAGCAGGTCAAGAAGGAGCTTCTTGAGGCCATGAAGAGAGGCTCTACTTTCGTTGACCTCCTCGGGGGCGAGCCAACCATAAGGAGGGACATAATCCCGCTGGTCAGATATGCAAAGAAGCTCGGATTCGAGACCATAAGCCTCACCACCAACGGGAAGATGTTCTACTACAGGGATTTTGCAGAGAGAATTCTTGATGCCGGCCTTAATTCCGCGGTCTTCTCCATACACGGCCACACCCCGGAGCTTCATGATTACTTGACCCGGTCAAATTCCTACAGATACGCCACCCAGGGCCTCAGGAACCTAAAGGAGCTTTCCAATGACATCTATATCTGCACGAACACGGTGATAGTTAAGGACAATTACCGCTTCCTTCCCCAGATAGCAGATAACAATGCCAGGCTAGGGGCAGACGGGATGGAATTCATGTTCATCCATCCCAGGGGCAATGCCCTGAAGCATTTTGACGAGGTGGTTCCCACACTCACGGAGATAAAGGATTACCTGAAGCCCACTGTCCAGGCGGGCCTGAGGCACGGCATAAATCACAGCATGATAAGATACGTTCCCATGTGCTACATGCTCTTTGACCTGAAGCACCTGAGCGAGTTCAGCACCAGAGGAAGAATGAAGGAGCATCATGCAGGCCCTGAGTTCAGGGACCTTGATGTGGAGAAGAACAGGGCAAAGCATGGGAGGGTAAAGGGTCCCCAGTGCAGGGCCTGCAAACACTTTAATATCTGCGAGGGAATATTCAAGGAATACGCTGATAGAAGGGGGTTCAGAGAGCTTGTCCCGGTCTGAGAGTCTTATGAACAGAGGATTCATCAAGAGGAATGAGAAGCTCATATCAGTATCCCTCATCGCAGCAGTAATCCTTATCTGGGCGGCTGTCCTGTTCACAGATTACAATTCACCGGCACCGGGGAAATACCATTCCCTAGAGTCCTATGAAGGCTGCCATATTGAGTATGGCCCATCTGAGTGCATTGACGGCAACCTGGTCACGTCCTTCTACAATCCTGGAACCGAGGCCCTGACAAGCGTCAGCATGAATTTCCGTGATGGTGAGGACGTTGACATCTACAATTGCAACGAGACGCTTGAATCAGAATCCGCAGGCACGCTGACAACGGTCCCATGCACAGAAGACATGGATACAGAAAAAGTCTGGCTTGTCTGGTGCTGCGGTGATGAGTGTTCAGACACCTACATGACAAACATATCAGCTGACCTCGCCCTCATCTATTGATAACCACCACACTCAAACCTAGTTGCACTACTTTTACCCTACACCAAGAATTAATTACCCTACTGACCAATAGGATAGCTATTTGTAGGGTAACTATAAATATAACCAATACATATATTATATAACATGGGAGTTTTTTGTAGGGTAACTACCATGTTACTTGCTTCTTTTCCACTCCCAGAAATACTCCGGGGGCTGGTTTCTTGACCCAAACTAAACCTCCCAGGAAAAAGCCTGACGAAGGGAAGCTTGGCGAATCCTTCTACTATGACTCCATCGAGACTGGAGAGAATGAGGTCTTCCTCGGGAACGAACCAGATGAGCAATCCTCAAGCAAGGTGCCTGTGATAACGGCGCTGGGTCTCTGCATCCTCCTTGCCCTCTTCTTCGGGTTCGCCAACATGACGGGCTTCTTTCTCGGGACAGAGACCTACCACACGCAGAAGATAAACCAGTCCTTCCAGAACGGGACGCTTGTCCTTTCAGCGGAGACGGCTGGAGACCTGAGCTCTGTCTCCCTCAGCGGTTCGGTTGTCGGAGAAGGTGACGTAAAGGTGTGGCTTCTTGCCACCGACGAACCCCTTCTCATTTTCGATTCAACCCACCTTCGACACACCCCACCGCCCGATACTCCCATAACAGGCATGCTGGCCGGCACCAACATGTCTGATTCACCATCTTCTTCTAGCCAACCCCTTACTCCTCCCCCATCAAACGACTCCCATTCTGTTACCAATGTAGCACCCAACGAGTCGCAAAACTTCTCAGAAACCCCCGAAATCCCCGAAACCCTGACGAATCTCACCCAACCCGACCAGT
>Ga0307419_10000145_pt1 | contig 30865 bp, 26 predicted proteins | sample SalMarWE160230MG_2_FD_202512 | JGI IMG/M metagenome (GOLD analysis project Ga0307419, IMG submission 202512) | Salt marsh sediment microbial communities from the Plum Island Ecosystem LTER, Massachusetts, United States - WE1602-30 | ecosystem: Environmental > Aquatic > Marine > Intertidal zone... | reverse complement strand
ATGCTGGTGTTCATGCGGAACGTACCAAGCGCGCGCGACGACGGCCTGTCGGCCGGTGCCGGCATTCCGACCCAGAGCGGCTCTCTTACCGCCGTCGCGATTGGCGCGGTCGTGCTGCTGCTATGCCTCGGTCTCGGCGCAACGCTTCTCGCTTCGCTGCTGGTCGCAGGCGCAGGCGCCGGGATGGCGAGGCTTAGCGTGAACCAGATTGGCGGGCAGACCGGCGACGTTCTCGGCGCGTACGAGCAGGTCGCCGAGATCGCGATCCTGCTCGTGGCCGCCGCGTGGGTCTGAGCGTTACTTCGCCTTCACCGTCGAGGTGATGGAAGAAATGACTTCCGACGCCATGTTGAATTGCTTGTTTCGGCTTCTGATGCCGTGGCGTTTCTTGATCCAGCCAAAGTCGGTGTAAGCCACCCACACATCTCCCTTGGCGTCCTGATAGACGAGAACCCGCACCGGCCAGTCGAGCCCGGCGTCGGGATCGGCGGTGATGAACAGCGTGCCGAGCGGCGGATTGCCGAACACCAGAAGCGTCGAGGGTCGAAGCGTGATGCCGGCATCGGCGGCAAGCTTCGCCTGATCGATCTCGTCGAAGAACATGATGCCCTTGTCGGCAATGTCCTTCTTCATGCGTTCGATGGTCTCGGGCATGGAATAGGCGCTTCTGAACTTGACGATGCCGTCATTGGCTTCGGAAAACGCGGTGACTCCGAACACGAGCAGGGCGGTGCAAATTAGGCGTTTGAACATGGGAGCCGTCTCCTTTTGGACGCGGTTCTTGGCGGAAACCTCAAGTGATCCGAACATGGCGAACTCGACGCGCGACCTGAAATGCCGCTTTGCTTCCAATTCGATGCCGCGGGGCTATGGAGCGTTTCGCGCGGGGTTCGGGGCTACCGGAGCGGGTCGGGGCCGGAGGCGCTGTGCCGGTCCTGACGCTGCAAGCCTTGGCGCAAATTGATGTAACAGCGCGCAGCCTCGATATGGCAGAGTGCGCGCCGTGACGCCTCCCACAGAAAAAAACGCTGCCCGCGCCCTCGATCTGGCGCGAGACGGCCTTTCCCGCCCCGGCGCGCCAAGCGAGTTGCCCGGCCGGCTGCTCGTGGTCGATGCCGAGCGCCAAATCGCCACCTGGCTTGAAGCGGGGCAGGCCGTGGCATCCTGGCCGGTCTCGACCGCGCGGAACGGTATCGGCGGGGAGGCTGAGTCCTTCCGGACGCCGCCTGGCTGGCATCGCATCCACGCGCGCATCGGCGAAGGTGCCGCTCCCGGCACCGTGTTTGTTTCCCGCGAACCGACCGGCGAGACTTGGCGCGGAGAGCTAGGCGACGACGACATGATCTTGACGCGCATCCTGACGCTCGACGGCGTGGAGGATGGCGTGAATCGCGGCGCGGGATGCGATTCGCTTTCGCGCTACATCTATCTTCATGGCACCAACCAGGAAGATCTGCTCGGCCGCGCCGTCTCGCATGGCTGCGTGCGTCTCGCCAATCGCGATATCGCCGCGTTGTTCGACCGCGCCCAAGACGGCGATTTCGTATTCGTGGCGGCGCCGGAGTCCCGGGCCATCCCCGATCCCGGAGGGACGGGCCGCTTTCACTATGCCGGGCTTGGCGGCGCCGGAATGAGCGCGCTCGCCCAATTCCAGGTCATGACCGGCAGCGTTGCCAGCGGAAGCGACAGAGCCTTCGATCACGGCGAGCGCAAAGACTTGCGCGCCCAGCTCGAACGGCTAGGCATCGCGGTCATGCCTCAGGACGGAAGCGGTGTAGGACCTGATTGCGCCGCGCTGGTGGTTTCGACCGCGATCGAGGAAGAGGTGCCGGACTATGCGGCGGCGCGAGCCAACAACACTCCCATCGTTCATCGCTCTGAGCTGCTGGCCCATTTCGTCGCGCGGCACCGCTCAATCGCGGTCACCGGCACGAGCGGCAAGTCGACGGTCACGGCGATGGTGTTTACGATTCTCAAAGGGGCCGGGCGCGATCCTTCCGTGATCACCGGCGGCGACCTGCCTGAGCTCCAGGCGCACGGCCTTCCCGGCAACGCCTTCGCCGGGCAGTCCGATCTGCTCGTGGTCGAGGCCGATGAGAGCGACGGATCGCTCGTGCGCTATGCGCCTGCGATCGGCGTAATCTTGAACCTGCAACGCGACCACAAGGAAATCGCCGACGTCGCCGCCATGTTCGCCACGTTGCGGGCGCGGGCGCGCGAGGCGCTGGTGGTGGGCGACAACGAAAATCTCGATCCGTTCGCCGGCGGCGCGCTTCGGTTCGGCCTCAGTCCGCGGGCCGATATTCGCGGCGAGGAGATTTCGCTCGAACCGGATTCGAGCCGGTTTCGCGTTTCCGATGTCACATTCGACCTGCCGGTGCCGGGCGCGCACAATATCTCAAACGCACTTGCGGCCATCGCCGCGTGCCGCGTCCTGGATGTCCCGCTTGAAGAGATGGCGGGGCCGCTTGCGTCGTTCAGAGGGATCGGCAGGCGGTTTCAAACGGTGGGCGCGGCGCGAGGCGTCGAAGTGATCGACGACTTCGCCCACAATCCGGAGAAGATTGCCGCCGCGATCAAGACGGCGAAACTTCGCGCCAAGCGCGTGCTTGCCGTCTACCAGCCGCACGGCTACGGCCCGACCCGATTCTTGCGGCCCGATTTCGTCGCCACCTTCGCCCGCGAACTCGGGGCGGACGATCGCCTATGGATGCTCGAAGTGTTCTACGCGGGCGGGACCGCGACGCGCGATTTTTCCGCGGCCGATATCGTGGCCGAGATTGCAAGAAGCGGCGCAAACGCCGAATTTGCGCCGTCGCGGGAGTGGCTTGTGGAGCGCATCGCGCGCGAGGCGAGACCGGGCGATCTCGTTTTGGTGATGGGCGCGCGCGATCCGTCCCTGAGCGCACTTGCCCGCGCAATCCTCACCGCGCTTTCAACATCGAAAGCGGCGGCTGAGGCCCGTCCGTAAGGCGCGGAGACCTCAGCGCTCGCGCGGCGGAAAGGCGTGCACGATCGGGGCAAGGTCCTTGGCATGATCCCAGGCGCCGCCCTTGGCGGTCAGTCCGAGCCGCACGATGACCAGATCGTGCGAGGGCACGATGGCGATGATTTGCTCGTTATGGCCGAGGAAATAGAAGGCATCGTCCGGCATCGGCGGCTCGCCGTAGGCGTCGGACTCAGGGAGCCTGAGCCACATATGGGCGCCATAGTTTCCGTTCGGTGCGGCTTTTGTCGGGGTCAGCGTGTAGTCGAGCCATCCTTCCGGCAGCAAGCGTTCGCCGGCGAACACGCCGTCTTGCAGGTAAAGCAGGCCGAGACGTGCGAAGTCGCGCGCCGAGGCATAGAGATACGACGACCCTACGAACGTGCCCGACGCGTCGGGCGCGATCTCGGCGCTGCTCATGCCCAGCGGCTCGAATAAGCGCTCGCGGGCATAGCGCAGATAGTTCTGATCGTTCGCGAAGGTCGTGCGCAAAACACGCGCGATAATTTCCGAGGTGCCGCTCGAATAGGAAAAATGCGTGCCAGGCGGTTGAAGCAGCTCCTTGTCGGCGGCGAACTTCGCCATGTCGCCCCTGTCGAACAGCATCACTGTGACATCGGCGAGGGGATCGACGTAGCTTTCGTCGAATTCGAGCCCGCTCGACATGCGTAACAGATCGTCGAGCGAAATCGCGCGGCGCGGATCGTCCTCATCGCCCCATTCCGGCATCAGCGCTTGATCGGTCACCGCGATCTTGCCGTCCTTGACCCGGAGCCCGATCAGCGCATTCAGCCCACCCTTGGTCATCGACCAGCCGATCAGCGGCATCGCCGCATCGAAGCCCGGCGCATAACGCTCGGCGACGAGGCGACCCCGATAGACCACCACCAAAGCCCGCGTGTTGCGGGGGCGTTCAGGATCGGGTTCGGCGAACGCAGCCGCGATGGCGGCATCAAGCGAAGATTTATCGACTCCTTCCGACAGCGCAGGATCGGCGCGCGCGCCTTGCGGCCAAAAAGCTTGCGGATCGGCCAGCGGCTTCGCGTCGAGAGCCGGGACTTCGGCGCGCAGCTCCTGCTCGCTCCTGCCGTCGAGAAGCGTGCAGCCGAACCCCTCGCGATAGATCGCGGTCCGCGGGGCAAGGCCATAGGCCGAGGCGGTCACGCGCTTCTGTTCGCGCTCGACCGTTTCACCGAAGAAACCCAGAAGTTCATAACCGGGCGCGGCGAAATCCGTGGTTTTGACGTCTTGCGGCGTTCGGCCCGAGACGAAGACGGCGTTGCACATCATTTCGGCGCTGAAGCCTGACCCAATCCGGGCGACACGATAAAGGTGCAGGCCTCCCGCCAGCAGACCGACGACTGCAAGGCCCGCGAGCCATAACCAAATTGTGCGCTTGCGCATGGGTGGAGAAGAGTCTTTCGTCAGTCAGGAGTCTTGAACTGCCTGGAAAGGGGCGCCGCCGTCACGCCGTGGGCCACGATGCTGAATAGAACGGTCAGCGCCACGCAAGCTGTCAGTTCCTCGGCGCCGGGAATCGAAAAGCGTTCGAGAACAAGCAACGCGAACAAGATCGAAGCGAGGCCACGCGGTCCAAACCAGCCGAGAAAGAGCCTCTCATACTTGCTCAGATTCAAGCCGGTTAGAGACAGCCAGATCGGCGCCATACGCACCACCGTCAGGAACAGGATTGCCAGCGCCACGGTCTTCCAACTGGCATGTTGGAGTCCGATGGGCGCAAGCACCGCCCCGAAGATGAGGAAGGTTGCCAAGGTCAGCAACTGGCCCTCACCTTCCATAAACTCTCGAATGAAGACGGAAGGAGCACGCAAAGTATTGCCGAACACGAACCCGCCGACAAAGGCGGCAATGAAGCCGTTGCCGCCAATAAGGTCGGCGGCGAAATAGGCGATAAAAGCGACGCTGAGAAAATACAGCCCCTGCGCCACGATCGTCGCCGCATGTCTGTCGATGGCAAAATCGAGCAATTTCGCTGCGCCATACCCAACCGCGATCCCGGCGATCGGGCCGAGGACGATCTGGAGCACGGCGAAAAGAAAAATATTGTCCGGCGCCTTCCCTCCTTCCAATCCGGTCGCTTCACCGGCGAGAAGCGCAGCCAGAAGAACAATCGGAAACGCAAGACCGTCATTCAGGCCGCTTTCGATGTTGATGCTTTGACGGATGGGCCGGGGCACATTCGGACTGGTTACCACGCTCTGACTAAGCGCGGCGTCCGTGGGTGTCAGAATGGCGGCGACCAGCAAGGCAAAGGCCCAGGGCTGGTCTGGCGAAACCCATCTGGCGACGAACATCCCGAGCAGAACAGTCAACGGCATCCCGATCAGCAACATCCGCGCAGGGATGGTGACGCTGCCGGCGGAAAGCGCCTGGCGCCTCACCGCTGAGGCGTCAGAGAACAGGACCAGCACGAGCGTGATCTCGGCGATGGTGTGGATGACCGCATTGCCCAACTCCATCGGGACAACGTCGAGACCAATTCCGCCCAGCGCCAAGCCGAGCCCGGTAAAGATCATCGGCAGAGTTACGATGGACGGTTCGAGCCGCCGGGACACGAGCGCATAGGCGGCGACTGCGCCGAGGACAATCAGAACAGTTTCAGTGGTCAGCACGGCGCGCCCGAGGTCTCATTCTCAGCGGATCGAACGGCGCAAGTATTGCGCCGCACCGCTTAAACTACCAGCGTCAATCTCGGAGAAATTCTAAAGCTGCGGTGACACTTTGGCTGAGACCCGGCGCTTCGACTCACACAACGCCTCATAGAAGACCCGCATGTCCTCCTCGGTGGTGCGATGATTGAAGATCGCGGCGCGGATTGTGGGCCTTCCGGCAAGCGTCGTGGACGACGGTACGGCGATGCCTCTCTCCTGCAGATCAATCACGATCTTGTCGTTCAAATAGGGATCGGCAGGGTCTTTGAGTCCGAAACAAACGATGTTCAGTCCAACCGGCGCGTAAAGCTCGAACGATTCCGATTGCTCGATGAGCGAGCCAAGATAACGGGCAACTCGGCAGCTCTTCTCAATGCAAGCGCCGATCTTGTCGGCGCCGAAGACCTGGAACGTGAACCACGTCTTGAGGGCTCGAAACGAACGTGACAAATCCGGACCGAGGTCGCACGGCCAAGTTTCGCCGGCGGCCAACCCGGCCGACGCCCGCGACAGATATGCGGTCGGACTGGCAAACGCGCGGCGCTGCGCTTGTCCATCGCGCACAAGCAGAAATCCGGCGTCATAAGGGACGTGCGCCCATTTGTGGAAATCGAACGCGATGGACTGCGCTTGCTCGATGCCTGCAACCTTGTGCCGAAGCGCCGGCGCCAAAGCGCACAGCGCGCCGAACGCGCCGTCCACGTGGAGCCACAGATTTTCGTCCCGGCAATAGGCACCGAGCGCGGTGAGATCGTCGAACGCTCCGGTGTTCACCGTTCCGGCCGTCGCGTTGACCATGAAGGGCTTCAGCCCCGCTTTCCGGTCGAGGCGCACCGCTTCGGCCATAAGATCCAATCGCATCTGACCGGCGTCATCGACAGGGATTGGCCTGAGGTAATCGGAGCCTAATCCCGCCAACTCGCATGCGCGAATAATTGACATATGCGCTTCCGCCGATGTGTAGGCGACAAGCTGTCCGAATTCGCGCAAGCCCTTCCGCCGCACCTCTTCGCCGAGCGTCGCGTCGCGGGCGACGTGCAAGGCGACATGGTTCGCAGCCGAAGTCCCGGTGAGGAATACTCCCGAGGCAGTGTCGGGGAAACCGAACAGTTCCGCGGCCCATTGCGCAATCTGGCGTTCAACGGCAGGGCCGACATGATCGCGGCCGCCGCAGTTGGCGTTCAAACCTGCCGCCAGCATCTCGGCGAGCATTCCAACCGGCGTTCCCGCCCCATGCGCCCAACCCATGAACAGCGGATGGCCGTTTCCAGTCCCGTACGGACGGATGGCGTGCGCGAACTCGTCGAGTACATCGCTCAGGTCGCGGGCTCCGCGAGGAAGTGACGCTTTGAATTTCTGCCGGACTTGGTCCGGCATCGGCTGCCAGACTTTTTGCTCGCCCAGAGCACTTAAAAACTTGATCATCTCGTCCAACGCGCGATGACAGTCCGCGCTGAACTCTCCCCAATCCTCGGGATCGAGATCGGGCGTGGTTGTCCCTACCGGTGACTTTTGAGACGGCGATCTTGCATCCATGTTGCAGCTCTCAAGCGTGAGCTTGGTGATATGGGGGTTGACCACGCCCGTGCCACCCTCGACCGGGCACGCTCGCCGGCACAAGCACTCTTTTGGCCGATTTTCCGCCAATTGGAGGTTGGTTGTGCCTAAAGAGGGCCTTGATATAAATTATGCCGCGCTCCGCCAAGCGAATTTGCGTCCGGGCAACGACATACCTCTTTACTGGAGAAAATAGGCTGCTTCGGTGACGTGTGTTGGCATTAGGGAGGGGGTCGTGTGTCTGGGTTGGCACACTCGGGGGCCGTCAGGCTACCGGAGTCGGGCATTCGTGTTCGGCTGGGGTTCGATTCCTCACCCCTCCGCCACAGTTTGGCTCGCGCCTTGGCCGTGAGCTTCCAAAACGGCGGACCGGTACCATGAGCGTTCGAAAACTGGATTTCCCGTCGATCCTTGGACGCATCGCGCTGAACGCGAGACAGACCGCCGACGCAGGGGGCGCGATAGGCTCGGGTGAAATCCCCGATCCTGTGACTTTGGTCAATCTTGCCGACAACGCGCAGCTGTCGCTCGGTTGGCTGCTTTACGGACAAAGCGGCCAGGATGCCGCCAACGCCGAGCCGAGCGGTTCGAAGACCAAGCATCCACCTCCAGTGAATCTCGTCTTGCAACAGCCGGCAATGGCCGCCTTGGCTGAGTTCTTAAGCGCACCAGTTCTCACACGGGCCGTGCACGATGTCATGGCCGGCTGGAAACCCGGAGGGAGCGTTCGTCAAGATGCAGAGGCGCTCGCCGGCTTGGCCGCCGCGCGCGCCAGAGGACAATATCTGATCCCGCGCGACTACATCAACGCGACCGGGATCATGATCCACACCGGCTGGGGCAACGCGCCGCTTTCGGCACCGGCCCGCGCGCGTCTTTCAGACTCTACCGGTTCGACCCCGACCGGTGCCGCGATCACGGAGAGCCGGACCGCGATCTGCGATCGAATGCTGCGCGCCTTGACCGGCGCGGAGCGCGCGACGGTTACGACTTTGAACGCCGCGTCCGTTCTCTTGACCGCAGGCGCGCTCGCATCGGGCAAGGACATCGTGGTCGCCGCGAGAGATTTGATCGAGATCAGCGAGGGCGTTCGGATTGGCGACATCATCGAGGCGTCGGGCGCCCGGATCGTAGCGGTCGGCGCGGCGAACTGTGTGAACATCGACGATTTTCGGCAGGCCATCACCGCCGACACCGCAATGATCCTGCGCACACATGCCTCGAACGTGGCCACGACGGGGTACGTCGAACACGCGGACGACATTGAGCTTGCGAAGCTGGCGCACGAGCACGGCTTGGTCTGTGTCGTCAATCTTGGCGGGGGCAGTCTCATCGATCTGACCGAGCGCGGCTTGCCTGAGTGCCCGACGATCTCGAAAGCGGTCAGCGACGGCGCCGATTTGGTCCTGGCCAGTGGCGACAAGATCATCGGCGGACCGCAGGCTGGGATCATCGTCGGAAAACGGAACTTGATCGACCGCATCGCGCGCCATCCCTTGGCGCGAACATGCCGCCCGGGAAAATTGACGCTCGCCGCGCTCGAGGGGACGCTTGCGGCGTATATCGCAGGTCATGCGTGGGAGGAGATCCCGGCATTGCGGCTGTTGGGCGCGGACGTCGCGCCGATCCGCGAACGCGCTTGTGCCCTGGCCGATGAGCTGCGCGCGCGAGGTTACGATGCGATTGACGCCGAGGATCGCACGCAATGTGGCGGCGCGGTGATGCCCGGCGTCGAGCTTCCCACCTGGACGGTGCGATTAGCGCACGCGAGGTTCTCGGACGAGGAGCTTTTTTCTCTGCTTCTTGCGCGGCAGCTTGTGACCCGAAGAGACCGCGGCGCAGTCGTCATCGATCTCCGCAGCGTCTCGCCGGAGGACGATCCGCGCCTCTATCGCGCATTGGGGATTGCGACTCCGTAAGGAACGCCGGCGTCCATGAGACGGTAGACGAGCGGCACCGTTTGCCAATCGGAGGTTTATGGGATCGTGGGTCAACTCACAGCATTCTCGAAACTTCCACAATCTCTTTTCGCCGTCGAGAACTCATATTCGCTCAAGCTTTCACGGCGCGACAACTTGAATACGTTTTTGATCGCAGAGGAGCTTGGCAGGCGTAACTGTGAGGTCGAGTGGGTAAAATACGGGATGATACGAGTCAAAGTGAATGGCACCTATCTCGCATTTCGTGAGACTTTTGCGCCGCAAACTTCAGCCGTCTGTGTTCATGCGTGCGAGAACAAGCCAATGGCGGCTTTGCTTCTGCGTGAGGCAGGTCTCGAGGTCGCGGAGGGGCGCAGCTTTTCCGCCCGCCATGTTGGCAAAGCGCTCGCCTACGCGGCACGCCTCGGTCAGCCGGTCGTCATCAAGCCTGCGACAGGCGGAAAGGGGAAAGGCGTTACCGTCGGGGTTTCCATGAAGAACGCATTTGCCGAAGCCTTCGCACTTGCAGCTTCGCTCGGTCGCAGAGTGGTGGTTGAACGTCAATTCAGAGACTGCGTCGAGGCTCGATTCTTGGTTTCTGGAGGCCGATGCGTTGCGGTCGCCGGCTGCCGTCCTCCATTGATCGTCGGCAACGGCGTTTTGTCCGTCTCGCAGCTGATCGATTCGAAAAATCGCTCGCGCGCAAAGAACCCACACCTAAGAAATCGATTGATCAGACTTGACGCTCATCGAATTCGGTTGATCGGTCGGCAAGGATACGAGTTAAGCGACGTCGTAAAGCAGGGTGATGAGGTTCTAATCGATTCAAAAGCCGGCTTCGCGACGGGCGGCGACAGCTTCGATCTTACCGATTACGTGCATCCCAGCTTTTTCGAAGTGAGCACGCGCGCCTCTGCGGCTGTGTTTGGTGCCGATCCCGTTGGTCTCGACATCCTGGCACACGACTTCACCAAACCGGCCGCGGCCGGCAACTACGTGATCTGTGAGATCAACACCCGCCCCGCTTTGGGGGGTCACCACTTTCCGGTCTATGGAGCGCCGAGAAACGTCGCGTCGTCGATTGTCGAAGAGGCCCTTCGGGTGGCGGCGCGATAGATTTTTGTTGCATAGGGTCCCCCGCCACCCAGGAAGTGCTTCAAAATGCTTGATTAATTCGGCCGGCGGGGACTGCGGCGAACGGTCGCGAACGCGAAAGTGGTGCCGCAAGAGGGACTCGAACCCCCGACCTACGCATTACGAATGCGCCGCTCTACCAGCTGAGCTATTGCGGCTAGGCGCTTGCTGCATGCGCGCAGGGCCAAGCCCGCGTTCTCCCGTGCTTAAAGACAATATCGGGATCGCGCAAGCGATGCGCCAGGACCTTGACACGTCAGCGGATCTGCGCAGACCGCAGACGCTCAAGCGAACTCGGACTCTCGTCGGCTTCAGATTGCCCGACGCCGGGATCGTCGGGGGGGCGTTCGGGCACGAAAATCTCAGGCTTGGGCTTCCGTTCGGACCGGGATGGCGGCGGTGGTGCAATCTCAGTCGCATCGGCCTCGTCTTGCTTCGGCCGCACTTCGACCACGTCCAGCCTGCGCGGCGCGGGCTCTTCGAGCGCAGGCGCCGCCTGTTCCGCCTCCAGCTGAGGCCGTTCCTCGATCACCGGCGTGTCGTCGCCGCGCCCGATCGCATCGACCGGCGCCTTCCATTCGAATCCGTCGACGGCACCGGTCACCGGCGAAATCGGCAGCCAACGATCAGAGACATAGCCATCGGCGATCCAGGCGCGGTCGCGCGGCGCGCGAAGCGCGCGGGCAAGCCATTCGCGCTCTCGTCCCTTGTCGCCGAGTTCGCCCGCCTCGATCCGTGCCATCAGCGTGCAGATACGCGCGGGCGGGCGGCCGTCGAGATAAGGCGCAAGCACGCTGCGCGCCTCGTCCCAGTCTTGGGCCTCGATTGCCGCATTGGCGACGGCGACCGGCCCTTCGATGTCGTTTGGTGTGAGGCTCGCCAGATATTTCACGCGCTTCAACCGTTCGCGCGGGGAGTCTCCGGCTTTGGCGTAGGCATAGACGAGCGCAAGATCCGGGTGCGGCGAAAGCTTCCAGGTTTTGACGATCACGCGCGAGGCCTGACGGCTCTCGCCCTTCGAGGCCAAGATCCGCGCCGCAATCTCCGCCGCGGGCACTAATGAGGGCGCAAGCCGCAACGCTTCGCTTGCGAGGTTAAGCGCCTTGTCAGGATCGGAGGCTTCCGCCGCGCGCGCCTCCGCGGTCAACAGGACCGCGCGCCGGCGGAGCGCGACGTTCGAATTGACATGACCGTTGTCGCGGGCAATCGCCAGCGTATCGAGCGCCCCGTCGAAATCTCCCGCCCGCGCCTGCAAGTCGAACAGGGCATTGACGCCCCAGGCAAGCTTCGGATCGCGCTTCACCGCCTGCTCGGCGAAGGTCCTGGCGCGGTCCTCGTCATCGCCGCGTTGCGCTTCCAGAAACAGCCCGCGAAGGCCTAACAGCTCGGTCTCGGGGCGATCGAGCATGGCTTCGAAGGCTCGCCGCGCCGCCGCCTTGTCGCCCTTGAGCTGCGCGGTTTGCGCCCTGAGCAGGGCCGTCAACGGATCGCGCGGCAGGTTGCGTCCGGCGATACCGGCATAGCGCTGGGCCTGCGTGCGGTCGCCGAAGCCAATGGCAAGCAGGCCGCGCGACAGCGCCTCATATCCGTGCTGCTGCCGGCGTTCGCGCACATGAGCGCCGATCGCGGCAGGACGCGTGAACAGGTAACGCAGAAGCGCCCAGATCGCGATCAGAGCGACCACCAGCGCGACGACGGCAATCGCGCCGACAAAGGCGCTGGTCTCGACCTGATAACCGAGCCATTGGACGGTCACGGCGCCTGGCCGGTCGGCAAACCAGGCAAGGCCCGCCGCCGCCGCGAGCACACATAAAGTGAAGATGAGGACGCGGACCATGGATGGGCTCAAGGTTCGATGGCTTCGGCGTCATCGCTCATGGACACGAGCAGAACGCCTTCGAGCTTCGTTAGGATTTCGCCGGCGGAAAGCCGCGCGCGCGCCTGCCCGAGCCAGGTGGCAAAGGCTTCGCGCGGCGCACCCTCAAGACTTTCGACGTGTTTGACGGCGGCGGCAAGGTCGCCGTTGTCGAGCGCCGCCTTGGCCCGGGCGAGCGTGGCCAATGCGCCTTCACCTTCCGGAGCCTCATCGATGCGCTTGATCTTCACCAGTGACTGTGCGCTCGTCATCAAACTGCCGACCACGGAGCCGTCGGCTTCCGGCGGGGCCAGTGCCTCATCGCTCACCGTGGCGAAGGAACGGGTCAGCTGCAAAAGCGTTGGGATGCCCGTTTCGGCATAGGCAGGCAGAATGCCAAGATCGCCAAGCGCCGGGGTGAGCGCGCCGAGCGTGTCGAGCTCGGCCGCATAGGGTCGGCCGTCGCTGACCGCGGCGCGCAGGTTGGCAAAGGCGATCGCCAGCGCCGCGGATCTCGCGTCCGCCGCCTCCTTTTCGATCGCCCTGGCAAGTTCGGGAAGCACCGCCTCGAGCTTGGCAAGCCGCTCCGTGAGCGTGCCGATCTCCGGCTGGATTGCGCCTGCGCCGCCGGTCTCAAGCATCGCCTCGGCTAAAGCCCCGACTTTGGCTCTAAGCTCTGTGAGTGCGCCTTGGAGTTTTTGAACGTCCTCGGCGCTCGCGGACTCGCCTTTGCCAAGTGCCGCAATCTTGGCGTCAAGGCGCTTTTCGGCCTCGGCGATCTGCCGGCTGACGGCAGCCGCGGCCGCCACCGAGCCGCCCTCCTCCGCGGTCTCGGCCAGCGTCTTCAGCGAGGTCTGAAGCTGGGACACATCGTTTGCGACATCGGACAGCTTGGTGGCGTTCGCCTTCTGACTGTCCTGAAGCGCGCCAACCCGTTCTCCGAGTTTCGCGACCGCCTGTGCGTCCGACGAAGCGCGAGGCGCGTCCTCGAGCTTGGCAAGGCGCTGCTCAAGCGCAGTGACGGCGGACGACGGCTCGGGCTTCGTGCCGGTGACAAGATCGTTCCAGGCAAAGGCAACCGCCAGGACGGCGAGGATGCCGCCGAACAGGCCCGCGGCAAGATGGGTCACAAGACCTCTCACTCTCGACCGAGGCTCCTTCGGTGGCGGAGCCGATTGCGACTCTCCGGATTCGTTGTTCTCTGAAGCCTGATCCGGCTCCTCCCCGCCAGTTGCGCCGGTCTCTTGTTCGGGCATCGGGTCGACCGTGACTTCGGTCGCAGTCCCTTCGATGGTCTGCGTCGGGCGCTTGTCCTGATCGCCGGTACCAATTGCCATTACGCCTGAGCCTCACCTTTCGAGGGATTCGTAAACAAACACTAGGATGCCGCCTCGGCGTCTAGAAGCGCAAGGATATCTTCCTCGCGCGGGCGTGCCGCCACGCGTATCTCGCATCCAAGGGAAGCGGCCTCCTGTGCGACCGTCTCGGAGAGACAATAGCACACGAGCCGCTGCGCTTGCGCCGTCAACCCATGCTTGACAACGAGCGCGGCGTAAGTCGCCGCGGCGCGCCGCGACATGAGGATGGCGCCGTCAAGCCGCCCCTCCGTAAGTTCAGTCAAGACTTCGGGTGGAAACGCCTCAGCAGGGATGGCCCGGTAAAGGACAGCCTTGTCCATGCCGAAGCCTTCCGCCTCAAGCGCTGCTTTCAGATCGAAAGCCAGGACCTCGCCGGCAAGGTGCACGAACCGCCCTCGCCCCGGCTCATTCTCGCTTGCGATCAACGCGGCGAGCTCGGCGGCCGTTCCGGGTCCGATGATGAGGTCGGCGAAACCCAGTTCGCGCGCCGCACCAGCGGTGGCTTCGCCGACTGCGAATAACGGAAGCTTAAGAGCCTCTTCACGCTGTGGATGGGCCGCGAGCGCTCGTATGGCGTTGCGGCTGCTTGCGACCAGCGCTTGCGCGGTGCCAAGCGGTATGGGCCCATCGATAAGCTCAAGTTCGAGCAGCGGCGCGAGCACCGCCTCATACCCGCGCTCCTGAAGAATTTCGGCCTGACGGCTGGCATCCGGCTGGGGTCTGGTCACGAGAAGGCGCATCACGCGAGACTCGCAATAAAGGAGGGCCCGGCGCGTTGAAGCAGCGTCTCGCCGGCCTCAATTCCGATCTTAACCGCGCGCTCCGCCGCATCGGTCGTTTCCGTCTCGAACCATTCGGTCCCGTCAGGCGTCAAAATCAATCCGCGAAAGTGCATAAGGCCGTTCTCAAATTCCGCAAGTCCAGCAATCGGTGTCTTGCATGACCCGTCGAGGGTGGCAAGAAAGGCCCGTTCGCACCCGATCGCCGTAGCCGAAGCTGCGTCGTTAAGCGGCTCAAGCAGCGCCTTGGTCTTGGCATCGTCGTCCCGGCAGGCGATGCCGATGGCGCCTTGGGCCACAGCCGGTAGCATCTCCTCGGTCGACAGCACGGACGTTGCGTGACCGGCAAGTCCAAGCCGTTCGAGCCCTGCCAGCGCGAGAAGCGTGGCATCGGCTTGTCCGTCGCCAAGCTTCTTGAGCCGCGTCTCGACATTGCCGCGAAAATCGATGACGCGCAAATCCGGCCGGCTCCGTCTCACCTGAGCGGCGCGGCGCAACGAAGACGTGCCGACCACTGCGCCCGGCGGAAGTTCGGCCAGCGATTGCGCCTTGGCGCTGATGAAGGCATCGCGGACATCGGCCCGCGGCAGGACCGCCGCGACCACGATCCCGTTTGGAAGTTTCGCGGGCAGATCCTTCATCGAGTGAACGGCAAGATCGATGGCGCCGCCGAGAAGCGCCTCATCGATCTCCTTGGTGAACAGCCCCTTGCCACCGAAGTCGCGCAACGGACGGTCGCTCACGCGGTCGCCCGACGTCACGATGGCCTCCAGCGCAACGGCCTCCTCGGCCAAGCCGTGGACGGCGGTGAGCCGCGCCGTGACATGCCGCGCTTGCCACAGCGCAAGCGGACTGCCGCGGGTACCGATCAACACAGGACGGGCGGATAAGCTCATGGTTTCAGGCCGCCTTGGGGGGCGCAGGTTTCGGCCGCATTCATCGCCCTTTTCGACTTGTTCTTCAATCGAGGCCTTTAGAGGCTATAGAAAGCGCCATGGTTTCTAAAGGCAAGGATAGCGCCCTCACCGTCCTCGGGATCGAGACGAGCTGCGACGAAACCGCGGCCGCATTGGTGCGGCGTGCCGCTGACGGCCGGGGCGAGATCCTGGCCGGGGTGGTGCGCTCTCAGCTCGACCTGCATGCGGCCTATGGCGGCGTCGTGCCGGAGATCGCCGCACGCGCCCATGTCGAGATGCTCGATGCCGCGATCCGTCAGGCCATGGGCGAGGCCAAGCTCGACTTCGCCGCGCTCGATGCCGTGGCCGCAGCGGCTGGGCCCGGTCTGATCGGCGGACTCATTGTCGGCGTAACCACGGCGAAAGCGATCGCGCTTGCGCTTAAACGTCCTTTCATCGCGGTCAATCATCTCGAGGCCCATGCGCTCACTGCCGGTCTTACCGACGGGCTCGATTTTCCTTATCTGCTTCTGCTGGTGTCGGGCGGGCATACTCAGCTTCTGATCGTCAAGGGAGTGGGTAGCTATGAACGTCTCGGCACGACGCTCGACGATGCACTCGGCGAGGCTTTCGACAAGGCCGCCAAGCTGTTGGGGCTGGGCTACCCCGGCGGACCCGAGATCGAGCGCGAAGCAGCAAAGGGACGTGCCACGATTGCTCTGCCGCGGCCGATGCTCGGACGGCCCGAGCCCCATTTCTCTCTTGCCGGACTCAAGACCGCGCTGAGGCGCGAGGCGGAGGCGCGGGCGCCATTGAGCGAGCACGACATCGCAGATTTAAGTGCGAGCTTTCAGGACGCGGTCGCCGACATTATTCGTGACAGAACCGCCCGGGCGCTTGAGCTTTACCAGGAGCGCCTCGGACCCGAGGCACAACGCGCGCTTGTGGTCGCCGGCGGAGTCGCCGCCAATCAAAGACTGAAAGCGGCACTGGAAACGGTGGCGGACGCACACGGTTTCCGGCTCGTGGTCCCGCCGCCCGAACTTTGCTCGGACAACGCCGTCATGATCGCCTGGGCCGGCGCCATGCGTCTGTCTCATGGCCTTGTCGATGAGCTCGCGGCGCCGATCCGCGCCCGCTGGCCGCTCGACCCCGGCGCGCCCCCCGCCATCGGCGCGGGCGTTAAGGCTTAAGCGGGCCGCCTTTCGCGGTTTCAGCAAAATCTGGCATACCAATTGCCGGACAAAGGGACGAGGTCTTCGATGGCGCTTCAATCGGTCGGTATCGTGGGCGCAGGCGCGTGGGGCACGGCGCTTGCCATCACCGCCCGGCGCGCGGGCCGCGATGTGGTCCTCTGGGCTTTCGAGCCCGAGACCGTAAGCGACATCGAACAGAAGCACCGTAACGCGGTCTATCTCCCCGGCGTAAACCTGGACCCGGCGATCGCGGCCACGGCTGACCTGAACGAAGCCGCCGATAGCGACTTTCTGCTTCTGGCGACGCCCGCCCAGCATGCGCGCACGATTGTGGGCGCGCTCGCGCCCCACCTGAAGAATGAGCAGATCCTCGTCATTTGCTCAAAAGGCATCGAGCAACAAACCGGCAAGCTGATCTCGCAAGTCGTGGCCGAAGTCGCGCCCAGCTCAAGGATTGCCGTGTTGTCAGGGCCGAGTTTTGCCACCGAGGTGGCGCGCGGACTTCCCGCAGCGGTCACGCTTGCCAGCGCCGACGAAGCTCTCGGCCGCGACCTCTCCTATGCACTCAGTCACTCCCCTTTCCGCTGCTATTGGAGCGACGACGTGCTCGGCGTGGAAATCGGCGGCGCGGTAAAAAACGTCTATGCCATCGCCGCAGGGATCGTCGCCGGCAAGAAGCTCGGCGCCAGCGCCCACGCCGCGCTGGTGACGCGCGGTTTTGCCGAGATGGCACGATATGCCGCGGCACTTGGCGCGCGGCGCGAAACCTTGACCGGGCTTTCGGGGATCGGCGACCTCGTTTTGACCTGCGGCAGCGAGCAATCGCGCAACATGTCGCTGGGCATCGAGCTGGCACAGGGACGCCACCTCGATGAGGTGCTGGCACGGCGCCAGAGCGTGACCGAAGGCGTCCATACCGTGACGGCCCTGGTGGAGACGGCAGCGGCGCGCGGCCTCGACATGCCGATCGCCCAAGCGGTGCATGCGGTAATTTCTGGCCAGGCGACTGTCGACGAGGCGATTGAGGCCCTGCTCGCCCGGCCGCTAAGGCCGGAACTGTAACGCATGGACAGAAAATCGCCGCCGCACTAGCCTGATGTGAGAGGGCCTCATGCTTTATGCGCTGATCTGCACCGACAAGCCCGATAGCCTAGCCGCCCGCAAGGCCAACCGCGCCGAGCATCTTGCTTACTTAAAGAGTCTCGGCGAGACGCTCGTCTTTGCCGGACCCTTCACCGAGGCGGACGGCCAAACCATGATCGGCAGCCTGATCGTGGTCGAGGCGTCTTCGCTGGAGGCGGCGCAGACGATTGCCGCCGGCGACCCTTTCGCCAAGGCCGGGATCTTTGCCAGCGTAGAGATCAGGCCCTGGCTCTGGACCATCAACAAACCGGACAAGGAGGCGTGAGCGTCAAGCCGCTCCGATCCCATGGCGTATTGGCTGCTCAAGTCCGAGCCTCACACCTGGTCCTGGGACCAGCAAAAAAAGGAAGGCCGTAAGGGCGCCGAGTGGGACGGTGTGCGCAACTTCCAGGCGCGCAACCATATGCGTGCCATGCGCCGCGGCGATCTCGCCTTCTTCTACCATTCCGGCGAGGAGAAGAGCGTCGTTGGCACCGTCAAGGTGGTCGCCGAGGCCCATCCCGATTCGACCGACGGCACCGGGCAATGGGAGTGCGTCGACGTGGCCGCGGTGGCCGATTTGCCGCGCCCGGTGACGCTTGCCGAGATCAAGGCCGAGCCCTCTCTCAAGTCCATGGTCCTGGTCAGGAATTCGCGCCTGTCGGTGCAACCGGTGACCGCGGCCGAATGGAAAAAGCTCTGCGCCATGGGGGGTCTCAAGGATCCGCCGCGCGCTTAGTGCCGCGCGCGGCGTTCCTGAGGTAAAGTCGGGATGCGGCTCGAACTAGGGAGGGGGACGCCATGTCGTTCGCAGGAGTGAATTATGTCGCCGTTATCATCGCGACCTTGGCCGGTTTTGGCCTCGGAGCGGTGTGGTACATGATTTTGTCGAAGCCCTGGATGCGTGCGGTCGGCAAGACCGAAGCGGACAGGCCGCAAGGCTCCGCTAACGCCCTACCGTTTGCCATCTCCATCTTGGCCCTGTTCATCATGGCCCTGATGCTGGCGGGGCTCATGGGGCATTTGGGCGACGTTACCGTCAGAGGCGGGGTCATCAGCGGTTTCTTCGTTTGGCTTGGCTTTGTCATCACCTCGATGGGCGTCAATCATACCTTTGCCGGCGCGAAACCAATGTTGACACTGATTGACGGCGGCTATTGGCTTGCCGTGCTGCTGATCCAAGGAGCCGTGATCGGCGCCTTTGGCCCGTAGCGGGAAACGCGGGGCCTTTGTCAAACTAAGAGTGGGCCGGGAGGAGTCGTTTGATGGCAGAGCATAAGCAGTACGCAGTCGAAGTCGTTAAGGTCCCGAAGAAGTGGAAGGACCGCGCGTTTATCGACAAGGACGAGTACGAGAAGCTCTATCGCAAAAGCGTCGAGAAGCCTGACAAGTTCTGGGGTAAAGAAGGCAAGCGCCTCGATTGGATCAAGCCCTACACGCGCGTCAAGAACACGTCGTTCGACTATCCCGATGTCTCGATCAAATGGTTCGAGGACGGCACTCTTAACGTCGCCGCCAACTGCATCGATCGCCATTTGAAGAAGCGCGGCAAGCAAGTCGCGATCATTTGGGAACCTGACGATCCTTCCGCAGAAGCGCGTCACATTACCTATCGAGAGCTCCATGGCGAGGTCTGCCGCCTCGCCAACGTCCTCAAGGCCAATGGTGTAAAGCGCGGCGACCGCGTCACAATCTATCTGCCAATGGTTCCGGAGGCGGCTTACGCCATGCTTGCCTGCGCGCGGATCGGCGCCATCCATTCCATCGTGTTCGGCGGCTTCTCCCCGGACTCGCTTGCGGACCGTATCAGCAACTGCAAGTCGCGCTTCCTGATCACGGCCGATGAGGGTGTGCGCGGCGGGCGGAAGGTTCCGCTCAAGGCCAACGCCGATACAGCGATTGGCAAGGTTGGCGGCATCGAGAAGGTGTTTGTCGTCAAGCACACCGGCGCTGTCGTACCCTGGACGCCCGGCCGCGATCTCTGGCTCAAGGAGGAACTGGCCAAGGCCAGCGACGACTGCCCGCCTGAGGAAATGAACGCCGAGGATCCGCTATTCATTCTCTACACTTCGGGTTCGACGGGAAAGCCGAAGGGCGTGCTGCACACCTCGGGGGGCTACCTCGTCTTCGCCTCAATGACGCATCAATACGTGTTTGACTACCACGACGGCGATATCTACTGGTGCACGGCCGATGTCGGCTGGGTGACGGGCCACTCCTATATCGTCTACGGACCGCTTGCCAACGGCGCGACCACGCTGATGTTCGAGGGCGTTCCGAACTACCCCGACGCCTCGCGTTTCTGGCAGGTGGTCGACAAGCATAAAGTCGATACCTTTTACACTGCGCCGACGGCAATCAGAGCGTTGATGGGCGTGGGCGACGACTACGTCACACGCACCAGCCGGAAATCGCTCAAGCTGCTCGGGACCGTGGGCGAGCCGATCAATCCCGAAGCGTGGGAGTGGTACTATCATGTGGTCGGTGACGGACGTTGCCCGATCGTCGATACCTGGTGGCAAACCGAAACCGGCGGCATTCTGATTACGCCGCTCCCCGGCGCGACCAAACTTAAGCCTGGATCCGCGACGGTCCCCTTCTTCGGCGTGCAACCCGCGCTCGTCGACAACGAAGGCAATCTATTAGAGGGCGAAGCGTCCGGCAATCTCGTCATTCTCGATGCTTGGCCGGGAATGATGCGCACCGTCTACGGCGACCATAAGCGCTTCGTCGATACTTACTTCTCGACCTACAAAGGGAAATACTTCACCGGCGACGGAGCGCGGCGCGACGAAGACGGATATTACTGGATCACCGGCCGGGTCGACGACGTAATCAATGTCGCCGGTCACCGCATGGGCACCGCCGAGGTCGAATCGGCGCTGGTCGCACATCCGAAGGTGTCGGAGGCGGCCGTGGTCGGCTATCCCCACGACGTGAAGGGCCAGGGCATCTATTGCTATGTGACGCTCATGGCGGGTGAGGACTCGTCCGATGAGCTGCGCACCGAGCTGCGCAACTGGGTCCGTAAAGAGATCGGGCCGATCGCGTCGCCCGATCTCATTCAGTTTGCGCCCGGCCTGCCCAAGACGCGCTCAGGCAAGATCATGCGCCGTATCCTTCGCAAGATCGCTGAAGACGAGTATGGCAGTCTCGGCGATACCTCGACGCTCGCCGACCCGGCCGTGGTCGACGATTTGATCGAGAACCGGCAGAATCGAAAGTCGGCCTAAGCGGCGTTGTAACGTCTGGGTTTAAACGCTGCGCAGAAGCGCGGCGTCGCTGCCGCTCAGGATGCGCGTGATCTGGGTGAGCAGGGCCGACCAAGCCTCTTTGGTCTCGCGCGTGAATCGCTTTTCCAGCGAACGTTCGAGAGTCCAGATCAGCGCCTTTGCCATCATGCGGTAGTGACGGACCTTGATGCCGAACTGACGATGGCTCACGCCGAGCAGTTTCAGTGTCGGTGCAAGCCCATCCTCGTGATTGAGCGAGAGGATGCCGAGCTTCAGGCCTGCCATGAATTTACGGCTTTGAACCTCGGGCGGCCCGGAGAACCGGTCGCGGAAAGACGGATCGAGCCGGTAGAGCTTGAAAAAGAACAGCTGACCCACGAGGTCGAAGGCGGGCTCGAGCTTCACGATGCTTTCGCGAATGAGGCGCTTCTGGTTCGCGGTGAGCGCAAGTCCGGCGTCGGGCGACCGGCGGGACGGGAATTTGACAAGGCTGGCTTTAGGTGCGGCTGGCATGACGACACGGCTCTCCAAAGGCTGCTTCGTCGAGCATGACGGCGGGCCGTTGACGAAGCGTTAAGGCAACCGGGAAAGCGGGCCGCGCGCCGCTAAAGCCCCGGAAAGCCTCAGAATCAAGCCTTGTCGCGCGCCTCGGCGCTCCCAACATATCAACTGGGCGTGGTGACCTACCGACTCGCTCGTGGAGGCTTGTGACCAATGAGTTATTTCCGCACCGCCATTCTGCTCGCGGCGCTCACCGCGCTGTTCATGGGGATCGGCTACCTGATCGGCGGCCAGGGCGGCATGCTTATCGCGCTGCTCGTGGCGGGCGGGATGAACCTGTTCGCCTATTGGAACTCCGACAAGATGGTGCTTCGCATGTACGGCGCGCGCGAGGTTGACGAGCGCTCGGCGCCGGAGCTTTACGCGATGGTGCGGCGGCTCGCCGCCAAGGCCGGCCTGCCGATGCCGCGCGTCTACATCATGGAGAATCCGCAGCCGAACGCCTTTGCTACGGGGCGCAATCCTGAGCACGCCGCCGTGGCGGTAACGACGGGCTTGTTGCAGACCGTCGGCCAGGACGAGCTTGCCGGTGTGATCGCGCACGAACTCGGACACATTCAGAACCGCGATACGCTCTTGATGACCATGACCGCCACGATCGCCGGCGCGATTTCCATGCTTGCCAATTTCGGTTTCTTTTTTGGCGGAAGGAGCAACAATAGCGGCGGCATCGGGTTCGTCGGCATGCTCTTGCTCCTGATCCTCGGTCCGCTTGCCGCCGGTCTGGTGCAGATGGCGATCAGCCGCACCCGCGAATACGAGGCCGACCGCGCAGGTGCCGAGATCAGCGGTACGCCCATGTCGCTTGCCTCGGCTTTGCAAAAGATCGCGGCCGTCGCCCATCGCATTCCCAACATGGCGGCCGAGCGCAATCCGGCTTCGGCGCAGTTGTTTATCGTCAACCCGCTGTCGGGGGCGCGCATGGACAGTCTGTTCTCGACCCACCCCAACGTTGAGAACCGGGTCGCGCGGCTTGAGAAGATCGCGAACACGATGGGGCAGACATCGCGAAGCGGCAACGAAGGACCTTGGGTCGCGAAGCCGCGGGTTGCAGGACGCGGGCCTTGGAGCTAGGCCAAACGTCTTCACGTTCGGGAGACACCATGAAACCCTCCAGCAAAGACGCGAGGGCGGCGGCGCGTGCGCGGGATGCCCAGGTCGGATTGCCGGCACGGCGCGCGGCGGCCGAACTGCTTGCCGCCGTTCTTCACAAGAAGCAGCCGCTCGACGACATTCTGGGCCGGTCCCTCGACCGGGGCTTCATGTTCGATCTGCCGGCGCGCGACCGCGCGTTTACCCGCGCCATCGTGGCGGCAAGTCTCAGGCGCAAGGGCCAGCTCGATGAGGTGCTCGGCACCTTTCTCGAGCGCGGCATGCCGGAAAGGTCCGGGACGCTTTATCCGATCCTGCTTTCCGCCGCGGCCCAGCTCATCTATTTGGAAACGCCGCCGCATGCCGCGATCGATCTCGCCGTGAGGCTTGCCCAATACGATCCGAGGGCCACGCGTTACGCCAAGCTCGTAAATGCGGTGTTGCGCCGTGTTGCCGGTGAAGGCAAGGCGATCGCAAGCCGCCTCGACGCAGCGCGGATCAATACGCCCGACTGGTTGTGGTCGCGCTGGGTCTCCTTTTGGGGCAAGGAGCGCGCACAGAAAATTGCCGAAGCGCATCTTGTCGAGCCGCCGCTCGATCTCACGGTGAAATCCGACGCCGCGCTGTGGGCCGAGACGCTTTCGGGCCGCGTGTTGCCGACGGGCGGCAGTGTGCGCCTCCTGCCCAAAGGCCGCATCGAGGCTCTCCCCGGGTTTGACGAGGGCGCCTGGTGGGTGCAGGACGTCGCCGCCACGCTGCCGGCCACGCTGCTTGGCGATGTGGCGGGAATGCGCGTCGCCGATCTTTGCGCGGCGCCGGGCGGCAAGACCGCCCAGCTTGCTGTTGCCGGCGCCTCGGTCGCGGCCGTCGACAGCTCGAAGACGCGGCTTTCGCTGCTTGGCGAGAATCTCGCCCGGCTCGGTCTTGCCGCCGAGACGGTGCATGCCGACGCGGCGACATGGCAGCCTGAAGAAAGCTTTGACGCGGTCCTTCTCGATGCGCCCTGCTCCTCGACCGGGACCATTCGCCGGCACCCCGACATTCCCTATATCAAGTCGCCGAAAGACATCGCAGGCCTTGCCGCGCTCCAAGCCCGTCTGCTCGACAACACGGCAAAGCTCCTCAAGCCGGGAGGGCGGCTCGTCTACTCGACCTGCTCGCTCGAGCCCGAGGAGGGCGAGGCGCAGATCGCCGCCCTGCTGACGCGAAACGAGGCCCTGAGCCTGGAGCCGGTCACGGAAGCCGAACTGTTCGGCCAGACCGACTGGATCGAACCATCGGGCTGCCTCAGGACTTTTCCCTACGACTTGACGCTCGATTCTCCCGAATGGAGCGGAATGGACGGGTTTTTTGCTGCACGTCTGGTTCGGGCCGGTTGAGCGGGCCCTACGAGCGGGCTTGATTGGAACGCTCTGCCGCCCGACAATGCCGCCCACAGGATGCACGGGGAGGCCTCGCGGTTTCATGCGCGGGGCTGCAGCTTGGAGATGACGCAGCATGGCGGCTGATCCTCAGCCCTACGAGCACGGAGGCCGCAGTCTCATGCCGCGTCTTGACGGCCCGGGCGCCTTTCGCCGCTTTATGCTGGCGAGCATGGCGAGCATCGCCTATCCCGGCACCAAGGCCGAGCAGCTCCTGCTCGCGCCCCAGGAACTCAGAACGGCAGATCCGAGCTTCGCCACCGAACTCTATAACGGGCATCTCGGGCTCGCCGGACGCTTGGCCGAAGTCAACATCGACTCGCCGTTCGAGATCGTGCCGCCCTCCGAAGCCTGGGCGCGCGAACTTTACGGCTTTGGCTGGCTCAGGCATTTGCGCGCCGCCGATTCGGAGCTGTCGCGCGAGCAGGCTAAGGCATTCGTGCGCGACTTCATCGCGCTCAAGCGCTCCCATCACAGCCTGGCCTGGAAACCGGAGATCGTCGCGCGCAGGGTGATCTCCTGGCTTTCGAATTCGGTGCTGGTGCTCGATAGCGGCGAGCCGGAGGCCTATGACAGCTTCCTCAAGGCGCTCACCTCGCAGCTTCGCTATCTGTCGGCAAGCTACCGCAACGCGCCGGACGGGGTGCCGCGGCTTCTGTCGCTGATGGCGCTGATCTATGCCGGGCTTTGCATCGCCGAGCAGCAGGCCGTGGTCGAACGCTACTCGCGGCCGTTCGGCAAGGAGCTCGACCGGCAAATCCTGCCCGACGGCGGACACATCTCGCGCAATCCCGACGCGCTGATCGAGCTTCTGCTCGACCTTTTGCCGCTCAAGCAATGTTTCGTCGCCCGCGACCGCGCCCCGCCGAAGCAGCTGACCGATGCCATCGACCGCATCATGCCCATGCTGCGCTTCTTCCGCACCGGCGACGGCACGCTGGCCCGCTTCAACGGCGCGGGGCCCACCCAGACCGACGCGCTTGCCACCGTGCTGGCGTATGACGACGTGGAAGGCTCGCCGGTCCGCACCGCGGCCGACTCCGACTATGTCCGGCTCATTTGCGGGACCACGATGGTGATCTGCGATACCGGCCCCGCGCCTGCGTCTTCGCTGAGCGGAAGCGCCCATGCCGGTTTCCTGTCGTTCGAGATGAGCTCGGGCAAGAAGCCGGTGATCGTCAATTGCGGCGCGCCTGCGCTCGACCACGAAGACTGGCTCCCGTTCGCCCGGTCGACGCCGGCACATTCCACTTTGAGCTTCGAGGACGACTCGTCGGCGGCGTTTGCCGCTTCAGGCGCGGGCGGCGAGATGGCGGCCGATGCGGCCCTGATCGGCCCGCTTCACGCCAAAGCAAGCTTCGACGACCAGGGCGGCGCGCTCGGGGTCGAGGGCTCGCATGACGGCTATCAGGCCCGGTTCGGCGTGAGCCATGCGCGCCGGATTCTGGTCTCATCCGACGGGCTCGCTATCTCCGGCGAAGACAGACTGTCGGCGCCCGCCGGTCTCAAGAGCCCCGATGGCGATCTGATCGCGGGGTACTATGCCATTCGTTTCCACCTGCATCCCGGCGTGCGCGCAAGCGTGTCGGCCGACGGGCGGAACGCCGTGCTTGCGCTCGGTAACGGCGAAACCTGGAAGATCAGCTCGGATGCGCCGGAGACCAAGATCGAAGAGAGCTTTTTCCTCGCCGATGCGCGCGGGCCGCAACCGGCCTCGCAAGTCGTGCTCTCAGGGTTCATGGGCGAGACGACTGACGTCAGGATCACGTGGACCATTACGCGGATTGCCGCTAACAGTGAAGGCGACCGCCCGGCTCACCCTAACACGGCCGCGCCCGCACCGGCTTAAGACTCATGGATCAGCGAAAGATCGATCGTGCGCTGCTATCGGTCAGCGATAAGACCGGTCTTGCCGAATTCGCTCATGGCTTGCGCGCGCACGGTGTGGAGATCGTCTCCACCGGCGGGACGGCAAAGGCGCTGCGCGATGCCGGGATTCCGGTGACCGACGTGGCCGAGATCACGGAATTCCCGGAGATGATGGACGGCCGCGTCAAGACGCTGCATCCGCGCATTCACGGCAGCCTGCTTGCGGTGCGCGGAAACGATGCGCACGAGAAGGCGCTTGCCGAGCACGGGATTCCGGCGATCGACCTGCTTGCGGTCAATCTCTATCCGTTTGAAGCGACGGTGGCGGGCGGCGCCGATTTTGCGACGTGCATCGAGAATATCGATATCGGCGGACCGGCGATGATCAGAGCCGCGGCGAAGAACCATGACAGCGTTACGGTGGTGGTCGAGCCGGAAGATTATGCGCGCGTGCTTGCCGAGATGGCGGAAAACGACGGCGCGACGACGAAGGCTTTGCGGCAATCGCTCGCGGCAAAGGCCTACGCGCGCACCGCGTCTTACGATGCCGCGATCGCCGCCTGGTTTGCCGAACAGCTCGGCGATCAGACGCCTGAAAGGCGCGTCATCGCCGGTGCGCTGGCCGAGGCGCTGCGTTATGGCGAGAACCCGCATCAATGGGCGGCGTTCTACCGGACGGAGGAACGGCGCTTCGGCATCGCCACGGCCGAACAGGTGCAGGGCAAGGCGCTCTCCTACAACAACCTCAACGATACCGACGCGGCTTACGAGCTCGTCGCCGAGTTCGATCCGGGGGCGTCCGCGGCGGTCGCGATCATCAAGCACGCAAACCCTTGCGGCGTGGCAATGGGCGACACGCTCACCGAGGCGTATGAAAAGGCCTTGGCTTGCGATTCTGTCAGCGCGTTCGGCGGTATCGTCGCGCTCAATCGCGGCCTCGACGCCGACGCGGCGCGCGAGATTGTCAAGATTTTCACCGAGGTGATCATCGCCCCTGACGCGAGCGAGGAAGCAAAGGCGATCATTGCTGAGAAAAAGAATCTGCGGCTGCTCGTTGCCGGAGGCCTTCCCGATCCGAAAGCCGGCGGACTCACGTTCCGGTCGCTAGCGAGCGGCTTTCTGGTGCAGTCGCGCGACAGCGGCGTCGCCAGCGCCGATCTGAAAGTCGTGACCAGGCGCAAGCCGAGCAAGGAGGAGCTGGTCGATCTGATGTTCGCGTTCACGGTGGCGAAGCACGTCAAGTCGAACGCGATCGTCTATGCCAAGGATGGGGCCACGGTCGGCATCGGCGCCGGCCAGATGTCACGCGTCGACGCGGCGCGGATGGCGGCATGGAAAGCATCCGAAGCCGCTTCGGCGCAAGGGCTCGAACAGAGCTTGACCGTCGGTTCGGTCGCGGCGTCGGATGCGTTTTTCCCGTTCGCCGACGGGATCAAGGTCATTGCCGAGGCGGGCGCTATCGCGATCATTCAGCCCGGCGGATCGATGCGCGACGACGAGGTGATCGCGGCGGCCGACGAGGCAGGGCTCGCCATGGTGTTCACCGGCATGCGCCACTTCCGGCATTAGCCGAATTACTTCGCTTTCACGCGCAACAGAAGCAGAAGGCCGCCGATCAGGAAGATCAGGCTGGTGCCGATGCCGAGCCGCTGGCTGCCGGTCATGTGCGTGACCACGCCGATGGCAAGCGGCGCGGCGAACGCCGTGGCTTTGCCCGAGAACGAAAAGAAGCCGAAGAACTCCGTGGTCTTGCCCGGCGGGCACATCCGCGCCAGCAGCGTGCGGCTGGACGACTGCATCGGACCGGAGGCAAGCCCGATCAGGATGGCAAAGGCGAGATAGACCTGCTCGCCGACGGACGAGAACGGCGCACTGCCCGGTGCCTTGGCCTCGACCGGAACGACGAACAAGATATGGGTCGGATCGACCGAGAGCACGGCGATCGCCCCGACAATGAACAGAAGAAGCGCGCCGACGATGACGGCCTTAGAGCCGACGCGGTCGTCGATCAGTCCACCGCAAAGAGCGCCGATCGTACCGGCAATGGTCAGGACGATGCCGAACAGACCGAGCTCGGTGGCGCCCCAGCCGAACACCGTGGCGGCATAGATGCCGCCAAAGGCGAACACCGCGCCGAGACCGTCGATATAGATCATGCGCGCCAACAGGTACAAAGCGACCTGCGAGTGGTCGCGCACGAGATCCTTGAGCGAGCGAACGAATTGGGCGAGGCCTGCCTTGACCGCGTGTGCCCGAAGCGGTTCGCCGTCCCCGTCGGGCGTAAATAAGAACAGCGGCAGAACGAACACGAGATACCACAGCGCCGAGAACGGACCGACCAGACGGTCGCCTTCACGTGTCGCGGTATCGAGCGGCAGAAGTGGCGGAAGCCCGAACAGAGTCTTGCCGGAGTCTGGATCGGTGACGAGGAAGCCGGCAACCAGCGCCAGACTCAAGAGACCGCCGACATAGCCGGTGGCCCAGCCGAAACCGGACAGCGTGCCGAGCCGCTTGCCCGACACGAGCGATACCATCATGGAATTGTTGAACACGGTGGCGAGCTCGGCGCCGATGGTGGCGAGGCCGAAGGATACAAGCACGAACAGCACGAGGTCGGTGCGCCCCGGCACGGCGAGCCACAATCCGCATAGCCCCGCGACGAGCAGGACGGAAAAAGCGGCGATCCAGGGCTTCCGCCGCCGGCTCACATCGGCGACGGCGCCAAGCACGGGCGCGAGCAGCGCGGCGATCAGCTCGGCAAAGCCGGTGGCATAAGCCCAAAGCGAGGCACCGCGCGCCGGATCGGCCATGAAGCCGTTGACGAAATAGGGCGCGAACAGAAAGGTGACAACGAGCGTGTAAAAGGGCTGCGTTGCCCAATCGAACAGCACCCAGCCAAACAGTGCGCGCGTGCCCGGCCGCGCGGCCACCGCGCGCGGAGGGACGTCCTGCCTAAGGCCGTCCATAGGCATCGAGCACGATGAGATGATTGGGAAGCTCGTTTTCCGCCGCGCTGCCAGGCGGAAAATGCTTGGCGAGAATTTCTCCGCAAGCTTCGATCGCGCGGATGAAGCCTTTAGTGGCGGTGCCGCGCCCGAGATGACCGGTGAGCTCGCTTACGATGTCCTCCCAGGCCGAAGGCGGCACTTTGCGGTAGATGCCGTCATCGGCGATGACCTCGGCGAAGTGTTCGGCGAAGGACACATAGATCAGCACGCCGGTGCGGCCTTTGGTGGTGTGCATGTTCTGAGCGAGGAACTGTTCGACGGCGCGCTGATGGGCGCGGGCGCGCTTGATGGACGGCGGCACGAGCAAATAGCGAACGCGATCGAGCTGGAACAGGATTCCGAACACGAGAAACACCGCAAGCTGGATCAGATAAATGTACTGCACCGGCCATTTGGTGGCGACGATGAAGGGAATGGGCGCGGCGAGCGCAAAGAGCGCCGCCCATAGCAGCCCGAAAGAGCGGTAGCCGTCCGAGGCGATGGCCGCGACCACCACGATCTCGCCGCTCGTGGTCTCTTCGGCGCGCGAGATAGCCGCGGCGATGGCGGCCCGGTCTTCAGGCGTGAAGGGCTCAATCGGCATGCGCGCTACCATCCCCCCGAGGCGCCGCCGCCGCCGAAGCTCCCGCCCCCGCCGGAAAAGCCACCGCCACCTCCGCCGCTACTCCCGCCACCGCCCCATCCGGGGCCCGGAATGAAGATCGGGCCTGACTTGCCGCTTCGGCCGGCAGGCGCGGCGTAGCGCGTGCTCCGCCAAAAGCTGTAGGCAATCCAGATAAAGATCGCGAGCCACAAGATGATAAAGATCAGCGGGATCGCCGGGCCCTCGACATCTTGGCGCGCTTTGGCGCGCGCCTCGACCTCGCCCGCATCGCCGGTCAGCACGAGAGCGACGTCGCGCACGCCGTTCTGAATGCCGCCGGCAAAGTCGCCTTGGCGAAAGCGCGGCAGGATTCCATTGTCGATGATGACCCTCGACAGCGCATCGGTGAGCGTGCCTTCGAGCCCGGTCCCGACCTCGATGCGGACTTTGCGCTCGTTCGGCGCAACGATGAGAAGGACGCCGTTGTTCAGCTTCGCCGTGCCGATGCCCCAATGACGCCCGAGCCGGTAGCCGAACTCCTCGATCGGATACCCTTGCAGCGAGGGCAGCGTGACGACGACGAGCTGATCGGAGCTTTTGTCCTCAAGCGCTTTGAGGTCGGCGGTAAGGGTTCTCTTGTCGGACTCGCTTAAGAGATTTGCGTCGTCGACCACGCGGCCGGTCAGCGCCGGGAAGGTGGGCTCGGCGGCGGCGGGCGCCACAAGAAGCGCGAGCGCCACGGCCAATGTGACTTCGCCGAAGCGCCGGACAATTGCCATTGGGCTCCTCACCCGGGATTGAAGCTAGAACTTGACCTCCGGAGGCTTCTCCGTGCCTTCGGCCGCGGTGAAGTTCTGCATGAGCTCGGCGTCGGGATAGAGCAACGCGCGCCACCAGCGGCCGGGGATCGTTCTGAGCTCGGTATTGTAGTCCTTGACCGCCGTAATGTAGTCCTGGCGCGCGATCGCGATCCGGTTCTCGGTGCCTTCGAGCTGCGATTGCAGCGCCAGGAAGTTCTGGTTCGACTTCAAGTCCGGATAGTTCTCGACGACCGCAAGCAATCGTGCCAGCGCGCCCGAGAGCGCGCCTTGCGCGTCCTGAAATTTCTGGAACGCCTCGGGGTTGGTGAGGATATCCGGCGGGATCTGCACTTGCGTCGCCTTAGCGCGCGCCTCGACCACCTCGGTGAGGACGGTGCGCTCCTGCTCGGCATAGCCTTTGACGGTCTCGACCAGGTTGGGAATGAGATCGGCCCGGCGCTGGTACTGGTTCAAGACCTGGCTCCACGCCGCCTTGGCCTGCTCCTGCAAGGTGGGAATTGTGTTGATGCCGCAGCCGGCGAGCATAAAGCCGGCTAGGAGCAATCCCGCTGCCCTGATGAGAAGGCCCGGCCGGACCTGGGGTACTGCCAGCATCTAAGAGACTCCCCTACAAAGCGCCGCTCATTAGGCTCAATCGTGTATTGAGCACCGGCAGCCGAAGCAAGCGCTTTCCAACGCGGCAAATCCAAGTGTTGCGGGAATGAAACAGGGCAAAGTTTTTCGCAAGGGAGGCCGTCCAGCACCCCCGCAGGGCCGAAGAGTCAAAACGTCCAGAGGCGCCCATAAGTTCCGGAAGCAACGGG
>Ga0307419_10000143_pt1 | contig 30896 bp, 25 predicted proteins | sample SalMarWE160230MG_2_FD_202512 | JGI IMG/M metagenome (GOLD analysis project Ga0307419, IMG submission 202512) | Salt marsh sediment microbial communities from the Plum Island Ecosystem LTER, Massachusetts, United States - WE1602-30 | ecosystem: Environmental > Aquatic > Marine > Intertidal zone... | reverse complement strand
CAGCTTATTTATAACTCTTTATTTTTTGCTCAGTTTATTTACAAAGGCTTCAATAAGATTGACTGGAACAGGGAATACAATGGTTGAGTTCTGCTCTGTTCCTATTTCTTTTAGGGTTTGGAGAAAACGAAGCTGTACCGAAACCGGATGTTTGCTCAGTACCCTTGCCGCTTCGGATAATCTTTCGGAAGCCTGATATTCTCCCTCCGCATTTATTACTTTTGCTCTTCTCTCTCTTTCGGCTTCGGCCTGCCTTGCGAATGCACGCTGTATGGTCTGCGGTAATTCGACATCTTTGATTTCGACAGTTGAAACTTTTATCCCCCAGGGATCTGTTTGTTCGTCTATTATTTTTTGAAGCTCCTGGTTGATTTTTTCTCTTCTGGCAAGTAGATCATCCAGTTCTGCCTGGCCCAGTATGCTTCTTAGTGTAGTCTGAGCTATTTGTGATGTTGCCACCATATACCTTTCGATTTTTACCACACTTTTAGCGGGATCCATTACCCTGAAATAGACCACTGCGTTTACTTTCACCGGGACATTATCTCTGGTAATAACATCCTGCGGCGGGACATCCATGGTAACGGTTCTCAGATCAACTTTAATCATCTTGTCCACAAAAGGTATTATCAGGAATATACCGGGTCCCTTTGTTCTCTTTAATCTTCCGAATCTGAATATTACACCCCTTTCATACTCTTTTAGAATTTTAATGGCGGAAACCACAAGTATAAACAGAATGATTGCGCCAAAGACAGCTCCTACTATAGGACCGATTAACATTTTAACCTCCTTTTTTATTGCTTTGCTTGTTTAATATTTTTACGGTCAGGGTTAAACCTTCTAACGATATTATTTTAACTTCCTGGCCTTTTTTTATTTTTTTGCCATTCACGGATACTGCCGTCCAGATTTCCCCGTCTACTTTAACCAGCCCTTTCGGATCCAGATCCTGACAAACTACCGCTGCTTCTCCGATGATCCCTGATTTGCCGGTAACCGGTTTTAATCTATGGACCTTATAGGTTGCTCTTATTACTATAATCAAAAATCCGGATATTACAACCGAAGCACTGATTATAAGGCTTGTGGCTATTTTAAGATAGGGGGCATCGGTGTTAATTAATAAAAATGACCCTATGATAAGAGAGGCCACTCCCGCTATTGAAAGTGCTCCGCCCAGGCCGAGCACTACATCCAGAATAAATAAAATTATAGCCAGGATTATGAGGGCCAGACCGGCATAATTTATGGGAAGAATGCTGAATGCATAAAATCCCAGGATTATAAACAGGACACCAATTGCACCGGAAACACCCAGACCAGGCTGAGAGAATTCATAGATTATTCCAAATATACCTATGATGAATAATATATATGCAATATTGGGATTTACAATAATATGGAGAAACCGTGAAATAAAATTCATTTCTATTTTTTCAGTAACGGCAGTCTTTCCGCTTACAAGGAAAGTCTTTCCTAATTTTTCTATGAATTTTCCATCTATTTTCTCAAGTAAATCTTCTACATCAAAAGCGGTAATATCTATTACTCCCAGGTCCAGCGCTTCGGCTGCAGTAATAGAAACACTTTCTCTAACTGCTTTTTCTGCCCAATCGGCATTACGGCTTCTGGCTTCGGCAAGATTTTTTATAAAAGAGACCGAGTCATTGGTTACTTTTTCCATCATATCTTCGGATATCTGCTCACCGCCCAGATTTACCGGATGGGCGGCTCCAATACTGGTGGACGGCCCCATTGCAGCTATATCACCGGCATAGGTTATAAATACTCCAGCTGAAGCGGCTCTGGCACCATCAGGGTAAACAAAGATTATGACCGGGATATCCGTATTTAATATATCGATTATGATTTCTCTCATGGATGTTTCGAGCCCGCCCGGTGTATCCATTAGTATTATGAGGCCATAACCGGAATCAAGGGATTTTTTTAAACATTTGCCTATATGATTGGACATGGGGGGATCTATGGTATCCTTAATCTCGCATATATAGAAATTATTTATTTCAGTGTACTCTTTGCCGTTATCACCGCTGGTTTCATCCTGCCCCGGGCCATTGGTTGATGCGGTTAAAAAAAATAGGGTAATAAATATAAATATGATTAAAGATTTACTGATATATGTTCGCTTGAATGTCAGGTAATCCACTTTATGTCGTTATTGGTTGAATAAAAATTTTTTTTACCATATCATTATACTACAAAGCGGTAAAAAGGTTTGAGTATTTACGGTTAAATATTAAAATTTGAATGCTATCAGCAAGTTTATAATAAATAAGGAGTAGAAATGGAAAAGTGGGAATGTCAGGTTTGCGGTTATATTTATGATCCTGAAAAAGGGGATCCTGAAAATAATATAAAATCCGGTACAAAGTTTGAAGACCTGCCTGACGATTGGGTTTGCCCTGAGTGCGGAGCATCTAAGGATGAATTCGAAGTTTATGAACCGTAAATAATCATGAGCTGAAGTTATATATGCACTTTTATGGCGGAAACGGGGCAGCAGTCGAGACACAGCTCACATAAAATACATTTGTCTTTATTGAATTTCAATTTAGAGTTTTTGGTGTCAAGACTTAAAGCCTGAGTGATGCAGATTGAGGTGCAGACACCACAGTCCACACATTGGTTTCTGTCTATTATAATATCTTTTTCTGCTTCCTGGACAGGGACACCGGTACGGGACAGATATTTAATTGCCTGGTCAATCTGATTTTTATCACCCCTGAGCTCTATTAACATTTTACCTTCCATGTCAGGGGTTATTTCTGCTCTTAAGATATTGAATTCCAGGTTAAATTCTTTTACTAGTTTATATGTGATAGGTTTTGTTACAATTTTTTCCGGAAAACTCAAAACCAATTTCCTTTTTATCATCATAGTTCCTCCTTGCTGAGGATTTCCAGACTGTTATATTTCTCTTCTGCGGGCAGGGGATTAACAGCGGCAGTTAAAAAGAATTTACCGTTTTTAATTTCTTTTTTAAGAACGTTTGCTATTTCCAGTGCCTTGGAATAACTTGAAATTGAGCCCGTTTGAACATATTTACCGTTAATTTTTATTTTTCCGCTCCTGAGCTGCTTATAATTTATTTTGCCATAAGAGGGCTTGTTTCTTCTCTGGACTGAATAGTCAATGATCTCGGTACATATATCTTCATCTTTAACCTTCAGGAATTCCACCATCTCCTGGTCAATCACGGGAATAGGAATTCCAATACCCATAAACATAGAGACCCCATAATTATGAAAAGTGCATGCTCTCAGATATTCGGGTGTCATCTGTTTCAGATCACCTATGACAGCAAGGGTTCCCGCCGGGCCGCAGGGGGTGCCGTTTGCCAGTCTTTCCTTGCCCGGATTATGCTGCGAACCGTGCCAGGAGACGTAACCCTGGCTGCCTCCTAAAAATATTCTGGTACCTATTCCAATGGTCCTATAATAAGGGTCATTTAGAAGCGGACTGAGCTGGCCTGCGCTGCAATAAGTGGCGTTGCCGCAATTAGGCAGCAGTTTCCCCATATAAGTATAAATTGTCCTGTTTGAAGAATTGGTAGCCACTGCATAATTCTGGTAAGCATTCCTGGGATTAAAAAGATAAGCCTGATTGATGGTATCTATGGTTATGTATGTTTCAATTTCCCTGTTGGGATAACAATCGGTACCATATCCTGTTGCTTTAAGCTTAACCGGTTTTCCGGATATTAAATCTTCAATTACATGTGCACCGCCGTATCTGATCCCTTCTGTCTCTGAAAGTTCTGCGGCGCCGATGTATACGTCTACGGCGGCTATTCCTGCATATGCGGGTACATCATTCAGCCACACTTTGGTCATTTTTATCGGCGGGTCCGAATGCCCGAAATTTATGAATGCACCTGTAGAGCACATGGGCCCGAAGGTTGCAGTGGTTACCACGTCTATGTCTTTGGCCGCTTTTTTTATCCCTTTTTCTTCTGCATATTCTATTATCTCTTCGGCATTAAGTACAAAGACCTTGCCGGTTTTTATTTTTTCATTTATTTCTTCTATTGTTTTTGCCATAAAATATTTAAGTTCCCGCTTTTAATTTAATAGATTATGATACTCTAATATTGGTATTTTGCCAATAATTGCCAGATAAGGCGAAAATAGATTTTTGGCTGTCTATATAATATAATTTTAAAAAAGTCATTAAAAGAGTACAAATTATAGTTTTAAGAAAAAAGAGCAACTTTTTTAAAGAAAGACAGTTAAGGAAAAGTAGTGAATCCAAAATTTAGAAACCCTATAATATTGAGTATTGTTGCGACCGTTTTTTTAATACCGGTTCTTATACTGACCATGTATTTATTTGATTCGATTAATTGGATAATGCTGATTGTAACTGCAGTTATTTATTTATCAATAATTTTTATGGTTTTTCTATATTACAGCTGCTTTAAGAAAAAATAATACTTGATCAATGACACATAATGGCGACATAAATATTGAAAGGCTCTTTGCTGACATCCCCGGTCTGGATAAAGAAATATACAGAAGTAAAGTCAGATATAAACAGAAATATAACTGGAGAATTTTATACAAATATAGTGATATTTTAATCAGCTGTGACACAGATATCAGTTTAAGACTGGAGAAATCGATAAAAGAGATTTACTGCCTGCTGGAAACCCGCATAAAGGAAGACCCTGCTTTTCAAAAAAGCCTGTCTCCCCTGAAAAGTAAACCGGGGTACCACGCTATAATAAAAGAGATGTACCGCAAGACGGCAATTTTTAATGTCGGTCCCATGGCTGCTGTAGCCGGAGCGGTATGTGATTATATGGCAAATAGCCTGGGCAGCCGCTGCAGGTGTCTGATAATAGAAAATGGCGGAGATGTGTTTATAAAAAGTAATGAAGATACCGATGTCGGCGTATATTTAAACAGTAAGTATTTTGCGGATAAAATATATTTAAAAGTAAAAGCGGCCGATACTCCCTGCGGCCTCTGTTCTTCATCAGGAAGTTTTGGTCATTCTCTCAGTATGGGTAAAAGTGATCTGGTAGTGGTAATGGCTAAATCAACAGTTACCTCAGACGGTGCCGCCACTGCGATTGCAAATAACATAAACAGCAAACGGGATATCTTCAAGACAATAAGCAATTATAAAAATATAAAAGATATTACCGGCATCCTGATTATAAAAGATGATAAATTGGGCATCTGGGGAAATATCGAACTTACGAAAAGTTAGTCCTATTTTTGTTTTTGACCAGCAGTACCGGCTTTTTTTTCATCCTTTGTTTTAAATGCATCGGTATCTGAACCAATCAGGCTTTCTCCTTTGAATAATCCCCCCTTGGCTATGGTGAGGAGGGCATCTTTCTGGGTTAGGTTACCAATAAATTTTCCAGTGGGAGAAATCTCGACTTCTCCTGATGCGATCATGTTACCCTTATAGGTACCGGCTATTAGAGCATCTTTAGTTATAATATTGGCTTCAATTTTTCCTTCTTTTCCAATCACAATCTCATTTTCAATTGTAATCTCACCATTAACCGTTCCATCAATTCTTGCTGAACCCGGACATTTGATTTTCCCGTCTACTTTGACTCCTTCAGCAATAATGGTGATATTTTTTGACCCTTTTAAATCAATTCCTTTCCTCTGCAGCATTTTTCTTCCTTTCTTATAGGCCTCCTGCTTTACAGCTATAAATTTCTTATTATAGTTTTTAGCAAGCTATTATAACATTTTTTACCCAAAATTAATGGTAATTTTGCCGCTTTAAATTTTGCCCTTAAGAATATAGAATGGTTATAATCTATAAAAAGGAATTTAAAATTATGAAAATAAAAGAGTCATTGATCTTGTTTATAACGCTGGCATCAGTATTTATACTGGTGTTAACAGCAGCCACTTCCTGTAATATTGCCGGAGAAGGCGGGTATGATATTTTAACGGATAAAGAGGATGGAGGCACAGCTGAGGCTGAAGATAAGCATGAAGAAGAACCTGCTTATGAGGAAGAGATTAGTTCGGTAAATCTGTGGACCAGTGACCTTGTCCCGGAATTTATAGGCACTGAAATAAAATACGAGCTTGGTAAATTTTTTGACCGGGTAGAAGCGGTGCGCAGCAAGGAAGATTCTGACGTATGGATTGAAATTGACCAAGGCCGCAACGATTTAAAAATAACATGGGTCCTGGCTCCCGTGGTCTCTTTTTTTAAGAATTTTGAACATATATCATATGAGGAGATAAAGAAGTTCTGGTACGGAGATAAAGAGGTTCTGAATTATTTATCGGCAGATGGTTCTGCTCCCCGGCTTATTTTAACGGAAAACATTTTTAAGGTGCTTGAAGAAATTTTGGGAGAAAATAGAAATGATAATATAAGGGTTGTAAGCGAACAGGATCTTCCATCAAATATTGAGGAGGACGGTGTTTTTTCGATAGTTCCTTTTGACAGCATTAATAAAAAATATAAAGTGCTTGACTTGGATGGCACGCTTGTCCTGGATAAAGATACGGATATCAGCAGTTATCCGCTGGCCATAAGCATAAATGTGGAAAGCAAAGATATAAAATATAAAGAAACAATAGTTAAAAATTTATCAGATATTTTAATTACCAACAGGGATGCGGAAGAGCTGGTATCAGTTATTATGACCGGTGTCACGGCAATAGTCAGGCAGGTGGCAAGAAAAATAGAAAGAGATGGAGTCCTTTCTCCTGGTACGGAAATTGCAGAGGTGTTGAAAAACGCAGATATTACACACATAAGTAATGAGCTGCCTTTTGTAGAGGGCTGTACGGGAACGAATCCCCAGGGTTTGGTTTTTTGCAGCAGTCCCGAATATATAGAGTTGCTGGAGTATGTTGGAACCGATGTAATTGAGTTGACTGGTAACCATATGAACGACTACGGAAATAAATGGATGTATTATACCCTGGATATGTATGACGAGGAAGGCTGGCCCTATTTTGGCGGCGGAAGGAATCTTGAGGAATCATATAAGCCGGCTGTTTTCGAAATAGGAAGCAATAAAATAGCATTTCTTGGCGCTAATACTTATGGCCCTGCCAGTAACTGGGCCACGAAAGATACACCCGGTTCGGCACGTATAAATGTGTGGGGTGAAGTAGAAAAAGAGGAAGATATGGAAAAGTACGAATCCATAATAAAGGAGTTAAAGGAAGATGGATATATAGTAATATTTACTTTTCAATACGAGGAAACCTATAACTTTACTCCCACGGTTAATCAGGTTGCCGATTTTAGGAGGATAATAGATGCAGGAGCCGATATAGTAAGCGGAAGTCAGTCTCATTATCCAATGGGAGTCGAATTCAGGGGAAACGGCTTTATAAATTACGGGCTGGGTAATTTATTTTTTGGGCAGCAATCGGATATTATGGGAAATAACCCTGGAATAATCGCAAAGCACATTTTCTATAAGGGTGAACATATAAATACTATTTTAATTACTACCATGCTCAATGAATTCAGTCAGCCAAGACTTACTACTTCCGAAGAGAGAGTGGAGCTTATAGATTCTATCTTTGGCGGCAGTATAAGATAATGGTAATTAATTTTTCCGATTTACGGCAGAAGGGGTTATGAGAGAGAATCTTAAAGAGTACGCGATAGTAACTGACAGTGCGTCAGATATATCAGCGGAATTTGCACAAAAGTATTGCATAAATGTTGTTCCTATCTATATTCATTATAACGGGAAAGAGTTCAGAGATGGCATAGATATTAATCCAGGCAGAATCTACAGGCTTCAGAAAGAAAAGAAAGCAATATTTACATCTTCTTCCCCTTCACCCAGTGATTTTTTAAAGATTTACGAAAAGCTGCTTAAGAGATATAAGAAGGTTTTATCCATTCATATAAGTTCGAAACTATCTGCTGTTATAAAATCAGCCAGGATTGCAAGAGGGTTGCTTAAAGAAGAGAGAAGAATAAAGATATTCGATTCGCTGTCAGGTGCTATGGGTACCGGTTATATAGTGCTGACTGCTGCAAAGGCCGCCCTAAAAAAATATTCCTATGACAGGGCAATGCCTATGATTGCTTTTTTAAGGGATAACATCAAACTGTACGGCACCATTGATACTTTAAAATATTTAAGAAGAAGCGGGAGGGTCCCCGCCATTGCCAATTTCATATCCGGGATTCTGAAGATAAAGCCTCTTCTGGGAATTAAAAATGGAATAGTTGAAATGATTGGAATTGCTGTTACCAGGTATGGTTCACTTGTAGAGATAACCAGAAGAGTTATAAAGGATTTTAAAAATGAGAAATGGGTCATAGTTTCCATAATCCATACCCTGTCTTCTACGGAATCTGAGAGAATTATGAAAAAAATTCAATCTTCTCTGAGATGTGTTAATACTATCATTACAGAGTGCACGCCTGTTATCGGTGCCCATACCGGTCCCGGACTTATTGGAATAATTGTAAGTAAAGTGAATCAGGATATCGTTGATTTATTTATCTGAAGGCTGGTCCCCAGAGTCTCTTTCTCCAAATACAGCGGCTGAAAAAATGAAGATTTCGCAGTTTTTTTGTTTATAACAGTCTCCGCTCAAACCGGCCTTGTAACAGGTTTGTTCCAGAAATTTAATTCGGTTCCACCGGTGCTCTATGGCAACCTGTGGCAGAAGCAGACCCTGATAGTAATCCTTTTTTATAAATAATCCATGTTTTCCCACTTCAATCTGTTCAAGACTTTTAATTTTTTGCAAAGGAGACAGCACGGAAATTTCAATATAAATGCTGCCGGCCTCCCGGGTTGAAACAGGAGGGAAGCGGGGATCTCTTAAAGCTGCCTCAGCGGCCATATTTCTTACTGTTTCCCACAGAGGATTTTCTGTTGTTATATTGCCTATGCATCCTCTCAAAGCACCATTATTATTATGCAGGGTAACAAATGCACCGCATGCAGTGTTTAAAACACTATTGGTTATTTGATATTCAGGAGCTGCTAGGCCGCTGGATGCACTTATTATTGACTGCCTGGCAATTTTAATCAGTGTTTTTTTTTGCTCTGGAGTGAGATTTATATTTCTCATGTTTTGCCGCCTTTTTTAATATAATATTCCAATCCAAATATTGATCTATTAATTATAGAATGCTGCGGATATATATCCCACAACTGCACTCCTGTCACCTGTAATATCTCCGGAATTTCTGTAATTTAGGATTTTGGATTTATCTGCACCCAGGATTTTTGAGGCTATCATAGCAGAAATTACAGGACCGCCGCCGCACATCTCTGCGTTTCTGCTGATAAATTTTGACATTAGATTTTCTGAATCAAAACTACCTATAAGCTTTCCTGCTTCCTTGTCCAGGGAAACGGCGATATTATACGGATGGTAATGCGATAGGTCCGTACTTGCAATAATCAATATATTCTGGTTTTTAAAAAGATTCCCTATGGATTTACCAAGCTCATTTATATTTTGGCTGCTTTGCTGGCCTATTATTATAGGGACTATATTTATATCTTCAAATAATACCTGAAGGAAGGGAAGTTGAACCTCGAGGCTGTGTTCATCCATGTGCCCCTGCTTTGAAAACTTTATGCTGCTGCTGCTATCCACCAGAAGATTGCTTCTTTCCTTATCTATGCCTACTGGTCCCAGGGGAGTTCTATAAGCATCTCCGCCAAAGATAGAGATAAAATTGAAATATTCTGAATGTGAAGGCGCTATTATAAATATACTATCAAATTTCTTGCCGTTTATTTGTTTGTAAGAATATGCAGCAACCTGGCCGGAATAAATATATCCGGCATGCGGGCATACAATTGCTTTAATATTTTCTATATCGTACAGTTCAGCCTTATCTAAAAATCCGTTTATCTGATGCTTGAGTTTACCGGGGTCACCGGGATAAAAACTACCCGCTGCGGTGCTTTCTCTGATATTTTCAAATGGTATCATGATAATCCTCCCGGGGTATTATTTTCTCAGAATTGTTAAAAATTTCAGGATTTACTACTTTTATAATTATATTTAAATTGGTATTTTTTTAAAAGTAATATAATATTTGAGCCGGTTTAAATCAAACGGTAAAAAAATTGGATAGCTATAGAATCAAGAACAAGAAATTGAAATATTTTTTGAAAAAAGGTATCCTGTTGTAAAACTATAAGGCGGGTGAATTTAAATGAATTATATTCTGGGAGTTGATGGAGGGGGAATAAAAACTACAGTACAAATTGCAACCATCTCTGGAGAAAAAGTTAGTGGAATGGTCTCAGGGTCCAGCAGCTATAAAAGTGTTGGAATAAAGGAAGCAATTGAAAATCTCAATACCGGAATATTTAGTGCCATTAAAAATTTAAAATCACCAAAAGATATATTTTTTGCAAGTTCTTGCTTTGGCTTTGCCGGCAATAATAATGAAGGGGATATAGAAATTTACAAGAGAATTGTTTTTAATAATAGACTCAGCAGCTATCTGGATCCGAAAAAAACCATTATCTGCAATGATACCAGGATAGGTCTTGAATTGGGAAGTGAGAATAAAAATAAAATAATAATTATTGCCGGAACCGGTTCTAATTGCTTTGGAGTTAATCAAAAAGGTGAAAAGGTAAAGGCAAATGGCTGGGATTATATTCTTGCCGATGAAGGCAGTGGGTACCAGGTGGGCCTCAAAGCGCTGAAGGCAGTTATGAGAGCTTATGATGGACGCGGCAAGAAAACCTTACTGTCTAAAACGATTTTAAAAGAAAAGAATTTGAAAAACATAATAGAATTAACAAAATGGACATATGAGGACGCGTTTCCGAAAGGCAGGATCGGTTCGCTGGCGAAAACAGTATGCGAAACTGCGGAAATGGGAGATAAGGCAAGTATTCAAATTTTTAAGGAAGAAAGCGAAGAAGTAATAATTTCAATTAATACCGTTGCACAAAAACTGGGCTTTAAGAATAAAAATTTTGATCTTGTCTTTGTGGGTGGATTATTTAAGTGTGAAAAGTATTTTAAGAATATTATAAGCAGTAAGCTGAAGAAGATTTTTCCAGGTATTAATTTTATGCCGCTTTTAGCAAATCCTGCAGCGGGAGCTGTAGCACTGGCCATTAAAAATATGTAAGATTTAGAAGCATCACTCTGCCTGTTGAGTTTTATATCGCAATATCTTGACATTATAATAACCTATGATGATAATGATTAGGCAAAATTGATTTGCCGGTGTAGCTCAATTGGTAGAGCAGCTGATTTGTAATCAGCAGGTTGTCCGTTCAAGTCGGATCGCCGGCTCCAGTTTGGAGGAGTGCCCGAGTGGTTAAAGGGAGCAGACTGTAAATCTGCCGGTGTACGCCTACAGAGGTTCGAATCCTCTCTCCTCCACCATAAAGCTATCATGCAGCATAGAACAAATTAACTATCTTGCCCGTGTAGCTCAGATGGTAGAGCATTTCCTCGGTAAGGAAAAGGTCATCGGTTCAAGTCCGATCGCGGGCTCCAATTTAAGGATAGAACAGTTTAATTTTCTTATCTATAAAAAAACTCTATAGTTTAAATTTCCTTGAATTTTCATATTTACAATTTTTATTTAAATATATATTTTGCTTGAATAAATAATTATTGTATTATATAATTATTCTATAATTATATAATATTAATATAAATATTTGTTTGAGATTAAAAATGGATAGAAGGCTTATTAAATTAAAAAATACAAAAAGTGTATCTGAAGTGAAAAAAGTCAGAGAACTCATGCCGAAGATTAATAGGAAGAATAGAGAGCTGGCAGAGATGTTAAATGAAATAGTAGTTGAAGTGAATTTGGGTGGGGAAATTATTTATGCTAATAAAAAAGCATTTGAAAAGACAGGTTATACGAAAGAAGAAATAGATAAAGGGATTAATATAAAAAAAGTAGTGGCTTCCAGGGATAGACGCAAGCTTGTAGCTAATTTTAGCGGGCTTATCAAAGGGAAAAAACCAACACGATCTATTTATATTTTAAAAAGAAAAGATGGGTCAACCTTTCCTGTCATAACCTATCCTGATTATATTTTGGATAATGAAGGTAAAATAAACGGGATAAGAGAACTACTGATTGATATATCTGACATTAAAGAAGCTGAGGAAAAGATAAAAGAGAGTGAAGAAAGTTACCGTTCATTATTCGAGAATTCCCTGGATGGAATATACAGGACCACATTGAAAGGAAAATATATCGATGCTAATCCTTCCCTGATAAAGATGTTGGGCTATGGTAGCAAAGATGAGCTTCTTGCCATAGATATCCCCACCCAGCTCTATGCCCGAAAGGAAGATAGACCTAAGCCAGACAAGAGAAATAGGATATTTGAAGCCAGGCTCAAGAAGAAAGACGGTTCTATAATAGAAGTAGAAATCAATTCAGGGGTAACTTATAAAGATGGTAAACCTGTGTGTTATGAAGGAATAGTCAGGGATATAACAGAACGTAAGATATTAATTGATAAAATAAAGGAAGATGAGAAAAGATACCATGCTATTTTTGAAAATACTGGAACCGCAACAGTTATGATTGAAAAAGACACAACAATATCTTTGGCAAACTCTATCTTTGAAAAACTCAGCGGTTATTCTAGAAGTGAAATAGAGAATAAAAAGAGCTGGACTGAATTTGTTATGAGAGAAGATTTGAAAAGAATGAAAAAACATCATCATGATAGAAGAATTAAATCAGATGCCGCGCCAGGGAACTACGAGTTCAGATTTATTGATAGATTTGGTAATATTAAGGATATTTTTTTAACAGTATCAATGATCCCAGGGACAGAAAAAAGTGCTGCCTCACTGATTGATATATCTGACATTAAAGAAGCTGAGGAAAAGATAAAAGAGAGTGAAGAAAGTTACCGTTCATTATTCGAGAATTCCCTGGATGGAATATACAGGACCACATTGAAAGGAAAATATATCGATGCTAATCCTTCCCTGATAAAGATGTTGGGCTATGGTAGCAAAGATGAGCTTCTTGCCATAGATATCCCCACCCAGCTCTATGCCCGAAAGGAAGATAGACCTAAGCCAGACAAGAGAAATAGGATATTTGAAGCCAGGCTCAAGAAGAAAGACGGTTCTATAATAGAAGTAGAAATCAATTCAGGGGTAACTTATAAAGATGGTAAACCTGTGTGTTATGAAGGAATAGTCAGGGATATAACAGAACGTAAGATAGCTGAAAAAAAGATTAAAGAAAGCTACCGGAAGCTGCAGAAAGTCCTAAATGATGTTATAAGCACACTGGCGTCCATAGTGGAGGTCAGGGATCCATATACTTCCGGTCATCAGAAGAGGGTGACGTCGCTTGCTATCGCTATAGCAGAGGAGCTGGGTTTGAATAAAGAAAGAATAGAGGCCATAGGTATAGCTGCATTGATCCATGATATAGGGAAAATAAATTTACCCGAATCTATTCTAACCTGGCCGGGAAAATTATCAGAAATAGAATATGGTATGATCAAAACTCATCCCCAATTAGGATATGATATGATAAAACACATAGATTTCCCTGAACCTGTAGCTGATATAGTGCTTCAGCACCATGAGAGAATTGACGGTTCAGGATATCCGAAAGGTCTGAAAAGAAAAGAAATTATCCCGGAGGCTAAAATACTGGCGGTAGCAGATGTGGTAGAGGCCATGGCCTCCCACAGGCCCTATAGACCCTCTCTGGGTATGGAAAGTGCTTTAAAGGAAATCAGACAAAACAGGGGGAAACTATATGAACCAAAAGTTGTCAATGCCTGTATCAAACTTATAAACAGTAAAAAATTTAATTTTGAGTGATTTTTAGATGAAATTTACAGTTTATCTATGCCATGGATAAAATTTTACCCTCAATCCATAATATCTGTTATATTAGAAAATTTAGGTTAAATTCTTCTTTAAAAAAATTTTTACACACTTTAAAAATAATGAAAAATAACTATAATTACTCTTATCGAAAATTTGTCTCGTGAAACTTTAGTGGCGGTGTAGCTCAGAGGTTAGAGCACACGGTTCATACCCGTGGGGCCATTGGTTCAAATCCAATCACCGCTACCAATATCAATTAAATTAACCTAAAAGCAAAGAAAGGATATAAAAAGCAAAGAAAGGATATATTATGGCTAAGCAAAAATTTGAAAGGACCAAGCCTCATATAAACATAGGAACCATAGGACATGTGGACCATGGAAAAACAACCCTGACCTCAGCTATAACCAAATGCCTAAAAAGCACCGGGCTCAATGTGGAGGAAAGGTCATTTGATTCCATTGACAATGCTCCCGAAGAAAAAGAAAGGGGCATTACCATTGCTATTTCCCATGTGGAATATGAGACCGAAAACCGCCACTACGCCCATGTAGACTGCCCCGGTCATGCGGATTATGTAAAGAACATGATTACCGGTGCGGCCCAGATGGATGGAGCAATACTGGTAGTATCGGCAGCAGACGGCCCCATGCCCCAGACCAGGGAGCACATACTGCTGGCAAGACAGGTAGGAGTGCCCTATATCGTGGTATTTTTAAATAAAGTGGATATGGTAGACGACCCAGAGCTTATTGAGCTGGTAGAGATGGAAGTAAGGGACCTGCTTACCGAATACGAGTTTCCGGGCGAAGAGGTACCGGTAATAAAAGGTTCGGCGCTTAAATCCATGCAATGCGAATGCACCGATAAGATGGCCTGTCCAAACTGCAAGCCCATCCTGGAGCTTATGGAAAAGGTGGACTCCTACATAAAGACACCGACCAGGGATGTGGATAAACCGTTCCTTATGCCCATAGAAGATATATTTTCCATTACCGGACGCGGTACCGTGGTTACCGGCAGGGTAGAAAGAGGAAAGATTGCTCTGCAGGATGCGGTAGAGATAGTGGGAATAAGGCCCAAGATACAGAAGACAGTCATAACCGGTGTGGAGATGTTCAGGAAACTTTTAGATGAGGCTCAGGCAGGAGATAATGTAGGGCTTCTCTTAAGGGGAATACAGAAAGAGGATGTGGAAAGGGGACAGGTTATAGCCAAACCCTCCTCCATTACCCCTCACTTTCATTTTAAGACTCAAGTTTATGTCCTATCCAAAGATGAAGGGGGGCGTCACACCCCTTTCTTTAACGGCTACAGGCCGCAGTTTTATTTCAGAACCACAGATGTGACCGGAACCATAAACTTGGCCGAGGGCGTAGAGATGGTAATGCCGGGAGATAATACTGAAATGGAGGCAAAACTCATATCCCCCATAGCCATGGAAGAAGGTCAGAGGTTTGCCATACGTGAGGGCGGAAGGACCATAGGCGCAGGCAGTGTTACCAAGATATTGGAGTAGGGAATAAGCAATTTAAAGTAATTCTTAACTGCAAGCCAAAAGTAAAACTTTTCGATAATGCGGCATAAAAATTATTTATTGACCGGATGGATTTGAATATAAGAAGTTCCTAACAAATATCTCAGGTTAAAGGAAATTATTGTGCTGCTTTGAACTTGTTTCTTAGTTATTTTCCAATGGCTCAAATAATTCTTAAACAAGAAATAAAATTACCGTTAAACATTATAAAATTAAAGACAGCGACTTATTTTTAATTGGAAAGAAGTTGATGATATAATAAATATCGAAGTATTGTTACCGGGATAATTTAGCAGATGAAATAAAAGCACTTTATTTTTTAGATGACAGGAGAGATATTATTATTGACATCGAATAAATATAGTGCTAATTTATTAGCCTGCGCCTTCTATTAATAAAAATAATAACTGGTGAGAAGACTTGAGGCAAATAACTATTTTTGAATGTACCGAATGTAAGAGAAGGAATTATAGTACCGAAAAAAATAAAAAAAACACACCTGACAGACTTGAATTGAAGAAATATTGTAAATGGTGCAAGAAACATACTATTCATAAGGAGACCAAATAGGGCTGTAGCTCCAATTGGTAGAGCACCGGTCTCCAAAACCGGGTGTTGGGGGTTCGAGTCCCTCCAGCCCTGCCAGCAATCAAGAGAGGATAATCTTATAATGGCCAAAAGGAAAGTTTCAAGAAAATTTAGAAAAAAAGCAATGCTGGAAAGGCAGATGCAGGACAGGAAGCCGCCATCGCAGCAAAAGAAAAAGATAAATTGGAAACAGTTCATAAAAAAAATACCTTTTAGGGTTGCTAAATTCTTCAAGGATGTGGTGCATGAATTGAAAAGGGTTACTTGGCCTACCAGGAAAGCACTTTTGACTTATACTATTGTAGTTATAATCACTATTATTATTTTTGCTGTTATTCTGGGAGCTTTTGACTTTGGTTTTATACAATTATTAGATCTTATAGCAGAAATTTAATGGTTTGGTGATTTAAATGAGACCTAGATGGTATGTAATAAATTCATATGCGGGGTATGAAAACAAGATTAAAACTAACCTGGAACATAGAATAGAATCTATGAACATGGGCAATAAGATTTTTGAAATATATATACCCAAAGAAGACGTTGTTGAAATCAAAAGCGGAAAAAAAGAGATTTCATCTAAAAGAGTTCTTCCCGGCTACCTGCTGGTTAAAATGCATCTGGATGACGATTCCTGGTATGTTGTAAGAAATACCCCCGGGGTCACTGGCTTTGTGGGGAGAGAGGATAAACCGATCCCCTTATCGGATAATGAGATTAAAAGAATTATGAAAAGGCAGGATACCGAAAAGCCCAAACCAAAAACTGATTTTGAAGTAGGGCAGCCCGTAAAAGTCACAACGGGACCATTCGCGAATTTTGACGGTACCATAAATGAGATAAATCTGGATCAGGGTAAACTGAAGGTACTGGTTTCTATATTTGGAAGGCAGACACCGGTTGAACTTAATTTTAATCAGGTCTCTAAAATATAGAAAAAAATTGAAATATTTCTGCAAATATGTATAATACGATTTTGTTTGGTTAGAGGTAATTATTTATGGCTAAAGAAATTACGGCACAGGTTAAATTGCAGATTCCGGCGGGGCAGGCAAATCCTGCTCCTCCCGTAGGCCCTGCTCTGGGGCAGCACGGGGTAAATATAATGGAATTCTGCAAAGCCTTTAATGAAAGAACGGCAAAAGAGCAGGGAATGATCATTCCCGTGATTTTGACTGTATATAGGGATAGGAGTTTCAGCTTTATAACCAAAACCCCGCCTGCTGCGGTTCTTATTAAGAAAGCCATAAACCTGGAAAAGGGTTCAGGTGAGCCTAATAGAGAAAAAGTAGGAGAGATTTCAAAGAAACAATTAGAAGAGATTGCAAAAATCAAATTAAAAGATTTAAATGCCAGAGATCTTGAACATGCCGTTAAAATAATAGAAGGAACAGCTAAAAATATGGGAGTTAAAGTAGGGTCCTAGAGTAGTCTCGCGGCAGAAGAGGTTGAATATTTTATATAAAGTGCAGGGCAAGAGGTGGAAAGCTTTGAAGAGAGGGAAAAAATATATATCAAAGTCAGAGAATCTGGATAAAAATAAATTGGTAGGACCGGAAGAAGCAATAAGCTGGGTTAAACAAAACCATTATGCCGGTTTTGACGAGTCTGTGGATATCAGTATGAATTTAGGCATTGATCCAAGGAAAGCAGATCAGATAGTAAGGGGAACCATAATCCTACCCCATGGAACGGGAAAAGTTCCAAGGGTACTTGTTTTTGCCCAGGGAGAGAAAGCTGATGAAGCAAAAAAAGCAGGAGCGGACTACATAGGAGGCGAGGATTTTATAGAAAAGATCAGTAAAGGATGGCTGGATTTTGAAGTATGTATCGCCACACCCGATATGATGAAAAATATAAGTAAAATTGCTAAAATCCTGGGTCCCCGTAAATTAATGCCCAATCCTAAATCCGGCACAGTTACTTTTGAATTAAAAAAAGCAGTGGAGGATTCAAAAAGAGGAAGACTGGAATACAGAACCGATAAAAACGGAGTAATACACTGCGGCATAGGAAGAGTATCCTTTGGTTTGAAAGAATTACTTGAAAACTACGCAGCACTGGTAGATGCAGTTACAAAATCAAAGCCTGCTTCGGCTAAGGGCAAGTACATAAAAAGCATTTATATTTCAGCGACTATGAGCCCCAGTGTGAAAATTGATCCGAATAAAAGTATGGAAATAGAAGAAGTAGCATAAAGAAATTAGAATGAATTAATATAAAATTATATAATATAATTACAACCCCAGACAGTAGGAGTTACAAGGGTAACCGGTAACTTAATTTCCTACCGAGGTTGATTTAGAACTAATTAAATCGGCCTTTATAAAACAGGGGTCGATTTTGTTTTATATATTTATCTTTAGAATATGGTCAGGAGGATAATGTGGCCAAACAAGAAAAAATAAATGAAGTAGAGGAGCTTAAGGGAATATTCAGAGACAGCAATGGTCTTATTTTTACTGATCATAGCCGTCTTAAAGCTGAAGATGCCGTAAAGGTAAGAGACAGACTGGTAGAGGTAAATTCTTATCTTAAAATAATAAAAAATACTCTTGCTCTTATCGCGGCTAAGAATGTTTTTAAGGAAATTGACCTGGAAGAAATACTGAAAGGGCCGACCAGCATTGTTGTAAGCAGCGGGGATATGGCTTCGGCAGCAAAAGTAATAGAAAATTTTTCGAAAGATCTGGATACACTGAAGGTAAAAGCGGGAATACTTGAGAATAAGCTTTTAAATTCTGGAGAAATAAAGAAATTTGCCAGCCTGCCCGGAAGAGAAGTACTGCTTACAAATCTGGCTGTATCGATTAAATCTCCAATAATCAAGCTGGTAGGTGTTTTAAATGCCCTTAACAGAGATTTAGTATACATACTGAATGCTGTTAGAGAAAAAAAAGATAAGAATATTAATTAAAGGAGGAATAATGGCTGAGATAAAAGAAGAAAGTGATAAATTAAAAGAAAAAGAAGATGAAAGCAAGAGTGAGCCTGCGGCAGTAGAAGAAGAAAAGGAAGACAAAAGCAAGGAAGAGCCAGAAGTTGCCGAAGTAAAAAAAGAAGGCGATGAGGCAGAAGTAAAAGAAGATGAAAGCAAGAGTGAGCCTGCGGCAGTAGAAGAAGTAAAAGAAGACAAAAGCAAGGAAGAGCTAAAGGCTGCCGAAGTAAAAAAAGAAGAAAAGGCGGCAGAAGAAATAAAAACGGGTGAAGTGAAAAAAGAAACAATTAAAGTTAAAGAAAAAAAGAAAGAAAAAATGGTGATTAAAAGTAAAGTAATAAATGAGCTTTTAAACACGATCGAAAACATGACCGTACTTGAACTTTCCGAACTTGTAAAAGCTCTTGAAGAAAAATTTGAAGTCAGCGCACAGGCAATGTCGATTGCTGCTCCTGCTGCCGGCGGGACAGTTTCATCTCAGGGAGGGGTACCCGCTGAAGAAAAAACAGAATTTGATATTCTGTTAAAATCAGCCGGAGCTAAAAAAATACAGGTTATAAAAGTAGTAAGGTCTATTACCAGCCTTGGTTTGAAAGAAGCAAAAGAATTGGTTGATAAGGCGCCGAATGTTGTCAAGGAGAAAATTACAAAAGAGGAAGCTGAGAATATAAAGAAGCAATTGGATGAAGCCGGAGCTGAAGTAGAAATAAAATAAAATTGGTGAAATTAGTAAAAAAATTTTAAGCTAGTAGGCAGTAAAGGAAGTCTGATAATGATTTACGCATTTATTTACTGCCTATAAGTTTCTTTACCGGTCTTTTTTAAAGCTATATTGATTTAAGATATATTTAAAAAATAGTTGACAGTAAGTTTATATTTGATAAACTGTTAGTTTGTCAGTTTTTCCTGAAAATAATTACCAATAGTACTATATGCAGTTTTAAAACGTAATTATTTTAACTAAAACTTATCATTTTTTACTGCTTTATTAAACTTAAGATATTATAAAGAGGAGAATAAATTAATGCAAAAACCCAAAAAAATCCAGAGGTATAGCTTTAGCAAAATTCCTAAAGTAATGGATACGCCCCACCTTCTGGATATACAGATAAAATCCTTTCAATGGTTTGCAGAGGAAGGACTTCTGGAAGCTTTAAAGGACATCTCACCAATAGAGGACTTTACAGGTAACATGTCGCTTGAATTTATAAACTATAGCTTTGATGATGAAAATTCAACTCCTGATGAATGTAAAATGCAGGACATGTCTTATACCGCCCCCCTGAAAGTACTTTCCAGATTTATAAATAAAGAAACTGGTGAGATAAAAGAGCAGGAAGTATTTATGGGAGATTTTCCCATAATGACAGAAAAAGGAACCTTTATTATCAATGGAACAGAGAGAGTAGTAGTATCACAGTTAGTTCGCTCCCCGGGAGTATATTTTGATACTGATATAGATAAAAAAACCGAAACAGATATATTTATGTGCAAGGTAATACCAACAAGAGGCTCATGGATTGAGATTGAAACCGATAAAAAGAACATTGCATATGTGAGAATAGATAGAAGAAGAAAGTTTTTACTTACTGTTTTCTTAAAATCCGTAGGTTTTGGGAATAATGAGGAACTACTAAATATTTTCGGGCAGTATGATAAAAAAGGCTGCATTAAAAGCACTCTGGAGAAAGATTTTACAGAAACCGAGGAAGAAGCATTAATAGAAATATATAAAAAATTAAGACCCGGCGAACCGCCGACAGTGGAGAGTTCCAGAAATCTGTTAAGCTCCTTATTTTTCAATCCCAAAAGATATGATTTCGGGAAAGTAGGGAGATATAAAATGAATCAAAAGCTGATGGAAGAAACCGATAAAAAGATTTTAGACAGGATTAATACCATTAATGCCAAGATCGGTATAGATGCAAATGAAAAATATATTCTGAACTGCAAAGATATATTCCTGATAGTTAAGTATCTGGTTCAGCTGATGAATGATATAGGAGAGGTAGATGATATCGATCATTTTGGCAACAGACGGGTCAGAAATATCGGGGAGCTTATACAGAATCAGGTAAGAATTGGTCTTTCAAGAATGGAAAGAGTGGTAAAGGAAAGAATGACCACTCAGGATGTTGACATAATAACCCCAAAATCTTTAATTAATATCAGGCCTTTAGTTGCAAGCCTAAAGGAATTTTTTGGCAGTGGTCAGCTTTCACAGTTTCTGGATCAGACCAACCCTCTGGCTGAGATTACCCATAAAAGGAGATTAAGTGCTCTTGGTCCCGGTGGGTTAAGCAGGGAAAGGGCGGGATTTGAGGTAAGGGACGTCCATCCGTCTCATTATGGGAGAATGTGTCCCATAGAGACTCCTGAAGGTCCCAATATTGGATTGATTGGCTCACTTGCAACTTATGCAAGATTGAATGAGTATGGATTTATAGAGACACCTTATATAAAAGTTATTAATGGCAAATTAACCAATAAACTGGAATATTTGTCAGCAGATGACGAAGAGAATTATATAATTGCCCAGGTGACCACAAAAATCAGAAAAGACGGAAAATTTACAGAAGATAAGGTAATGGCCCGTTCGGGTGATGAAATATTAAACGTCGAACCTAAAATGCTGGATTATATGGATGTTTCGCCTAGACAAATTTTTAGCGCCGCTGCGTCACTTATACCGTTTCTGGAACATGATGATGCCAATAGGGCGCTTATGGGTTCCAACATGCAGCGCCAGGCAGTACCGCTGATAGATCCTGAACCGCCTCTGATAGGAACGGGAACGGAAGGAGAGGTTTCAAAAGACAGCGGTGTTTTAATTCTTGCCAGGGACGACGGTATAGTAGAAGAAGTATGTGCTGATTACATCAAGATAAATTATAAAAAGGAAAAAGATTATGTTCATTCTCTATATAAATTCAGAAGATCGAACCAGGGAACCTGTATAAATCAGAGGCCAATTGTAAAAGAAGGTGAAAAAGTCAAAAAGGACCAGGTAATTGCAGACGGACCTGCCACCAGTCTGGGAGAACTGGCTCTTGGTAAAAATTTAAGAGTGGCCTTTATGTCCTGGGAAGGATATAACTACGAGGATGCAATTATTATTTCTGAGAGATTAGTAAAGGAAGATATTTTATCCTCTATCCATATTTCAAAACATGAAGTAGAAGCCAGAACTACAAAGCTGGGAGCAGAAGAAATAACCAGGGACATTCCGAGCATAGGAGAAGAAGCCCTAAAGAATCTGGATGAACAAGGAATTATAAGAATCGGAGCCGAAGTGAGCCCGGGAGACATTCTGGTGGGAAAAATTACTCCAAAAGGTGAAACAGAGCTTACTGCAGAAGAAAAATTGCTGAGGGCAATTTTTGGTGAAAAAGCCAGGGAAGTTAGGGAAAGTTCTCTTAAGGTGCCTCATGGTGAGGGTGGTAAGGTTGTTGATGTGCAGTTATTTTCCAGAAAAAAGGGGCACGATCTTCCGCCGGGGGTAAACGAACTGGTAAGAGTATTCATTGCAGAAAAAAGAAAAATTTCTATTGGAGACAAACTAGCGGGAAGGCATGGAAATAAAGGAGTTATATCTGTAATTCTTCCCGAAGAAGATATGCCGTATACCAGCGACGGGGAGCCCATAGACATAATATTTAATCCCCTGGGAGTTCCCTCAAGGATGAATGTGGGTCAGGTACTGGAAGCCCATCTGGGCTGGGCGGCTTATAAAGGATGGAATGATAAAAAGATAGGTACAGCAGGAAATGGCCCTATTTATGTTGCAACACCTATTTTCGAGGGAGTTAAAGAAGGAGATATAAAAAGATTACTGAAGGCAACCAATCTCCCGGAAAGTGGAAAAACTGCTTTATATGACGGTAGAAGCGGAGAAAAAATATCTGATAATATAACCATAGGCTATGTGTATGTAATGAAATTACTTCATCTGGTAGATGATAAAATACATGCGAGGTCCACCGGTCCCTATTCACTGGTGACACAGCAGCCGCTTGGAGGTAAGGCACAGTTTGGAGGTCAAAGATTCGGAGAGATGGAGGTATGGGCACTGGAGGCTTATGGCGCCGCCTACGCCCTTCAAGAAATGCTTACCATCAAATCGGATGATGTAACAGGAAGAGTGAAGACTTACGAAGCTATTGTAAAAGGGGACAATATAGAAAAACCGGGTATTCCGGAATCTTTTAAGGTGCTGATAAAGGAAATGCAGAGCCTGGGCCTTGACGTGGAAGTGTTATCGGAAGAGGGGAAAGAGGTAGAAGTACCCAGGCCTGAAGATGAGATTATGAAAACCGTAGAAGATTTAGGAATCAATCTTCAGGAAGAGAAAATTCTAAAAAAAGAGAAGGATAAGAAAACAAAGACAGAAGATAAAGATAAAGGAAAAGTGAAAGCCAGGAAGAAACCCAGAGAAGCCAAAGCAGAGAAAAGTAAAAAAGTATCCAAAGGCAAGAAGGACAAGGTTAAGAAATGAGCAATATTGCTTGAAATTAATTTAATTGATTCGGAGGGATTTTTTATATGGTTGTAAATATAGACGTAAATAATTTTGATGCTTTAAAAATAGGTCTTGCTTCATCAGAAAAAATCAGGTCATGGTCAAATGGTGAAGTTAAAAAACCTGAGACCATAAATTACAGGACATTGAAACCTGAGAAAGACGGGTTGTTCTGTGAGAGAATTTTTGGTCCTACCAAAGATTGGGAGTGTTATTGCGGAAAATATAAAAGAGTGAGATTTAAAGGAATAATCTGCGAGCGGTGTGGAGTTGAAGTAACCAGATCCAACGTAAGAAGAGAGAGGATGGGGCATATTGAACTGGCATCCCCTGTATCTCATATATGGTTTTTTAAGGGAGTTCCAAGCCGAATGGGATATGTTCTGGATATAAGTCCCAAGGATCTGGAGAAAGTTCTTTATTTTGATTCTTATATTATAAACAACATTAACAGAGAAAAGATAGATGCTGAAAAAGATGAAATTAATAATTTACACCAGAAAGCTCTGGACAAAGCGAAGGAACTGCATCAGTTGAGAATGGAGGAAATTAAAGCAAATAGGGAAGATATTTTAAGTGATAACGAAGAAATAGGCAGTGAAGAAAATCCGGCAGAGATCCCTAAGGCAGATGATGGAGCCAACAAAGAAGTAAAGACCGATACAGAAAATAGCACCGAGAATGATAGGGCACCCGCACTGGATCCGGAGGTAAAAAAGGAGAGAGTTATAAAAGAAACAGAAATGCTCATGGAAGAAGAAGAGGAAATATATAAGGAAGAAGTTGATCTGATAAAAAGAGCCGATACTTTTTTCTTTAATCTGGAAGAAAAAATGCTGGTCTCTGATGAAGCCTTATTTAAAAAAATGAAAGAAATTTATGGGCAGTATTTTAAAGGTGGAATGGGAGCAGAGGCTGTAAAAGAGCTACTGAAGAATATTAATTGCGAAAAAGAAGTTGAAGAACTTAAGGAAACTATAAGAAAGTCCAAGGGTCAGAAGAAAAGCAGGAGCATTAAAAGGTTGAAAATAATATCCTCATTTATAGATTCGAATAACAGACCCGAATATATGGTTCTGGATATACTTCCCGTAATACCCCCCGATCTAAGGCCCATGGTTCAATTAGATGGCGGAAGATTTGCCACTTCTGATTTAAATGATCTGTACAGAAGAGTTATTAATAGAAATAACAGGCTTAAAAAACTCCTGGAACTGGATGCCCCGGAGATAATTATTAACAATGAAAAAAGAATGCTCCAGGAAGCTGTTGATGCGCTTTTTGATAACGGCAGGAGGGGCCGCGCAGTAGTGGGGGCCGGAAACAGGCCGCTTAAATCTTTAAGTGATATGCTCAAGGGCAAGCAGGGCAGGTTCAGACAGAATCTTTTGGGTAAAAGAGTGGATTATTCAGGAAGGTCGGTTATTGTGGTTAACCCCAACCTCAAACTTGAACAATGCGGACTTCCCAAAAAGATTGCTCTGGAACTATTTAAGCCTTTTGTTATGAAAAAACTGGTTGATGAAGGGTTTGCCCAGAATATAAAAAGTGCAAAGACAATAGTAGAAAAAGCCAGTGATGAAGTATGGGACATATTGGAAGAAGTAATTAAAAACCACCCCGTACTGCTAAACCGTGCACCTACACTTCACCGGCTAGGTATACAGGCATTTATGCCCATACTGGTAGAGGGAAAGGCGATACAAATTCATCCAATGGTCTGCCCCCCGTTTAATGCTGATTTTGATGGTGATCAGATGGCTATTCATGTGCCCCTGTCAAATGAAGCAAGGTCAGAATCAATAATTTTAATGTTGTCCGTAAATAATATATTATCACCTGCAAGCGGTGAGCCTGTTGTGGTTCCATCTCAGGATATGGTCCTTGGAATATATTATTTAACTTCCGATAGGGAAAAACCAGGGAAGAAGGAAAAATTTTATAATAATCCCCAGGATGCTATTCTGGATTATGATTATAATTTAATATCTTTACATACACCGGTCAAGGTCAGGATTAACGAGAAGGTAATAAAAACAACAGTAGGAAAGATAATATTTAACCAGACTTTACCTGAGGATTATAAATTTGTTAATAAAGAGGTTTCTAAAAAAGAGCTTATTTCTATTATATCCGAGTGTATAACCAGATTTCCACAGAATGTGATTACTGAAATGCTGGACTCTATTAAGCAGACAGGATTTAAATATTCCACCAGATCCGGACTTACAATAGGGATAGAAGATATAGATGTACCCCCTGAAAAGGCGAAGATTATAAGCAGTGTAGAGAAAAAAATAGAAAAAATTGAAGATTATTACAAGCAGGGCCTGATAACGGAATTTGAAAGACACCAGAGGCTGATACAGACATGGTCACAGGCAAATGAAAGCGTGGCCAGTGCAATGGAAAAGAATTTTAACAAATTCAATCCTGTTTATATGATGGCTACATCCGGGGCCAGAGGAAATATAAAACAGCTCCGTCAGCTGGCTGGAATGAGGGGACTGGTGGCAAATGCCAGAGGGGACATAATAGATAGTCCTATTAAATCAAACTTTAGGGAGGGCCTTACAGTTCTGGAATATTTTATTTCAACTCATGGTGCCAGACAGGGGCTTGCCGACACTGCACTGCGAACTGCGGATTCAGGGTATCTTACCAGAAGGCTGGTAGACGTTGCTCAGGACACCATGGTGAGAATTAATGACTGTAAGACTGAAAACGGAGTAAGTCTATATGTCCTGACTCTGGAAGGAGAGCCCAATACCAATTTAATAGGAAGGACCTGTCTGGAGAGTGTCAATAATCCCAATAGCAAAAATAATATAATAAAGAGTAATGAAGAAATTACTATAAAACATCTGCACAAGTTTATACATGCCAATATTGAAAGCATAAAAGTACGTTCGGTTATGACCTGTGAAGCAGAATCAGGAGTTTGCCAGAAATGTTACGGCAGGGATCTCGCCACAGGCAAAGTGGTTGAAATCGGTGAAGCGGTGGGAATTATAGCTGCCCAGTCCATAGGAGAACCCGGTACACAATTGACCATGCGTACGTTTCATACCGGTGGTGTGGCTAGTACGGTTATCCAGAGATCCATAAAATCTCCGGTTAAGGGAAAGCTGATATTAAGAAAAGAATTATTATCGGAGCTGAATATTAAAAAAACCGATTTTACCGAAGAAGAAACCGGAGAAGTTATTGAAATAAATATAGAACATATTCCGCATAAACTATTTTTCCAGGTGCAGATGGAAAGAGGAGATATTGTAGATGTAATTATTCCAAAAGGTGAAATACTGCAGATAAATAAAAAAATAAATGTAGAAGAAGGAGAAGTTTTCGCTAAATTAATCTTGACCGCCAAGAGAAAAACACATGTTCACAAACATGAAAAGACTTTTGAAGGTATCGATATCACCAGCGGTCTTCCTAGAGTAGTTGAATTGTTTGAAGCAAGAAAACCCAAGGAACATTCATTTATAGCTGAAATATCGGGTAAGGTTGAAATTGAAGATATAGATTCCAGGTTCAGGATGCTGACCATTACCAGTAAAGATGGGAAACAGGAAAAAATCTATCAGGTTCCTACCAGAGCTAAATTAAGTGTTAAAAGGCAGGATAAGGTTTCTGCCGGCGATCAATTGACCGAAGGACCTAAAAACCCTCACGATATTTTGAGAATTAACGGGATTAAAGAATGTCAGCAATATCTGGTAAAAGAAGTGCAAAATGTATATAAAGCTCAGGGTGTGGATATAAATGATAAGCATATAGAAGTAATAGCAAGGCAGATGCTTAAAAAAGTCACCATAATTGATCCCGGGGACAGTTATTTTCTGCCGGGTCAACTGGTAGACAGGCTCCTGTTTGATAAGGAAAATAATAAGTTGATTTCCAATATGAAAGCGCCGGCATCAGCTGTTCAGAATTTAATGGGCATAACTAAAGCTTCGCTTGTAACCGATAGCTTCCTTTCTGCTGCTTCATTTCAGGAAACTACCAGGGTGCTTACGGATGCTGCTCTGGAGAATAAGATAGATAACCTGGTGGGACTGAAGGAAAATGTGATAATAGGCAAAGCTATACCGGCCGGGACAGGCATGAGCAGCTTTAAAGATTATGAATTAGATTACCCCGGTTATAAAGAAGATAATAAAGATGAAATAGAAATTCTTCAAGAATCAGAAGACGATGATGTGAAAGAAATAGAAATTAATATTTAAAAAAAGGGCAAAAATAGCTAAAAAAATACTTCTATGCTGGTATTTTTTTATATTGACATTTTAATTTTTAGGTGATAATCTCTTTTTTCGTGTCTTCAAGGAAGATTATCATTGATTGTTTTTTTTATTGTAATGGTATTTGTAAAATAAGGGAGAAAATAAGGTATTTATGCCTACTATAAATCAACTGGTTAGAAAAGGAAGAAAAAGAATAAAAAAGAAGAAAAAGACACCTGCCCTGCAAGGGAATCCTTTAAGAAGGGGTGTATGCATCAGAGTGTATACCCATACTCCTAAAAAACCGAACTCGGCTTTGAGAAAAGTAACCAGAGTCAGGCTGACAAATGGAGTTGAAGTCACAGCGTATATACCAGGAATAGGACATAACCTGCAGGAACATTCCATTGTGCTGGTAAGGGGCGGCAGGGTAAAGGATCTGCCGGGAGTCAGATATAAGGTTATTAGAGGTACATTGGATACTGCAGGAGTAGAAGATAGAAAATCTTCCAGATCAAGGTATGGAGCCAAGAAACCAAAGTAATTTATAAGGAGTTATCAAGTGCCCAGAAAAGGAAAGCCTCAGAAAAGGAAAATAAAAGTAGACCCTGTTTATAAAAACAAGATAGTTTCTCAGCTGATTAATAGAGTTCTTACAGGGGGTAAAAAGAGTACTGCTGAGAAAATAGTATATGGGAGCCTCAGGATTCTGGAGTCAAAAACCAAAGAAAATCCATTAGAGATACTGGATAAATGCCTGGATAATGTAAGACCAATACTGGAAGTAAAACCAAGGAGAGTCGGGGGTGCCACTTATCAGGTACCGGTAGAAGTATCTTCGGAAAGAGCGAGTACGCTGGCTATTAGATGGATAGTTAATTTTGCAGGTAAAAGGAGAGAGAAAACTATGGCTGAAAAGCTGGCTGCCGAAATTTTAGATGGTGCCAGCAATACCGGGAGCAGTATTAAAAAGAAAGAAGATTTACATAAGATGGCCGAAGCCAATAGGGCTTTTGCCCATTATAGATGGTAGCATGGTGACGACGCATATGGCTAGACAAGTTTTATTAAAAAAGATAAGGAATATAGGTATAACTGCTCATATAGATGCAGGTAAGACTACTACCACGGAACGTATCCTGTATTATACAGGCAAAACTTACAAAATGGGAGAAGTTCACGATGGAGCCGCGGTTATGGATTGGATGATACAAGAGCAGGAAAGAGGAATTACCATTACCTCTGCTGCCACAACCTGTTTCTGGAAAGATAATAAGATAAATATTATCGATACTCCCGGACATGTTGATTTTACTGTTGAAGTTGAAAGATCGCTCCGGGTACTCGATGGCATGATCACTGTTTTCTGTGCAGTAGGGGGAGTCGAGCCGCAGTCCGAAACTGTCTGGAGGCAGGCAGATAAATATGGCGTTCCCAGGATTGCATTTGTAAATAAAATGGACCGGAGCGGAGCGGATTACTTCTATGTTCTGGACATGATCAAATCAAGGCTTGGCGCCAATCCGCTGCCTATACAGATTCCTATTGGCAGTGAGGAGAAATTCCTGGGCATAATTGATCTTATCAGCATGAGGGCCATCATATATAAAGATGAAATGGGAATTAAATTTGAATATGAGGATATACCTTCAGAACTCAGGCCCGTTGCTGAGCGATACAGACAGGAACTTATTGAGAATATTGCTAATTATAATGACAGCATTTTAAATAAGTATGTTGAAAATATAGAAATAAAAGAAGAAGAATTGAAAGAAGCCGTAAGAGAAATAACCTTAAATGTCAACGGCGTTCCGGTTCTCTGTGGAGCTGCATTTAAAAATAAAGGAGTACAGCCATTACTGGATGCAGTAGTAGATTACCTCCCGTCGCCAAACGATGTTAGACCCCCTGCAGGGATTAACCCGGACGATGGAAAGGAAATTGTGAGGGAAGCCAGTAATGACGAACCTTTTTCCGGTCTGGTGTTTAAAATAACAACTGATCCGTTTGTAGGCAGTTTGAGTTATGTAAGAATTTATTCCGGAATACTGGTAAAAGGTGCTCAAATATTGAATGCCAACGACGGTAAAAAGAGCAGGATAAGTAAACTGCTGGAAATGCATGCCAACAGCAGGGAAGAGTTGATGGAAGCTTATTGCGGAGATATAGGAGCTGTTGTAGGCCTGAAAAATGTAAATACGGGCGACACCATATGCGATCCGCAAAAGCCCATTAAATACGAATCTATTAGTTTTCCCCGGCCGGTGTTATCAATTGCTATTGAGCCCAAAACAAAAATGGACCAGGAAAAATTGGCCAATTCACTGACCAGGCTGGCAAAGGAGGATCCAACCTTCAAGAGGGAAACTGATAGTGAGACCGGCCAGACGATTATTTCAGGAATGGGCGAACTCCATCTCGAAATTATAGTGGACAGGCTGCTAAGGGAATTTGGAGTAAGTGCAAACGTGGGTAAGCCTCAGGTATCTTATAGAGAAACCATAACTAAAGAAGCGCAGGTCGAAGGGAAATATATAAGGCAAAGCGGTGGGAAGGGACAATACGGTCATGTGATTGTCCGTTTTGAACCAAGTGAATATGATAAGGAATTTGAATTTGAAGATAAAACCAAGGGTGGGGTCATACCCAAAGAATTTATTAAACCGGTTGAGAAGGGGATAGAAAACGCCTTGCAGAGCGGTGAAATAGCCGGGTATCCGGTTGTGGGTATAAAAGCAATACTTTTAGACGGCTCCTATCATGAGGTTGATTCTTCGGAAATGGCTTTTAAGATTGCCGGGTCAAAGGCTTTTAGAGAGGCTATGAAAAAATGCTTCCCTATTTTACTGGAACCGGTAATGGAGGTTGAAGTAGTCGGTCCTGACGAGTATACGGGAGAAGTTATCGGTGATCTCAATTCCAGGAGGGGGAAAATATCATCTTTATCACTGAGGAATAAAAACAGGATTATAAGAGTAGAAGTTCCACTTGCCGAGATGTTCGGATATGCCACGGACTTGAGGTCAAAGACTAAAGGCAGGGCTACTTTTACCATGCAGTTTAAAAAGTATGAACCGGCACCGGGTAGGATTGCCGATGAAATAATAGAAAGGTTTAAAGGCAGCAGTATTGCTGTATAAAAACATAACCAATATCAATTAAATTAACCTAAAAGCAAAGAAAGGATATAAAAAGCAAAGAAAGGATATATTATGGCTAAGCAAAAATTTGAAAGGACCAAGCCTCATATAAACATAGGAACCATAGGACATGT
>Ga0307419_10000142_pt1 | contig 30982 bp, 29 predicted proteins | sample SalMarWE160230MG_2_FD_202512 | JGI IMG/M metagenome (GOLD analysis project Ga0307419, IMG submission 202512) | Salt marsh sediment microbial communities from the Plum Island Ecosystem LTER, Massachusetts, United States - WE1602-30 | ecosystem: Environmental > Aquatic > Marine > Intertidal zone... | reverse complement strand
GATAATTAATGAACAAAAAAACGAAGAAATTACTGATATAAATACTTCACTTCAAAATACCATTACAAAACAATGGATTAACAATCCTAATTTCGAATCTCCAATAGAACCAGGGTGGTTCTGGAAAAATGGTACTGAGGGAGATAATTCTGATTTGGATGCAATTACCACCCCAGGACAAGCCAATTTTCGCGTGCTTGGAGAAGAACTAACTTTTACGCTAGTTTCGGGAGTTGTGAATTCATCCACATCACTAGGATGGAAACAATTTCGTAATGGGGATTTCCAATATCCTACTACGGCAGAAATAACTTCAGTGGGTTGTGAAGTATATCACTATTGGCATGATGATACTAATCAAGCTCCAAGCGTCCATTGGAAAAAAAATGTGAGCGTTCCTATAGATATGTCTGATTACGTTATTTCTTCAGTATCATTAGAGATTATATATAATGCTAGTGTTAATGCAGATATAGACACCCCAAACGACCCGGTTACTAACTTTGCAATTGGAGATTCTGTTACTTTTTATTCCCAAATTTCTGATTTAGGTTATAACCCACCAATCTATACAGTAGCAGAAAATAAAACAAAATATTTGGGTCAAGATTCACCTTCATTCTTGAGTTTTTCAGATCGAACCTTGGAAACTGCTAGTGAATTGGATTTGATAACTGCCCTTAATTCTGCATTTGAAAAAGATCCAGACCATTCCAATTTTACTCTTACACTAGGAATGGATATCTATAGCGAGGATAATGAACCCGGAACAGATGATGATCATTTTGATTCTCTAATTATTAAGTCTTGCAATTTAACTCTTACTGTAAAGAAAAAAATAGATCAATCAACCTCACTCTCATGGAATCAGATAGGCAATCAGATAAATGGCAGTAATATTCAGATTACTGAAGCGAATTTTAATTTTAAATATAAAGTTGATAAAAATTGGCCCTTTGAAGCACCACTTTCGGAAATAAGATTTTATATTAACGATAAAGTTTACTCAGAAGGTATATTAAAAATTAGTTCAGCAACAACTTCATTTCAAGAAGCTAAATTAGGTGGGTTTAATGTATTGGGATTTATTGAGAAAGATGTAAACATTACAATATCTATTGAGGTTTTTTTAAAAGATAATTTCAATTTGAATGAAACTATTGATATCTCAATTGTTGATGTTTATTTAAACATTACATATATTAAGACACTTCCAGATTATGAAACTGATTATTTGTTGTTTTTAAACTCAGTAGATAAGACTCTCGATCCTCTCCTCGAGGTTCCAATTGGAGAAGTGATTAATTTAACACTTAAATTCACTGATATTATGGGAAGTCATATAAATGGAGCAGAAATTTTAATCACAGGAAGTAGATTAAGAGAAAATTTAACTGAAAATGTTGTTTTAGAACAATATACAATTATGCTCAATACAACAGAAAGATTATATTTAGGTGCGAATTTATTAACGATTCAAGCGTCATATCCCGATTATCAAACAAAATTGATATATCCAAGAATAACCGTAAGAAAAATTAACGCTGAAATCATTCCTACATCTGGTTTAAACGTCGTTAACATTAAACCTGGAGAAAATGTTCCTTTGCAAATTTGGTTGAATGATACTGATTATGGAAATAATATAATTGGAGCAGTTGTTACGTATTCATATTCAAATGGAGATGGAGTTCTCACCGATCCCGATAATGATGGAATATATGACGGAATTATTCAAAATTTACTTCTTGGTTCTCATGTGGTTACCATAAATGCCCTTGTTGGAGATGATTATGAGGTCCAAAGTTTTCAATTGACTATAAATGCGTTTTCACCCCCAAATCCTCTTTTTGATTTGTTGATATACATTTTGATGGGAGCTATTGTTGTGGTATCTGTTGGTATTACCTTGTACCAAACTCACTTTAAATATCCTCCTACAATCAGAAAGATAAGAAAATTAAAGAAGAAGATAAGAAAAGAGAAAAAATTGAAAAAATTAGAAATTGTAGATAGAGGATTTATAATTAGTACTAGAATAACTGATAAAACAGCACAAGTATATGAAGAACCTTCGTTAACGAGAATGAAAGGAACTAAAAAAGACCAGAAATTGAAAAAAAAGGAGGGAGATTTAGAGTAATCCTCTAATGCTGAATATCATGAATCGCAAAATTATGATTTGTAATATATTATTGGGAATTTTAATAATTCAAATAGTCATGTTGGGTACTTATCCCTCAAAAAGAAATAATGAATTCTCCTTAATTGAACCAATTAATGATTTAAACTCATCTGCATCTGAAATAATCCAAAAGCAGTGGTTAAGGAATGCTGATTTTTCCACCCAAGATGATTGGTTTTCATTAAAAGGAGAACAAGGAGACAATTCCACTATTGATGCAAATATACGTAGCGAGCAAGCTAACTATATTGTTGTTGGAGATGATCGTAATTTTAAAGTAACTTCCGGAAGTGCCAATTCCTCAACTTGGTATGGATGGAGGATTTATAATAATAGTGATTTTCTTTTACCCGATGTAGTTGAAATAAATAGTACCGGGTGTTATGTATACCATTTCCTAGATGAAGGTGAAAGCGGAGGAGCTGGTCAAGTACACAATTTCCCAAGTGTTCACTTCAGAAAAAATGTAAGTTTACCTCATGACATGTCAGATTATAAAATTACAACAGCTTCACTAGAAGTGATTTTTAATGCAACTGTCGACTCTAATGTAGATGCTCCAGGTGATACAGTAGATCAATCAGCCATTTGGGATTCTGCTACATTTTATGTCGAAATTTCAGATTTAAATGGTAGCTATGCTTTCAGAGTTGCTGAAAATAAAACGTCTAGTTTAGGTCAAGATTCCCCCCCAATTTTAACTATTTATGATCGGGAATTGACCTATGTTAGTGAGAATGACTTAATTACTGCACTCAATTTGGCACTTGAAAAAGATGATAGTCATTCAGAATTTACTATAACTCTAGGTATTGATATTTATTGTGAAGATAACTTATTTACTGGAGTCGGAGATCTAGATAAATGGGATGCACTCATAATTAAATCATTTAATTTAACATTAAATTATGAAAGGAAAATTGAACAATTTACATCTATATCATGGAATCAAATCGGAAATCAATTAACGGGGACATATATAGAATTAATCAACGCTAGTTTTAATTTCGATTATAAAATTGATGAATTATGGCCTACAGCTTCGTCTCCTTTTTCTGAAATTGCTGTCACCATCAATAACAACAAGCACTCTGAAACGATTAGATTAGATACCGCAATTACTACATTTCAAGAAGCAAAGCAAGGAGGTTTTGACGTCACTTCCTTAATTTCAAAAGATGTGAATATTACAGTCTCTATTCAACTATTAATAGCAAATACTTTTGGATTAGGGAAAAATATTACCTTATCAATTGATGATGTTGAATTAAACATTACCTATAGTCATACTTTTCCTGATATCGAACCAGAGATACAATTATTCATCAATGGTGAAAATAAGACTGCAGATCCATTCATTGAAGTCCCTATTGGTGCAATTATAAATATTACAATTAGATATTTAGACGAGGTTGGGTCATTTATAGAAGGGGGAATAGTCCGATTGACAGGCGTTGGAATATTAGAGGATTTAGTAGAAAGCCCAACTTATCACCATTACAGCTATTTGATTAATTCAACAGAAAAACTCAACCAAGGAACGAATCTACTCACACTAACTACTCAAAAAATTAATTTTCACCCAATAAATTTAGATTTTTCAATAGTTGTAAGGAAAATTGAAACGAAAGTTCAAAGAACTACTGGGAATGATATAATAAATATAAATCCTGGAGGTAATGTCAATTTACAAGTATATCTGAATGATACAGATTTTAATCAGCCAATCGTTGGTGCTCTTGTATTATATAATTGGGATTTTGGTCAAGGAATTCTAAGGGATGATAATAATGATGGAACTTATATAGTAAATTTGCTGAACATACCTGCAGGTTCTTATATTGTATCTATTTCAGTATTTGGGAGTGAAAATTATGTATTCCATAAATATCAAATAACAATTAATGCTATTAGTGGAGCTACTACAGATTGGATTCCACTTATCATTATTCTTTCGGTCGGAATTTTAGGAATTATCGGCTTTTTTACATTATATCAAACTTACTTAAAATATCCTCCATTAGTTAGAAAAATAAGGAAATTAAGAAAGAAGATAAGAAAGGATAAAAAAATAAAACCAACAAAATCTATGAACAGAGAATTACTTGTTGTAAAAAATTTACATGATAAAATAAATCTCACAGATTTTGAATCTATCTCAATAGAAAAGAAATGATAATTAGAATTTATTTATTTAAGAGAAACTATTAAAAGAGGAGTGAAAAAACATGCCAAAAGGTTTCGTGATAACAAAATGGACTGAAGACCAAGGATTAATATTATATTTAAAATACCCAGATAGTATCGAAGTAGACTTAGATGATATGATGAGGATTTTTTATGCTCACATTACGGGAGCTGGAGAAGCTGGAAACGTAATTGTGAGACTTGAAAAAGCGCGATCAAATGTATCTAGTTATTTCACTGGAATGGAATCAGACTCACCCTTGATGATAAATTTAATCTTACAATTAGGTGAGGAACCAGAAATGTTTGGTGAAACGGTAATTTCAGATATAAACAATACCATCGTTAAGTATATTTCTCATATTAACGCAAACCCTTCAAACCAATATGAATTAACACAAGAATTAAAGGGGTATCTCAAAAATTCTTTAATTCTGTTAGAACGCCTAGAACATCTTTCTAAAGAGCAAAAATTGGCTCAAATATTCACGAATGAAAAAGGGAGAGCGATTCTTGAGTTATTAAGAGAAAGACCATATACTAGAAAAGAGCTTCAAGGATTATTAGAAGACAAGCTAGATCGCATCATTACCAATCTTGAAATATCATTAGATCCTTTTATAAAAACCGATCTAGTCAGACAAGATTGGATGGAAGGAGATTCTGATATCAGTCTTTTCCTTTTATCAGATTTTGAACTTATGAGAGCTCCTGTTGCCAATTTAGTGGAAAAAGCTCAAAAGGGTATTCCTACACCAGCAGTTGCTCAACAATATCTCAAGGAAGTGAAAAATTTCTTTATAACATACAAACCTTCAACTGAAGATAATAAAATAATTGCTCAAAATATGATTAATCCCGATAAATACGATTATATCGTGCTGCTCAGAGAAAAATCATATCCGATAAGTAAAATTCCTAAAGGACCTGGAGAAAGTTTTGAAACCGTGAGAGCATTTATAGAACAATTAAAAGAAGATCGAATTATCACTATTATAAAAGATAAAGTTGATGAGTGGGTGTTATTACTGACTGATACCATCGCTGATACTTTTTTTCCTGAATACTTAATTGAAAATATCAGGCAAGACGTAGCAGATAAGAAATTGCGAAAAAAAACTGCGATAAAACATTTAGAAATTTTAGAACAAGTATATAAGAAGTGAATTTTAAAAGGGGAATTATGAAATGAATGAAGTTGATACCTTTAAATCAACAAAACAAGTATTAGAGCTGATTGGGCTTTCTCATGATGAGATCAATGCATATTTTCATCTTACCGGTAGGGGCCCAGTAATGGTAGGAGAAATAGCTTTACTCATTAATGTAGAAGAAAATGAAGCGGAAATTGTTGCTAAAAACTTATTAGCAAAGGGATTAGTTAGAGAAATCCCTGGAAAAACGCCTTTTTATATGACTCTGCCACCATATGCTGCTTTATTAAATCAAATTCGACAATTCAAGGATATTGTAAAAAGTATACAAGAAACTACACCGAAGGCCCTTGAATTGAAATTTAAAGAAATTGAACAACACTCAGCAAAACTTGGTAAACTGGAGGAATTTCGAAATTACATTCAAATTATGAAAACTAACTTACCAAACCAAATGAAAACTCAATTTAGTAGAGTAGAATCAGAATTAGATAAGGTTAAAAAATTTCAGGAAATTAGAGCTTTTATTTTGAACTTAAGGACAATTGTTCCAGAAGAAATAATAAAAGAATTTGATGTCGTGGAATCAAGATTAGAAAAGATTAAATCAGAAATTTCAAAATCATTTGAGAAGACTTTTAGAATCGGCGCTTTAAAAACTATGGCCGAAAAAATCGTAGACCGTGTCGTTACTGAACAGTTCCATTCTTTAATTGATTATTTTCAAGAAAAAATTGTAAGAACAATACAAGGAACGTTAGATCAAGTGACGGATCAGCTTGCTTCTATTTCTGATGCTGCTGGTGATATGAGTATAGATTTAAGCAATACATTATCCGATATTGAATCTCGATTAAAAGAAACATTAGAAGATCTAGAACAGAGGATAACTACGGTTTATGAAGACGTCGATAGAGGGATTGAAGAACTGAAAGAAATGTTCCAAAAGGAAATTTATAAAATATTAGAAGAAGATATCATCACTAACATTCTCCATCAATTAGAACTTTCCGAAGAAACCATGACTGAATTCTGGGAACGTTCTAAGAAAGCTTCGATGTTGACATTCAAAGATGTTTGGTTTGTGAGAAGTATAGAAGGAATGAAGGCACATATTAATGAAGCTATAACACGCGTAAAGATGCGAATGCACATCGTTGCTCCAAGGTTGGAAGACATTGATTTAATAGCCCTAACTAAAGTAAAAAATCATGTAAACGTCCGTATCTCAACGAATTTTAATTGGGATGATCCTAAAGATAAAGAAAGACTCGCAGAAATTATGCAAATTAATAATTTTGCAATCCGCCATTACTCGAGAGAAAACATTTGGGCCATAAATAGGGATTTCGAGGAAGTTGCCGTCTGTGCTGTTTCAAAAGTCGATCAGGAATTTGAAATAGCAGGAATGGGATCAATCTTAGAAGAACACGTGAAATTATTTGCTGGTGTAATAGAGGATGTATGGATTCAGAGTAAAAAAGTAGATGACAGCATCTTAATGTATCAATCTAGATCTCTAGAAGTCCCCGAATCCAAGAATGAAATCATGCCTCAAATTAAACAATCGGCCAATATTATAGATGATAATAAGGTTCTTACCTCAAAAAAATTTGCTGATTCCATTCAAAAACCTATTCAAGAAAAGATTGAGATTGATCCTATCAGACAAGTACCTAAAATTCCTATAAAATCTTCACAAGAAGGGATTACTCCAAAACAACCTCAGATATCATCGGGGAAAAAATCCTCTTTATCTGACCAACTACAAGAGGTAATAAGGAATCTTACTAAAAAAACAGCTCACGAAATTTCTTTAGATTTAGAAGCAACAAGAAATAATATTGTTGAAGAATTGGGTTATTCAAGCGTTTTAAATCAAATTAGTATAGGAATTGCATCTTTAAAGACGGGACCAAACATATTATCTTCTAATGAAGTAGATGAACTTCGCAAGAAAATCAACTTCTGGAAAAAGAAATTAAATTTATAAAATTTCTATCTATTTATATACTTCCTTTAAGTTCAATTAATCGTCCGAATACAAGATTCAATATCAGCCTCTTGGATTTGCTCCCTTAACTTATCTATTGAATGAGTAATTGCATTAACTTTGTCATGATAATCTTGATAGATTTCATCATCTTGATTGTCCTCATCAAAAGAAGAAAATGGAATTTCATAATACTCTTCCATGATATGAACAATCACATATTGATTATATCCTTCGTGGGAGGAATAACGTGCACCCACGGGTCTCAAGTGTCTAAGAAGAGGATCTTTCTTACATTCTGACTCAAATTTTGTTACTCGTATTGCTACTTTGGATTCCGTATAATCTTCAAATTTGACCATTGTAATAATAGGGACTTCAAAAGAAGCTTCTGTTGATGAATTATTAAAACCCGTGATTCTCCCACCGTTTTATTATTAATTTTAAGTATAAATATTAAAAGTTCGAAACTAAATGAGATACTTCTATATAGGTATATATACCCATATAGCGATGCGGTTTTTAGGAATGCTTCATTCTTTTACATAATGATGATTAAAGCTATCACATTTGACTTGTGGAATACTCTATTCGAAAACATTTCATATTCAGATATTAGACTAGAATTGATCTCAGATATTATAAAAAAAAAAAAGGCCATGCTTTCATTTGACAAAATCAAGGAATTATATGAATCTAACTTTTCATTCTTGAACCCTGAGGAAAAAGTAAAAAAGTTGCATCACGTGTATACTGAAAAACGATTTCTGAATGTTTTAAGCAATCTAAATGTCAAGATGAGTGGTACTGAAATAAAAGATGTCGTAAAAAAATTAGAAGATACAATGCTAAGCAACCCTCCACCATTAAAGCCAAATGTTAAAAAAACTCTGGAATCATTAGCCCCAAAATATAAAATTGGTCTTATATCTGATACGGGAATAACACCTGGGAGGATTCTAAAACGAGCATTGGCATATCACGAAATCCTCCAATTTTTTGATACCTTGATTTTTTCAGACGAAATCGGGGTCTATAAACCTCATCCTTTGCCTTTTCAAACAGCTCTGAAAAATCTAGCAGTTCCAGCAGAATTTTCAATCCATATTGGTGATTTAATCGATACGGATATAGTGGGTGCAAAAAATTTCAACATGCGTGCAATTTGGGTAAACAATGAACCCAAAATTGAATTACTAAAGATAAAACCAGATTACATTATAAAAGATATTTATGAAACTGTAGAAATTATTGCTCAATTACAATAACTAGCCTTTTTCTAAAAAAGAAATAATCCTTTATAAGGTTTTGAAGCTACTTGAGAATTCAAGGTTAAGGGGATGGGGCTCAGGCAAAGACTTCTGCTTCTTTATAATCTTGTTTTGAAGCTTCTACAATCGTGCCTTTCATTCCACAACCTTCACAATATTCTCTATTCATGTTTAAAAATATTCCACAACTTGAACACATAAAAGCATACGCTTTCCTATATAATTTTTTATTCATATTTTTATTACCTCCTTGCTTACTGTAATATAAATAAAGGCAGACTCTTATATAGTCTGGTACAGCTTTTATGTATTCCTCTGTTTTATAGAAATATTTTTTGAACTATTCTTTTTTTTAGTTTTCTTTTTCCTTTTTTATGCAAGATAAATATCAATTCAAATGATTTTATTTTTTAATATACTTAAAGTTATAAATTCACTCTTTTCTTACCTTTTAATACAATTTTGTAAAAATAATTTTATGGTGAAATTTAATGGTATTGATTATTTGGCGTCAAATTCAAAAAATTAAGTCTGATAAATAGGATGAATTAGAGAAACTGGAAAATAAATTCCTAGAGGCTGATAAACGATTAGGTTTTCCTACAGAAACGAAAAAACGAGATTGAGGACTTTTCGGTTCTGAGAGTGTAAATAGTTTAATCCTTGATTATCATTGGGACAACATGGCAAAAATGAAAAAGGTGTATACTAAGGCATTTTTAGATTCCGATTATCAAAAACTCATAGAAACCGCTTTTCCTTTGATAGATGAGAGCAGATGGGAAATCCTAATTCCTTGGCGTGCATTTCCAGAATAAAAAGTTGGAAATCTATAATGTAAATCTCAAATTTCTTTTTTTTTTCCTTTCTTGTAAGATAGATAGTTGCATGTGGAAATTAGTTCCCTATAGCTGTTTAAAAAAAGATTTGGAATCAAAATGATTCGAGGCTCAGATGTTCGCGTCCTTATAATCTTGTTTTTTAGCTGCAACGATCGTACCTTCCTTTCCACAAGATTCGCAAAAATCTCTTATAGAATGGGTAAATTCCTTACAGTTGGAACAAATATAGGGATATGACTTCTTGTATAATTTTGCATCCATTTTTTAATAACCTCCTTTCTTTAAAAAGGAAAAAAATATACACTTAAATAGTTTTTTACAACTTTTTTGTATTCCAATATCTATTAGACATATTTGGATATCTCATGATGATGCGTCTCTCTTACAATTTTGATAGAATATTGAATTGGATGATATTAGGATAAGCTGAAATCAGATTTTATTCTTTATAATTTTGAACTTAAATTTGTAATAATAGTCATCTATTGCAGCCAAAATAAATAACAAACAAATAAAAAAGTATAATAAAAATGGATTGAAAAAAATTGGATTATACCATAGTCCAATGGAAAAAAAAACAACAAAAATCATCGATAACGTAAAGTATTTTTCAGTTATTAAAACCTTAAAACCCATGGGAAATAATTTACTTAATCTATAGCGTGTTCTCTTAATTTCATTCTCGCTTAAACTATTTCTCTTATTATGCGTTTCTTGTTTTACATTAGTTCGTAATTCTTTGATTTTGTTTGATTCATATATATTGTTTTTACTCATCCAATCCGTTAAATGGATAATGAAACAATTTTTTAAAACAATATCCTGTGATTTAAAAACAATTGCTTTTTTGATTAAACATTTATCAATAGTGATATTTTGGCATTCTTTTAGTTTCAAGTCACGTGGAATGCTACATTCCATAAATTTGATATTTGAGCAGGAGCTCATTCTGATAAGGTCCATCTCACAATTGGAAAAAGTAAAATTTTCACAATGTTCCAAATATAATTTTATTATTTGAAGATTTTTAAAGTTAAAGTAAAGTTTATAATCCTTGATTGAAACGCGTTTAGAAAGGTGTAAAGAATTATCAATAACAATAGGATCCTGCTTAGAACCAGATCCATAACAATCTAGTTGAAATTTTCCATCTTCTGGAAACGTCCATCTAAGAGGTACAATAGAGCGTCCATAATATTCACGATTCTGCTTAATAAAAGTAATTCTTGTTGTACCTTTTGGTCTTTCAATTGGTTTTTGCCTGATTTTTTGTGCTGAAATTCTGCTTATGAGTTCGTTTTCGATGTCTTTATAATTTAAAATCCAAAAAATATCGACATTGAATACATCATCTTTTAATTGAATGGAGAGGCTATGATCTATAGAGCTTTTTGGTAATTCTATTTTCTCGATATTAATTTTTTCAATTTGTTCAAATGGAATAAATTTTGGTATTAAATAGGATAAAAATTCTGCAATATTTGGTGGTTTTCGAACTTTTACTCCATTTTCATAAATAATAATATATGAAATAAAGTTCATCATTCCTGGAAGTAAAAATAAGAAACCAAGAAAAAAGATAATAAAATCAAGAAAACTAAATGTACAATGATAAGGTGGATTTAAAAATTCACTAATTTTAAGAATTAGATAAGGTATGATTAAAATACCTCCAAAAATTAAAAAAATGGAAACAATTCCGTTAGACTTAGGAGTTTTACTTTTTAAGATTTTTTTTCCTTTTTTCATTTTTATCACTTATATTTGTTTTTCCTGTAATAAAATATGTCTCTAATACTGAAGAAAAACATGGTTAATGAGGCTGATACTAAAATCTAAAATTAGATTTCTAGTAAAAAAGGATAATCAGTATATCCTTTTTCACCAAGAGTGTAAAAAGTAGTTTTATCCCATGCTGCAATATCTCCATTAAACTCAAATCTTTTTGGGAGATCCGGATTAGATATAAAAAGTTTTCCAAACGAAACAAGATCAGCTAGATCTTCTTGTAGAACTCTATTCCCTTTTTCCTGGGTAAATCCATTATTTATCATCAGAGATCCTTTATATAAGGGTCTAAAATGTTTTGCGATATTAGGTTCTGAAAAAGGGACATTAGTTACATCCGTGAATGGTTCGGACAAATGTAAATAAGCCAAGTTGTAATTGTTCAGTTCATTTACTATGTATTCAAACGTGGGAATTGTCTCCTTATCAATTGTGATTCCAAACAGATCATGAAACGATGGATTTAACCTCGCTCCAATGTGGTTCTCTGGTATTACTTCCTTGATCGCATCGATTACCTCAAATAAAAATCTCGCTCGGTTTTCAATTGATCCTCCATATTCGTCGGTTCTATTATTAGAACATCTAGTAAAAAATTGATGAAATAAATATCCATTCGAGGAATGAATTTCAACTCCATCAAATCCCGCTTTTATGGCATTTCTCGCGGCATTCTTGAAATCTTGAATAGTTTGCTTGATGTCATCGATGGTCATCGCCTTGGGAGTAACTGTACTCTTAAACCCATCGTAAGTGAAACTTTTTGATTTAGGGTTTATGGCAGATGGAGCTAATGGAAGCTCACCGTCATGGAAATCAGGATGAGACATTCTTCCCACATGCCACAGTTGTATGAATATTTTTCCTTTATTTTTATGAACCGCTTTGGCTACTAACTTCCAACCCTCAACTTGCGCTTCCGAATAGATACCAGGAGTATTAATATAACCCACAGCATTTTTCGAAACTTGCGACCCGCAAGTAATAATCAACCCAGCAGATGATCTCTGACTATAATATTTAGCGTGAAGCTCAGTAGGGTGGTTTTCCGGATTATTTGCCCTACTACGAGTCATGGGCGCCATTACCATCCTATTCTTTAGAGTTAAATCCCCTATCCTTATTTCTTGTAAAAGAGGTTGAATTTTAGATATGTCTAATCCCCTTATATTAATCGTGATTTTTCAAATAGATATATGATATTGTTGCTAATAAAAAATAAATCGTGTAATATGGATATACTTCTTTTAAATTATTAGTAAATTATATCATCATTCGTTTCAAGCAGATTTCTTTCCTATAAGAACTAAGCATGAAATTGTGAAGAATTAAATTAGCAAATAAACCCAAATAAATTATATATATGTGTATTCACATAAAATAGGAAAAAAAAATTAAAAAAATATTCCGATTTATTACGAAGATTTAATCCTCATCATCTTCATCCTCCCAATCGTCATCATCATTATCATCGTTATCATCATCATCCCAATCTCCATCATTATCGTCATCCCAATCTCCATCATTATCTTCATCGTCGTCATCATCGTCATCGTCATCATCATCCTGGTCTTCCCAATCCTCTTCTAAATCACCCGCTACCTCTCCAAATTTTTTCTTTCTTTTTTCTTTGTCATTCAATAAAAACACCAAATTCTCGTTTTTTAATAGAAGATATCTAAAAGAAGTTATTAAATATTATGATCTTAAGGGATATCAATAAACATGATAATCTAGGGTATTCCGAAAATTTTCGATTCCGACTTTTTTTCTACAAATAAAGGGAAGAATTGTTCTTCAACCGCATCAACACGAGTAAAAAAAAATGAATTCAAAGTGAAAATTTAGACCCTTAGCGAGCCACGGAACCCCCTAGCGCTATAGTAAGAAGGGGCACTGTTGTGATACACAAAAACTTTGCCGTAGCGGTGATCAGCAAAGAGGGCACCGCCGAGTTTTCTAATATCAGAAGGTGTTTTCACCCAGCTCGATGTCTTCATATCGAAATCTCCAAGTTTCTGCAACTCTCGATATTCTTCTTCCGTTAAAAGCTCAATGCCCATAACAGCTGCCATATCAATTGCGTTATTTTCTGGTTTAAATTTTTTCCGGGCCTCCAGCCCTTCACGGTCGTAACAAACATTTCTGCGGCCTTTAGGACTTTCTGCTGAACAATCATAAAAAATGTATTCGCCCGTCTTTTTATCATGACCAACAACATCCGGTTCACCGCCAGTTCTTTCCATTTCATTGAGTGACCATAGTTTTTCAGTATTAGCTTCTAGCTTTACTTGTATTTTAGCCCATTCAAGACCTTTATGGCGGTTCATATTTTTCTCAAAACGGGCTTCCAACGCTTTGAGTAGTGCTTCACGTTGTTCTGGTGACAACTCTTTTTTGAGCTTGCTCATAAACATAGTATTCATTCCGAGTTTATAAAATCATCTATGCAACGCGATGTTTACTTTAACTTTCTTTTATCTTATGGGTTTACTACACTTTAGTAAAATTCGATAAAATTTAAGTATTTGTTCCTTTCCATTTCTTATAAGTTATTAAGAATGATAAAACTCAAAATTGAAATCACTAAAAACAAATAAGAATAAGTTAAAAAAAATCGATTAATACATGATATACGAGAGGTTAAAACCCGCAGGGCGCAAGATAATTCGCTCCGGACCATCCTTTATTGCTGATCGCATCTCTTATCACTCCTTTTTTTGTAATTTGTAATTTTTATTACTCCATTACTTTTTATTGATTCGCTGCTTTCTCCTTTTCCTTTTCCTGTTCCTGTTCCATCAAGCACACGGCATCGAATATGGCTAAGAGCATGGGGAGGCTGAAAAGCCCCAGAATGGTTGAAGGATTAATAAATCCTTCGAATGCCACGCTGACCCATGTGAACACCAAGATAGCCACTAAAAGCAGACTATTCACGATTAGCGCATAACTCAAGGATGGTCGGTATTTCAGCTCGAAATCCCGCTTGAATCGCTGCCACTTGTTCAAGACCGTTGGAAGAGCCTTGAATTCGGGATATTCCACCTCGGGAAGTGGCACGCGCTTGGTGTTCATTTCTCTTATGCTCATCTCTTTCTCACATCAAATCTTTCAAGTTGGAAAAGGTTTTTGGGTTTTTTTTTTTGATAAATTTGGATAATTTGATTGGTTTTTTCTTTATTTTGATTAAATTCTTATTCATTAAATTTTGTTATCCTGATAGTTTTTTTTTAAAAAATTTGGGGGTGTATTAGAAGGTAGCAAAGTATTGCCTGAAGTTCAAATTATTATTGACTTCTTGAATGGTTCGGGTCTCTTTCGCGTTCGCTTTCATTAATTTGGAGATTTTCTTGCCAAAAGAGGCTTTTTCAACATTACATTCTTTAATCGCGATGAATTCAGGAAGCTCGAATTCTAATACACATTGGTCTTGCTTTTTCATTGCTTCTAAACTTGTTTGTGCCATTTTTTTCACTCACTTTTTTTATTTTTTTTTTAGTTTTATTTTTTTTTCTTAATTTTAAGTAGGAATTTAGTTCATATATAGATTCATTATGAATACTTTTAATTGAAGTTCAAACTTCGACTGAAGTTCGTATAAAACTTTTTACAAAAAGCTTAAATGGAACTTATCTTATTTTATATATAGATAGAAAAAAAAGAAGATTAACGATGAGTGTTGGTAAAAAAATACAGATTCCGCCAAGAAACATTTTAGAACCTCTTTCAGGAAAGAGTTGGGAACATATTATATTGTGGATGTTAGAAAAAAACAAACAATGCGAGTGGGCTAATTTTACGGATAAAGAAAGCGTTAATATTCCAGCATCCAGCTTATCTACCAATTTGAATTCATTAATAGATGATGGATATATCAATAAACCTGAGCGAAATCGGTATGAAATTACTCAAGAAGGATCGGAAAGACTTCGAGAGCTCGAATATTTGAAGGCGAACGGCGGAACAAGGGCGTTAAATTATCCACCTAAAGCGATAACAAGAAAGCGAAATTATACGGATTGGATCCTGTGGATGTTATTCAATAATGATTATTGCAAGTGGTCAGACTTTACTTCAGATCCATTGCACATTAATTCTTCGTCATTATCATCAGCATTACAGTCAATGAGTAAGGAAGATCTCTACGTTAAAGAGAATAGCGAATATAAAATAACTGCTGAGGGAAAAATTAGATACTTTGAGGTCCTCAAGCGTTATGATTTAGACCGGCAATCGATATTAGAGGAGGAAAGTCGAAGGTTAGAGGAGATTACCAGGAACACTAACGAATTTTTTGAGAAATATGGCGTGCAAGACAATAAAGTCAAATTTCGATTCTTGAATAATATTTTAAAGCTCAATTATTCGAAAGTAGAAAATTTGCTAAACAGCGAGGAGGACTTTAACAAGATAGTATTATTCTTGTCATTTAATCACCCTGATTACTATCCAAATTATATTTCTGTTGACAAATTTGCACATAAATATGGCATAAAGCAGACGATTTTAGAATTTTTCTTAGAAAAGATAGTGGAAGAGGAATTCTATGCGGTTAAATTTCATAAATTGGAGGTCATTCCAGATAAAGAGTACTATTTTCAAGCTAATGGTAAATTAGAACGCGTTTTAAGAGCTATTGTTGATGATAAGATCACGAGATTTACGTACTTAAATAAACTGCAGGAAACAAGTGCAGAAGAGGCACCATTTATCAAGATGGATACAGTATTTGAAGAGATAATAAATGAGGTCTGCGTTAACCTTTTTCAAGATGAACTGAAATCTGCATTAAAGAATTTTCTACCAGAATACATCAAATACCTCGCATATAAAATTGAATCAGAAACTAAATTGATCAACACTGATGCGAAATTAGAAAGTATCATAATACAAGCAGCCATGGAAGATTTAAAATCTTATAATATAACCCCCATAAAGACAGAATTTGGGAAGACTGAATATTATTATCAGTTAAATAATCGCTTTTTTGAAACTTTGGATGGTTTTTATTTAGATAAATTGATGATATTAAAAGACAAGGATTTTGCTGAGAAATACAATCTAACAGGAATCAAATATTATCAGAAAATAATTAAGGGATTAAAGAAAGGCACGGATTATCAAAAGTTAAAAGATTTGGTTGAATCCATTAAAGATGATCTTAATGATTTACAGAAATTGATTTTAGATGACATTCTTTACACTTACCATAATGATTTCGAAAATTCATTAAGAATCTCAGATAAAATAAGTGATACATATCCAGATCAATCTGTTGGATTTTTATTCCATTCGTTAACTCATCTTGCAATGGGTAATTATACTGAAGCGTTAGAAAGTTTAAAAGATTCAGAGGGAATAACCGATCAGAATTGGTTGATTTGCCAGAAAGCACAAGTATTAAGCAAAAAGAGCAAATTCGAGTTAGCAAATGAAATTTTGGATAAAGCTTTAAAGAAAAATCCTGATGATCTTTTATTAATCCGTACTAAGATAATAGTTAATGTCGGCAATAAACAGTGTTGTTTAAAACGTCCCGAATTACTTTTTGATCTAGTTGATCAGGGTCTGGAATTAAACCCCAAAAATTTGGATTTAAAATTATTAAAAGTAATTATTTATTGCGTAACTGAGAATTATAAAGAAGCTAAACGATTTCTGGATAAAGAACTAAGCGTGTACTTCTATGATGAGGATTATCCTTCAGTTGGAACATCAAGCTTGTTCATGAGAGCATTTTCCTATACTGCGAGAGGTAAATTCGAAAAAGCGATGAAGGATGCCGAGAAGTCAATGGTTCATTATGGGGTTCATTATACTGCATTTGCTACAAAAGCATTGGTATTGGGGTATAACCTTATCTTTAATTTCGAGCCACACCAAAATAATAAAGAACAGTTCATTGATTTAATAGATAAAGCAATCACATCTTCTCCTAATAAAGGAACTCAGTCTCGATTTTTATCATTTAAAGCATCGGTATTTCATGAAATGGGGGATTTAAAGGAAGCATTGAACAATATCAACAATGCCCTTGTCCTCGCACCAGAAGATATAAATCTTTATCATCATAAAGTCTATATTCTCTATAGTTCAAATAAAACGCTTGAAGCAATAGATTTATTAGATTACATCATTGAGCAGTTTGAAGAAGATAGATTCAAAATGATGCAAACGAAATGTGTAGTTTATTACCGAATGAAAGATTTTGAATCCGCGTTAAAAGTAAATGATGAGACCATTAAGCAATTTCCAAAAGATCAATACATTTCGAATTATCCAAGCATCCTCAATAATAGAGCCTTAATGTTTGCCGAACTTGACCGAAAAGAAGAAGCAATTGAAACTGCTAAAGAAATGATAGAGCTCAATAAGGAAGATGGCAACATGCGTGATTCTTTTGGTGAAATATTGCTCATCGTTGGAGATTATGATGACGCTATCGAACAATTTGAGGAAGCAATTGAGATGGATCCAACAGGTTGGTATGTCGATCAATCTTACATCAAAATGGGATTATGTTACATGAAACTTGGAGATTTTGAAAAAGCTAAAGAAAACTTTGAAATTGGGAAAGATTTACTGAAGAAGAAACCTCCTAGAGAACGAACAATATACGACCACAATCCTGATGTTTATCTGATGGAACTTAAAGAAAAGATGAAAAAATCCTAATTATTTTTTTTGGAATTTTTACAAGAAAAAAGGAGATAGAGAATTCAATCAAAAAAAATACATGATTATGTGAAATGGATGGGATACAAATACCTTCAGAAAGTAAAGTTAAGCCCGAAATTTGGAAGATTATTACCCGTTGATTTTAATCCCTATCACCTTCGATCAATTCGGACTTATCCCGCAGAAGATATCTATTTTGAAATTAGAACATATATTTTAAACTCTGGATCACCAGATTATATCTGGTTAAAAGGACCTGGAGACTTTTCGCTTTATTCCGGTTTAAGAAGATTAATTAGGCTAATTCATCTTGAGTATCCTAATCAAAAAATCGGCATTTATGCCAATAGCACTCTTTTTCAACGGGAGGACGTTCGAGAAGATTTGCAAGAATGCGATTTGTTAGCTATTAACTTGAATAGCATGGATGAATCTAATTTTACTAAAGTATGTGCGTGCAATGAGCCTATGAAATTGAAGGATATAAAAATGGGGATCAAGGAATTTGCTAAAGATTTTCACGGTCATTTATTCATTTACACGATGTTTTTAAAAGGGGTCAATGATACAATAGAGAATGTGAATGAACTCAAAGATTTTATGGAAGAAATTCAACCGGATAGTTTTTCTATCGGAGAATATATAGAAGAGGGGTTTGAATCGCTTTCTCAAAAATTCAAGAATTACATAAAGGAGAGTTTTCAAGAACTCCCATTCGAGATATCCATCAAGTTTTAAATCTTAAACCAAATAAGAAAAATCGAATGAGAGATCCAACTTATAAAATAAAAGTTGACAGAACGATACGATAAAGTTTGAAAAGATATGAAAATGAGACTTGAGTATAAAGAAAATGCGAAAATAAAAATTAAAAAAAATATTAATTTTGCTAATCCTCTATGAAACGTGGTACATGCTTTCACTTATCCTATCGAGTTCCTCTTGAGTGTCATAGTCTACTTTTCTTAGTCTAGTCCCCTTCCATACTGCAATTGAGCCAAAAGAGCCTATTATTGACACTAATAAAAATAATGGTCTTATACCTATAAGTTCTGCTAATGGTCCTGCAGAAATTGCGCCAATCGGTGACATTATTGACGATAGGGATTGATCGATGGAGGTTACTCTTCCCATTTTTTCCTTTGGTACCGTGAGTTGAATTACCGTCATGTAGATCGTGTTTCCTATCGGCAACATGAAACCCATAATAACGCTAGCTATCCATAACGGTAAGTAGGATCCTCTAGGAACAAAAGCGAATATAGAAATCGCCCCCATCAAAATGACCAGAGAGCCAAAATATGATAAAAGTTTATGATTCCATTTCTTCTTTATAGATGTTAATAAACTTCCAAAGATCATTCCGATGCTAAAAAAGACGGTCATAAATGCATAATCAAATTCAGTTCCCAGATGATCATACTTGATATAGTAAGGTAATAGAATGTTGGTGGGCATGAGTAAAAAGTTAAGCACCATTGACCACAACAGGAGTGCAATTAATCCAGGTATGAGATTTATAGTTTTTACGCCAAGCTTAAATTCATGAAAGAAGGAATTTTTCTCCTTTTCCTCTTTAGATTTAATCATTAAAGGTATTTTAACTAATATAAGTGGAACCATTGCGATAGCATAGGTAATGACATCAACCCATAAGATAAATTCAATAATCAAAATTGAATATAGTGCAGCACCAAAAAGAGGACCGATAATATTGATTACACTTATGAATAGATAATTAACCCCGTTCATTCTGCTCAGCTTATCCTTTGGAACCATCGATGGTAGGATCGCACTTGCTGTTGGAACATGAAATGCTTGAAATATGCCTCGAAGGCCCATGATTAGAACAACGACTATCGGATTAGCTAAATTTAACCAAAAAAGGATGATTACAATGAAAGTTGTTAATGCTTGCATTGAATCGGCTAATGCAATAATAATCTTTCTGTTATGTCGATCTGCTATTACTCCTGCAAAAGGAGTTAAAAGTGCCATTGGTAAGATATACATGAAAGTGCTTATAGAAAGTAATGTTGCACTTCCGGTTGTATCTGTTATCCACCATGTAATAGCAAATCCAACAATAGCAGATCCTAAAATTGAAAATAATTGACCTGTCCAAAGAAATAGGAATTGTGTAAAACTGCCTTTATTTGCGATTTTTTCCATCTATATCTACTCTTTTTTTTATTTTTTTTTAAGATATCTTTATTCTATTAATGGAATTGAAATATCGAGATTGAGATTCTTGTCAAAATCGACTTTTCGGACTCCCGTGAAGAAGTACAAAATCATACATAGTACTACTCCCAAAATTGCACTTATTAAAAATAAACCGTTCACCGAAAACATAACTGCTAACGGTCCAACGATTATTGAAGCAACTGGGTTAATAAGCATTGAAAGGGTTGAATCGATTGAGCTTACTCTACCCAATTTCTCGTGAGGAATGTTGACTTGTAAAATTGTTTGATAGATAGTATTTATTATTGGTAATCCGATACCCATTAGGAACAGTGCAGAAAATATAAAACCAAAAAAACGGTATGGTGCAAATGCTAGCATGCCATATCCGATCATCAAGATCACCACCATACCAAAAAACCATTCCATCTTGTGATGCCAGTGCTTTTTAATAGAAGTGGTTATTGCTCCAACGATTATTCCTCCTTGGATCCCCGCAGATATCACCGCGTATTCAAATACTGTAGCAGAATGAATTTTTTGTGCATAATATGGAGATAAAACATTCAAGGGTTGGATTAGAAAATTACCAAGCATAGAAAGAATTATTAGAACAATCATTCCGGGGGTTTTTCTCAAAGTATTTATTCCATCCATAAATTCCTTGGAAATTTTTTGTTTCTCGATTTCTATTTTGTTCTCTCTTTCGACATGAACAGTGGGGATTTTAATGAAAATTAACGGAATGATGGCAATTATAAATGTAATCACATCAATCCATAATGCTTGACTCACGCTTAAAAATATTAAGAGCATGGCTGCAAACATCGGTGCCACAAGCTGTACGAATCCCGAGAATAGAAAGTTAATTCCATTGATCCTACTTAATTTATCCTTTGGAACCATCGTGGGGATAATTGCATTTACAGTCGGTTGGTGAAAAGCTTGAAAGACGCTCCGGAGAGCAAGTATCGTAAATATTAACCAAAGCTCTCTATAACCCATAGACATAAAAATTATCAAAATCAATGTAGCAAGCGCTTGTAGGAAATCCGCGATCATGATAATCTTCTTACGATTCAATCTATCTGAAAACACACCAGCAATTGGACTTGCCAAGACGAATGGTAAGATGAAAGAAAAACTTGCAAAGGATAGCACGATAGGATTTTGGGTTTCCACCTCAAGCCACCATATTATCACAAATACCACTACTTGCGACCCAAAAAGCGAAAAAATTTGCCCTATCCAAAAATACAAGTAATGGTGAAACGACTGTTTTGTCGGTATTATTTCCATTTTTTATCTGCCTCTTATAACTTATCTATTAATACAAAGAGCTTTGCGAGCACTTTATCTATATCTCCGACAAACTTGAATATTCCTTCTTCAAGTTCTCCATCAACACCCCCTGCAGCAAGCTCATAAATAAGGTTTTCTGCAAATTCTTCGGATTTATTAAGAGCCTGGGCTAATTTATTAATGGGAATGTTCTTGTAGAGCTTGATTAATCCTTTAATGCGCTTTTTTATCGTTTCAGAATCACTTGATACATCCTTTTCACTTTTAGTCTTGACCTTTATATCTTCAAGACCTGCATCTCTCAAACCTTTCTCTATTTTGTCTCCTAATCCTTCAATTCCAGACCCTTCAACCGCCCTCTCAATATTATCTCCCAATTGTTCCATTTTTTTTCCAAAATCTTCCAGCTTCTGAACGTCTCCAATGTTATTCTTAACAAATTTCATTGACTTTCTCACCAACTCTGACACGGATGATCCTAAAGTATCAGACCATTCCCTCCATTCTTCACTCAATTCAGGGGAGACTGAAATATTAATACGCGAAGCTTTATCGCGAAGCTTTTCCGCTTTTCTTCTAGCTTTTTCTGCCTTCATGCGCGCTTTTTCCACTTTTGCTTCTACTTTTTCAGTTAAACGTTCCATTTCTTCTTCAATTTTTTCTCGTTCTATTTCTAACCTTTCCATTTCTCTCTCTAAACGCTCTTGCTCCTTTTCTTTTTTCTCTTCTATTTTATCTTTTAAATCTTCAACGCGATCTTCCACTCTTTCTCGTATCTCCTCAGCAATCTCCCTAACTCTCTCTTGTAACGCCTCCTCTTGTTCTCGTACTTCTTTCTCCTTTTCTCTTAATTCTTCAAGATACTCTTCATATTCTTCATCATCTTCAAAATAATCCTTTTCATTTTTATCTGACATTATGATCCCTCAGGTATCTCATTCTTTTAGCATAAAGTTTAAATGTGTATTAAAAAATATAGAAAAAAAATTAATGATTTATATTCCCATATGTTAAAAGATCTGGGTATAACTTTCCTTTAACATTAGCTATGCTCATCAGACCATTATTTATTTCATATCGATTCATTTTTTTTTATCACTTTTTTCATTTTGTTTGTGTATTCTAAGAAGAAAATGTTTTCAATAGTATTTAAATGTTGTGTATTTTTGTGTGTATACTGAAATTGTGATTGTTAAATAAAATCGTCTATAATAAATAATATTCAAGAATTAAGATTAGATTTAAAGATTTATAATAATTTAAATCCAATTTAGGAATTATATTACTAATCTTAAAAATCTAATAAAACCTACAATTTTAATTACATTGTGTACGGATGTGTAAAAATAAAAAATTAAAAAAGAAAATTTTCCCCAACTTTGATCTTGTGGAATTTTTCAGGATAACGAATTTCCAATATATCTTTATTTCTAGTACAATGACAAGCTCCAATAAAATCTACAGATTCCAGACATGTAAAACTTCTTGTATCATGCAATCCACCTATAATAGCCTTTAAGTCTCTAGAACAATTAAATATATTAAAGATAGCATATAATCCGGGATGACAACATCCTACAAGTAGAATTTTCTTTCCATATTCAGTTTTTAATAACATTGATTGTTCTTTCAAATAAGTTCCCAGCTGACCAGAAATAAACATGTTTTTATCAATTTCTAGCATCCCCGCAACTCCATATACTTGTGCTAAAGGATATTGCCTGTTAAATTTTACCTGGTTTTCTATAGGAACATAAATTTCTAATTCTGGATTTTTCTTATATATTCCGTTTAAACCCCCAGAATGTTCGAGATGGTCATGTGAAATAACAATCTTTTGAAGATCAGAAACAGTTAACCCAGCTTCCTTTAAATTATGAATGAGGATGTTAGCATCATTTCCTGTGTCAAATAAAATATAACTTTTTGACTTGATATTGTAAATCAAGGCAGCAAATCCATAGGAGGAAATATACCCTTCTTGAGCCTCTCCTTCATTATTAAGGATACTCACGCTAAAATTTTCCTCCATTGTCTCAGTAAAATATTGATCTGCAATTTGCATTTTTTTCACTAACTATTTGGTTTTTTGAATTTAGTATATTCTCGATATTTTTATTAGTTCAAAATAAAATACTATGAACAAACTATTGAACTGTTATTAGACTGAATTAATCTTTTTCAAGAAAACCGGTAAATATCACAATTTTTTATTCTATTTCATCTTTATTTAACTGAAGTGTCATGAAAGAATCCCTCAAAAATTGGTTATCAAGTCATAATATTCAGTATATTTTGCATCAACATTCTGCTGTATTCACCGTACCAGAAGCCAAAATTCATTGTGGCCATATAGAAGGGACTCATTGTAAAAATTTATTCCTTAAGAATAAAAAAACAGGTCAATTTTTTTTGGTGACCATACCCCATGATAAAAGATTAGATTTGAAAGAATTTCGTCGCATGGTAATTGCTCCAAACCTGCGATTTGCAGGAGCTGACGATCTTTTTAATGTTTTAGGAATTACTCCCGGAGCAGTATCTCCATTAGGGTTGGTAAATGATTTCGAAAACAAGACAATATTTATCATCGACAGTGATGTTTGGAATGCAGAAAAAATTTGTTGTCATCCGAATATAAATACAGAGACCATGCAAATTCCAGGATCTGACTTTCAAAAACTTATTAAAGCTACTGGAAATGTTTTAAAAATTAAGGAATTACCCTATTCAGAACCATTATAAGAAGAATAAACAGAATTCTTTAAGGTAAATTTGTCGTACTTATTATATCTTTCTTTGAAAATAAATGGTTGGATTGAATTTAAAAATTCGGTGTGAGGTTAAATATGCATTATACATGCCCAGTATGCTTAAGCTTGAAAAAGCCTAGAATTACGAACTATTTTCCTCCAGTGATAGTAAAATGTGTCGAATGCGGTTATGAAGATGCTGAAAATATATTTGTCATTGAAGAAAAAATCAACACCCAACACTTGGCTAATTAGAAGGCTTTAATTCATTTTTATCTCTCCTTTTTTTATCAAACCTAAATGTAATTTCTTCTATAATCCTTCTACTTTATGGAATAAAATATATAAGAGTTTAAAATCAATATTAATACATGACATATTGTCATGGATGTGGAATCCAAACTGAGCCAAATTGGCAAGTATGCCCATATTGCGGAATAAAATTACTAGGTGGTACTCAATCTAATATTAGCCCTCCTCCGATAATCTATAGTACATCTCAACAATCAGAAACTAACACATATGGCATAGAAGCATTAGTATTTGCAATATTAGGGTTTATCATGATTCCAATTTTCGGTTCTATACTTGGAATTATTTTTGGTATAAAAGGTAAGGATAAAGATGATAATCCATCATACGCTCAAATTGGACTAATATTAGGTATTATTGGTCTTGTGTGCTGGCTTATTTTTGGCTTTGCAATAATAAGTTTCTTAATCACTATATTTACATTAATGGGTCCAACATATTAAGAGAGGGTTCCTAAATTGAATCGAGGAAGAATCAGCATTAACGGGCGTATAATGGCAGTTTATAATCAAGGTGAAAAACAAATTTCTCGGAATTATACTTATGGCTACCTTGTATTATCAGTTCAAGTAGGGGCAGATTTATATTCAATTTTAGTGTCCTCATCCAAGATCAATTCCTACGGATTTTTACCGCGAATTGGACAATATATTCATGCTGAAGGAATCAGATCTCCTGGACGGGATGGGTTTCATGACTATTCTTTAAGTCATTTATCTACTTTGGAGCATAGAGAACCTCCCAAGAAAAAGTTATAAGAACATTTTTAAACTATCTTCTAATTTCTCCAAGGTTTCTTCAAGTTTCTCTGAAGTTATATATGTTGCATTTGGAAACTCAATCTTGGCTTTTTTCACTTCCTTAGGTTTCCCATCGATAAAAATAATAGGAATATCTTTTATCGTGTTGATATCTTTTATAATTTTTGCAGTTAATACTCCTCTAGAAGGTGTTACTTTAAGATAGATGAGAATGATATCAGGTTTTAACTTCTCTATGGTTAATTTAGCATGAACTTCATTTTTATACTCATACCCAACGTTCCACTCTTTCAATAAAAGAGGCGTAACATACTCATGTAATTCTTCTTCATTCCAATGGATAACAAATATATTTAACATATTTAATTTTAGAAATATGAGTATAAATTAGAATATTTCTATCTTATAGGTAATAAATAGAATAAAAATTCTATCTAAATATTATCTAAATTTAAAAGAATTCAAACACATTATTACAAGTATAAGTGTTGAGTAGAAAATCGAGTGTATCTATCTCATGATAATTTGGATTTTAGAAAGTGATTCTGGAATTAAATTGCTATACAAGTCTTTTCTAAAAACAGATGCTGATTCTGATATTGTATCCGGATTTTTAACCGCCTTTAATCATTTTTCGATGGTCGAATTTAAACAATCATTAGAATCCATAGAAATGGGAGGTTTACGCTGGATATATATTTTAGAACCGGACTATAACTTACTTTTTGTAGCTGCTGATGTTAAAAGCATGAAGACCGAAATATTAATGGGAAGATTAAACGTGATTAGAAATGCATTCTTGGAAAAATATGATAAGGTCTGGAAAAAACGAGGAAAAACATGGGATGGTGATCTAAATGTTTTTGTCCCATTTATTGATGAAATCGAAGATTATTATAATCAATGGGTCCAAATTGAGAGTATTTCTCAAATGGCTGATTTTTTCGATGTATTAGGAGTTTTTCAACAGATTTTAATTAGCATTAGAAATATTATCGATCACCGCATGTACAGCAAGTCTCAAAACACCATTCTAAATAGAATTCAAGAAGAGTATGACAAAATCACTCAACTGGAAAGGTATAAAGATAATCCAGAACTAAAAAATATTTCCTTAAGTAAAGAATCTTGGTTTAATATCATTGACATCAATTTAATTAAGAATAGAAAGGAGATTATCATTGATTTTCTTAAGAAAATAATAAGAATGGTGATAGAGGTTCTAAAAAAAGAAAAAGGAAAGTATACTTGTTTAAAATATTTTAGCGAAGAAAAAATCTATGCTTACATCTACAACAACATAAAATTACTCAAAGACCTGGGGTTAGATTTGTTCTTTTTAGATCTCTTTTTAATTATATAAGTGAAAAGCTGTTTTCAACTGATATTAATCCAATTGGCTTAAAATCAAGCTCATAATGTTATTAATTAGCGGAATAAAGAAATATTATTAGAGTTTTCTTGTCCAATGGTTATCATGTTTATAATTAGGATAACAATTCATGTTGTTGAATACAGAAACCCACAATAATAATACCTTTTTGAAGTGAAATGATTTATAAAGTGTATTAATTAATTGTCAAATATAGAATCGTAATCACTATATTAAACTTGGAGAAAAGGAGTGGTAGAAAGGATTGTCGAGAGAAAGCATACTCAGTTTAAGCGTTATTCTGGCAAGTATCGTAGTTGTCGTCATGATAGCATATACACTTATCTGGATGTTTAGAATTTTTATATAAATTGATTAATTTAATACTATCTACCACTCCAAATTACTAGCTTATTACCGGTTTATTGTACTATTCAATTTTTCTTGTCTTTGTTTTTGCGATAGCTACATTTATCTCCGCAACCATTTTCAATCGTTGGGTCATGATCGTCGGAACTAAAATCAATAGGTAAAATAAAATCTTTCGCTATTTCAGTTACAACTTCCATAGAAACAGATTGGACATCTGGATTAGATCTGAAATGGTAATTTATTATATTATCAAGTTTTGTTAATTCTGAACTTGCTAAAAGTATGCAAATGTTATGATCCCCACTTAGCTTAAACGCGTTTAACATAAATGGGCAGCATTTAGCCATCTCAAATATTTCTTTAGGATTTTTAGTATTAAGCTCTACCGTTGCCAAATGAATACTAACAAGTCGAAAGTTTATTCCAGGTTGCATCTGAAGAATACCATTTTTTTCAAGCTTCTTTATTCGCATTCCAACAGTTGGCTGAGATCTGTTAATTTTCTCAGCAATTTGAGTATGAGTCTGGTTTGGATCTTCTTGTACAAGAGTAATTATTTGCTTATCAATATCATCGAGTTTTAATTTATCACTAATCATAATAAAAACCATTTTTAAATATAACTAAAGTAGTGTTTTCTTCCATTTATTATTTTCAAATTCTGGATATAAATAATCATTTATTGTCTTAACTATACGGAGACTTCCACTTTCTGAAATATAGGTCATACTTCCTAAGTAAGTCTTTAGGATCTAATTGGTCATTTTCTTGAACAGCTTTCAATGCTTCAAGAATTATTTCTGTTTGTAATAATTGAAATTCCTGGCTTTTTAGATCACTTGTAGTGAGATATCTGTTGCCTACTTCGTTAGATTTTAGGTTATCCATCGTGTTAATATTGAAAATATCCATGAAATAGCCTATTATGAATGCCCCAAGCAATAGGATAGGAAAGATAATTATCAACATCCAAATTGTTATATTAAAGGCTAAAGATATCAAGGATATCGCGCTCACAGTCGAAACAACAATAGAGTAATACGATTGCCCCAACTTTAATCGCGACAACTGTTTTCCAATGAAATGCGCACTCTTCACTCTTTTTATTACATTCGAATTTCTTAATCTTAGCATATTTCTCTCCTTTATTTTTCTTTTTAGAGTTCTAAATGATTTTTCTAATTTATAAATAGACGTGAAGTGAAAGTTATAAATCAGATAATTTATAGATTAGAAGAAAAACCTTTTTTATTTAACTTTGGTTTAATATAATATCATGTCAGAAATTAAACTTCCTATCATAATAACAAAAGAAGATTGCCACAGATGTAAAGAGCTTAAAGATTGGTTAGCTGAAAATGAGGTTCAATTTGTTGAAAAAGACATCACCGATGAAGAATTTGTCCATCAACTTTTACACGATGGTAATTTTCTCAAAAATTTCTGCGATGCCGATGGGTGCGTGGTAAACACTCCCGTGGTCATGCATAAGGGAAAATATTGGTTTAAAGAACTCTGGGGTATTTCAGGCCTAAGAGAGAAAGAAGCTAAGAAATTGTTTGGCGTAAAATAACTCCATTAATTATTGATTCATAATCATTTTTTATTATTTCTTTTCTTTGGAAATAATTTTCCTATTTTTTGAGTATCAGATTTATTGGAAAAGGAAAAGTGAACCTTAATATAGAAAAAATCCTTTTTAAAAACCAAAAAAAAACTCTGACGAAATAATATAATTTGAAAAACAATATAGAAAAAAACTGTGTGATAAAATGAGTGCATTTAAGAAAATGATCAGTTCTGCGCAAAAAGCGATGATTCATGTGATGAATTTGAATAAGAGTGACGTTGTTTTAGTAATAACTGATAATTTTACTAAAGAGGTTGGTGAAGCATTTTATAACGCTGCCATTGACTATGGATCTACTGCAAAGTTATTTTTTTTGCCGAAAAAATCTCGACCATTGATGGATGTGCCCAAAGAAATGAGAGAATTAGTAAAGGGAGTAACTATGGTGATCAATGTATTTAAAGGATTACCAGAAGAAACACCATTTAGAATTAAATGGATAGAAGTAGTATATGCTGATAGATCAATTAGAGTAGGACATGCGCCCGGCATAACTAAATCCATGTTGATTGATGGACCCATGAATGTCGATTATGAGTTGATGGTAAAAAATGCAGATACCATGATTAAAGGTTTTGAAAATGCTAAAATTGCACAAATTACAGCACCAGGAGGTACAAATATTGAATTGAATATTGAAGACCGTAGCTTTTCCAATGATGCAAAAATTACTAAAGAGCCATATTTTTGCAATCTTCCTTGTGGAGAAATATAGTGCGGTCCTATTGAATCTAAAGGCGAAGGCATTATTGTATGTGATGGTTCGATTGGTGATATAGGCAAAGTAAGAAAATCTTTAAAAATTGTTGTAAAAAACGGTCAAATCGTTACAATTCAAAGTGAGGATCAAAGATTAGTTGAAAAGGTTCAAGAATTGATCAATTTAGATAATCAAGCAAGAATTATTGGGGAATTAGGAATAGGGCTTAACCCCGGTGCGAAATTACGAGGAATCCTTCTTGAGGATGAAAAGGCGATTCAAACTGCTCATATTGCCTTCGGAAATAACAAAGATATGGTTGGTGGTCAGAATGAATCAATAACTCATCGAGACTTCTTGTTCTATAAACCAACAATAGAAGTCACCTATAAAGATGGTTCAAAAAAGATTGTAATGAAAAATGGGGATTTCTGTTATTAAATTGAATACAATTGAATTATATAAAATTGATTCATCAAATTGATATTATAAATATGATAATTTGATTTTCAAATTTTACTTCATTTTTTTTTTATTTTTTCTTGACTTTGGAAATAATTTTCCTACTTCACTTAGATATTTAACATATTCTTCTCCAAAATGTTGGGTTAAAGCCTCTTCTTCGGTATCAATAACACTAAGGTATCCATAAATTCCAATAAGGAGAAATAGTAGAAATGGATTAAATGTTAGTAAGGGGAATCCTATAAATCCGGTAATATAATGAAAATAGGAGGGATGTCTAACGATTGCGTATCCCCAGGTTGTCGACAGGACTGGTTTTGTATTTTTGAGATAAGAACCTCTCCCTATCCGACCTAGACAGTCAATTAACAAGCCAAGTGATAAAATTGAAATACCAATAATTTGAAATGTAAGGCGAAATAATAATGGGATGAATTTTAACAACCCAAGTGAGAATAAATCTAACCTAAAAAAGATACAGATGAATGGAATAAGTGCAACATAAAGCCAAAATAAAAGTGAGGGTATTACAAATGTAGCGCCTTGAATAAAATTTTTGAATGGCGGAGAAGGATATCTTGCACCCCCTCGTTTTAATAGCATCCTAATATCTAAAGGTAAATGAAAAATAAGGTAAATTAATAGATACAAGATGAAATATAAACTAATAAATAAATCATTTATCTCCATCTTTAAATTCAGCGAGTCTTTTTATTATTTTTCGGATTGATCTCAATCCTTCTTCATCGTTTTGTACTCCTTCCTTCCCTTTATCCGCGCTCCATAAAGATGCCCCCAAATTGGCCCCAAACGCTCCACCTGAAACGGAAATAACGTGGTTTTGCTGGTAGAAATCTAAAATGCTTCTTATGGCAATCTCTTGCCCTCCATTTCGATCTCCTCCAACTGCGAGTGCTGCTCCAATTTTATTTTTGAATACTTCAGGGTTTTTGGCAACCATAGCTCGACAGCGATCCATCACTGTTTTCAATTGACCTGATAAATTACCTTGAAATGTTGGAGTACC
>Ga0307419_10000136_pt1 | contig 31513 bp, 17 predicted proteins | sample SalMarWE160230MG_2_FD_202512 | JGI IMG/M metagenome (GOLD analysis project Ga0307419, IMG submission 202512) | Salt marsh sediment microbial communities from the Plum Island Ecosystem LTER, Massachusetts, United States - WE1602-30 | ecosystem: Environmental > Aquatic > Marine > Intertidal zone... | reverse complement strand
CCCTTCATGATCGAGTTCTCCGATTATGATCCTCGAAAATGTAGTTTTGCCTTCACCATTCCTTCCCACGAAAGCAACTTTTTCACCCCGGTGTATTTTAAAATCGATTTTTTTCAGAACATGATTATGATCAAAGCATTTTGAAAGTTCCCGGGCTTCAACGACTGTAGTCCCTGATCGGGGTGAAGGAGGAAACCTCAGGTTAATAGTGCTGTTATCCTCCTCATCGACTTCAATTCTCTCCACTTTTTTCAGCTGCTTGATCTTTGACTGTACCTGTACAGCTTTGGTGGCTTTGTAGCGGAACCTTTCAATGAATTTTTCGGTAGCACCGATCATTTTCTGCTGATTCCTGAAAGCGGCTATCTGCTGCTCTCTTCTCTCTTTCCTCAATTCAATATATTTCGACCATGACACCCTGTAATCATAGATATTGCCCAGTGATATCTCTATGGTACGGGTTGTCACATTATCAAGGAATGCCCTGTCGTGCGAGACAAGTACCACTGCCCCCTGGTAATTAGCCAGAAAGCTTTCGAGCCATTGAATTGATTCAATATCAAGGTGATTTGTAGGTTCGTCGAGAAGAAAAAGAGATGGTTTTTTAAGAAGGACTTTGGCAAGTTCAATCCTCATACGCCAGCCGCCGCTGAGTTCCCGTGTCGGCCGACCAAAATCGCTTCTCTCAAATCCCAGCCCTGCAAGCGTTTTTTCTGCTTCGGCCATATAGTTGTTACCGCCGAGTATCCTGAATCTCTCCTCGATAACTGTCAGGTGGTCACATAATTTAAGATATTCTGCTGAATTGTAATCATTTCTTGCTGCAATTTCACGGCTGCAGCGTTCAATCTCACCGGAAAGGCCGGTAATCTCTGCAAATGCTGAAATGACTTCATTCAGCATGGTTGTGGAGTCATTAACCTTCATCTGCTGGGGAAGATATCCGATAGTGACATCCTTCGATTTATCAATAACTCCCGATGTCGGGCTCTGCAGGCCGGCTATAACATTAAGAAGTGTCGATTTCCCTGAACCGTTTTTTCCTGCAAGCCCTATGCGGTCCTGATTATTGATGAGGAACGAGATATCGGTTAGCAGATCAAAGCTGCCAAATGAGACTGAGAGATTCTGAACCGAAACCATGCTGAATAAAACTGACGCAAATATAGAAAAAGTATGCCATCCATAGAAGCGAAGGTTACTCAGGAAAAATTATCTTTGTGTATACTTAGATAATTTTATAAGATTTCTTAAGTCATTATACTTGTCTGACAATGAATATTAACAAACATTACTTAAGAGGAATACTGCTTTTTTCTTCATTAATTATCACCGTCTCTTCCTGCCGGAAGGATGATGATAAGCATTACTACAATTATTTTGTATCGGAGGAACTTGCTGTAACTTATTCAACAACATCTATTAACAATATGCTTGATGCCGGTGTACAGATATATCCCGGATTAAGCGATATTAAACCATTTGTCGAAAGCGATGTGAATGTGCATAAGATGGTTTACAGGACAACCATCGCCGGAGAGGAGATTGAAGCTTCGGGCCTTGTCTGTGTTCCTGTAACTCCTGGTGAGTACCCTGTACTTAGTTTTCAGAACGGCACCAATACCGTTAATGAATATGCCCCGTCGGAATATGTTATAAATCCTTCCTACCAGCTTGTTGAATATATAGCTTCAATGGGATTTGTCGTTGTGATACCCGATTACCCGGGGTTTGGTAAATCAAGCCAGATACCCCATCCATATCTTGTTGCCGAACCCACAGTCCGATCAGTGGTTGATATGCTTTATGCCCTTAATGAAAGTTATGAATACGAGTTTCCCGGAACACAGTTGAAAAATGAGTATTATCTCCTTGGTTATTCACAGGGAGGCTGGGCAACTCTGAGCCTTCATAAGGCATTGGAGCTTGAATATCAGGACGATTTTAATCTTGCCGGCAGTGTTTGCGGTGCAGGACCCTATAACATGCTGAACCTTTTTCTTGGCATGTTAAGTATTGATGAATATCCTATGCCTTCATATCTTGGATACATATTAAATGCATATACATATTATGACCAGTTTACGAATCAGGTATGCGACATTATGAAAGAGCCATATTGTGAGAACCTCAGCTCACTTTATAACGGGACACTTTCTACAAGTGAAATAAACGAGCATCTGACGACAAGTATTACTGATCTTTTTAAAGCGGATTTCCTTGAAGGCTTTGAATCCTCACCCGACTATTCCTCTGTTCGTGAGGCTCTTATAAATAACAGTGTGGCAGCGTGGATTTCTGAAAAACCGGTTCTTTTTGTCCACGGCTCAGGTGATACACATGTAAGTGTAACAGCAACTGAAACAATGTATGATGACATGATAGCTGCCGGTACATCAACGGAGATATGTTCCATGGTTATTTTCCCGGATCTCGATCATGATGACGCGGTGTTACCCTCTATGATTGAAGGTCTTCTTTTCATCCTGGACCTTGAAGGAGAATAAATAACAGGAAAATGGGAAGAAAGAAAGAGCTGCCACTCCTTGAAAAAATCATGATAACAGATATTGGTGCCGAGGGTAACGCCCTGGCCAGGGTCGATAACCAGGTCGTGTTCGTGCCGATGCTTATTCCGGGCGATGTTGTCGACATAAAGATTACCAGGAAAAGGAAAAATTACATGGAGGGTAGAGCTATCAGATTCCATGAATATTCGGCCGACAGGGTTACTCCGGTATGCAGGCATTTTGGCGTATGCGGAGGCTGCAAATGGCAGCACCTGCCTTATGATCTTCAGCTGCACTATAAACAGAAACAGGTTGGGGAGAATCTATCGCGGATCGGGAAAGTCACTCTGCCGGCGATAACTCCTATATGCGGATCACAGGCGGTTTTAAGATACAGGAACAAGCTGGAGTTCTCATTTTCCAGTAAACGCTGGCTCACAGTGGAAGAGATAAATTCCGACCACGATTTTGAAAAGGAGGATGCACTGGGATTCCATATTCCGGGTGTGTATGATAAGGTTCTCGATATAAGGGAATGTCATCTTCAGCCCGAACCGTCAAATGCCATACGCGATTCAGTCAGAAGGTATGCCCATAAAAATTGTCTGCGTTTTTTTGATCCCCGCCAGCAGACAGGTTTCCTGAGGAACCTGGTGATCCGTAATTCAATTGGCGGAAAATTTATGGTTATTGTCGTTTTCTTTCATGATGAGCCGGAAAGAAGAGAGAGGCTGCTTGATCATCTGGCTTCGGAATTTAAATGTATTACATCTCTTTTTTACGTGATCAATTCAAAACGGAATGATTCTCTTTCAGATCAGACACCTGTATTGTACAAGGGGCAGGACCATCTTGTAGAGGAGATGGACGGACTAAAATTCAGGATAGGCCCTAAATCGTTTTTCCAGACCAATACAACCCAGGCTCTCAGGTTATACCGTATTGCGTCAGAAATGGCAGGATTGACCGGAAAGGAGATTGTTTATGACCTTTATACAGGGACAGGCACAATAGCAAATTTTTTAGCATCAAAGGCTCGTAAAGTAATTGGTATTGAATATATTGAAGAAGCTGTAAAAGATGCCGCATTAAATTCCTCTGTGAATAATATCAGGAATACGGAGTTTATTGCGGGAGATATAAAGCAAATATTGTCGGATGGTATTATGGAAAAAAGCGGACGTCCTGATGTTATCATAACCGATCCGCCCCGGGCCGGAATGCATGAGGATGTGGTTAATAAGATCCGTGAAGCAGCACCGCTGCGGATAGTATATATAAGCTGCAACCCATCAACCCAGGCTCGTGATATAGCATTGCTCTCATCAGAATACAATGTCACAAAAGTACAACCTGTGGATATGTTCCCCCAGACACATCATGTCGAAAATATAGTTTGCCTGGAGAGGAGGGAACAGTAAAGGTGCATGCCCGGTTGTAATGCAATACAAATTAATGTATCTTTAACTTTTACCAGTCAGTTTAAGGTGAGTGATGACAGTTAAGGATCAGCATAATCCTGATATCATTGCCCTGATACAAAGCCAGGGAATTGATGATCATATGGCCAGCCTCAGATATGCCGGGATTATCCAGAAAGCCCTGATGCCTGAGCCCGGATACCTGAAAGGTCTGGTGAAAGAACATTTTGTACTTTTCATGCCGAGGGATATAGTGAGCGGCGATTTTTATTATGCATTCAGCAACAAACAGTGCTTATGTATTGCAGCAGGTGATTGCACGGGACATGGAGTGCCGGGTGCACTGCTCAGCATACTGGGCATCAGTTTCCTTAATGAGATAATGCAGTCAAAGTGTGAACCCAAAGCTAACAGGGTGCTGAATCTTATGAGGGAGAAAGTGATGAAGGCCCTTCATCAGACAGATAAAGGATCAGTTGCAAAAGACAGTATAGATATCGGATTGTGTATTATCGATACCAATGCCGGCAAATTCCAGTATTCGGGAGCAAACAGACCGCTGTTAAGGATGAGGAAAGGAGAACTCACCGAGTTTAAAGCCGATAAAATGACTATCGGTCTTGCCCCGCTGGTTGAACAACCATTTACAAACCAGATTATAGATATACAGCCCGGAGACAGTTTTTATCTCTTCTCCGACGGATTTGCTGACCAGTTTGGTGAACTGACAGATAAAAAATTCAAATATAAACACCTGAAAAGAGTGATAACATCAATGAAAGGCATTCCGATGGCAAAACAGAAAAAGATCCTCGAAAACACTTTTAACGACTGGAAGGGAGGCACACAGCAGATAGATGATGTTCTTGTTCTTGGTTTTCAGATATAATTTTTCCCCATTATGATAAAGCTTACCGCTTTCAGGATCAGAAACTTCCGTTCAATTGTCGATACCGGGTGGCAATCACTTTCCCCCGATAATATTACTTGTCTCATCGGACAGAACGAATCAGGAAAAACATCTGTCCTGGAGGCACTGAAGGTATTTTATTCAGGGATGATTTCAGAAGATATCCTTCGCAGTGACCTCACTCTGCCTGAAGTAAGCTGCCGGTTCAGTATTCCCGAGGGATGGCTCCTGAAGGTAACTGATAACCCGGGAACCGAATTAAAAGAGCTTCTGTCAGGACTTAATCATATTGAACTTACAAGAGTATGGATCGCCGATCTCTCATCAGTCATCGTTGTTAGCGGTGAGATAAGTCAGTATCTTGATTCCCTTGAAGATGCCTGGCGTATATACCTGGGTGACGTTACTGTCAAGCTTGAACAGGAAATCAGTATTATAGCCGAAAATGAGAAAGAACTTGCAGAGCTGAACAAACAGGAAAATGAAGCGAGGGGCAGGGTGCAATCGGCTGAAATGACGATAAAGAGGTTCAGATTATTTGGTAAAAAATCTAAGTCGCCAGGTTCCGATGAGAGCAAACAAACTACCGATCTCAGGAAACAGCTAACGGAGATTAAGGAAAGCTGCGAGACTCTCTCTGCTGAATTGCTTGCAAAGCAGCTGGTTAAAAGAGCTGGTGAGAAATGGCAGAAACTAATGGAGAAATTTATTTCTCTCGATAATTACATGGCAGAACTGGAAGTCAAGCTTGAGGAGAGACACCAGAAGATGACATTGCTGATGCGCCCGGCTGAAGATGAGGATGACCAGGAATGGAAGGCCGTTCTCAGTGATTATAAGAAAACCCGTAGCGAGAGAGATCAGAAGAAATCTGAACTCGACAGGCACATAGCAATGTCGGGTTACATAATAGGAGGAAGTTCAGAGGAAGAGGCGGAAAGAAAGGTAAATGAGGTAATTCAATCATATAAATCGCAATATAACAGCGAAATACTAGGTAAGAAATACTTCGAATACTGCCCGGTTTTTGAGCTGTTTGAAGACTTCGGCAGCCTTTTGCCCAACCGGATAGACATGGATGATATTGTCACCGGCAACGACCAGGTAGAAGGTTACAAGGCAGCCCGGAATTTCCTTTCAATTGCACAGCTCGATTATTCATTTTTCCAGCAGCCTTCAAGCCGTATCCTGAAGCAGAAGATTGAGAATCTCAATCACATGCTAACACGTAATTTCCAGGATTTCTGGCAACAGTCTATCGGACGCAACAATAAGATAAACATTCAGTTTGAGCTGGATCACTACAGTGCATCCTATGCTGAAAAGTCAGGCAAACCTTATCTTGAATTCTGGATCAAGGATGAGGGAGAGAGACTTTATCCCAAGCAGAGAAGCAGAGGGGTTCGCTGGTTCCTCTCTTTCTATATGGAACTGAAGGCAGCAGCAAACATAAATAAAAAGATGATCCTGCTTGTAGATGAACCGGGAGTAAGCCTTCATGCAAGAGCACAGGAGGATGTACTTAAGGTGTTTGAAGACATAAAGGATAAGATTCAGGTGATCTATACCACTCATTCCCCCCATCTTGTAGAGATAAACAAGCTTCACCGTGTTCTGGCGGTTCAGAGAGATGATCTCGACAACCTGAGAAGCGCAACACGGATACTTGATCCTTTAAAACTTTCTACAGCCTCTCCTGATACCCTCTCTCCGCTTCAGAGTATACTGGGTAATCCGGCTGCCAATGAGGGTTTTTCATCAAAAAAGATCAACCTGATCGTAAATGATACCGGTTCGTTCTATATTTTAAATGCGATTTTTATCCTGACCGGTTTTAAAGGAAAGATAAGCGTTATTCCTTCCACGAATGTCTCTTCAATACCATTGCTATGTAATATTCTCATGGGGTGGGGACTCGATTTTGCAGTATTGCTGTTTGAAAATGAAGAGGAGAACAAGATGCATGACCTTCTAAAGGAGACAGTCTTTAAAACTGACAGCAGCGGAAGGAACATGATAATAAGTCTGCCCGGCTTATTCTATAATGCTGAGGATCTCTTATCCACTCTCGATTTTAAAAACCATATTTTAAAAAGCCGGGAGGGCATAACAGTTGCTAATTCAGACTACATAAAGGAAAAAGAAATGCCCCGCAATTTCCTGTTCTCAAAATTTCTTGCAGATGTAAAAACGGGAGTGATCAAGATATCCGATTTTGATGAGGAGACGCTGGAGAATTTCAGGCAGGTAGTTGATATTTTCGAGGGATTGAAATAATAGGGAATTTATTTTGCACTTAATGCGCTATTTCCTAATTTTGACGCGCTCCGAAAATAGAGAGATGGGTGATCCTCCTTCTCCGCCAGCCGGCGGATACGGAGGACAAAGGTGGCTGAAAATATTGGAGAGATGGGTGAGTGGCTTAAACCAGTAGTTTGCTAAACTGCCGTATGGGTAACTGTACCGGGGGTTCGAATCCCCCTCTCTCCGCGAAACCAAATTACTCCCGCAGGAATCTGCGGGATTTTTGTTTTTCAGATATCCGGTCCAGGCTTGCCTGGGTGAGGAGAGATGAAAAACAAAAATACATGGCGAGTGAAACGAGCCGGGAGTAATTTGGCTTTGCAAGGTACTCCAACAGGGGATCGCGAGTGATCCGTCAGCCGGCGGAGAACGAGCAATCCCCGGTTTCTCATGTACCCACCCCCCGGCCCCCTCCCTCCATGGATGGAGCAGGGAGGGGGAGTAATCCCCCCGCTCACCACACTCCAGGCACCAGGCGATACCTTACCTGTTTTGCATAATCTGAATAGCCCGGCAATTCTTGCTGTAAGGTATTGTCTTCCATATAAGTGCGGATGACCAGAATTATTATAAGAAGAACAGAAGGTATCAATGTCCATTCTGAATCAAGCAGCAGAGGTATGACGGGATAAGTTATTAACGATCCCGCATAACCCGGATGCCGGACCCAACGGTAAGGCCCACCGGATACGACCTCGTGGTTGCGGTCGGTCTGAATACGGACCATTCCCGAGAAGAACCTGTTTTCAATAAGGGCATAGGATGCCAGGGTATATCCTGCCAGGATGATAATCAGCGATATTATTTTTACCGTGAGGCTGAATCCGGGTGACCAGTGGAACAGCTCATCCAGTCCGGCAATAATAGGAATTATTCCACCGCCAAGTCCAACTAGCGGAGACAATATTTTGTCAAACGGTTTAGCATCCTCATGCTGTAAAAACCTGGCCCGTTCAGCCAGAATGTCGGGATGACGCCGCGCGGCCAGCATCCGGCTTATCGCGAAACCCAGTATGCTGATACCCGCATATGTCCAGGCTTCCCACCAGTCCCATCGCCGGGAGATCAGCAATGGAAGAAGCGGAATTACAACAATGAAAAACAGCATCAGCACAACAGCACGCAGTGGAATATTCTTTTTTTGCTTATTCATTTCTTCCTTATGTATATTGCTGAAAGACAGAGTTTAATGTGTAATACATATACTTGATAAATATAATATTTTTCTGGTTATACATAATATATATTAATCACTTAAACTATGGTTATTCAAACCATAAAATGGTTTGTTGGTCAAAAACTCGGCAATATATGGTGAAAAATCAAAAAAAATGCGTATTTTCATGGTTTAATTAACATAAATTTAAAATAGAATCTGTGAATAATACAATAAGGTGGGATTAAAACTGTTGACAAATGAAAAAGCAAATAAAAACAAAGATTGGATTCCTGCTGTTGAGTCTTATGTTTATCCAGGGACAATCATCCTGGGGGCAGCAGGATTATACGGCTTATAATACTGCGGAAAAAAATCTGTTGTTTTCCGATGAATTCGGTAATAATACCAACCAGTGGATAACAGACAATCTATGGATTAGTGCAAAGATTGATAATGGATATTATAATATTACATGTAAGAACTATCAGTCTTCAACGGGTCTTTCTTATAAACCGGTTACTATTCCTTCAAATTCTGATTTTGAGATTGAGGCTTCTCTGAAAATTATCAAAGGAACCGGAGCTCTGGTATTTGGCATGAACGATAAATATGACCATTACCGTGTAGAGCTTTTTGACAATAATACACTCGAAGTATTGCAAGATACACCATCCAAAAGAAAGAAAGTCGAAAAATTGTTTTCAGGAACAGGAAGTTTTAAGGTCACAAAGGATTACAATAAGCTGACAATCAGGAATGTGGGGGGTGTATATTATGTTTTTGCTAATGAATCACTTGTAGCTCAGTTCAGCAGTATTAAACTCGAAGGGAACCAGATTGGTTTCAATGTAGGAACCAACTCAGAGATTTCAGTGGATTATTTAAAAGTTACTGAATTTAAAACCAAAGCAGCTCCTTTGCTGGCTGAAAATGTTCAGACTAATTCACAAAATGTCGCAACTGAAACAGTCAAACCTCCGGCACCTGTCATTACATGGGTAAATCCATCAAGGGCAAATACTACTCTTAAGTCAGCAAATTCAAGTTTAGTAAAAGCAAAGATCAATTCACCATCAGGTATACAATCAGTGGTAATTTACCTGAATGGAGTCACATATGGTTATCCTGAAATGAAACCTTCGCCCGATGAGCCTGGAGTTTTCCTGGTTGAAAAAGAGATAAATTTTGATCTGGGAGAGAACGATATTTATCTTGAAGCTTCAAACCCTGGCGGCTTATCTTCATCTGACAAACGTCATTTTAAAATCGATTTTCCTGTCAGTGCTGCAAATGTTGAACAACAAACTGCAGGTGACATAACATCCGGAGCGCCTGTAGTAACATGGACAAGTCCATCAGGGAGTCGTACAACTCTACAAAATTTTAATGCTACGGTAAAAGCAAAAGTTAAATCATCTTCAGGTTTGAAATCAGTGTTCTTATACATGAACGGTGTTTCAAAGGGAGAAACAGATATAAAACTTGTACCTGATGAAACCGGAAGCTTCATGATAGAAAAAAACCTGAACTTCGGTCCGGGTGAGAATCAAATCTATCTGGTCGCAACCAACAGCGAGGGAGCAACAAAATCGGAAACAAGATTTTTCACTAATCCTTTTGCGGTATCTCCGGAAATCAACTGGTCAAATCCTGAATCACCAAATACTCTTGTAAACACTGAAGTGTTAACCATAGGTGCCTGTATTAATTCACAATCCGATTTAAGATCAATCAAACTCCTCGTCAATGGTACTATTTTTTCTGAGGACAATGTATTCCAGCCTTCAACTGCCGGTGAATGTAATTACATCTGGCAGGGTTCGGTAGTATTAAAGGAAGGTGATAACAGCATCTTCCTCATAGCAACAAATATAGCAGGCAGCACAACATCTGAAAAAAGAGTGATCAAGCTGGAACCTGCATTTACCGAAAAACGACTCGCCCTTGTTTTTGGGAATGCAGAATATACTAGCGGAACAACTCTTAAGAACCCGGTCAATGATGCTAACCTTATGGAGGGCACATTGAGAGAGTTGAATTTTGAGGTCATAAAGAAACTTAATGCAAATAAAGAGGAGATGATGGATGCTATCAGGGAGTTCAATGAGAAACTGCCCGATTATGATGTTGCATTATTCTATTACGCAGGACACGGTAATCAGGTGGATGGTAAAAACTACCTGGTACCAACAGATGCCCTCCTTGAAAAACAGAGTGACTGTAGATTTGAAGCCATAGAGGTTGATTTTATTGTAGAGGAATTCGAAAGGTATCAGGATAATACCAACATTGTGATCCTTGATGCCTGCCGGAATAATCCTTATACTGCTTGGGCAAGGGGAGGAGATGCAGGCTTCAGGGCAATGTCATTCTCAAGCGGGACGATAATTGCCTTTGCCACTTCTGAAGGTGCCACTGCCGCTGACGGTAAGGGAGCCAACGGTCTCTTCACAGAGGAGCTTGTCAAACAGATGGCGGTTCCGCAATCAATACTGAGTGTCTTCATGAATACCCGGGCACAGGTAAGAAAATTAAGTAACGGCGCACAGGTGCCTACAGAGTGGAATAAATTAAACGGCGATTTCTTTTTCAGGAAGTAGTTACTATATTTAACTATTGATAACCGTTGCTGATTCTCAAACTTAGCGGAAGTCATAAAATATAAAAGAAAAAAGAAATATGAATTCCATCAGATTTCTTATTCTTTTGAACATTAAAAATTAATGTTATGAGAACTCTTTTACTCCGATTTACCCTGCCAGGGATTTTATTATTCTTTTTAGCATCCCCCAATCTTCTTAGTCAGGCATTTGCCGAAGAAACATTAATAAAATTAACAGGAGCAGGCTATAGTTCAGCTGCATGGGGTGACTATGACAATGATGGAGACCTGGATGTTGTTATTGCAGGTGATAATGCAACTAAGATATACGAACATATATACCAACTAGATTACGATACTAACTTCACAGAACTGGCAACAGTTGTATTACCAACTGTATATAATGGTTCAGTTGCCTGGGGTGATTATGACAATGATGGTTATATCGACCTTTTATTATCAGGTAGCGGGGCAACAACAATATATCGTAACAATAGTGGTACTACTTTCGATGAACAGGCAGGGATAATTTTACCGGAAGCCTACGAAGGCTCAGCTGAATGGGGCGATTTTAATAATGATGGATTTCTCGATATTATTTCTACCGGACAAACTGGTTCCGGGCAGTCATTTTCAAAGATTTTCCTTAATAATCATGATAATACCTTTACAGAACTTAGTGATCTCTCTATACCAGGTGCCTTAGATGGTTCAATATCACTGGGCGACTATGATAATGACAATGATCTTGATATAGCAATATGCGGATATAGTAATAGTTTAGGTAATTTTCTGAAGATTTACCAGAATGATAATTGTTCGTTCGACGATATTGGGGCAAATCTGCCAATTTATGCAGCACAGGGATCGGTTGCCTGGGGAGATTATGATAATGATAATGATCTGGATATCCTTATATGTGGTTATAACTATAATCTTGGCTATTTTACGAAGATTTACAGAAACGATGCCGGTAGTTTTACTGATATTAATGCTGTGCTGACAGGACTCAGATACAGCTCGGCTGTATGGGGAGATTATGATAATGACGGTGATCTTGATTTGTTACTCACTGGTCGTGATTCCGGGGGAAATTATTACTCTCTGGTATACAGTAATGATGCAGGTGTATTTAATGACATACTGGCTGGTTTAACCGGAGTCAGGGATGGATCCGCCTCTTGGGGTGATTATGATAACGACGGAGACCTCGATATTTTATTGACTGGTAACAGTTCTGCGGAATATATATCAAAAGTATATAAAAACAATAGTGCAACAGCGAACAGTATACCTTCAGCTCCTACAGGACTGGTTGCAACACCTGCAGGGACTAAAGTTACTTTTTCCTGGAACAAATCAACAGATACACAAACAGCCCAAAATGGTCTTTCTTATAATATATATATAGGAACCTCAGCAGGGACTATAAATAAAAAATCTCCGATGTCTTTTCTTCCCGGAGGTTTACGAAAAGTTGCCCGTAAAGGAGTAATTCAATCAAACTCATGGCAAATCAACCGGCTTCCTGCCGGCACATATTACTGGAGCGTACAGGCAACAGACAACAACCTTGCAGGCTCCCCATTTGCATCTGAGGGCAACTTTACGGTTCCGTTCTCAAATGCAATTGCCCCTGTTTCTGAGCAAGTTATTATACCTGGACAGAACTTTGCTACACTTACTGTTACTGAATCCAGTACACCTACTTCCCGGCAATGGAAGTATTCAACAGTAAAAAACGGTCCTTATACTCAATTGATTTCCGGTGGAACAGGAACAACCTGTACTGCTTCGTTCCCGGGTGAAGGGATCTATTATGTTGTTTGCGAATCAGTTTATGGAGGAATAGCATATACCAGTAACGAAGTTAAAATAATTATAACACAATTCACGGAACAAACAGGAATAAGCCTGACCGGTGTTTATAATAGTTCTGTATCGTGGGGAGATTATGATAATGACGGTAACCTGGATCTGTTATTGGCAGGAGAGTCAAATTCAGGCAGGATTACAAAAATATACCGTAACGAAGGCAGCAATACCTTCAATGAACAGCCCGGTATAATCCCCGAGGGTGTCTCACAAAGTTCGGTAGCCTGGGGCGACTACGATGGTGATGGAGACCTGGATATCCTGTTAACAGGTAACTCTGACGGAGGGTATGTTTCAAAAATCTACCGTAATAATGGAGATAATACATTCACTGAACAAACCGGGATAACTCTACAGGGAGTCTACCAGAGTTCAGTTGCCTGGGGAGACTATGATAACGACGGCGACCTTGATATTTTGCTTACCGGGGATTCCGGGAGTGGTGAAGTATCAATAATCTACAAGAACGATGCAGGTGTTTTTACCGATATAAGTGCCGGACTTACAGGCTCCAGGATAGGTTCAGTAGACTGGGGTGATTATGATAATGACGGCGACCTGGATATTTTAATGGCAGGTTACAATAATACAACTTATGGATTCACACGAATATACAGGAACGATAATGGTGCCTTTACTGGTATTAATCCCGGATTTTATCCAAATCCGGATGCTTCAGTTGAGTGGGGCGATTATGATAATGATGGAGATCTTGATGTTTTACTGTCTAATATTTATAATTTAGAAATATACAATAATGATGGTGGTGTTTTTACCCATACAAGTTTAAATGTACCGGACTTTTATTCGGGACCGGTTACATGGGGCGATTATGACAATGACGGAGATCTGGATTTTTTGGTTGCCGGCATTGACAGGGAAGGCTTCTCATTTAACAAGATCTTCCGGAATGATAATAATGTATTTACAGAAACATTCATTTATGTGGATAAGGTCACTGAGGGTTCAGTAGATTGGGTTGATTATGATAATGATGGTGACCTGGATCTTCTGCTTACCGGAAATTCCGATACCGGACCAATCTCAAAAATTTATAAAAACAACAGTACTCTATCCAACACTATTCCTGCAACCCCTGCAGGTCTGACTTCAGTTAACGAAGGAAACACTGTGAACCTTTCCTGGAATAAGGCAACCGATACACAAACACCGCAGGATGGGCTCTCTTATAACCTGTATATTGGAACTGCACCAGGAATAGTGAATAAAAAACCTCCGATGTCTGCCCTGCCGGGAGGTACCCGAAGAATTGTTCAGCGCGGATTGATTCAGGGAAATACATGGCCTGCAAAACGCTTTGTTGCAGGCACATATTATTGGAGCGTCCAGGCAATTGACCATAATTTTGCAGGATCTTCGTTCGCAGCGGAAGGTACATTTATAATTACTTTTTCCAGCTCAATTGCTCCGGAAGCTAATCAGACTTTAGAGTTAAACCAGGATGGAGATGTGCTTACGGTAACTGAATCAAGCAGTCCCGACTCAAGACAATGGATGTATTCAACAGCAAGCGGAGGCCCTTATGATCAGGCTATTTCAGGAGCAACAGGAATTACTTATACACCTAATTTTAGTGAATTCGGGACCTATTATGTTGTATGTGTATCGGTAAAAGATGCAGTTTCTTATGCAACCAATGAGGTAAAAATAAGTGTTCCTGCCTTTACGGAACAAACGGGAATAAGTATTGAAGGCGTTTACATGAGTGGGGTCGACTGGGGAGATTATGATAATGATGGTGACCTTGATATACTGCTGACAGGTTATTCATCAAGCTATAACCCTTTGTCAGAGATTTACAGGAACGATGCTGGTGTCTTTACGGATATTGATGCCGAACTGACAGATCTTTATTATAGTTCAGCTGCCTGGGGCGACTATGATAACGACGGTGATCTGGATATTCTCCTTACGGGAGACTCAGGTTCAGGTTATATTTCAGTAATATACCAGAATGATGCAGGAGTTTTCACTGATATTGATGCTGGTTTAATCGGAGTTCGACATAGTTCAGTAGACTGGGGTGATTATGATAACGACGGAGATCTGGATATTCTGTTAACGGGTCATAACGGCTCTAATGATGTTTCAATTATTTACCGTAATGATGCAGGGATCTTCACTGATATTGGTTCCGGCCTGAGAGGAGTTAGTGACGGATCTGGTACCTGGGGCGATTATGATAACGATGGTGATCTGGATATTCTGTTGACAGGCTCCTATTATTCCGTAATATACCGTAATGACAATGGCAATTTCACTGATATAAATGCCGGATTGGCTGGACAATACTACAGCTCTGCTGCCTGGGGTGATTATGACAGCGATGGCGACCTTGATATCCTGTTGGCAGGTTCGTATTCTTCAAAGATTTATAACAACGATGCAGGAGTTTTTACAGATATTGAGGCTGGATTGCCAATAATCCATTCTGGTTCCGTTGTTTGGGGTGACTTTGACAATGATGGCGACCTTGATATCCTGATGACCGGTGAAAATCCCTCTGTCGGTCCGATTACAAAGATATTCAGGAATGATGGTGGTGTTTTTAATGATATAAATGAGATCATTGAAGGTGTAACATACAGTGCAGTTGCCTGGAGCGATTATGACAATGACGGAGATCTCGACTTCTTGCTTACCGGTAGCGGTTCCGGCGGCCGGATTTCGAAAATATTTGCGAATAATATGCCCTCTGCAAATAATGTTCCGGCAGCTCCCTCGAATCTACAGGCAACTCCCGGATCAAATATTGAAACTTTCAGCTGGAACAAATCGACAGATACAGATACCCCGCAGAACGGGCTCTCCTATAATCTGTATATAGGAACCACAACAGGGTCGGTTGATAAGAAATCACCGATGGCAGATGTAACAAACGGTTACAGGAGAATTGTAGAGAAAGGAATTCAAACAAATTCCTGGACAATAAAACGACTCCCCGCAGGATCATACTATTGGAGTGTTCAGGCTATTGACAATAATTTTGCAGGATCAACCTTTGCATCTGAAGGCATATTTACGGTAGCCTTCTCAAATTCAATAGCCCCTGAAGCAAATCAGTCTTTACAGTTGAACGAGGACGGAAATATGCTGACGGTTACTGAATCGAGTACCCCGACCTCAAGACAATGGATGTATTCAACAGTAAGTGGCGGTCCATATGATCAGACAATAACAGGTGCCATAGGTACAACCTATACACCTAATTTCTCGGCTTTCGGGACATATTACGTGGTATGCGTATCGGTAAAAGATGTGATTTTCTATACAACCAATGAGGTAAAAATAAGTGTTCCCGCATTTGAAGAACAGACAGGAATTATTTTAGAAGGAGCTGAAGATGGTTCAGTAGCGTGGGGCGATTATGATAACGACGGCGACCTGGATATTTTACTGACTGGATACTCAAATTCAGGCTATACATCTAAGATATACAGGAATGATCTTGGTGTTTTTAATGATATCAGTGCTGGTTTGACTGGAGTTGCAAGTAGTTCAGCAGTATGGGGAGATTATGATAATGATGGTGACCTTGATATTTTATTAACAGGTTACTATTACGACTCTGATGGCTTTTATATTTCAAAGATCTACCGCAACGATGAAGGTCTCTTCACTGATATTAATGCAGGTCTGACAGGAGTTAATGGTAGTTCTGTTGCCTGGGGCGATTATGATAATGACGGCGATCTCGATATTCTGTTAACAGGTTATAACGGATCAGCTAGTATTTCAAAGATCTACAGGAATGATGCAGGTGTTTTCACTGATATTGATGCAGGCCTGACAGGAGTTTCCAGTAGTTCAGCAGCATGGGGTGATTATGATAATGATGGTGACCTTGATATACTGTTGACAGGCAATTACTACTCTAAAATATACCGTAATGATAATGGTAATTTCACCGATATCGATGCAGGTTTATATGGAGTATATAATGGCTCAGCAGCCTGGGGCGATTATGACAGCGATGGTGACCTTGATATACTGTTGACAGGAAACGGAATTTCAAGAATCTATAGTAATGATGCAGGTGTATTTACCGACGTTGAAGCTGGTTTAACAGGAATCTCATACAGTTCTGCCGCCTGGTGCGACTTTGATAATGACGGTGACCTTGATATAATATCAAACGGTTATAGTAGTCCGGACTGGATTACAGCATTTTATCGTAATGATGCCGGTACATTCACTGATGTCACTGATATCCTGGCATTACAGTCAGCATCAGAACTTTATGATTTTGAGATAGCAGTTGGCGATTATGACAACGACGGCGATCTGGATGAATTACTGGCCGGTAACAGTTCAGATGGTTATATTTCAAGAATATTCAGAAATAACACATCTCCTGCAAATGCAGCACCTACAACTCCATCTGGTCTTGTGGCAACTCCCGGATCGAATGAAGTAACATTAAGCTGGAATAAATCGACAGATACACAAACCCTTCAGGATGGGCTTACATATAATCTTTATATAGGAACCACAGCAGGGTCGGTTGATAAGAAATCACCGATGGCAGATGTAACAAACGGGTATAGAAAAATCGTTCAGAGAGGTATTCAAACAAATTCATGGGTAATAAATCGACTCCCTGCAGGATCATACTACTGGAGTGTCCAGGCAATAGACAATAATTTTGCGGGTTCGGCCTTTGCAACTGAAAGATCATTTACTGTTGCCTTCTCAAATTCCGTAGCTCCCATCGCAGATCAGACTTTACAATTGAATCAGGATGGAAATGTACTGACAGTAACAGAACCAAGTGTCCCAGATTCGAGACAATGGATGTATTCAACCATAAACGGCGGCCCATATGATCAGGTAATATCAGGAGCCACCGGGACTACATATACACCTAATTTTGGAACTTTTGGCACCTACTATGTAGTATGTGTTTCAACAAAGGATGATTTAGAATATATAAGCAACGAAGTGAAGATTAGTGTCCCGGTGTTCAGTGAACAGACAGGGATCACCCTGGAAGGAGTTCAGGGTAGTTCAGTGGCATGGGGCGATTATGACAATGACGGTGACCTGGATATACTATTGACAGGTTATTCAAACTCCGGGTATTTTTCAGAGATATACAGAAACGATGCGGGTGCTTTTACTGCTATCGATGCAGGTTTGACAGGGGTTGTAAGTAGTTCTGTTGACTGGGGTGATTATGATAATGATGGCGATCTTGATATTCTGTTAAGCGGTTATTACTGGGATGGCGGCAGTTACTTTAATTCGAAGATCTACCGGAATGATGCGGGAGTATTCACTGATATTGATGCAGGTTTGACTGACCTTAGTGATGGCTCGGTTGCATGGGGAGATTATGATAATGATGGCGACCTTGATATTCTGTTAACGGGTTATGACGGGTCAAATTATTTTTCAAAGATATACAGAAACGATGCAGGTGTCTTCACTGATATTAATGCAGGTTTGGCCGGTGTTGAACGCAGCTCTGCTGACTGGGGTGATTATGACAACGACGGTGACCTCGATATTCTTTTAACAGGTTCCTGGAGTTCAAGAGTATATCGTAATGATAATGGTAATTTTTATGATATAAGCGCGGGTTTATATGGTATATGGTATGGTTCAGCCTCCTGGGGTGATTATGACAACGACGGGGACCTTGATATACTGTTGACAGGAAGCGGCATTTCAAGAATCTATAACAACGATGCAGGCGTCTTTACAGATATTTCGGCAGGATTACTGGGAGTCTCCTATAGTTCATCTTTCTGGGGTGATTATGATAATGACGGTGACCTCGATATTCTCCTCGCAGGACAATCTGGTTCTGGGAATGTCTCAAAGATCTATCGTAACGATGCAGGTATTTTTATCGATATTGGTGAAGAACTGAAAGGAGTAAACAGTGGTTCAGTTGTATGGGGCGATTATGATAATGATGGTGACCTGGATATAATAGTGACTGGGAACGGTACATCAAATTATGTTTCAGTGGTATACAGAAATAATATTCCATCAACAAATACTGTTCCGGCAGCTCCGGCAAATCTTGTGGCAACTCCGGGGTCGAACGTTGTAACTTTAGGCTGGGACAAATCAACAGATACGGAAACAGCACAGGATGGGCTCTCATATAATCTGTATGTTGGCTCTTCTGCCGGATCGATTGACAGGATTTCACCAATGGCTAACCTTACTGATGGATACAGGAGAATTGTCCAAAAAGGTATTCAAACCAATTCATGGACAATAAAAATGCTTCCTGCAGGAACATATTACTGGAGTGTACAGGCAATTGACAACAGCTTTGCGGGATCGGCTTTTGCTACGGAAGGTACATTTACAATTGATTTTTCGAATTCAATAAGTCCGGTAGCTGATCAGACACTGCTCATTGATCAGAATGGTACCCTGTTGACAGTAACCGAATCAAGCACTCCTGACTCAAGGCAATGGATGTATTCAACTGTAAGCGGAGGTCCTTATGATCAGGTAATTACTGGGGAAACAGGGGCTACTTATACGCCTAATTACCAGGCGTTTGGGGGCTATTATGTGGTTTGTGTATCTGTAAAGGAAGGGATTGAATATATAAGCAATGAAGTAAAGATAAATATTGCAGCATTTACAGAACAAACAGGGATCACCCTTACTGGGTTAACGAGTAGTTGTTCGGTATCATGGGGCGATTATGACAGTGACGGAGACCTCGATATCCTTCTGGCAGGCCGGACAAGTACAGGATATTTATCAACGATTTACAGGAACGATGCCGGTGTTTTCACAGATATTGGCGGAGGATCAGAGGAGGTGTATAAGGCAGCCTGGGGTGATTATGATAATGATGGCGACCTGGATATCCTGTTAACCGGCTATGAATCTCCAAATTATATAACAAAGGTATATAGGAACGATGCAGGTGATTTTATTGATATTGATGCGGGACTGACGGGAGTGTATAACAGCGCTTTTGCATGGGGTGACTATGATAATGATGGAGACCTCGATATATTGCTGACAGGCAGAGACGATACTGAATATTATTCAAAGATATACAGGAATGATGCAGGTATTTTCACCGATATTGATGCCGGTTTAACACCCGTCAGATCGGGTTCCGTTGCATGGGGAGATTATGATAATGACGGGGATAAGGATATCCTGTTAATAGGCTATACAGGGAGTAACATTATTTCAAAGATCTATAGGAACGATGCAGGGGTTTTCACTGATATAGACGCAGGATTATATGGTGCCTCCTGGGGAACTGCAGCATGGGGAGATTACGACAATGATGGCGACCTGGATATATTAATAGCCGCTAACTGGTATTCAATTATTTACAGCAATAATGGTGATGATACATTCTCACTCCAGTCAGATATTTCTTTACAGGCCGTAACCAGTAGTTCTGCAGCCTGGGGCGATTATGATAATGACGGTGACCTTGATATTTTACTTACAGGCAACTCGGATGCAGGGAGGATATCATATATTTACCGGAATGAAGGGAACAATACATTTGAAGTACTAACCGGCGTTTCCTTTAAGGGTACTCAAGACGGATCCGTGGCATGGGGTGATTACGATAATGATGGTGATCTGGATATTTTACTGGCGGGTAATTATTCAACCACTGTTTACAGGAACAACAGTATTATAGCTAATACAGCGCCATCTGCCCCGTCAAATATTGTGGCTGCCGGAGTTGATGCCAATACGGTGAGCTTAACCTGGAACAAGGCAACCGATACAAATACACCGCAGAACACCCTTACATATAATGTCCGTATGGGAACTGTAGCCGGAGGCAGTAGTATCATTGGTCCTATGGCATCAGGAACAAATGGATACAGGAGGATACCGGCAAGAGGTAATGCCGACCTGAAGAGTGATGGATATTTTATTACTAACCTTGCTCCCGGCAGATATTACTGGAGTGTACAGGCTGTTGACCAGGCTTATGCCGGAGGTGCATGGGCTACTGAAAGTCAGTTCTACGTTCTTGAAGCTCCTGTGGCGAGTGATGCAACCAATATAACCGAAACCAGCTTCACCGCTAACTGGGCAAGCTCCACCGGGGCAACAGGATACATAATAGATGTGGCAACCGATTCCACTTTTACCACTATAGTGGCAGGCTATGATAATATGGATGCTGGTGATGTTACCAGCACAAGCATCACAGGACTCACTTCGGGTACAACCTATTATTACCGGATACGTGCGTATAATGCGGGAGGGACAAGCATACTTAATTCTAATATAATAGAAGTTATCACCCTAGGTGTTCCGCCAGCCCCTGTTGCTCAGGATGCAACAAATATTTGGCAGACAGGCTTCACGGCAAACTGGAACAGCCTAACCAATGTTGATGGTTATCTGCTGGATATTTCAACAGATAATACATTCTCTTCATTTGTTACCGGTTATAATAATCTTGATGTGGGTAATGTGAACAGTGTTGAAGTGACAGGTCTTACTGCTAACAGTGTCTACTATTACCGCGTGCGTGCTTACAATTGGTATGGTACAGGTGAAAATTCAAATACAGTTGTAGTGGCAACATTGATCAATCCACCACCGGCACCAACAGGCTTTACAGCTCATTCATGCAACGACCTGGTAACTCTTACATGGAATGCAATCTCAGATCCTTATTTCTCACATTACCTGATTTTCGGAGGAGATTCTCCAAATCCGGCAACACAGATTGACTCAATAGATAACAGCTCAACAGTTACAAAAACAATCACAGGATTAACCCGTGGCACAACATATTATTATCGTATGGTAGCAGTGAATACCTTAGGTATGGTAAGTAATTACAGCAGTGAGGTTTCAGTTGTCGTTAAAACAGGTGTAATCCCAAGAATAAAAGCAAAATGGAGTGATGTACTGATCTGTTATAATATAAATGATTCACTTACACAATTCAGTTGGTACAGGGGAAGTACACTTGTAGCTGATGAGACAAAACAGTATTATGTTACAAATAAGGATCCTGGCAGCTATCATGCCGAAACAACTGATATTGACGGGTGTGTAAATTCCTCAAATGTTATTGATATCTCAGGGGCTAAATCACTGTCGGTATATCCGAATCCGGCCAAATCAGTCTTCACCCTGAATCTTTACAGCGAAGCTATTGGAGAGGCAGTTATTAGTCTTTACAGTGCAACCGGGATGAAAGCACTTGAATACCGGACAGAAAAGAAAGAAACCTGGTTGAATTGTGAAATACCTGTTGGTAATTTCAAGGATGGTATTTACATGATTGAAGTTATCGTGAATAACGAGGAAATTAATTATACACGACTTATAATAATTGAATAAGAATGCGAATAAATTAAATATCAGCATAATGAAAACAACAAGAACCTGTCTGAAATTCTTCATACTGTCTTTATTTTTGGCAGTAATGCTGAACAATGTTGTATTTTCGCAAGGTACAGATTCGAGGTTAAGATACGGGAATAATGAGCAGTTTGGTTTTGGTATTATTCTGACGCCTCAAAAAACCTCAATCAATATGGAAGGATTTTCAAATACCTTAAGTATTACAGGTGGAGGCGGAATAAACATTGCTTTTGATGCCGTTTATTACTTTTCACCGTCTATCGGCATAAGTTTTGGAGCCGGTCTAAACCCCTATTCTTCAGAGGTTAATCTTTCTTCTTATACAACAGATTTTTCTGCCGTTGACAGTGAAAATGAGAGTTATGAGATGCAGATAGAAGGCAGATCCATAACTGAAACACAGAAGATCTCCTTCCTGAGCATACCAATTTTACTTGCTTTAAGGATACCTGCAGGTGATAAACTGGGATTCTATGTTAATGCAGGTATAAGCGCCGAGATTCCAATAGTGAAAACTTATGACGGTAACGGTATCTTTTCATACGACGGGTATTATCCGGCATATCCGGTCACTCTCGAGGATATACCAGCCCATGGTTTTCCCAGTGATCTGCGAACAGAAGTATCAGATCAACTTGAAATTAAATCTTTCAATGCTGCTCTTGCAGCTTCGGGCGGTCTCTTTTATTACCTGAACAAATCTATTCAGTTGTCACTGGGAGTCCATTTCACAAGAGCATTATCAAATATTTCAAATTACCCGGACAATAGTAATTTCCGTTTGACCACACAGGCTGATGAACTGAAAAGCATAATGGAGGGCAGTAGCAAAACAGGTATTCAGGCTGTTGGTCTAAGCTTGGGATTGAAATATTTTCTTAAATAGGGAACTATTTAATAACCCTTCTCCCTTTCTTTGCGCTGTCATTCCTGAGCCTCAGCGAGAAATCTTTTTCCTATCTTTAACTATCTAAAAAGACATAAGATACAGATGGTAAAAATCCAGATAATACTCGGCACATTTATTCTTGTGCTGATAATATCATGCACAAACAATAATGATGATAATGGATCTCAATTTGATAAGATATCGGATGATTCCCTGCTTACACTTGTTCAATACCGTACATTTGAATATTTCCATGATGGTGCTGAGCCTGTTTCAGGAATGGCCCGTGAAAGGTTTGATGTTGATGGTGTCTATCCTGATAATGATATGAATGTTGTTACATCCGGAGGTACCGGGTTTGGGGTAATGGCTTTACTGGCACTGGTCTCCTGACTATGAATGGGAAATGAATTTTCCTGTTCAGGGTTATAACGAGTGCCTTATACTCTATGTTCTGGCTGCTTCTTCACCCACATACCCTGTTTCAGCAGATGCATATCATCGGGGATGGGCAAGGGGTGGCTTCATAAAGGTTGCCGGGGAGAAATACGGATTTGCTTTGACATTAAAGCATAACGGGGCGGAACAATACGGCGGTCCTTTGTTCTGGGCACATTATTCCTATCTCGGCCTCGACCCGAGAAATCTATGGATGCAATAAGACATTTTTACTTTGTACTGGGTGACAGTATCTGGGGTGAATACGGCTTTTATGATGCTTTCAGTGAACAATATGACTGGTATCCCAAAAGATACCTCGCTATTGACCAGGGACCTGCCGTGATAATGATTGAAAACTACAGGACCGGGCTTCTATGGGATCTTTTTATGTCCTGCCCTGATATCACAAAAGGATTGAATTCGCTGGATTTTGCATTTTAGCAGTATTAACAATATATTTAACCTTATAAGTTTAAAGAATATGAAAAAAACAAGATTACACCTTGGTCTTTTCCTTGTTATTGTCCTCTTTTCCTACGGATGTAAAAACCAGCCGGTCAGCATTTCATCTGTTTATGAGAAAAAGGCGGATTCAATTATCAGGCTGATGACTCTTGATGAAAAGATCGGTCAGATGTCACTTTTCACGAGTGATATGTCCTCAACGGGACCAACCATGCGTGACGATTACGTTGACCTTATAAAGCAAGGTAAAGTAGGAGCAGTTTTCAACGCCTTTACAGTTGATTTTGTTAGAGATCTTCAAAAGATTGCCGTTGAAGAGACACGGCTCCATATCCCACTGATTTTCGGCTTTGATGTTATTCATGGCCACAGGACCATTTTCCCGATCCCTCTTGGACAGGCCGCAACCTGGGATACAGCAGCCATTGAAAAAGCAGAACGCGTAGCTGCTGTTGAAGCTTCAGCTGAGGGACTTAACTGGACCTTCGCACCAATGGTTGATCTTGCCCGTGACCCCAGATGGGGCAGGGTTATGGAAGGCGCTGGTGAGGACACATGGCTCGGCGAACTTATTGCTGCAGCCAGGGTCAGGGGATTCCAGGGTACATTACTTTCAGATAATAATACCATACTTGGATGTGTAAAGCATTTTGCAGCATACGGCGCCCCCCAGGGAGGTCGTGATTACCATGTGGTAGATATGTCAGAAAGATCGCTTTATGAATGGTATCTGCCTGTATACAAGGCAGCTGTTGATGCAGGTGTTGCCTCGATAATGACCTCATTCAATGAAATAGCAGGCGTCCCGTCGACCTCAAACAAATGGCTGCTGACAGACCTTTTGAGAGATGACTGGAAATTCAACGGGTTTATTGTTACTGACTATAGTTCAATAAATGAGCTTATACCACACGGTGTTGCTGCTGACCTTGAGGAAGCAGCAAAACTGTCTGCAAATGCGGGTGTTGATATGGATATGCAGGGAAGCGCCTTCCTGAACTGTTTGAGCAACCTCGTGAAATCAGGCGATGTAAGTGAAAAAACCATTGATGAGGCAGTAAAAAGAATACTTGTTGCAAAATACAGGCTCGGATTATTTGATGACCCCTATAAATATTGCAGTAAAGAGAGAGAAGAAAAAGAAATCATGAATCCGGAGCACCGGGCGTTTGCCAGAGAGGTTGCTGCCAAATCATGTGTTCTTCTAAAAAATGAAAACAAAACCCTTCCCATTCCGAAGTCAGTCAAAACCATTGCCATTATTGGTCCGCTGGCAGATTCAAAGGCTGATATGCTTGGATTCTGGTCCGGTGCGGGACAGGCAGAAAAGTGTGTTACTCTTGTTGAAGGGATTAGAAGCAGGACTGCCGGTACTGTTAATTTATTAACAGCAAAAGGGTGCAATGTTGACGATGATGATGTAAGCGGTATAAACCAGGCCGTTTCAGTTGCCAGAAGGTCAGATTATGTGATTCTTGCACTGGGTGAGAACAGGATGATGAGCGGAGAGGCTGCAAGCCGTACCGATATTTCCCTGCCCGGTATTCAGATGCAGCTGGCTGAGGCAATAATAAAAACCGGGAAACCCGTTGCAGTGGTCCTTTTTAACGGCAGACCCCTGACAATACCTGAACTTGACTATATGGCACCGGCTATACTTGAAACCTGGTTTGGCGGCACTGAAGCAGGGAATGGAATTGCAGACGTCCTGTTTGGAGATCTAAATCCTTCAGGCAAACTTACAATGACATTCCCGCTAAATATGGGACAAGTTCCTCTATTTTATAACTCGAAGAATACCGGCCGGCCGATAAATCCCGAAAATCCATATGAAAAATTCAAATCTAATTATCTTGACAGTCCTAACACCCCTCTTTATCCCTTTGGCTATGGATTGAGCTATACAACATTCAGTTATTCGGATGTTAAGTTGAACAAAGAATCGTTTGAGAGTAATGACCAGATTATTGCCTCAGTTGATGTGACCAATACCGGCGACAGGGATGGGGAAGAAATTGTGCAGCTGTATGTACATGACCTTGTGGGAGAAGTAACAAGACCGGTCAAAGAGCTTAAGGGATTCAGGAAAGTTCTGATAAAGAAAGGTGAAAAAGTGTCTGTGACTTTTTCAATTCATCCGGCTGATCTCTCTTATTATCATCAGGATATGAGCTTTACTTATGATCCCGGCAATTTTGAACTTTTCATAGGTGCCAACTCGAGGGATACTAAAAAAACAGAATTTTCTATCCGGTAATAAAAGTATTTACAGGAATAAAATCTGAAACCTGAAATAAAAGATCAGTAAATAGCAAAAATATTCCTGCAGAGGATTTGCAGGGGCAAAAAAATATTTTTCACATCTTAATAGCTATATCGCTAAATTATAGTATCTTTACACTGTAAAATTTAAAATTATCACGATTAGAATCAAATAAATCGGAAGTTTTAAATAAATATAGTATTAAAAAGGACAAGAAATGAAAAACAAAATTTTAATGGGATTAACAGCTATCGCTATGGTAGCAGTCCTTTCCAGTTGCGGAAAAAAACCGCAGGTTGAAATTGATGCAACCAATGCCGCTATCGAGGCTGCAAAGGCTGCAGAAGCAAATGTATATTTACCTGATGAATTTGTAGCAGTACAGGATTCAATGAATGCCATAATGGCTGACATTGAAGCTCAGGAAGGAAAATTATTCAAAAAATTCGGTGATGCAAAAGAAAAACTTGCCTCTACATCGGCTCTGGCAAACGAACTTGCATCAAAGGTAGCAGCCAAAAAAGAGGAGGTTAAAGCAGAAGCTGAAACCCTGCTGAACGATATTAAAACAGTTCTTGCAGAGAACAGTAAGCTTGTTCCAAAACTTCCAAGAGGGAAAGAGGGCGCAGCGGTTATTGAACAGATCAAAGCCGATCTTTCAAATGTTGATGCAGCAGTCGCTGAAGCTCAGACAGCTTATGATAACGGTGCATTTATGGATGCACTTAACAAAATCAAAGCCGCCAAGGCAAAAGCTGATGGCCTTAATGCTGAAATTAAGGAAGCCCTGACTAAAGCAAGAATAAGATTCTAATTAATAATAAGATAGAAGAAACAAATTCCCCGGGTTTTTATCCCCGGGGTTTTTTTTAGTCGGCCAAGATTATCTTCATGGGAAAACCCTGGTGGCATATATTGTTTCTTTCAGGTATAGCTATAATCATTACTCTCATAGTTTTCCTGATTTTCTATCCTGTACCTCCTCCTCCGGTCAGTGAGATGAAATATGCACTGGAAACACTTGCCCTTGCACGTGAAAATGAGGGTGATAAATATTCAAATGAGCTTTTCCGTGAAGCCGGGGATTATTATGATTCGGCAATGGCTAACTGGAGAAGCGAAAACGAACGATTTATCTATAAAAGGAATTATGATAAAGTAGTTGCTTTTGCTGAACTTTCTTCAAAGAAGGCATTACAGGCATCTGAAACCTCTTTAAATAATTCGACGAACCTTAAGATCAATCTGCAAGAGAATCTGAAGGAGCTTGAAAGTCTTATAAAAAAAATCAACAATAGTTTCCACGCATATCCCCTGACATCTGAAGTAAGGAATAATATTTCAATAGGGAAAATGCTTGCCAGGGAAGCCCGGGTAGCCTTCAATGAAAGAAACTACCTTCTTGCGGAGGAAGGGATAGCAAAATCAAAATCACTTCTTACCTCTTCCTATGATTATGCAAATGCACACCTGAGAAGCTATTTTAAATTATATCCACAATGGAAAATGTGGATTGACAGCACTATAGCCGTCTCACACGAAAATCATGATTACTCGATAATCATAGATAAGTTTTCACATAAGTTTTTTGTTTATCTTGATGGGGAAATAATTTCCGAGTTTACAGCTGAACTGGGTGAAAACTGGATTGGTGATAAGAAGCGAAGGGGCGATAAGGCAACTCCCGAAGGCATGTATAAAATTGTAAAGAAAATCGAAGACGATAGTACAGGGTATTATAAAGCACTGTTACTTGACTATCCTAATGCTGAGGATACAGTCAATTTTAAACGTGAAATAGAGAAAGGCTCCCTTTCGTCAGCAGCCAGAATAGGGGAAAAGATAGAAATTCATGGAGAGGGTGGAAGAGGCGCTGACTGGACTTCGGGATGCATTGCCCTGAGGAACAGAGAAATAGACTCTGTCTTTATGTATGTCACCATAGGGACTCCTGTTACAATTGTAGGATCAATGTATAACCTCAGGCAGGCACTGAACAGATAAACCATCATGGATGAAATGAAAATACCGGATGATGGAGCAAGACCAGACAATGCCCGTATACCTGCTGATCAGTCACTCTATCGTAAAATAGTTGATAACAAGAAAGTATCAGAAGTCTTGCATAAAGTTTTCAACTGGCTCCTGGTCCTGGTTATCATAGCTTCCCTGTTGGCGTTTTTCATGTATGGTGTTGCGGCTTTACAGGAGATTCCACTGACAGGAAAAACCATCATAACCAATACAGAGGAGCTTAAAAAGGATGCATTATATAAGAAGAAGATAACCCTGATAAAAAGAGATATTCAGCGTCTTTCATGGCGCTATAACAGTTATACATCGGGCCAGTCATACATGGTAATAAACACAACTGATAATCTTTTTTATCTGTACAGGAACAAGAAACTTATAAGGCAGGGGCATTGCAGCACAGGGAGTTTTAAGATGCTTAAAACTGAGGAGGGAAGAAGCTGGGTGTTTAAGACACCAAAGGGTAAATTCTGGATACACGGTAAAACAGAGAATCCTCCCTGGCGCAGACCTGACTGGTCTTTTATTGAAGAGGGATTGCCTATACCTCCTCAGGACCATTATTCCAGGTGGGAATACGGGGTTCTTGGCGATTATGCCCTCTCACTTGGTGACGGGTACCTGATCCACGGGACAATCTACAAGAGGTTTCTCGGTATGCCGGTCACTCATGGATGCGTACGCCTGAATGATAATGACCTGGAAGCTATCTTTAATACGCTGAACATAGGTTCCAAAGTTTATATTTTCTGATCCGGAGAAATTAAACTGCCATGGAAACAGAAAGAATATATACATCATCTGACAGGAGTTCCAAAATTATTGCGTGGATAATTATTGTAATATTCTTTCTAATTTATTATGCAGTCATGGCAATGCTTGCTCCTGCAAAAAAGATGAAGGCACTGAAAAGTGAATATGGTTACAGGCAGGATGAGAATAATCCTGTTGATGAGAGAATATTTACTGATTCAACATATCTTGATTTTTTACGCGAGAAATCATTCCTCCAGTCAAGGGTGACTATGGCTGCAACCGACTCCATCTGTCTGAGTATCAGTCTTCCTGACAGTACTTTAAATCTGGAGATCTGCGGGGTGACTGTCCACAGAGCACAAATCAGGAGAATTAATGTCAGCACTGTTTTCAGCGGAGGCAACAATTATGTTATTCTGTCAATGCTTTCAAATCCCTTTACAATAAGTAAGAATTTTTCATCCATCGAAAAGGAACCACTTATGATCAAAATGGCGCCCAGGGATACATCTGAATACGTACCTGATATTATTCCTGATACTGCTGATTATGAACCGGTGAACTTTATTATGGAAATGGATAACGGAATAAGGCTTCATATTTACCAGGAGGATAAATTAAAACCGGGTGACGGTTTATATCGTTCATTGTTCAACATCTATCACAGTCTGCGTTATGCCGCGAAGACATTTGTAAGAATTATCACTTTCAGAATACCTGATTATCAGCCATATATAAAGCTCAGGATCCCCCGGTCCGATGCAAAGATCATTTACAGGGCTCTCCCGGAGAAGGGACAGATAGCTCTTTCGATGTAGGAAAAATCTTCTCATCATGCTCCCGGAATGTCAGCTTCGGTCTGGCCGGATTAATGGAGCTGATATTCTTTTTAATTTCGTAATTAGTGACTGATATTTGCCGTCTCCTCCGGAATATGCTTATGCCTGAAGAGTATGGCGAAGAGGATTGCCACTACCAGGGCATAACCCGCGAAGGAGAACCAGATCCCCTTCCAGTCGAATGCCCCGCTTCCCAGGGTAAAGTATTTATCAATCACGATCCCGCTTATCCTGCTGCCAAGGAAAGCACCGAAGCCGTTAGTCATCATCATGAACAGACCCTGGCCGCTGGCACGTATGTCAGGAGTACACTGGGTCTCAACGAAGAGGGAACCGGAGATGTTGAAGAAATCAAAGGCCATACCGTAAATAATGCATGAGAGGATGATCACCCAAAGCCCTTCAGCCGGGTTCCCGAATCCGAACAGGCCGAAACGGAGAATCCATGCCACCATGCTCATCAGCATCACCTTCTTTATCCCGAACTTTTTCAGGAAAAAGGGAATAGTAAGAATAAATAGGGTTTCGGAGATCTGTGAGACTGACATTATTATTGCGGGATACCTGACAGCAATAAGGTTTTTGTACTGCGGTATTTCGGCGAAATCGTGCAGAAAGGTGTCGCCGTAGGCGTTGGTCAGCTGCAAAGCGCCGCCCAGCAGCATGGCGAAGATGAAGAAGATGGCCATCTTAGTACTTTTAAAAAGCCTGAAAGCATTGAGACCCAGCTCTTCTGCGAGCTTTTTCTTGTGTCCCCTTCCCAGTGGAGGACACTTTGGGAGGGTAAAGGCATAGAGACCTAGTAGGAGAGAGGAGGCAGCCGCAACATAGAACTGCAAGGGTGAGGTTTCAAAGCCCAGCAGGCTTACAACCCACAGCGCCACAATGAAGCCAATCGTCCCCCAGACCCTCACCGGCGGGTAATCCTTTATGATGTCCATACCGCTGTTTTTCATAGAGCTGTATGCCACCGTGATAGCCAGGGCCAGCGTGGGCATGTAGAACATCATCGTAAGCAGCAGAATCCAGAAAAAGGTGTCAGGATTATTGATGGACGGAATTAGTGTAAGAAGGACGGCACCTGCAATATGAAAGATGCCATACAGCTTCTCGGCGTTGATCCATCTATCGGCAATGATCCCGGCAATGGCGGGCATGAATAGTGAAGCCAGTCCCATTGTTGAAAAGATAGCTCCGAAATCGGTCCCCGACCAGTTTTTGTTCTGAAACCAATATGCCCCGATGGTCAGCAGCCACGATCCCCAGATAAAGAACTGGAGGAAGTTCATGATGATAAGCCGGCCCTTGAGTCCCATAGCTTTAGATTATTTGTTACATTTAATTTGCGAAGATAGCAAGCTATTCCAAAATACAGAGCTGCTCTGAGAAAATGTTGAAAAAAGAGGCCCCTTCCTGGGTCCTATGTCATTTAAAACCGGGCCGGGGGGATGAGTACATGAGACAAATACTGAGATTACCTCCTCTCCCGAGTCCTCGGGATCGTCGGTGATCCCCGGGAAGGAACCAGCAAAACCTGAATAAACCCTAACGGGTTATGTTTATTTTCCCTCAACCCCTTTGGAAAGTCACAATATATTTAGTGTTAATGTAGTATAATTATTAATAGCTCCCCCTTCTTTGCGTTAGCAGAGAAGGGGGCTGGGGGGATGAGTACATGAGACAAA
>Ga0307419_10000134_pt1 | contig 31555 bp, 26 predicted proteins | sample SalMarWE160230MG_2_FD_202512 | JGI IMG/M metagenome (GOLD analysis project Ga0307419, IMG submission 202512) | Salt marsh sediment microbial communities from the Plum Island Ecosystem LTER, Massachusetts, United States - WE1602-30 | ecosystem: Environmental > Aquatic > Marine > Intertidal zone... | reverse complement strand
CTTTCGCAACGGAATGGTCATCGAGCTCGATGGTGAGCTCTTTTCGATCATCTACTTCCAGCACGTCAAGCCCGGAAAGGGCGGCGCGTTCGTGCGTACGAAGCTCAAGAACGTGATGACCGGCGCCGTCCTCGACCGTACCTTCCGGGCGGGTGAGCGCGTGCAGGAGGTGCGGCTGGTGCGACGGCCGCTGCAGTACAGTTACTCGGACGGCAACCTCTACTACTTCATGGACATGGAGACCTACGAGATGGTCCCCCTGTCCGCAGGTGCGGTGGGCACCGGCCAGCTGCGCTACCTGACCGAGAACCTCGAGTGCGAGGGACTCACCAGGGACCGGCGAGTCCTGTCCGTGGAACTTCCGCAATTCGTGGAGCAGCGGGTCGTCGACACCGAGCCGGGCGTCCGGGGGGACACCGCCTCCGGGGCCACCAAGCCGGCCACGCTGGAGGCGGGCGCGGTCGTCCAGGTTCCGCTGTTCATCGAGGAAGGTGACGTGGTCCGGGTCGACCGGACCGAGGACAAGTACCTCGAACGGGTGAGCTCATGATCGACCTGGAGTGGATCCGGCGCCTCCTCGAGATGGTCGAGGAGTCCGACATCGACTCGCTCGAGGTGAGCCGCTACGGGACGCGCGTGCGCGTCTCCAAGTCGCCGCCCGGCGGCGGCGTGCACGTGATGGCGGCCGAGGGCGCCGCGCAGGTGCCGCGTCCGGCGGCGGAGCTGGCCGGACCCTCGGCGCCCGGTCCGGACGATGCCGCGGGGCCCGCGGAGAACGCCGACCGGGAGCCGGCCCCGGACCTCCACGAGGTGACCTCCCCCATGGTGGGAACCTTCTACCGCTCGCCGGCCCCGGACGCACCCCCTTACGTCGAGGTCGGGGACCGAGTCGGCAAGGGACAGACGCTGTGTATTCTCGAGGCGATGAAGCTGATGAACGAGCTCGAGGCGGAGGTCACCGGCACGATCGCGGCCATCGCGGTCGAGAACGCCGACCCCGTCGAGTACGGCCAGGTCCTGTTCCGAATCGACACGGGCGGCGCGGGCTGAACCGGCCGGACCGGTCTTCCTGATGTTCGAGAAGATCCTCATCGCCAACCGCGGGGAGATCGCCCTGCGCGTCATCCGTGCCTGCCGCGAGCTGGGCGTGAGCACGGTGGCCGTCTACTCGGAGGCGGACCGGGAGTCGCTCCACGTCCGCTTCTCCGACGAGGACGTCTGCATCGGACCGCCCCCCAGCCGAGAGAGCTACCTCAACATCCCGCGGATCATCGCGGCCGCCGAGGTCACGGGCGCGGATGCGATCCACCCGGGTTACGGGTTTCTGGCCGAGAACGCGGAGTTCGCCGAGGTGTGCGAGCGCTCCGGCTTCACGTTCATCGGACCCACGGCCGAGCAGATCCGGAAGATGGGTCACAAGGCCGAGGCGCGGCGCACCATGGCGGCGGCCGGCGTCCCGGTCGTGCCGGGCACCGAGGGCACGGTCGACGATCCCGACGTGGCCGAGCGGGAGGCCGAGCGCATCGGCTTCCCGGTCATGATCAAGGCGGCCGCCGGCGGGGGCGGGAAAGGGATGCGGATCGCCCGCGACATGGAGGAGTTCCGGAAGGCGTTCGGAATGGCCCGCAACGAGGCCGGAGCGGCTTTCGACGACCCGTCGGTCTACCTGGAGCGCTTCGTGGAGCGGCCGCGCCACGTGGAGATCCAGGTGATCGCCGACAACGAGGGGCGTACGCTGGCGCTGGGAGAGCGCGACTGCTCCGTCCAGCGCCGCCACCAGAAGCTGATCGAGGAGTCGCCGTGCCCGGTGATGACCCCGGAGCTTCGCCAGCGCATGTGCGACGCGGCGCTGGCCGGCGCCCGGGCGATCGGGTACCGAAACGCCGGCACGGTCGAGTTCCTCCTGGGCTTGGACGGCTGCTTCTACTTCATGGAGATGAACACCCGCATCCAGGTCGAGCACCCGGTCACCGAGTGGGTAACCTCGATCGACCTCGTGAAGGAGCAGATCCGGGTGGCGGCGGGCGAACCCCTGTCCATGGCGGAGACACCCGAGCTGCGGGGCCACGCCATCGAGTGCCGGATCAACGCGGAGGACCCGGAGCACGACTTCCGCCCATCGCCCGGCGTGATCACCGCGTTCCACTCGCCCGGCGGCCCCGGCGTCCGGGTCGACACGCACGTCTACGCCGGCTACCGCGTCCCGCCGTTCTACGACTCGCTGCTCGGCAAGCTCGTCGTGTACGGAGCCACCCGGGAGGAGGCGCTCAGCCGCGCCGATCACGCCCTCGAGGAATTCGTCATCGAGGGGGTGGCCACCACGATCCCCTTCCTCCGCACCGTCCTCACCCATCCCGACTTCGTCGAGGGCCGCGTCGACACCGGGTTCGTGGAGCGTCTGCGGGGAGAATGAGGGTCGGGGCCGGGCTCGCCCCCGGAGCCGTGGGTGAGGAGGAAGTGGAGGGTCGTGTGGCCGTGGTGATCGACGTGATCCGGGCGTCGACGACCGTGGTCACGGCCCTCACGGCTGGAGCGACGCGCGTGGTGCCCGTGGCCTCCACCCGCGAAGCGCGCCGCGTGGCGGCGGAGCTACGTCGGACGGAGCCCGGTCCGGACCGGGTCCTGCTCTGCGGGGAGCGCGGCGGACGTCCCGTCCAGGGCTTCGATCTGGGGAACTCGCCGGCCGAGTACGCCGCCGTACGGGTCGCGGACCGGAGCCTCGTCTTCACCACTACCAATGGCACGCGGATGCTGGAGCGCGTGCGCGCGGCGGCGGTGGTGCTGGTGGCCGGGTTCGTGAACCTGGCCGCGGTGGTCGACCAGCTGACGCGACGCGACCGGCCCGTGCTCCTGGCGTGCGCGGGCCGGGGAGGCCGGGTCGGCCTGGAAGACGTGTGGTGCGCCGGCCTGCTGGCGGAGCGCCTGGCCGAGCGGCGCGCGCTCGAGATGGACGACGGCGCCCGGGTGGCCCGGGCCGCCGCCCGGGAGCTGGGCGCCCCCGCGGCCCGGGCCCTGCGGGCGACGGCGGCCGGCGCGGCGCTCGCGTCGATCGGATACGAAGCCGACCTCGAGGCGTGCGCCGCCCTCGATTCGAGCCCCATCGTCCCCGTTCTGAGTTCGGAGGGGCTGGTCACGGCGGAGGTGGTGGCATGAGCGCCCAGGAGAGCCGCAGACGGGAAGAGGCCCTCGGCGTCGGGCTGGTGGCGCTGGGTGTCCTCCTGGGCCTGGCCATCATCCCGGGAGAGCTGGCCGCCGGCCCCGGGCATCCCAATCTCATCGGACCGGCGGGCGCGGCCCTCGCGCGCTGGCTGGGCTATGCGTTCGGGCCGTCGGCCTTCCTGGTCGCCGTGGTGCCGGTGGTCTGGGGCCTGCACTGCTTCGGCCTCTACGACCGGGGGGAGGCGGGACGCTGGTCGGGCTTCGTCGGAGCGCTCCTGTTCCTGGTCCCTGCCGGGGTGTGGCTGCTGGCCGGTGGGGCGGTGGCCGAGCCGTCGGTGCATGTGGGCGCCGTCGGTCGGACGCTGGGCATCCTCCTCGCCGGCGGCTTCGGCGCCGTGGGAGGGCTCCTGATCCTGGCCGGCCTTCTCCTCTCGGTGTCGGTGCTCACGCTCGGTTGGTCCCCCTCGGCCGGCTTCGGCCGGCTCACGCGGGGACTGCGCGGCGCCTTGAGCGGCGTGGGCCGGCTCCTGCGCGCGGGAGGCTCGGCCCTGGGGAGGCGCCGCGAGGCCTCGCCGCCGGAGTCCCCGTGGGAGAGCGCCCAGGCGCGGGCGGACGAGCCCGCGGCCGCCGGACCGACGGAGGCCGAGCCGAGACTTCCGGCGGGGGGCGGGGCCGTGCAGCTCGATCTCGAGCCCGAGCTGGCCGACTACGGCGATCCGACCTCGACCGAGCTGCCGCCGCTCGACCTCCTCCACAAGCCGGAGCGCGCCTCGCGCGGGCTGTCGCAGAAGGAGCTCGCCGCCCTGGGCCACATCCTGGTCGGGAAGCTGGAGACCTTCCGGGTCCAGGGGGAGATCCGTGGCTGGACCACCGGGCCCGTGGTGACCCAGTTCGAGGTGGTCCCCGCCGCTGGCATCAAGGTGGGACAGATCGCCGCGCTGGCCGACGACCTGGCCCTGGCCCTCAAGGCGCCGTCGGTGCGGATCGTAGCGCCGATCCCGGGGAAGGGGGCCGTCGGAGTCGAGGTTCCCAACCCCGAGCCCGAGGTCGTGCGATTGCGCGAGGTGCTCGAGGCGCCCGCCTATCAGCGCTCGCGCGCAGCGCTCCCGCTCGCCCTGGGCCGAGACCTGGCCGGGGAGCCCTACTGCGCGGACCTGGCCCGCATGCCGCACCTCCTCATCGCCGGCGCGACGGGATCCGGCAAGTCGGTGTGCATGAATACGATCATTACCAGCCTGGTGTACCGCTATCCGCCCACCGAGCTCCGCCTGCTCATGATCGACCCCAAGATGGTCGAGCTCAGCGTGTACGACGACCTCCCCCACCTGCGCCATCCCGTGGTGACGGACAACCAGGAGGCAGCGTCTATCCTCCGGTGGGCGGTGCTCGAGATGAACCGCCGCTACGAGCTCCTGTCGGCCAATGGCTGCCGGAGCGTGCGGGAGTTCAACCGCCGGGTCCGGGACGAGAAGGTCGAGCTCCGGCGACGGGGCTCCTCGGAGCGGCCCTACGAGGACGGCGAGCTGCCGTACATCGTCCTCCTCATCGACGAGCTGGCCGACCTGATGATGACGGTGCAGGCCGAGGTCGAGGGACCGCTGGCGCTCCTGGCGCAGAAGGCGCGCGCGGTGGGGATCCACCTGGTCATCGCGACGCAGAGGCCATCGGTGAACGTGATCACGGGCTTGATCAAGGCCAACTTCCCGAGCCGGATCGCCTTTCGGGTGGCGTCCAAGATCGACAGCCGGACGATCCTGGACCAGAACGGAGCGGAGAGCTTGCTCGGGAACGGCGACATGCTCTTTTTGCCGCCGGGAGAGGCCGATCCGGTTCGCATCCAGGGGGCCTACCTGGACGGGGACGAAACCGAGAGGCTGGTCCGCTGGTACAGGGAGCGAAGCCGGGAGGAGGGCGAGGGGGTCGAGGAGCAGGACATCCTGGACGTGGTCCGCGAGCACGACGAGATGGAGGCGCGCGTGGACGTGGTCGAGGAAGTGCTGGAGGACCGAGACGACCTCTTCCGGCAGGCGGCGGAGATCGTGATCGCCAACGACTCGGGCTCCACCAGCCTGCTGCAGCGACGCTTGCGGATCGGCTACGGCCGCGCCGCTCGGATCATCGACCAGCTTCACCACGCGGGTATCGTGGGCCCGGCGCAGGGCTCTCAGCCGCGGGAGGTGCTGGTCTCTCTGGACCGGCTGGACCGGGTGCTCGAGGAGGGATCGGATGCGGTGGACTGAGGATCGGCTGGAGCGAACCGCGGTCCCGGCAGGTCGCGCGCCCCGCGTCGCCGTCGCGGTGGCCGCGATCGGAGCCGTGCTCGCGCTCGGGGCGGCCCCTCCGGCCGTGCAGCCGTGCGCGGGCGACGTCCATTCGCTGCTGGCCCGCGCCGAGGCGCGCTACGACTCCCTGAAGAGCCTGCGCGCGACCTTCGAGCAGACCATCGAAGTCCCGCTCCTGGACCAGTCGCACCATGGGCACGGGACGTGGTACCAGGAGGGCCGTGCCCGCTTCCGCATGGATTTCATCGAGCCCGAGGGCGACCGGATCGTGGCCGACGGATCCCATTTGTGGCTCTACTATCCGAGCACGAACCCGGGCCAGGTGGTACGCACGACCCTCGAGGGGGACCCGACCGGCGTGGCCATGGTGGATCTCGAGGGCCGGATCTTTCGGGAGGCTCGCACCGGGTACGAAGCGGAGCCGGGGGGCGCCGTGACCGTCGACGATCGCACGACCTGCCTGGTGACCCTCACGCCGCAGCGCCCGGAGTCGACCACCTATCGAAAGGTGCGCGTGTGGGTCGACGCCACGAGCCTCCTCGTCCGGCGGTTCGAGATCACCGAGGAGAACGGAACGGTGCGGACCGTGACGCTGGACCACCTCCATCCCGACGTGGCCATCGCGGACTCGCTGTTCCAGTTCACCCCCCCGCCGGGGGTGGACGTGTTCTCGGGATGACGGGACGACCGATGGCCGGCCCGCATGCCCTGTGGGAGGCGGCTCTCCGGGTCCTGCCGGGGGGCGTCGATTCGCCGGTGCGCGCCTTCCGCGCCGTGGGCGGTGAGCCGTTCTTCACGGAGCGCGGCGAGGGAGCGTGGCTCGTGGACACGGAAGGCCGGCGGTACCTGGACTACGTCCTCTCCTGGGGACCCCTCATTCTGGGGCATGCGCACCCCGAGGTCGTCGAGGCCGTGCGAGAGGCGGCCAGGCTGGGGACCAGCTTCGGGACGCCGGTACCCGGCGAGGTGGAGCTGGCGGAGCGGGTGGTGCGGTGGTTCCCGTCCATCGAGATGCTCCGCTTCGTGAGCAGCGGCACCGAGGCCACCATGTCCGCCGTGCGCCTGGCGCGGGGCGCGACCGGCCGCGACCTGATCCTGAAGTTCGAGGGCTGCTATCACGGCCACGCGGACGCCTTCCTGGTCCGCGCCGGCTCGGGGGTGGCGACACTCGGCCTGCCGGACTCGCCCGGCGTGCCGAGGCCTGTCTCGGAGCTCACGATCACGATGCCCTACAACGACCTGTCCGCCGTTCGGGAAGCGTTCGAGCGCCATCCGGGACGCATCGCGGCGGTGATCGTCGAGCCGGTGGTCGGCAACGCGGGCCTCATCCCGCCCGTGGACGGCTTCCTGGAGGGACTGCGCGAGGTCACGCGAGCGGACGGGGCACTCCTCGTCTTCGACGAGGTGATGACCGGGTTCCGGGTGGCCCGGGGCGGGGCCCAGGAGCGATGGGGCATCTCCCCGGACCTCACGACGCTGGGCAAGGTCCTCGGCGCGGGACTGCCCGTGGCCGCCTACGGAGGGCGGCGGGAGCTCATGGAGCGCGTGGCACCGATGGGTCCCGTCTACCAGGCGGGCACGCTGAGCGGGAATCCGCTCGCCATGGCGGCGGGCAACGCGCAGCTGGCCGTCCTGGAGCGAGAGGACCCCTTCGGGGAGCTCGAGCGGCGCGCCGGTCGGCTGGTCGAGGGGATCGCGGACGCGGCGCGCGAGCGCGGGGTCCCCGTGTGCGCCCGCTCGGTCGGCTCCATGTGGGGCGTATACTTTCGCGAGGGTCCCGTCCTCGACTATTCCGACGCCCGCGAGGCCGATGTCGACTTCTTCGCCCGCTATTTCCGGGCCTGCCTCGAAAGGGGCGTGTTCTTCGCGCCCTCGGCCTTCGAGGCCGGCTTCCTGTCCACCGCGCACGGGGCGTCGGAGATCGATCACACGCTGGAGGTCGTGGGCCAGGCGCTGGACGTGGCGCTGGCCGGGGCCTGAGGGACCCGGCGTGAATCGTCCGGCCGCCGGAGCGCTGCGGATGGCGCTCCTGCCGCTCCTCCTGGCGGGCTGCGTCGCGACCGGTGGAGGGGCTTCGCCCGCGGCCGGGCCCCCGGCGGCCGGCGCCGGCTCCCACGGCTCGGACATGGACACCGCGGCGGCCGCGGGAGACCTCGGGCCTGGGTCCACTCCGCCACGGTCGGCCTCCACCGGCCTCCCGTCCCGTGGACCTTTCCTGCGCGTCGGACTCGCCATCGATCGCGACTCGGTCCGAGTGGCCGCGCGGGGCGGGCTGCGTACCCGCGACCTGGCGACGGGGCGGGACGTGGAACCGGTGGGAGACGCGGTCCGGGTGCGCCGAGGCGACGATGGCCTGGCCGTGATCGAGAACCCGGGCCGCCCGGAGGCTCCGGGCGCCGGGGCTCCCCGCGCGGACTCGCCGGGCGGAAGAGCGGGCCGCCAGGACCTCCTGCTGGAGTCCCGCGACACGACGGGCACCGTGTGGATCGACGGGGCCGAATACCGCGGCGGCGCGGAGATCCTGGCGCTCCCAGGGCACGGCCTCGTCATCATCGACCGGGTGAGGATCGAGGACTATCTGCGAGGAGTGGTGCCGCTCGAGATGGGCCCCAGGAGCCCGGATGAGGACGCGGCCGTGTGGGCGCAGGCGGTGGCGGCGCGCACCTACGCGCTCGCCAACCTGGACCGGCGCGACAGTCTCGGCTTCGATGTGTTCGGGAGCGTCGAGGACCAGGTGTACGGGGGTGTGGCGTCCGAGCGCCCCGAGGCGACCCGCGCCGTGCGAGCCACGCGGGGACGGGTCCTGACCTGGGAGAGTCGTCCGATCCGGGCCTACTACCATGCCGATGGAGGGGGCCGGACGGCGCGGGTGGACGAGGTTTGGAACCTGCCCGACGCGCCCTACCTGCGGTCGGTGCGGGACACGGCGCCGGACGGTCACGACTGGGGAGTCGCGGACCCCCACCACCGGTGGGAGGCGCGCTGGACGGATGCGGAGCTCACGGCCGCGCTCGCCCGCGGTCTCGCCAGCTACTACGGTACGACGAGCGGGGAGTCGCGAGAGGTGACGGGCGTGCGCGTGCTCGGACGGACGGCCAGCGGCCGGGTGGCCGCCCTGGAGGTGAGAACGGTCGGTGGGCGCTACATCTTCGATCGGAACGACATCCGTTTCGCCCTGCGTCGGCCCGACGGGAGCGTGATCCCCTCGACCCTGTTCGACGTCGCGCGGACGCCGGAGGCGACCGGGGGCGGGCTCGTCCTGGAAGGGCGGGGTAACGGTCACGGCATCGGGATGTGCCAGTGGGGCGCGATCGGCCGGGCGAGGGCGGGCCAGAGCTACGAGGAGATCCTGGAGGCCTACTATCCGGGGACGGAGCTCCGCACGGCCTACTGATCGAAACGAGACGACCCACACGACGGGGAGGTCGGGGATGGCCAGGGACGTACGTGTCGCCGTGATCGGAGCGGGAGGGGTCGCGCAGGTGGTGCATCTCCCCATCCTGCGCCGGTTGCCCGACCTCGAGCTCGTGGCCGTGGTGGATCCGCACCGGGAGAAGGCGGCGACCATCGCGGAACGCTTCGGCGTGCCGACCGTCCTCCAGGACTACTCGGAGCTCTCCGACGTGGAGGGACTCGACGCGGTCGTCGTGTGCACGCCGAACGATACGCACGAGGAGATCGCCACCGCCTGCATGCAGATGGGTCTCCACGTGATGTGCGAGCGCCCGCTTTCAACGAGCAGCGAGTCGGCCGCCCGGATGATCGAGGCGTCGGAGAAGGCCGAGCGTCAGCTCATGGTCGCCCTCAACCAGCGTTTTCGCTACGACACGCGGGCCATCCAGCAGTTCGTGGCCAGCGGGGAGCTCGGGGACGTGTTCTTCACCCGGACGTCGTGGCTCAATCACCGAATGCGCCGTCCGAGGCGGGGCTGGAGGCGCCAGGCGCGGCGCGCCGGCGGAGGCGTGCTCATGGACCTGGGGGTGCAGGCCATCGATCTCGCTCTGTGGCTCCTGGGGTTCGCCCGGGTCGAGCGCGTGAGCGCCCGGGTTCACCTGCGCGAGGATGTCGAGGATTCCGCCGCGGTCCTGATGGCGGTCGAGGGTAGTCGCACGATCAGCGTGGAGGTCACCTGGGAGCTCATGGAGGAGCGCGACCGCCACTCCCTGTATGCGCTCGGCACCCGGGGCTCGGCCTCGACCTCGCCCTTCCGCGTGATCAAGGAACTCGAGACCGGCCTCACCGAGGTGACGCCCCCGCTGGACGTGAGCCCGGGCGGACTGTACACCACTGCCTACCGGCAGGAGTGGGCGTACTTCCTTCGCCGGGTGCGAGGCGAACGGCCTCGCGAATCGGCGGTGGACCAGATCCACCTCCTCGAGGTCGTGGAGGCCTGCTACCGGTCGGTGAAGGAGGAGCGCGAGGTGGCCGTTTGAGGCTCCGCCTCCCACGGATCCCGCGCCGGCCGGGTCCGCTCCTCCTCAGCGGTCTCCTCCTCGGAGTCGCCTTCCCGCCCTTTCACCTGGTCCTCCCCCCCTTCGTCGCGCTGGTGCCGTTCGCGGTCTGGGTGGGTGGACTCCCCGGAGACGGGGAGGGCGCCGGAGCCGGAGCGGAGGACGGACGCGGCCGGTCCGAGGCGCTCCGGGGCGGCTTCTTCCTGGGGCTCGTCTACTACACGCTCGTCTACTACTGGCTGCTCACCGCGCTCATCTTCTACACGCCGCTCGCCGTTCTCGCCTTCCTCCTGCCGGTTCTCATCCTGTCGGCCTTCCTGGCGATCGGGACCGAGGGAATGCGGCTGACACGGCGGCGCCTGGGCTGGCCCCTGTGGATCGCACTCCCGGTGTTCTGGACCGCGCTCGAGTGGCTGCGCGGCCACTTGGGGCCCGTCTCCTTCCCCTGGATGCAGCTCGGGGACTCCCTGGCCACCACGCCGCGGCTGGCCGGGGCGGCCGACCTGGTGGGCTCCCGCGGCCTCTCGTTCTGGCTCGCGCTGGTGAGCGGACTCGTGGCCGAGATGTGGCTCGCGTGGCGGGCTCGCCGCCCCCTCCGCGGTCTCGCCCTCGGTCTCGTGGCCGCGCTCGCGCTTCCGATCGGCTACTCGCTGGTGCGCTGGTCCACCCTGGAGCTCCGGCCGGTGGCCCGGGTCGGCGTGATCCAGCCGGACGTCCCCGAAGACCTGAAGATGAAGCGGCAGCTGGCCACCGACTCCGCGATGACCTCCTTCCTGGTCCTCTCGGCGGACAGCCTTGCCCCGCGCGCGGACAGCCTCCAGATGCTCGTGCTGCCCGAGGCCGTGTTTCCCGACTACCTCGAGCGAATCCCTTCCTTCGGCTGGCCCGGCAGGCCCGACATCACGCGCCGGGTGCAGCAGGTGGCCCGCGCCCTCAAGGTTCGGGTCCTGTACGGAGGTTTCGGATCCACCGACCTAGGACACCGGGACTATCTCGCCTACAACTCGGCCTTCCTGACCGACACGGCCGGACGCCTCATCGGCCGCTACGACAAGCACCTCCTCGTCCCTGTGGTCGAGCGGGTGCCCTTCTTCAACCCGGAGTGGTTCGGCGGCTCGCAGTACTTCGGCGGCCTCGCGCGCGGCGAGAAGTCGCCGGTCTACCGATCCGACGGCGGCCGGTTCGGAATCCTCATATGCTACGAGGACGTGTTCTCGGGCTGGAGCCGTCGATATCGGAACGAGGGCGCCAACTACCTGGTCAACATCACGAACGACGCCTGGTTCGGACGCGAGACGCACTGGTGGAGCCGGTCGAGCGCGCTGTGGCAGCACCCCGCGCACCTGGCCATGCGGGCCATCGAGAACCGCATGGGTGCGGTGCGTTCGGCCAACACCGGGATCTCGGAGATCCTTGACCCGCTCGGGCGCGTGAGCCACAGGACGAATCTGTTCGTCCCCGCCGCCTTCGCGGCCACCGTGTGGACGTCCGACGGCCCCACCGTCTACGACCGCCTGGGAGACGTGGTGGGCTGGCTGTCGGCCGTGGGCGCCGTGGCGGCGGCGCTCGCCGCGGCGTGGCGCGCGCGTAGGATGGGTTCGGAGCGCCGCTGAATCGCCCCGGAGGCGCTTCGAGCTTCACCCCTGCACGAGGAGCATAAGCGATGGCCGATGCCGGGATCCACACTCCGCTCGAGTGCACGAACACGTTCCTGGACACGGCGCTCGATCGGATGGAGATCGACCCGGCCATGCGGCGACTCCTGAGGGGTCCCTACCGCGAGGTCATGGTGGAGCTCCCTCTCGTCCGGGAAGACGGCGAGCTCGAGGTGTTCACCGGCTACCGGGTGCAGCACGACAACGCCCGGGGCGCCTTCAAGGGCGGGCTGCGCTACCACCCGTCGGTGGACATGGATCACTTCCGCGCCCTGGCGGCCGTGATGACCTGGAAGACCGCCGTGGCCGACATCCCTTTCGGGGGAGCCAAGGGAGGCATCGACTGCGATCCCTCCGCCCTCTGCGCCGCGGACCTCGAGACGCTCACCAAGAAGTTCACCGCCCGCATGGACGAGGTGATCGGACCGAACCGGGACATCCCGGCGCCCGACGTGGGGACGAGCTCGCGCGAGATGGCCTGGATCTTCGATGCCTACGCCATGCGTCACGGAAACGAGCCCGGGGTGGTGACGGGGAAGCCGATTCAGCTCGGGGGCTCCCTCGGCCGCACGGAGGCCACGGGCCGCGGCGTGGCCATGGTGACCAGCTGGGCCGCGGCGGAGCAGGGGATCGAGCTCGAGGGCGCCTCGGTGGCCATCCAGGGATTCGGCAACGTCGGGAGCCATGCGGCCCGCTTCCTGGCCGAGCGTGGGGCGAAGGTGGTGGCCGTGAGCGACGTACACGGCGGCCTCGTTCGGGAGGAGGGGCTCGACGTCGGGGCGCTCCAGTCGGCCCGGGCCCGGGACCGGAACGCGGCGGTGGCCCAGATGGGCGTCGCCGGGGAGCCGATCTCCAACGACGGTCTCCTGACCCTCGAAGTGGATATCCTCATTCCGGCCGCGATCGAGAGTGTCCTGCATGGCGGGAACGCCCGCGATGTGCGGGCGCGGATGATCGTGGAGGCCGCCAACCTCCCCTCCACCTGCGAGGCGCACCGGATCTTCGTCGAGCGCGGACTGCCGGTCATCCCGGACATACTCGCCAACGCCGGCGGCGTGATCGTCTCCTACCTGGAGTGGGTGCAGAACCGCGAGCGCATGCGCTGGGAGGAGGAGCGCGTGAACGCCGAGCTGGAGCGCATTCTCGGCAAGGCGTGGCGCGAGGTGAGCGGCCTGGCGCGGGAGTCGGGGGCCGACTACCGCGTGACGGCGTACGAGCTGGCCGTCTCGCGCGTCAGGGAAGCCATCGAGCTCCGGGGATTCTGAGACGCCCGAGCGGCGAGGAGCGGTCCCGCCGGCCGTGGGCTGGTCTCCGGTCAGTCCCCCCCGGGCGCGTCGGCCCCGTGGCGCGCTGAAGCGCCCCCGGCCTCCTCGCTCCGCTCGCGGAGCCGGGCTTCGAGGAGCTCACCGGCTACGCCCAGAAAGTCCCGCTCGGTCACGAGACCCACGAGCCGGCCCTCCTGGACGACCGGGAGACAGGCGACCCCTCGGCGCCGCATGAGGGAGACCGCCTCCAGGGTGCGGGTGTCGGGAGAGGCCGTCACCAGCTCCCGGTGCATCACCTCGGAAACGGGCAGCGGTCCCTCGGCCTTCCGGTAACCGTCCGCCGTCAGGAAGCGGAGCAGGGTCCGGTCCGTGACCAGGCCCACCAGGCGGTGCTCGTCGTCCTCCACCGGCACGTACCGGATCTTGTGCCACACCATCAGGTGCGCCACCAGCTCCACGGCCTCGTGCTCGTTCACCGTGAGAAGGTCGGTGGTCATGACGTCCTCCAGCCGCTGGAAGCCCGGCTGCCACCCGCCCCCCTCCTCCAGCCTGGCGAGCTCCCAATCGGCCACGGGGAGATCCGGTCGCTGCCTCGCCGCGATCGCGCCGGTGAGCGCCCGAAGGCGCTCCTCGGCGGTGCCCTCGCTCCCCATGGCGGCGAGCGACTCCAGCATCCACGAGGCGCCGGTTCGCCGCCGGTCCACCCGTCGCTCGACCACCCCCAGGTAGCGGTCCACGTCCCCCCGGTCGATGTCCGCGGCCCGGAGGCCCTCCCGCGCCATCGGAAGGAGTCGCTCCCGCACGAGCGCGTCGGCGCTGCCCCCCCCGCCCGGCCAGGCCAGGTCGGCGCCGATCCCGAGCTTGGCCGCCGCGACGAAGTTCCCTCTCGCGTCGTGGAAGTCCATGACCCGCCGGATGTCTCCGTACTCCTCGCTCACGCTCCTCAGCAGGCCGAACCACAGGGCGGCGTTGGCGATCTCGTCCACGAGCGTCGGGCCGGACGGCAGGATGCGATTCTCGATCCTCAGGTGCGCGAGGCCGTTCGCGGACAGCCCGTAGCAGGGCCGCATCCAGCGGTACACGGTCCCGTTGTGGAGCTTCAGCGCCTCCAGCGCGGGAGCCCGCCCGGCCTCGATCGCCTCGAAGGGATCCTCCTCGATCTCGATCCCGAACAGCGACTTGAAGCGGGAAATGTCCTCCCGGAAGATTTCGAGCACCGAGCTCTCCACCCACCGCTGGCCGAAGGTGACGCGGGGCGGGATCTCCCGCAGGTCCGGCTTCCCCTTCCGCGTATCCACCGACTGCTGGAACAGCGCGATGCGCGTCTCCCTCCACAATCGCTTCCCGAACAGGAGCGGAGAGTTGGCCGAGACCGCCAGAACCGGCCCCGCCACGGCCTGGGCCACGTTGTAGAGGCGCGCGAAGCTCTCCGGGTCCACCTGGAAGTGGACCTGGAAGCTGGTGTTGGCCGCTTCCAGCATCATGGAGTCGTGTCGGAGCTGCAGCTCGTCCGGACCCCGAATGTAGAAGTCGAACGAGCCCCGCTGCAGGCGCGTGAGGGTCTCGTTGAGGAGCCGGTAGCGCTGGCGGGGTGTCATGGCCTCGAGGCCGAGATCGGATCGCTTGAGCGTCGGCAGGATGCCGGTGAGGAGGACTTCGGCGCCGGCATCGTGCGCGGCGCGGTGGACGGTCTCCAGGAGGCCCGTCATTCGCTCGTGGAGGCGGCCCAGGCAGTCGCCCTCGAAGGGCAGCGGATCGGCGTTGAACTCGAGATTGAAACGTCCGAGCTCGGGCACGACCCGTGGGTCATCGAGGACCTCGAGGACTCGTTCGGAGACGGGTGCCGGCCGCCAGTGGCGGTCCACCAGGAAGGCCTCCTGCTCGACCCCGATGCGGCTCACGCCCCGCTCGACCAGGTCTCCCTCGAGGACCACCTCGAGGGCCTCCATGTCCCGCAGCAGGTGTCGCGTGAAGCGCCGGAGGGCTTCGCCTCCGCCCGTGACCTCGCTCACCTCCTGGCCCATGAGCGCTCCTTAGCCTGCGGGGGCGGCTCCGGGGACCGGGGAAGCGCCGGCGCGCGACCCGGCCCGGCCCGAGGGCGAATCTCGGGGCCCCGAGCGCCGCTCACAAGGCGGACTGCGGCTCCCGGCCCGCGAGCCTGGAGCCGGGCACGGGTGCCAACCCGGCCGCCTCCAGGAACCGGGAGGCCACGCGCGGCCAGTCGAACGCCTCCACGTGGCGGCGTCCGACGGCTCCCATGTGCTCCCTTCGCTCCGGATCGCGGAGGAGCTCGACGAGCGCCGCGGCGAGCGCCTCCGAATCCGAGGGGGGGACGAGGAGACCGGCCGACCCGGGTACGACTTCGGGCGCGGCGCCCGCCCGCGCCGCCACCACGGGAAGCCGGCACGCCATCGCCTCCAGGAACACGATCCCGAAGCCCTCCTGGAGACTGGGGAGCGCGAACACGTCGGCGGTCAGATACTGGTTCCGGAGCGTCGTCCGGTCGTGGAGGTCGCCCGCGAACTCGACCGCCGCGCCGAGTCCGAGCCGTCTCGCCTCTCGCTGCAGCGACGCGAGCATGGGGCCGCCACCCACCACCCGGAGGCGTGCTTCCGGCAGGGCGCGCCGCACCTCCGGGAGCGCCCGCAGCAGGGCGATGGTATCCTTGCGGCGGTATTGTCGCGCCACGCTGAGGATGATGAGGCCCACGCCACCCCCGGGCGGTCGTCCGGGGTCGGGCCAGCTCTCGAGCGCGATGCCCTCGGGGACGACCTCGACGTCCCGCGCATCGAGACCGTAGGACGAGACGGCCCACCCGGCGCTGTAGCGGCTCGTCACGATCACGCGATCGGCGGCCCGAGCGTTTCGGCCCTCGAGGGCCGACAGGAAGCGGAAGCGCAGGCGGGTGAGCCCGCGCTCGAACCGGGCCTCGTCGGCCATCACGCCCTTGAGCGATGCGATCCGGACCACGCCCGGGAGTCGGGGGAGGAGGCAGCCGTCCAGGTCGAAGCCCACGACCAGGTCCAGCTCCTCCGACCGGAATCGCCGGAGCCCCACGTTGAAGGCGAGGCGAGAGAGCGTGCCGCCCGTGCGCCGCCCGGGGCAGTGGACTTCCACGTGGTGGCCCAGCTCGCGCAGGGCGGCGCCGAGCCCGCCGATCGCCACCGTGGATCCGCTGCCCTTCGCGGGGTCGACGTGCCACGAGTCCAGGAACGCGATCCGGAGCCGTGTCAGGGTAGGGGCCCGGCTCCTACAGCTCTTCGATCTTGGCAGCGAGGACGAAATCGCTCTCAGTGAGGCCGTCGATCTTGTGGGTCCAGATCTGCACCCGTACCCGTCCCCAGCTCAGAAACAGGTCGGGGTGGTGGCCCTGCGCCTCCGCGAGCGCGCCCACGCGATTCACGAAGTCGAGGGCGGCGGCGAAGTCATCGAACTCGTACTCGTTCTCGAGGTGATGCTCTCCGATCGCTTCCCAGCCGGCATCGAGCTCGTCGAGCAGTTCCTCGAGCTCCTCTCCCTCGAGCGGCGGCACACCGCCCTTGCAGGGTACGCACTCCTTCTGGGCCAGCCGTGTGGCCATCGGATCCTCCTCTGTCGGTTCGTCTCGAGACGCTGACGTCGCCCCAGAATGGTGTTGGCTGCCGCCACACGGTCGGGCAAGATCCGGTCCGGCGGCGGGAGCGGCCGCCGCCTAGTCGCCCCGGGTCCGCCGCATCGACGCCGGATCGCCTGAGGCGGGTGCGCGGGTGGGGTCGTACACCGCCATCTGATTACGACCCCGGCGCTTGGCGCGGTAGAGCGCCTCGTCCGCACGGTGGAGGAGGAGATCCGCGCCGTCCGCGTCCTCGGGGAAGAAGGCGACGCCGGCCGAGAGCGAGATCCGGAGGGGCTTGTCCTCATCGTCCCGGAAGTCGAGCGTCTCGATGGAGGACCGCAGGCGCTCGTGGACGGTGTCGATCAGCTCCGCGTCAGCCCGCAGGAGCGCCCCGGCGAACTCGTCTCCCCCGATCCGGGCCAACTCGTCGCTCTCCCGCAGGCAGGACTCGAGCAGCCTCGCCACCGCGCACAGGGCTCGGTCGCCGACGTGATGGCCGTGGAAGTCGTTGACTTCCTTGAGGTAGTCGAAATCGAGCAGGAGGAGTGCGAGGCGCTCTCCGTACCGTTCGCAGCGCCGCAGGTGGCCCTCCAGGCGCTCGAGGAAGAAGCGCCGGTTGTGAAGCCCGGTGAGGGGATCGGTGACCGCCAGACGACGCGCTTCCTGGTGGAGCTGGACGGTCCGGATGACCGCCGCGGCCTGCTGGGCGACGACCGTGAGGGTTCGCTCCGCCTCGGGCCCGAAGGCCCCGGACAGCCGGGACTCCGCATCGAGCACTCCGATCACGCGTCCATCCACGATCAGAGGGACGGAGATTTCGCTGCGGCCGCCGGGCACGCCGGTGATGTACTCCGCTTCGTCGCTGACGTCATCCACGATCACGCTCGCCCCGGTGGCGGCACACCGGCCCGTGACTCCCTGGCCGAGCGGGATGCGGAGCTCCTCGAGCCCGGGGCCGTATCCCCTCGCCGCCCGCACCCGTAGCGTCTCGGTCCCCTCGTCCAGGAGCAGGAAGGCCATGTGGCAGTCCGTGTCGGGGGAGAGCTCGCAGGCGATCTCCAGGATGGCCCGCAGCGTCTCATCCAGGTCCCGGCGCTGGTTGGAGACCCGGCTGATGCGGTAGAGCGCGTCCAGCTGCCGGATGCGCTGCTGCAGTCGCTCTCGGTCCTTCGCGGCCGTGATCGCGAGGGCCGCCTGCGCCCCCAGCACCGTGAGGAGCTCCTCGTGCGCCCGCGTGAAGGCATCGAGCCGGTCCGATTCGACGTTTACGACCCCGACGACGTCGCTACCCAAAATGAGGGGGACGGCCAGGTTGGAACGGGCGCTGTCGAGGCCGACCACGTAGGTCGCATCCTGGCGCACGTCACCGACCCGGATCGCCTGCCGCTCGGCCGCGCAGCGTCCCGACAGCCCCGCCCCCCAGGGGAGCCGGAGCTTCAGGACGTCCTCCCTGCGCGCGCCGTAGCCCCGCGCCCGGACCACCGCGAGCTCGTTCCGATCGGGATCGTGCAGCATGAGGGCGCAGTGCTCGAAGCCGATGAGCTCCTGGGCGCGCTCCAGGATGCTGTCGATGAGCCCGTCGAGGTCGTCGCTGAGTCCGATTTCGCGGGTCGCCTCGTACAGGGCCGAGAGTGAGGCGAGGCCGGTCATCAGCTTATGCTCCGAAGTGTACGGCCGTGGATGTCGTCCGCCGGTCGCCGCCGGCGGACTCGGCATTCTCGCCTCACGGCCGTCGAATGGCAAGGGCCGAACCGGGTTAGGTTGACCATAGGCCCGTGGCAGCGAGCGCTGCAAGAGCCCCGCTCACCGACACTTCCACGTCCACGGAAGTGTCGATTGGCTGCACGTTCCGGGCTGTCGCCGCACCAGGAGGCTCCCACCGGGCGACCATGGTGGCGTAGATGGACTCGTCGGCGTCGGAGGGACCGCCGCGCCGGGACTCCAGTCGCCGGCGAGCCGTCTCCGGGTCGGTCCGGCACTCCAGGATGAGGGCCGGGACGGCCAGGGAGCGCGCTAGCGTCACGAACGCGGCCCGCCGCTCTTCGCGGTGGAACGAGGCGTCCACCAGCGCCCGTCCGCCGTCCTCCAGGATCTGGCCGGCCCGCTCCGCCAGGGTCCGGTAGGTCCGGTCGGTCCACTCCGGAGCGTACAGCCCCTCGTCCGGGTCCGCGGCGGCCGGCTCGGTGGGAGCGAGCCCGGCCAGCTCCTTGCGGACGCGGTCGCTGGAGAGCGTCTGGAATCCGGCTCGCGGGGCGAGCTCCGCGGCCAGGGTGGACTTGCCCGTGGCCGGCAGACCGGACACGAGCACCAGTCCCGGCCGGCGCTCCGGTGCCTCGAGCTGACCGAGGGTGAGGAGCCAGTAGGCGCGGGCCCGCCGCCGGGCGGCGGCACGCGCCTCCGGTGGCACGTCGGGGGTGGCCGACGTGATCCCCTCCACCTTGGCCCGCACGGCGGAGCGATAGGACCGGTAGAGCGGAACGAGCGCCCCACCCTCCGCGTCTCCGGCCGTTTGCAGGTAGGCCCCGGAGAACAGGGCCGCGAGGTCACGGCGACCCCGGAACGCCAGGTCCATGGCCAGAAAGGCCATGTCGGAGATGGGGTCGGCGAATCGGAAACGCTCGTTGAACTCGATGCAGTCCACGATGATCAGGTCGCCGGGCGGCTCCTGGCGTGGCAGGACGTAGACGTGATCCAGGTGGAGGTCGCCGTGGGTGTCGCGGGGCACGCCTCTCCGGGCGCGCTCCTCGATGAGCGGCCGACGGTCGGCGAGCACCTTCTCCGTGAGCGTGCGGGCCCTCTCGAACACGGCGCGGGCCACCGTTCGTCCGACGTCGCCGCCCGCCTGCTCGAAGTTCTCGCGGGCGTTTCCGGCCACCACCTCGAACCGGCCGTACCGGGACACGCGCTCCCCACCGTCGGCGTTCGCGTGGAAGCGGGCGATGTGGGCCGCCAGGCGCTCCACGTCTTCCGGTCCCAGCTCGCCGCGCTCGAGTCGCGCCAGCGCCGTGGCGCCGGCCGGCAGCCGCCGCATGCGCACGGCGTATTCCAGGGCCTCACCCTGGCCGTCCACTCGGAGCCCGCCGGGCCTGGCCACGAGCGGCACGACTCCCAGGTAGACATCGGGTGCCAGCCGGCGATTGAGACGCACCTCCTCGCCGCAGAACCAGCGCCGCTTCTCGAGCGTGGTGAAGTCCAGGAAGCCCAGGTCCACAGGCTTCTTGACCTTGTAGGCGTAAGCGCCGGCCAGGACCACGAGCGAGATGTGGGTGTGATGAACCCGGAGATCGCCGGCCGGATGGGGATAAGCCGCAGGATCGAGCAGCGCCCGGAGAATGTCGTCGATCTCCATCGATCCGCTCGGCCGGGGGGAAGGACCGCCGGGGAGGCGCCACGCCGGCGGCCTCGGGGGAGGCCTTCCGCGCGGCCCGCGCTCCACCGGGGAGAACGGTCTCAGGCGGTGCGCACCGCCTCGCGTACTTCGTCGTAGTCGGGCTCGACCCCGGGATCCTCGGACACCCAGCGGTACGACACCCTGCCGTTCTCGCCGATCACGAACACCGACCGCTTGCCCACGCCCTCGAGCCCCAGGAGATCGTCGTAGAGCACCCCGTAACGCTCGGCGACGTCCCGGTTGAAGTCGGACAGGACCGGGAAGGGAAGGTCCTGCTCACGACGGAACCGGTCCGTGACGAACGGGCTGTCCACCGAGATCGCGAACACGTGCGCGTCCAGGTCGACGAACTCGTCCCAGCGGTCCCGGAAGGCGCACAGCTCCGACGTGCAGACCGAACTGAACGCGAGAGGGAAGAACAGCAGCACGACCTTCTCGTTCCCGAAGAGGTCGCCCACGTCGACGTGCTGCCCCGGCGCCTGGGGCAGCGAGAAGCCCGGCGCGGTGTCTCCTTCCTCGATCGGCCTCCCCTGTCCGACCTCAGAATCCACCCGTTCCTCCACCGCCGAACCCGCCACCCGAGAATCCCCCGCCGCCCGAGAAGCCCGAGCTGCCCGAACTGCTCCTGGGCTGAGAGGTCATCACCGAGCTCGTCCGGGCGGACATGTTGCCCAGGCTGGCCACGAACAGGGCGGGTTGAAATCCCGCGGGGCTCGTGCCCCGATACCAGGACGGTGGCTCCGTGTAGATTCCGTCGAACGCCTTGGCCCACGCCTTCTCCACTCCCAGCGCCATCGCGTGCGGCAGGAAGCGCTCGAAGTCCTTGGGGCCCTGGATGAGCTTCTTGAAGCGGGGCTCTTCGACCCGCTGCAGGAACTCCTCGAACCCCAGGACCCCCTCGAGCGCACGCGTGCCGGCGAGGGTCTTGGCGGGCATGAACCAGCCGAATCCGGCCACGACGAGCCCCGAGATCACCACGCCGATTCCGACGGCCAGGCCGGACAGGTCCAGGACCGCGGCCAGCTTGAGACCTCCGAGCAGGCACAGGATGCCGCCCACGAAGGCGATGCCCAGCCACATGCCGCGCACGCGGTCGGGGCGGCGGCCGTAGTAGCCGCGTCGCATGAGGGCGTCGAACAGGTCGTCCTTGATGCCCGGAAGCTTCTTGTAGAAGCTGTTCTGGAGGTCCTCCAGGTCGACGTGGGTCGTGATCCCGTCGTCGAAGATGCCGCCCAGGAGCGCGTGTTCGTGGGCCGCCAGGTCGGTCCACTCGGAGTTGGGCTTCTGGAGGTCGAAGGCGTAGTCCCGCTCGGTCCCGATGAGGCCCAGGTACTTCTTCTTGTCGTGCTCCTCGATGGTCACGAATCCTCTCACGGCCAGGTCCACCAGCGTCGCGGTGATGTCCCGCATGTCCGGCGAGTCGTCCACGAGGACGCCCTCTTCGCCCGGCGTCAGGCCGTCGGGAGGCTCGTACTGGGCGGCGATGGGGCGCAGGCGCGGGTCCCGGCCGCGCTTCCACCACAGACCCAGCATTGCGGGGAAGACGAGGAGCGGGAGGCCGAGGGGCCAGTTGCTGCGCAGGAACCAGCCGATCTTCGTGAGCGCCGTGGGACGGGCCACCACGCCCGCGTTCCACGCCACGTCCACGGTCAGGCCCTCATGGAGGCCCAGGCTCGACGTGGTCCGGATCTGGATCAGCGAACCCTGCTCATCGACCGTCGCATCGCGCGACTTCGAGCCGCGCATGCCGGTGAAAGCCTGGGCTCGGACTCCCTCGACCTGCGTGGGGAGATGCACCGTGGCCGAGGCGGCCTCGATCGGGACCGGGGACTGCGTGCCCGTCACGTTCCAATACAGCTCGTCGTAGTCATCGAAGTAGCGGAGGCCGTTCTCGACCCGGTAGCGGATCTGTACCGTGCGCTCGGTGTCCTCGGCACCCGGAATATAGATCTTGAGGTGGAGCATGCCCCCGGAGCGGCTCTTCTCGACCTTGAGGTCATGGCCCTGTCCGTCCTGGACGCCGAGCACCTTGACGAACAGCGTGTAGTTGAACCCGCCCGGGCCGCTGTAGTGAACGGGCAGGTCCCGGTACACGCCGTGCCATGAGCCCTGGAAGGCGTAGCGGATCGTCTCGGTGACGTCCATCGCCCCGGTGCGGAACACGCTCAGGTCGGTGTGGAAGCCGAGGACGGAGAGCGATCGCCCCGCGGCGGCCGCCGCGGGGGCCGCCGGGCGAACGGGCGCTGCGCCGGCCCGTAGCGGCGCGCCGAGCCCGAGACCGCCGGCGAGCGCGGCGCCGGTGAGGGCGACCTGAACGAACCGGATGGGTCGGACCCGGCGGCCGCGCGGAGACGGGAAGCGCCGGGGGGTCGCCACGGCGAATCTCAGAAGTCGACCTTGGGGACCTCGCGCTCCGTCTCGTCGCCGAGGGCGAAGAACTCCCTCGGCTGGAAGCCGAACATGTTGGCCACCAGGTTCGACGGGAACTGGGAGATCTTCGTGTTCAGGTCCCGGACGACGGCGTTGTAGTAGCGGCGGGCGTTCTGAACCGCGTCCTCGATCTGCTGCAGGGTGTTCTGAAGCTGGGTGAAGCTCTCCACCGCCCGCAGCTGGGGATACGACTCCGAGAGGGCGAACAGGGACTTGAGCGCGTTGGTGAGTTGGCCCTCGGCCTGGCCCTTGGCCGCCGGGCCCTGGGCCGACATGGCCTTGTTGCGGGCCTCGATGACGCCTTCCAGCGTCTCCTTCTCGTGTCCCGCGTAGCCCTTGACCGTCTCCACCAGATTCGGGATCAGGTCGTGGCGCCGCTTGAGCTGTACGTCGATGTCGGACCAGGCGTTGTCGGCCTGCACCTTCAGGCGGACCAGGCCGTTGTAGAGCATGATGCCGGCGACGGCTACGACGGCGAGCAAGATCAAGAGCCACATGGAGTCCTCCTGGGAGGAGGGAGACGACCGCTACGGTCCTGCTGGATCGGCGCACACACCATAGAGGTACCGGCCGGAAGTGTAAACCCCGCGATGCGCGAGGGGTGCCGGGGCTCAGCCCGCCGGGCGACCCATCCGGCACACGATCCGGAATTGGTCGGATGTCACCGGGAGGATCGAGTGCCGGACGCCGCGCTGCAGCACCTTCATGTCGGCCAGGCCCGGCTCCGCCTTCATCGCGTCGCGCGTGACCGGCCCCGGAAAGGTCTGAACGTGCTGGAGGTCCACGCACCACCAGGTCGGGTCTTCGGGGTCGGAGTCGCGGTCCTCGTAGGGATGCCCCTCCTGGAACTGCTTGGAATCCGGGTGCGCCGCCCCGGCCACCCGGGCCAGCCCGTAGACGCCCGTCACGGGCGTGCTCGAGTGGTAGAACAGGACTTCGTCCCCCGGCTCCATCTCATCCCGCATGTAGTTTCGGGCCAAGTAGTTGCGCACGCCCCACCATTCGGTCGTGCCGTCCCTCTCGAGGTCCTCGATGTCGTAGGTGTCCGGATCGGTCTTGATCAACCAGTGTCGCGGCATGTGAATCGGCTCCGGCTCGCGGGTTCGCATCGCCTCCGGGCGGTTCGGGGAGCGTACCGTAGTGCCCGCACGAGCTCGCCGCGAGCCGGGGGCCGGCGGGCGGCGGCGCGTCCCGTTCGGCGTGCCGGTGACCCTGCTCGGTCTGGCCTCGGGGGCCGCGTGGCTCGCGCTCGCCCAAGCAGCGCGCCCCGGCTGCCGCCGTCTTCTAGCTCCCCGCCACCCTCGGCGTGGGCGCGGGCGCATCCGGGGCGGCGACGCGAGGCGTGGGCCGGCGGCCCACGAGCTCCTCGGTGAAGCCCATGCGCTCCTCCATCGAGTCCAGCCTCTGGTCGAGGCTTTCCAGCCGGTCGCGCAGGGCCTCGATCTGCCGCTCCTCCGACCGTGCCGCGAGCCGGTCCTGTCCGTAGACCTCCAGGAGCGTGCCGAGGCGCTTGCTGATCGGGCGGAGCACCATCACGCCGGCGACCGACAGGATGAATACGATGGGTATGAGCGCGTAGATGGCGTCTTCCATGGCTTCGTCCAGCCTTCCTGAGGGGATCCTCACGGGCGGCGGCGCCGGATCGGCCGGCGGCAACGCGGCCCCGTGTGCTGGAATCTACGCGATTCGGCGCCTCCCGGTTTCCCCGCCCGCCCGCCGGCGGTCCTCCCGTGTGGTCGCTCCCGGTCGCCGGCTTCCGGCCGCACCGGGTTGCCCGGCCCGGGAGCCGGGGTAGGTTGGAGCCGGCGGCCCGAGGGTCGCAGCTCACTCGAGGAGGGACGATGCAGATCCGCCTGTACCAGGTCGACGCGTTCGCCGACCGGCTGTTCCAGGGGAACCCGGCGGCCGTGTGCCCGCTGGAGACGTGGCTCGAGGACGACGTCCTGCGCTCGATCGCCGCCGAGAACAACCTCTCGGAGACGGCGTTCTTCGTGCCGGAAGAGGGCGGGCGCTATCAGCTGCGCTGGTTCACCCCGGTGGACGAGGTCGACCTGTGCGGTCACGCGACCCTGGCCACCGCTCACGTGCTCCTCCGGTACATGGAGCCGTCGAAGCCGGCGGCGCGCTTCCGGACCCGGAGCGGTGAGCTCGAGGTGCGGCGGGACGGCGAGCGGTTGGAGATGGACTTTCCATCGCTCCCGCTCGGCCCGTGCGAGCCACCGGCGTGGCTGGGGGAAGCTCTGGGGGTCGAGCCGGCCGAGGTCCTCGCTTCGAGCGACTACGTGGCGATCCTGGACTCGGCCGCGGCGGTCCGCGACCTGGAGCCGGACCTGGTCGCCCTCGCCGGCCTCGACCGGCGGGGCATCGCCGTAACGGCCGCGACGTCCGAGGACCCGGCGGTGGACTTCGTGTCCCGCTTCTTCGCCCCGGCGCTCGGCGTCCCCGAGGACCCGGTCACCGGGTCGGCGCACTGCGAGCTGGCGCCCCTGTGGGCGGAGAGACTGGGCCGGACGAGCCTCACGGCCCGCCAGCTGTCGAAGAGGGGAGGGACGGTGAGGTGCGAGGTCCGGGGCGACCGGGTGCGACTCTCGGGACGCGCCGTGCTCTACCTGGAGGGCGTGATCCGGGTCTGAGGCGCGCCGCGCGGGCAGGCTCGCTCGGACGCGGCCCGGAGAAAGCCCGTCAGGTAGAGCCCTCCGCCCGTGACAGCAGCTCTTCCAGCCGCCCCGCCGGCACGGCGCCCGTCTCGCGGGCCGCCTCGGCGCCGTCCACGAACAGGATCAGGGTGGGAATGCCGCGTATCCCGAATCGGCTCGCCACGTCCGGCCAGCGGTCGGTGTCCAGCTTGGCCACCAGGATGGAGCCCGCGTGGCGACGGGCGAACTCGTCCAGCACCGGCGCCATCATCTTGCAGGGACCGCACCAGTCGGCGTAGAAGTCCACCAGCACGGGGGCCTCGGCGCCCACCACGCTTCGCTCGAAGTCGTCCCCTTCCAGCCGAACCGGCCGATCCAGGAGCATGGGTCGCGAGCAATGCGCGCAGCGGGGCTTCTGGTCCGCCCGGCCGAGGTCGATCCGGTTCAGGGTCCGGCAGAAAGCGCAGCGCAGCGTAACGTGCGCCGCTCGCGTAGGCTCCGTCGCGGCAGTCGATTCGGCGGACATGAAGCTTCCGTGCCTCCGATGTGTTGTAGGACGACGTCTCCTGGCGTGCCGCGTTGCAGGCGCTTGACAGGACCTCGCCCGGCGGCGATATAGACTCGGCAAGCGACCACATCGGACGGTGAGCGACCCTCTACACCCGATGTGGATGCAGGTGCCCTCGAGCAGTGGTGCGCGTTCGTCGTGCGGCGGACCCGCGCACGCAGGGGGGATCGAAGGACTCGTCCCGAAAGGCCACAGGAGGGCGAGACACCGGCCGGAGCTCCGCTTCGCGCCCGGGAAGACGAAGGGCCGGGGCATTTCCCCGGCCCTTCGTCACATCGGGGTCCAGCGCCGGGTCAGGACCCCGGCCCGTCGGTGGGCCGCTGCCGCACCTCCTCGGACCAGCGGTCCAGGAGCGTGGTCCCGCGGCGCCGATGCCTCTCGAGGAGCTCCGCCGCGCGCTCGACCTCGCTCGCCCGGAGCGCCGTCTCCACGGCCCGGTGCTCGCGTACGATCCGGTCGCGGTCCTCCGTGGAGTAGGCCACCGAGTACTCGAAGCCGAACAGCACGTACCGGTGCAGGCGATTCCAGGCCAGTTCCAGGAGGCGGGCCAGGGCGCGGTTCCCGGACGCGGACAGGAGGGTCTCGTGCCACCGCTCCGAGCGTTCCAGCAGCACCCGGGGGTCCGGACCCGCCGCCTCCAGCTCGTCGTCCATCGCGGCGAGACGATCGAGCGTCCGGGCCGGCGGCGGTCCGGCGCCCCGCAGCGCGGCACCCTCGAGAGCGGCCACGACGTCGTAGAGGTCCACCGCCTCCCGCGCGCTGAGCGGCCATACGTAGAAGCCGTAGCCCCTCGCCGAGCCCACCAGCCGACCCTGCTCCAGCTCGAGCAGGGCTTCCCGTAGCGGGGTCCGGCTGATGCCCAGCTGCGCGGCGAGCTCGGACTCGTTGATGTGCTCGCCCGGGGGCAGTTCTCCACTGAGGACGCGCTCGAGAATGACGCGCCGCACCCGGGTTCGGAGCGGCTCGGGATGGCTCAGCACGAGCCCGGCTCCGCCGGCGCTACGTTCGCCCGGCTCACGACCGTCGGGCTCTCCCGGTGGATCGCGGTCGCGCTCCCGGTCGCGAGGTGTGCGGCCAGGAAGCGCGCTACTTCCCGCTCGCCGAAGAAGCGCGCGTCCCAGGGGCCGGGGCCCTCGACGAAGCCCACGTGGCCGCCCCGGTCCAGGAGGAGAGGCGTCACCCACGGGTGGGCGGCCATGGCCGCCTCCGGCACCGTGCCGGGCGGGACGAACGGGTCATCCCGAGCCTGGATGACGAGAGTCGGCACCGCGATCCGCTCGACCTCCCCGCCGGAGCTGGAGCGGCGGTAGTATTCCGCGGCTCCCGAGAAGCCGTGCAGGGGAGCCGTGAGCACATCGTCGAACTCCCGGAGCGTGCGGGCGGCCCGTACGGCCTCCAGCGGCAGGTCCACGTCGCGAAGCCTCGCCTTGGCCTCCACCGAGGCACGGAGGGAGCTGAGGAAAGCCGCCGCGTACAGCGAGCCCGGCAGCCGCTCCATGCGGGCGGCCGCCGCGGCAAGGTCGAAGGGGACGGAGACGGCCGCGGCGGCCGCGATCAGGCGGTCGGCCTCGGCCCCGCGCTCCTCGAGGGCGCGTAGGAGCACGTTGCCGCCCAGGGAGAAGCCGGCCGCCCCCATCGGTCGGCCACCGCGTAGCGCCACGAGCAGCTCCAGGACGAAGAGGAGATCGGAGGTCTCCCCGGCGTGGTAGAACCGTCGCCGCCGGTTGGGCGCGCCGCCACACGACCGGAAGTTCAGACAGGCGGCATGAAGCCCCATCTCACGCAGGCGTCGGACCAGCTCGCGCACGTAGCCGGAGGCCGAGGAGCCCTCCAGCCCGTGCAGAATGAGCACGTCCGATGCATCGGGTGCACCGGCCAGCCGGTCGAGCTCGAGCCGGTCTCCATCGGGAGTCGGAAGTCGCTCGCGCCGGAAGGCGGGCAGCCGCGGGCGACGCAGCAACCGGGCCCCGAGAGTCTGGGCGTGTGGGCCGGGAAGCCACGGGGCGGAGCGGTAGGGCGAGGGGCGGTAGGCGGGGCCAGGCGCGCGACCGGCGGCCTCCTCGCCGGGCTCGCGGTCAGTGCGTGGCCTGGTAGGCCGATCCATGCTTCACAGGGAGGGGGCGGAAGCCGACGCGACCAGGGCCGCGAAGCCGAGTCCGCCCCACCTTCGAAACCGGGCTCCCCGTTCGACGATCGACATGCGGAGGCGGAGCCTAGTCCCGGCCCGCGCCACCGTCAAGCAGCGCCCGGACGCCCTGTGCCTCAGGTCCGGAACAGGTAGCTGAGCTTGATGAAGAAGGCATCGCCGGACCGCCGAAGGCTCCCGAACCCGAACCGCGCCGGTTCCTGGAGGTCCGCCCCGTAGCCCAGGAACAGGACCGTGCCCGGACCCGGCTGCACCGCGAACAGGGCGTCGGCGTGCAGCTGGCCGGTCCGCTGCCGGATGGTACGCGTGAACACGCCCGTGACCGGATCGCGGATCGCGACCGGATACCCCGTGCGCGTGTCGTCGCGCAGCGCGTCCCGGTAGTCGGCGTCGTACTGGCCGATGAGCCGCACGTAGATCGCCCGCGTGATCTGGTAGGTGGTCTTGAGCCTCGGGAGGTCGCGGATCCCCACGTTGGAGTGGTCGTCCGGCCGCATGTACTGCTGCCGGGCGTACGTGGCCTCGACGTGCAGCCGGTCGGTGGGCTTCCAGTTTAGGGCACCCTGGATGACGAGGATGTCCGCCGGCGCCCACTCGAAGAAGTTCTCGTCCCGTCCGAAGATGACCGCGAGGTTGGCGTCGAAGTGGTCCCACTTGGGGCTGGCCAGCCGGACCACGAAGTCCAGGTTGGCCAGGGACGGCGTGCCGGCGAAGGGCAGGGTGTCCGTCCCGGCGGGAGTCGGCCGGAGCAGGGCGTAGTCCTGGTACAGGTACGGCGGATAGTAGAACCGCTCCAGGAGCACGGACGCCCCCGCCTGCCACCCGCTCCGGAACGCTGCGTCGGACGTGAAGTGGATCTTGAGCGACTCGGGGCCGCGTCCGCCGAACAGGTCGTCGTACAGCCAGTCGCCGTAGAGTGAGATGCTGTTCGTGACGCTGGCCAGGGCGGCGTCGGGCGAGCCGAACAGGGTGACGCGCGGCTGGAAAGCGGCGTGCGCGATCCCCGTCCGGGTCAGGAAACCGGCGTCGGTGCGGAAGTCCGGGTCGACACCCCAGAAGCTCGTCGTGGCCCCGAACACCCGCCCGGAGCGCTCGAGCGAAACGAGCCACAGCGGGCCCCACGCCGACCCCGCCGTGTCCCCGCTGAACGAGGCAGCACCCTGCGCCGAGAGGACGTAGCTGCCGCCGAGCACCAGCCGCGTGTCGGCGCCCACGACGTGGTTGTACTCCGAGCCGTGGATGCGGTCGGTGTACATGAGCCCGACCATGGACTCGGAGCCCACGTTCCCCTGCAGGCGGGCGATGTCGAACAGCGCGCGCCCCGTCTCGCCGGGCTCCGGCGCATTCACCGCCGTGAGCAGACCGGCGCTCAGGCCTCCGATCGTACCGCTCAGCTTGGCCGCCACGTCCGGATTGTCGATACGGCGCGTGTAGATGAGGTTGCTCGGGGCGGCGAAGTGCTCGCTTCCCGTCAGGAAGAAGGGCCGCTTCTCGGGGTAGTAGAGCGCCTCTCGGGGGTCGAAGGAGAGCTGCCCGGCGTCCGCTTCCACCTGGGAGAAGTCCGGGTTCACGGCCGCGTTCAGGTTGAGGTCCGAGGTGAGCCCGTACCGAAGGTTGGCTCCCACCGAAGGCGTGGGACCGTCGTAGTGCCACCCCGACGGGCGCGGCGCCCCCTCCGATCGGGCCGTCGCCTCCGGGTTGAGGTCCAGGGTCGCGCCACGCCGCAGGTCCCGGAGTCCGCGGACGGTTCCCTCTTGGGCCAGGAAGGAGGTGCGTCCCTGCCGCACCGGCGCCCAGGTCAGCTCGCGGCCCGAGTGCGGTACGCGGCGCACCACATCGAAGCCCCACACCTGGTCCCGGGACCGCGAGAAGCGAAGGCTGGCGAACGGGATCCGCATCTCCACGACGTAGCCGCCCTCGACCAGGCGGCCTTCCGACTCGTACACGAAGTCGGGCGTGAGATCGGCGGGGTCGACCGACCGGTCGGCCGTGAACAGGCCGGCGGTCGTCTCCTGCCCCTCGATGCGCATGCCGTCCTCCTGCACGCCGAAAGCGTTGACGCCGAAGGCGAAGGCGCGCCGCGCGTCGTCGTAGGTGTCCAGGAGCAGCCGCACCCGGTCATCGTTCTGGATCCGGTCCCGGGACGACATGCTCGCCCCGACGGGCCCGTGCACCTCGAAGGCGCGGATGCCCACGTACAGCGCGTCGGCCGAGTACCACAGGAAGACCCGGGTGGAGTCCTCGGCCGGGAGGCCGTCCTGCGGGAGGTACCGCGAGAAGCCCGTGAGCAGGGCGGCGCGGCCCCAGGCCGCCTCGTCCAGCCTCCCGTCGATGCGCGCGGAGGCGTCCAGTCGGGGGACGGTGACGTCGGTGCGCCCCTCGTCGCCGCGGTAGACAGGGCCCGACGTGTCCGCGCGGGTCGCGGACACGACCGCGCCGGCCGCGCGGCCGGGCCCCGAGGTCGCCCGCGCGGGCGCAGGTGCCAGCGCCGCGACGGCCAGGAGGCCGAGTCCGAACGGGGGCAGGGGGTTGCGCATCGGTCTCCAGGTAGCCGACCATCGAAACCCCGGCCGTGCCGCCGGGGAGGGCGGGCACCGGGGAGTGGCCGGCCACGATAGCGGCCCGCGCCGGCCGCGGAAAGCGGCACACGTCGGGTGCGGCGGCGCGTTCCGGGGATCGGCGCGGAGCCGCCGCGTCAAGGCTCCGCGGAGGTCGCTCGAGCCGGGAGGAGGGAGGAATGCGGTATCGCCAGCTCGGACGCTCGGGCCTTCGAGTGAGCGTGATCTCGCTCGGCTCCTGGCTCACGTACGGCCGACGGGTCGACGACGAGCGGGCCCATGCCTGTCTGCGCGCCGCCTACGACGCGGGCGTGAACCTGTTCGACACCGCGGACGCCTACGCGGGCGGAGCGGCCGAGGAGACGCTCGGCCGCTGGCTGCCCGAGGTCGACCGCGCCAGCGTGGTGGTGGCGACCAAGGTGTACTTCCCGACCGGGGACGGACCCAACGACCGCGGCCTCTCCCGCAAGCACGTGCTCGAGAGCTGCGAGGCCTCGCTCAGCCGCCTCGGCCTGGACTACATCGACCTGTACCAGTGTCACCGGTGGGACGACACGGTGCCGCTGGAGGAGACGCTGAGGGCGCTGGACGACCTGGTGGCCCAGGGGAAGGTGCTGTACGCCGGCGTGAGCGAGTGGAGCGCGGACCAGATCACGGACGCGGTCCGGACCGGCGAGCGCCTGGGCCTCCGGCGCCTGGTCAGTCACCAGCCCCAATATTCCTTGCTGGCCCGCCGGATCGAGGCCGAGGTGCTGCCGCGCTGCCGGGAGGAGGGGCTGGGCCAGGTGGCGTGGAGTCCGCTCGCCGGCGGCGTGCTCACGGGCAAATATCGCCCGGGAGAGCCCCCGCCGGAGGGGAGCCGCGGGGCCGACCCGGACGACCGCCGCTTCCTGCGCCGCGTCCTCGCCGACGACGTTCTCGTGGCCGTCGGGCGGCTGCGGACCGAGGTGGCCGAGCCGTTGGGCCTCACCACGGCCCAGCTCTCGCTGGCATGGCTCCTCCACCGTGACGGGGTCGCCTCGGCGATCGTGGGGGCCACCCGCCCGGAGCAGGTGCGGGAGAACGTGGCCGCGGCCGACGTGGAGCTGGACGAGCTCACGCTGGAGCGGATCGAGGCCATCATGGGCCCCTACGCCACCCGCGCCCAATCGTGAGCCCGCCTGTGCTGGCCCACGAGCTCGTCCGGCGGAAGGACGAAGGCGGGACCGGGGGGGAGCGTGGGCCGGCGGCCGCCGCCGGCGAGGCGGGAGACTGGATCTACTTCCTGCACGGGATCTTCGGCTCGGGCCGCAACTGGCGCTCGGTGGCCCGCCGGTGGGTGGACCGGCGCCCCGGGCGTGGGGCCGTCCTCGTCGATCTCCGTCTCCACGGAGACTCGACGGCGTTCTTCCCGCCGCATACCATCCGGGCGTGCGCCGA
>Ga0307419_10000133_pt1 | contig 31565 bp, 27 predicted proteins | sample SalMarWE160230MG_2_FD_202512 | JGI IMG/M metagenome (GOLD analysis project Ga0307419, IMG submission 202512) | Salt marsh sediment microbial communities from the Plum Island Ecosystem LTER, Massachusetts, United States - WE1602-30 | ecosystem: Environmental > Aquatic > Marine > Intertidal zone... | reverse complement strand
CATCTTTTTCATCTTGTCCCCTGACTGCGCACTCGCCATACCCATCCCTGACAGCAGGAGCAGTATAGCTACACATCCATTGATTAATATCTTACTATTCATATAGTAAATATATTATGAAAACAGCTGGCAGTGAATACCCAATTATGAAGTACCCGAAATTCAAAAGATCGATGTACTTTAACGCTCTATTTATTGGGACCCTGTTCTCTGTCTTGTAAAATCATGCTCATGGTAATTTATGGCAAGATGCGATACACTATAAAGCGGCTATGCCCAATATGGATGAGAATTATTATTCGGATGCTTCGCGTCCGAAAATGCTTATAGTGCCCCTGGTACTTATAGTGCCCCTGGTACTTATAGTGCCCCTGGTACTATAAGTACCTCTGGTTTATATGCCTGAGGTATACCGCTTACCAGCGGCATTTTATATACATAGAGTCATACATACTGCAAGGGGGAAAAATAAATGATAGTGGTACGGGTATCGATGATCATTCAGCGGGGCAGGCGGCAGGAGGCCCTAAAGCTTCTCAAGGAGCGTGATGAGATTCTCGAAAAGGAGGGCATTCCGAGGGCTGCACGCATGTACGTTCGAAAGCTCGCCTCGCCCGGGGCACCCGAAATAATACGGGAGTACGAGTTCGTGAGCTTCGTCGACTACGAGGAGGCATGGGCCCTCCGGCTGACCGAAACCCAGGAAACGAAGAAGTGGTCCGCGAAGTTCGATTCACTTGTCGTGCCGGGCACGATGGGCTATGAGGTGTACGAGCTGGTGTAGTGCCGGTCACCCACGGCACTATCCATACGTAAAGCCGCCGGATGAAGTGAATAAGTAAAGTGAATAATAAATCCTGGTACAGGTTGCCGGTTTTTCCCGGGCATTTATTACCTGTACAACTCTTGAGAAACTATCTATTTCTTGACAAAATGGTATTAAACCCTTTAAAATGATTTGAATTAGAAAGGTTTCTTCCGGAATAAGATAGTATAGCGGGCACATGACCTTTCCAATGCAGCGTCACCTCGAATATCCCATACAGCAGAAAACGGTTGTGCGTCAGCCTGTTTATGAAAAAGGGTGCCATGCAAATACAGTATCAAAAGGGGAAAAACATGCACAGGGATAAGTCGAATGTAACGTTGTGGCTTTTTGTGGTATTTTTTGCAGTTATGTGCGCAGGGCCAGGATTTATATGGAACAGGGCGGTCAATGCGGATGTGTATATGAATGATTTTCATCCGGGCAATGTTGCGTACCGGTTGCAGTACGATGAAGGCACGCTGCCTGAGATACGATCAATGCATTTCGATCCAAACCCTGTGCAAAAGATGCGTGCGAACGGAGAGTACGTTGTTTCCGTGTTCCGTAACGGGACATGGCAGAAGGCGGGAGACCTTTCGTACGATCGGTTTTACCGCACCCGGGAGATGGAGCTGTCACTCTCATCGGATCAAAAAAGGCTTCGGGTGAAGATAGAAAAGCAAAACGGGGGCGCTTCGCATATGGACTGTGTGCTTTTGAACGGAAGGCCGCCTGTATGGACGAATGATGACATAGACAAAATAAGCCTGAAGGATTTTGACGTTATCAACACGAAAGGCAAGGTAGTCGAGCTTGCCTTTGATACAGAGGGATTTTCGCAGGAGGCTGTTCTTTCCCTGACCGGGCGTATCGAGGGGACGCGTATCAGCAAGGTTCCGTTTCAGTATCCGGGGATTAACACCTTTCGTCCGATGAATGAAGGTTCGGCGTTTTACACCTACAGGCTAGGGACGAATGACGGGGCACTGAATCCTGACGGTGATCTGAGTGAAGAAAAGCTCGGGAGGCCTTTCTTTGCCGAGTACATTCCGGTGGGCTCGGGGCATCCGCAGGGAACTACCTACGGCTGGGTGGAAAACGATGATAAGAACCTGTACGTGGCGATGGATTTTACCTCGGATAATACGATGGACGGTAACGAGGATTACACGAAGGTGTACGCGAAAACGCCAGACGGGTTGAAGGAGTTCAGGGTCTCGATGGATGATCGGAAGTGGGGAATACCGGGATTTACATATACAGACAGGGTTTCATACCAGCACAAGGTGTATGAGTATGCGATTCCCCTGAGAGAACTGGGTATTGGAGCAGGTAATACCACCGGCAACACGATTCAGCTCGCATTCGCCGCGTACGGCACAGCGAGCGCGGGGGATTACGAACCCTGTGTTGCCTATGATTCAAACCATAACCGGTATTTAACGGTTTATCAGAATTTTGATGCTGTTAACTACTACATCTATGGTATATTTCTGGACACCTCCGGTAATTTGATAGGAGACCCTTTTGTTATTTGTTCGGATGTAAGTGCTAAATATGATCCGTCCATTGCCTTCGATTTTGTAAACAGCAGGTTCCTGGTTGCATGGGTGGATGAACGCAGCGGTGGTAGTTACGATATCTACGGCCAGCTCATCAATGCGGACGGTACACTTTACGGTACGACCGCAGACACAAACTTCGCGGTCTCAACTGCCGCCAGTGACCAAAACAACCCGTCGGTAGCCTTCGATCCTGCGAACAGCAGGTTCCTGGTTGCATGGCACGATTACCGCAGCGGTGGCAATAACGATATCTACGGCCAGTTAGTCAATGCGGACGGCAGCCTGTACAAGACGACCGCAGACACAAACTTCGCAGTATGTAACGAAACCAGTGACCAAAACAGCCCGTCGGTAGCCTTCGATCCTGCGAACAGCAGGTTCCTGGTTGCATGGCACGATTACCGCAGCGGTGGCAATAACGATATCTACGGCCAGTTAGTCAATGCGGACGGCAGCCTGTTCAAAACTGCCGCCGATACTAACTTCGTAATATCCAATGCAACAGGCGAAAAGATAGTGCCTTCGGCAGCCTTTGATTCTTTAAACGGCAGGTTTTTGGTGGCATGGGAAGACTTGCGCGACGCCAGCGCCGACATATACGGCCAGATCGTCAATACCGACAGCTCCCTGTACAAGACAGCAGCAGGTACTAACTTCGTAATATCCAATGCAACAGGCGAACAGATAGTGCCTTCGGCAGCCTTTGATTCTTTAAACGACAGGTTTCTTGTTGCATGGGATGACGCTCGAAGTGGTGACGATATATACGGCCAGATCGTCAATGCCGACGGCTCCCTGTACAACACTGCCGCCGATACTAACTTCGCGGTCGACACCAGTGCCAATGTTCAAAGATACCCGACTGTCGCCTCCAATCCGTTCTATGGAAATTATCTCACGGCCTACGAGGATACCGATGGAGCAGGCTCGTATTTCATTACTATTTCCGCAGTAGGCACACCGAACCCCGCGCAGGGACTCCTGACCTTTCCCATCGGCATGGACAGCGGCCTCACCCCTGAAACCGGGTCTGTTGGCGATACCTTTACCTTCAAGGTCTACTACTGGGGTAAAGGAGCACCGAAAACAGCCGAGCTGTGGGTCGATCTAGACGGCGACGGGAGCTATACGGCCGGTTTGTCATTCCCTGTGATCCCCGTGCCGCCGAATATGAAAATAATGGCAATCATTGTAACGGCGCTTTTCGGAATGGCCGGTGCCCTTGTACTCGGGATTGGAAGACGGAGACCCGTCTTCAGGGCGGTTTCTTCGATACTGTTCTCTATCTTCATCGCGGCAAGTATATTCACCGGCTGCTCGAGCGGTTCGAAAGAGGAACCGGTGTCGGAGCGCTTCAGCATGACTGAAGCCGACACATCCGATACCAACTATCTCGACGGCAAGCTCTACACACTGAGCTCAACGCTCGATATTACGGTAAGCGGATCATACACCTACAAGTGTATGTTCAACGACTGGAACGGCTCGGCCTCTATTGGGGCCCCTGCCGAGGAGAGGGTTATTACCATCAAATAGGCCGGTTTTGTGCTGAAAATGAAAAAACTTCTACTCGTGTTGACGATTCTGGCTCTGCTTCTCATGTCGAGCACCCCTGTCATGGCGGCTGATACCCTTTTCAGTGTAAGCTGTGACATGTTTCTGGGCATTCGTCTTGGGCTGGAGTCCCGCTTTAACAATAACAGAGGTGTGAAGGCGGATTTTGGAGCTGCGTTCTACGGCCTATTCCTGGCCGACGCCTTCTATGTCATCTATCTGCTGCCGGAGGACCATCGTTTCCGGCTAAATCTCCTCCTGGGTATGCCGACGGCATCCGCACCGATGACATTGGAAGCAGCGATGGTCTCCTTTGGGGCATCCATGGCAGGCGGCTACCGTTTCACAGACAATTTCAGCATGGATTTCAGGTTGGGCGCAGGCTTTCCTCTTTTTTTTGAGCCGGGGGAAGATGTGATCCGGCCTATTCGAATGCCCCCCTGCTTTATCCCCTACCTGTGGCCGGATATCGTATTGGGATTCAACTTCACCCTGCCTTCTTTATAGCCTTTGTTCCGCCCGATTGCGGTTGTTCGGGTCAGGGTATATCGTTGTGCTTCAGCAGGTTTCCCACAGATTGTAAGTTTTTAAACAGGCCCCACTGTTTGATTTCATCGAGGGGCGGCTCTTCACTCCCCCACTTCCTGCTCGGGTACCAGGAGAACCTGCCCGCGGTATCCGCGAGCATCTCGGCTAATTTGAACGGGGCAAGCACCGCATCTATGACCGGAACGCCGAGAGCATCCTGCATCTTTTCGTGAAACCCGAACTCGATGGTGCACCCTAATATCAACACCTCTGCATTGTCCTCTTCCACCGCCCTTTTGCCCCGGTCTAAAAGTATTTCTTCCGTACGGTTCTTGTCAGCCTGAAAATCATAGACACCGAGCCCTAAAGAACGCATAGAGGCGAGATGATCCCCGTACCCGTACAGGTGCACGTTCTCCTCCATCTTCGGTATCCATTTCTCCCTGCCCACGAGTACAGAAAACCTGTTTCCCAGATGCGACGCGAATACTAGCGAGGCCTGGCAGGGCGCAACGACCACAGCCTTTCCCGAGACCTCCCTCGCCTCACGAAGCCCGAGGTCGTAGAAACAGCCTATCACAACTGCATCATACTCCTTCGAATGTGTGTACACGATATTCACGATGTCCGAAACGACGAGCCCTTCATAGGCATGGTACTCCAGGTGCATGGGTCTGCCCTCGGGCAGGGAAACAACATCGACTTCTGTGTCGGGGCGCGACGATTCTTTCAGTATCTGCCCTATATAAGCATCGAATCCGGCAGTTCCGACTGGGTTTATCCATAGTATACGCATGCGTATTCCTCCTTAATTATCCACGATTCCCATAAAAAATGCGGCTGGTTGAATGGAACGAATCTGTCCGCAACCACGGTATTATCCGGATGTAAACCATCCAGATAACATTTGAATTCATAAACAAGCAGCAACACGTGACTCCCCGGGCGATCAACCTCTTTTCTGGGAGAGTTTTTTCACCTCGAATGTTTTTTCATCCACCGTCACACCGTAGTACTTTTCGGCCGTTTCCGGAGTGATAAACCCGTTTTTAAGGTCCTCGATAACATTCTCCACCGGGCGCTTCAAGGGGTTGCCGTATCCGCCGCCGGTACCGGTGATGAGCCGGGCGGTATCTCCCTTTTTCATGTGGTACTGCGCCGCCTTTCCGAACACCTCCGGTTCTCTGCCGTCTGCAAAAAACATCTTCGTGTAGTTTTTCGATCCCTGGTTTCCCCCGGACATTCCCCACGGGAGGAATTTGAATCGACCGAACGTGCCCGTAAACCACGATTCGTCTGCCACGATACGGTAGTCCCGCACGAGCCCGCGGCCTCCTCTGAACTCGCCCTCACCGCCCTCGGCGATATCATACCCGTACCGGTCCACTAGAATACCATACCTTGTCTCAGCTACCTCAATCGGAATGATATACGTCTCTCCGTCGCCCACACACACGAGTCCCGCCTCACCGTCCTTGTCCGCGCCGGCTCCCCATCCGCCTGCCTGCGGCTCAACGAGAATAAAGAGCTCTCCGGTATCCGGGTGAATCCCGGAGAGCACCACCCCGCAGACACTCAAGAAATGGCCGGCGGGGAGCTTGCGCGGCATAACGGGCGCCATCGCCTTCCAGATGAGATCAGCAGCATACATCATTGTTTCCCAGTAGGTCGAAACGGATGCGGGTTTTTCACAGGTGAAGATGGTTTTGTCCGGACAGATCACCTCGAGCGGCCTGAAACACCCCTCGTTCGCAGGGATGGAGGGGTCGGTCAGGGCAATGAGTATTGCGCGCGCTGATGAGTACAGCCCTGTCCTCGCAGCGTTTATCGGCCCCGGCACCTGCATATGAGACCCGGTGAAATCACAGACGATGCTGTCTTCGGATACGGTTATCTTCACCTTTACCTCAAACGGACCGTTTCCCACACCGTCGTCGTCTATAAAATCCGACGCCTCGTACACACCCGGAGGTATCTTTTGTATCTCCTGACGTATGAGCCGCTCGGAATGGTCCATGAGGGTATCGACTCCGGCGAGCACCCTGTCGACACCGTGCTTGTCACACAGCTCCTGGAACCGCTTCTCCGCTATACGGAGTGAGGCGGCCTGGGCGTACATATCGCCGATCGACATGTCCGGGGTCCGGACATTTGCTCTGATGAGATCGATGAGCGCCTCGTTCACGACTCCCTCGTTGAATATCTTGATGCAGGGGAACTGCAGCCCTTCCTGGTAGATCTCGGTCGAGTTCGTTGTCCATGAACCGGCAGCCATGCCGCCGACCTCGGTCCAGTGCCCCTTGTTCGCCGAAAAGGCGACGATCTTCCCGTCGTAGAATATGGGCATGATAAGCGAAACATCGGACAGGTGCGTGCCGCCTCCCTCGTACGGGTCGTTCGTAATGAGTATGTCCCCCGGCTTTAGTCCATCCTCGCCGAATTTTTTGAGAACACTCCGAACACCGAAGTCGAGAGTGCCTAAAAAGAGCGTCACGCCGTTTCCCTGGGTGATGAGCCTGCCTCTTGAGTCGGTGAGGCCCGTCGCGTAGTCGAGCACCTCGTAAATAATCGTGCTCATGCTCGTTCGCTGCATGGTAACGAACATCTCGTCTCCAACCGCGAGAAGCCCCTCCTTTATTATTTCAAGTGTAAAGGGATCTATGTTGTTTTTAGCCATTTGAATCCTCCTCAGTCGATGTTCTCGATATGCAGGAAGCCGTATTCATCGCGTTTCATGCGCTGGTCGGGAAATACGACGGTGGTCGATGCAGGCTCTTCGATGACCATGGGGCCCTGCACGTACTCGTTCGCGGGAAAACGGTCGCGCTCGTATATCGGACTCTCATGAAATCCGAGCTCGTCGAAATTCACGTTTCGAGTCCCCTTTTTCGCCTCTTTCAGAGAAAGACCCTTCCCGTCGATTTTATTGAGCTCCGGTTTCTCAACGGTGCCGAATGCGGTGAGGTGATAGTTTACCAGCTCGATCGGTGATTCGAGGCGGAAGGTATACGCATGCTCATGAAGTCCGTTAAACCGTTTGTTTATTTCGGGAATTTTTTCGGCTGTTATCCTGCCCGCGGGAAGAGGCACCTTCACCGTGTGTTCCTGCCCCATGTACCGCATGTCGGCAAAACGCTGAAACACGACCCGGTCCTTCGTTATATGCTGTTCCAGCATGAGCTCCATCGCCTGCTCTTCCATACCCGTAAAAAACGATTCGACTTCGGCGGGGTCGATCTGGTCTGTGCGGCGTATCAGCGTTCTGATAAAATCCTGCCTGAGATCGGTGACGAGCATTCCCCAGGCGGAAAACACCGCGGGGTTTGTGGGAATCACCGCCTTTTTCACGCGAAGCTCACGTGTAATCGCGCCGGCATGCATCGCACCGCCGCCGCCGAAAGCCACTATTATAAAATCACGCGGATCGTACCCGCGGCGAACGGACACCAGCTTGAGTGCGTTTATCATGTCCGAGTCGGCAAGCCGTATCACTCCCATGGCCGCATCCTCGGTACTCAGATGAAACGAGTCGGCTACCGGCTGCATCGCCTTCGTTGCGAGATCGACGCGAAGCGGTATCTCTCCACCCAGGAAATAGTCGGGGTTTATCCTTCCGGCAAGAACATTGGCATCGGTCACAGTCGGCTTGTCTCCTCCCCACCCGTAACTTGCCGGACCGGGGTCTGCCCCGGCGCTCTGGGGCCCTATTCTCAGGGCACCCGCGCCGTCAACCCAGGCGATCGATCCACCCCCCGCCCCGATTTCGACTATATCGATGGTCGGTGCGAGAATGGGGTATCCGGCAAAGGTTCTGCTCCACTCTATCTTATACTCTGTGGTAATGCGCGGATTACCGCCTTCAACGAGCGAGGTCTTCGCCGTGGTACCTCCCACATCGAAGGATATGGTGTTCGGCTCACCGAGCATCTTTCCGATTACCGCGGTTCCGATCACTCCGCCTACCGGGCCTGATTCCACCATGTTTATAGGAGCCTGTTTTCCCCTTTCGAACGTGGCAGTTCCGCCGTTTGACTGCATGACGTGGTATACCCTGCCCATACCCAGGCTGGAAAGACTTTTTTCCAGGTTATCGAGGTAGGATCGCGTTGTGGTGAGCACGAAGCTATTGAGCACCGCGGTGTTTGTACGCTCGTACTCCCGCCACTCCTGCGTTATATCACAGGAGAGGGTAACCGGAATATCCGGGGCGATTTTTTTAACAATCTCACCGCATCGCTTTTCATGGGCAGGATTTGCGTATGAATGAAGAAAACAAACGGCGATAGCCTGGATATTTTCTTTTTTAAAATACTCAATCACCTTTACAACATCATCTTTGTTCAGGGGGACGAGCTCTTCACCCTTATAGTTGACCCGCTCCTTTACTTCGAGGCGGTACTGCCGCCGGACGAATGGTTTGGGCTTCGTATAGTACATGTTGTACAGGTCCGGCCTGTTCGCACGGGTGATCTCGAGCACATCACGAAATCCCTCGGTCGTAATAAGCCCGGTCTTTGCCCCCTTCCGTTCCGTGAGCGCATTGATAACGATGGTGGAGCCGTGCACAAAAAAACTCGTATCCGACACCCGTATTCCCGCCTTCTTGATTGTTTCTATCACACCCTCAGCGAAGTTTTGCGGTGTCGTGGAGGTTTTCGATACACCCATCTCACCTGTTTTTTCCTCAAGATACACAAGGTCTGTAAATGTGCCGCCTATATCGCTTGCCACCCTCATGTGTAATCCTCCCTGGCCTGTTATTATCGGATGTTTAAAACCATATTCAGAAGAATTCCAAAGCGTTCGTAATGAAATTATCCTTTCTGTTCGCCACACCAAAAACATCGATTACCATACACGAAACTGCATGGTATGTCAATTGAATTAGACAGGCTCCAACCAACTTCAGTTTTTTGTTGTCATCCGGCTTGCCGCATAGTATGCTCATGCCATGTCAAGCCTCGTCTGGATAGAGCTGGATGCGCAGGCACCCGGCCACAACGTGAATGAAATCCGCAAAGGGGTACAAAGGGATGTTTTGTTCTGCGTGGTGGTGAAGGCGAATGCATACGGCCACGGTGTTCGACAGATAGTGCTGCTGTTTAAAAACACGGACTGGTTTGCGGTAAACTCCCTGGAGGAGGGCCTCGAGCTGAGGGAGATCGGGATACAAAAGCCGGTGCTTCTGCTCGGCCATGTGCCGATATCGCGGCTTCATGAAGCAGCTGAAGCAGAGCTCAGGCTCACGGTTTTCAACAGAGAAACGATTGCCGCCCTGTCGAAAATCAATACCGGTGGCACACCGGTACGGATTCATCTGAAAATCGAAACCGGTACGGGAAGACAGGGTATACTCCCTGAGCAGATCCCGGAATACATTCGTGAGATTCATAATACCGACGGGGTCATTCTGGAAGGGGTTTCGACACATTATGCCAATATCGAGGATACGCTGAACGACGACTATTCACACCGACAGTTGACAACCTTCAGGAAGGCGCTCGAAGAAATAAAGAAACTGGGAGAAAGTCCCCCGATCATCCATTCGGCTTGCACGGCTGCGGCAGTTCTCTTTCCCGAAACCCACTTTTCGATGATCAGGGCCGGTATCGGCGTGTACGGTCTCTGGCCCTCAAGGGAGACATTTCTCTCCGCAACCATGAGAGAAAAATCGGTGCCTGACCTCAAGCCTGTGTTGACGTGGAAGACGCGTGTGGTCCAGCTGAAGAGTCTTCCTGAGGGAAGTTTCGTCGGCTACGGCTGCACATACCGGACGACACGGAAAACCAGAGTCGCGGTTTTACCGGTTGGGTATGCGGATGGGTATGACCGGTCGCTCGGTAACACCGCCTATGTGCTCGTCAATGGGAAACGGGCACCCGTAATAGGCAGGGTATGCATGAACCTTACTATGATCGATGTAACGGACATTCCGAAAGTGACCCTCGAAAACGAGGTGGTGCTTCTCGGCCGATGGGGTAATGAGGTCATTTCTGCTGAAACGATGGCGGGCTGGGCCCAGACCATCAACTATGAAATCATCACCCGTATAAGCCCCTTTCTTGAAAGAAAAGTCGTGAACAGCAAAGGCTGGGTACAGGGCTGATCAGTGAATTTATCCAGTCAGCGTATACACCAGTCAGCGTATACGGTTGAAAAGAAACATTGACATTTGTCTTCCGGGGCATCACTGTATAGGGGGTACAGGCTCTTTTACCATACGTTTACAGTTCATTCCATGTGGTCCGCCCACTCAGTCCGTTTTCTGTATGCCCGGGGTTTTGTCTCTTTATATCTGAAACAGGAAGTACGGCTGAAAACCCCGTGCAAATCTGAATCAAAGAGAGGAAAACAATGTCAAGCAGCTCTTCATCATCAGGAGGAAAGAATATAACACCCATGGTCGTCCTGGGCATATTCGTCTTCATCATTCTCATATTCTTAATATCAACGAGCTTTTACATAGTAGATCAGAAGGAGCAGGGGGTCGTCCTCCGCTTCGGCAGGTTCAACCGGCTCACCGAGCCGGGCCTGCACATGAAGCTCCCCTTCGGTATAGAGAGGAGGTACAACGTACCCACCCAAATGGTTCTGAAGCAGGAGTTCGGGTTCAGGACTACCAAGGCCGGGATTACAACGGTGTATTCTGAGATTGATTATCCGGAGGAATCGATCATGTTGACCGGCGACCTCAACATCATCGATGCCGAATGGATCATTCAGTACCGTATCGTCGATCCGGTCAAATGGCTTTTTGAAGTGGACAACCAGACGAAAACTATCCGTGACATATCACAGTCGGTGATCAACCTGCTCATCGGCGACCGCGCTATCCTCGATGTAATCGGTGCTGAACGGGCGAACATCGAGCAGTACGGTCAGGACATGATGAACGAGCTTTTCAATAAATACGATCTCGGCATCAGGGTGACCACGGTCAAGCTTCAGAACATCGTGCCGCCAAAGGGGTCTGTGCAGAATGCATTCGAGGATGTAAACAAGGCGATACAGGACCGGAGCAGGCTCATCAACGAGGGAAAGCAGGCATACAACGAGGCTATTCCCCGGGCAAAAGGTGAGGCGCAGCAGCTCATCGAGCAGGCCGAGGGATATGCGGTTGAGAGGGTCAACAGGGCAGAGGGAGATGTTGCCCGGTTTTCCAAAGTGCTCAACGAATACAACAGAAACCCGCAGGTTACGAGAACCCGCCTCTACTATGAGATGTTTGAAGATGTGTTCAAGGAAGTCGAGAACACGGATCTCATCGACAAGAACCTCAAAAACTTCGTTCCCTTCAAATCACTCTCAGGCCAGGGAGGTGTAAAATGAGAAAGCTCATAATTATTTTAACGGTTGTCGTCGTAGCGATTCTCCTCTTTCTTGCTCTCGGCCCACTGTACACAATCGAGGAAGGTCGGCAGGCAGTTGTGGTCCGTTTCGGTAGAATAGTCGAAGTAAAAACCGAGGCCGGTCTCAAGGTTAAGCTCCCCCTGGTAGATAAAGTGAAGCGGTACCCAAAAAAGATCCTTTCATGGGACGGCGAAGCGCAGCGCCTCCCCACGGAGGAAAACCAGTTCATATGGGTCGATACAACAGCACGCTGGAAAATCAGCGACCCGCAATTGTTCTATGAATCGGTCGGTACCATCACCCAGGCACAGTCCAGGCTTGACGATGTCATCGATTCCGAGGTGCGAAAGATCATATCGAGAAACTCCATCCGCGAAGCGGTGAGAAACTCAAACGTTATCAATGAAATAGAGCGCAAGGATGTGTATCTACCCTCCTCCGAATCGACCGAAGAGGAGGGCGTCTCCGAATCGATAGCGATATTTTCGAAAACCGTCTATAATGAAATCGAAAAAGGGCGAACCGTGCTCTCCCGCGAGATGCTCGAAGAAGCGAAGAAAATCACCCCGCAGTACGGGATCGAGCTCATCGATATCGTAATACGCCAGATCAAGTACTCCGACGACCTGACGGAAAGCGTGTACAACCGCATGATCAAGGAGAGAAATCAGATAGCGCAGGCATTCAGATCAGACGGGGAGGGCAAGAAGGCAGCCTGGGTTGGAAGAAAGGAACGGGAGCTTCGCTCCATTCAGTCGGAGGCGTACAGAAAATCCGAGCAGATCAAGGGTGAGGCCGATGCAAAGGCGGCAGCTATCTACGCAGAGACATACCGAAAGAATCCGGAGTTCTACACATTCTGGAAATCGATCGAGAGCTACAGGAAAATGCTTCCGAAATTCAGGAAGACGCTGACGACTGATCCCGATTATTTCAACTACCTGTACAATATACAGGGTCGGTAATGAGTGAGGTTTTAGGAGAGTTCTTCTATTTGAGGAAATAGCAACACCATCCAGTCAGGGGTTTACAGCAGGGGCATTGCCTCCGGTGAGCGGCCTGTTCTCTGCGTCAATCCGCAGGCTGTAAGTTGGGGTTATTCTGATGCTTCACGTCCGGATAAAATCCTGATACAAAGCATTCGGATATTATTCAAACAGCTGCAGGTTATTGAGATATGTCCGATAAAAACCCCTGTCCCTTGTAAGCATTCTATCGGCCTGTACCTCTGCAAAGGCCCCGATTAAGAAGTTTGTAATAATTCTTGTCCGTCCTTTTTTTTCCATGGAATACTTTTTCCAGTACTGTCCCGCAATATACGCCGCTTCTCTTGTAATAGAAAGAACCTCGATATCGAGCTTTTCAAGTGTGGCATCGAGCAGTTTCCTGTTTTCAAATTGAGGAACAAGCTCCGCATACACGACTGTACAGATGACCAATGCTCCCCTTCCATACGCCCTTTCAAGAGCCGACAGAGAGCAGTCACCAAACTCGGGGTCCGGGAGGAAAATATCAAGCAAAATATTTGTATCTATTGCGGTTATCAATTAACTTCCCCGTATTTTATCTATGTACATGTCTGTTCTTTCATGCTTTTTGAGCAGGCCGAATACCTCGCGAAAAGGAGATACCCTCGCGGTTTTTTTCACAATGAGGAGTCCCTCTTCTTTGGGAAGTATTTCGAGCTCAGTATTCTTCGTGATTCCGTAAAGCTCTCTGAATTTTTTTGGGATTGTAATCTGGCCTTTTTCCATTATTTTCATACTTTTTTACTCCGAAAGTAATATTGATACATTCATACTAAATTTATCATAATTTTGTTACCTGGTCAATATTTATTTCAAAGTGCAAACATCGTTCAAATTTTTTTTTGGAGGTTTATAGAGGATTAAAAAAATACGTGTACGTACGTTATATTCACACACTTCACTATAGCATCTCATTGAGCAGGTCGATGTAATCGCCGAGAAGCCTTGTAATCAGGAATTTTTCCCGCACCATCTCACGTGCGTGAGCCCCGACTTCACGCGCAAGATCGGGATTCTGCAGGAGTTCGACAATCTTTTCCGTAAAGCCGCATAGGTCCTTCGGTTCGAAGAGAAAACCCGTTTCACCATCGCTGATCTGCAGGGGGATACCGCCGACATTGGTGGCAACCACCGCCCTGCCTTTCCACAGGGCCTCGGTTACAGTCAGGCCGAACCCCTCCCTGGTCGACTTCTGAATCACGACAGAGGCCGCCCTCTGCAGCACATTGACGAGAATGTTGTTTTCTATGATAATGAGGATGACCTCTCCCTTCTCAACCAGATCATTCGCCCGCTGTCGTACTTTATCGTAGATCGCAAGCCCCTCGGGGTCATCTGTCGCCATGCTCCCACAGAGCACGAGACGGCAATCCACTTCCTTTCTCACCCGTTTGTATATCTCGAGCACGCCGAGTGGATCCTTCCATTTGTCGAACCGCGAAATCTGCGTGATAATCGGCTTGTCAGTTGGAATACAAAATTTTTTCAGATACTTGTCGATATCCTTCTGCGACAGATCCATGTTTTTCGGGGATAGAGGGTCGATCGCCGGCGGTATTATCTTTTGATCGACCGGGAGGTTCTCGCTCTTATACTTTTCGTTCGAGATAATCACCTTGTCGTAACGGAGCATAAAACCCTTCAAGAAGTCCCATACCTCCTTATCCGGGTTCGAAAGGTCGATGTGGCAACGCCATACCCACGGCTGCATTTTCTTCTGATACTTGATAAGGGGGAGGGGCTGCGGGTCGTGGATGATCACGCAGTCGTGGTCGATATGCGTGTACACCGAAAAACTTTCATTCGTCTGTTTATACAGTGTACGCTTTATCTTCGAGAGATTCATCTTTTCTCCCTGAAGCGCGTTGTGGAATTTTTTCGTTATAGTGAAAAAATCCGGATTCCCGTGCAGTATCCGCCATCCTGCATCGACGCCGATATCGTTCATGAGCGGCACGAGCGAAGAGAGTATCTCGGCCACTCCTCCCCCCTGAGAGGTGGAGTTGATGTTGAGGATGTGCCTGCCGTTCATCCTGCTTGCCCTGTGATAGATATCATACAGAACTCTGTCCCCGGAAATCTTCCGGTAATTGTCAAGACTTTGCATTGGCAGCAACCCGGCTTTTAAATATTTACAGTTGAAGTAGAATAATACAATACTACCTGTAGGTCAATCAAAGTTATACAACGAAAAATACTATCACTTACTATTCAGTTTTCAGGAATGCGCAGTTTTCTTCAGGGAGGAAGGGGTTGACCGAAATCCCGGATGCTATCTCGAATCCCGCGGGTATCGTCAGTTTTGGCAGAACCTGCAGGTGCCAGTGGAGAGAGCGTTTATCAGGTCCATCCGGAGAAAATGAGTGGATAATGTAGTTATAATCAGGGTCATCCAGACTGTTGTACAGTCTTCGTAAAACATGCCTCAGAGCATCGGAAAAATCGCGTATCTCGGGTTCTTCTAAATCGTTGAAGCTGCTTTTATGGGTTTTGGGCATGATCCACACTTCAAACGGCGTCTGCGCGGCAAATGGCACTATGCATAGGAAAAGTCCATTTTCATACAAGACCCTGACCTTCTGTTCTTTTTCAAACCTCATAACCTCGCAGAATACACAGAGCCCTTGCTCTTCAAAATACCGTCCAGCCTCATTCACCAGTTGCTTCCGTCTGTCCGAGAGGGAAGGAATCGCAATAATCTGGGAATGGGGGTGGATGAGAGATGTCCCCGATCGAGCACCATGGTTCCTGAAGATGTAGACCTCGAACCCGGGGTCTTTTTTCAACAATTCATCATACCGGTCGAGGTAGGTTCTCACAACCGCTTCCACCTCTGATTCTGACATTCCCGAAAGGTCTCTGTCGTGAAAAGGACTTTCAATCACGACCTCATGGCAGCCGTACCCTCCAGATACCGTATAGGGGCCAATATTCCGAACTTCCCGGCCGGAATCGGGTATCACGATTGGAAACTTGTTTAACACCACTCTCGTCCGCCAGGGTGTGGATTTTAAACCGGAATCTCCGGCACCTGCTTTTTCAGGGTCCGCAGAAACAGCGCTTCCTCCCGGAGTGTCCTGGGCAGCGTCGGTATCTTCGACCGGCGACTGCATCTTGCCGGAAAATAACGTCGTCGGGCGCTCATGAATAATCGGTGGGAGCAGATGCTCGTTTCCGGGACAGAAGGGACACTTCGCGTCATAAGAAGGTATTGCCATTTTTCCACTTTCAGAGATGTGAAAATCATTGGGCCGTTTACCCCGTCCAGTCGCAAACAATACCCACTGCTTCGTAATAATATTCTGCCGCATCTCGTGCATCAGATCTTTTCCCCGGCAATTTCGGCAAGAAGGTTTCTCGCATCATCAACATCGAGCAGACTGTAATGTGCTTTGGTCGCCCCGAGTCCTATTTTAATGGAGTAAGCATCAGAAGGCAACACTTCAAAGGTATCCTCGTCGGTAACGTCATCTCCTATCGCGGTAACAAAATCCCAATCAGTTCCTGAAAGCCAGTGCATGGCAGCTCTCCCTTTATTAACGCCGGCTGTCCTGACCTCCATCACCTTGTTCCCTTCGAGCAGTCCGATATTCATATTTTCCGTGAGGTTGAGAAGGGTCTCCCTGAGCTCCGTAATACGAACAGACGCAAGATCCGGGTCAGCCATCCGGTAGTGCCATGCGAGCGAGTAGGGCTTTTCTTCGATCAAAGAACCGGGGGTCCTGTCCATATACAGTTCGAGCACCGGCCTGATCGCCTCTTTCCACTCCTCCCGGAGGACCTCCATTTCGATTTCCCCGTGCCCCCTTTCTCTGATCCATACGCCATGTTCGGCAACGAGCCCGACATCCAGGTTCCCGAACCACATTGTAAGTGTTTCCCTGTCCCTTCCACTGATTATAACCACCTCGTTCTTTTTGTCTCCGGCAAGTTCTTCGATGATTGAAAGAAGCTCATGATCCGGCTTTGCCTTCTGGGGTTTTGACACGAACCTGACGAGGGTTCCGTCATAGTCAAGCAACAGAAGGCGTTTCTCTGCAGTGCAATAATCGTGCAGCAGTTTTTTCCTTGCAGAGCCGGTCAGTTTTCTGACATACAACTCTTTCTGCTGTTCGTATACCACCTCGAGGCGCTCCAGAAAGTCCACTGCCCACCGTTCAACATTGTACCGCCTGATCCGGTTCTGCATCGCCCTGTTCCGTTCTATCTGTTCATCGAGTGGCATCTGCAGAGCCCGGACGATGGAGAAGGCGACCTGTTCTATATTGTTGGGGTTGACAACGACCGCTTCACTGAGCTCATGCACGGCTCCTGCCAGACCGCTCAGAATGAGGACACCGCCACTTTTCCCTCTCGCAGCAATGTACTCCTTCGCAACAAGGTTCATCCCGTCTCTCAGCGGCGTCACGAGCGCTATGTCGGCCACACTGTAAAGCGAGGCGAGCGTATTGAACGGCAGGGAACGGTACAAATACCACACAGGTATCCAGCCCATTGTACCGTACTTGCCGTTTATCCTTCCCACCTGCTCATCGAGCTCCTTTTTCAGCTGTGCATAGGTTTCAACACCGGTTCTGGAGGGCACAGCAACAAGTATAAGCGTTACATTGTTGTGACAGCTGGGGTTTGTTTTTAAAAAATGATCAAATGCAGCAAGCCTGCGTAAAATGCCTTTCGTATAATCGAGACGATCGATCGATATAATCGTTTTCCGACTGCCTAGCTTTTTTTTAAGTTTTTCAACCTCTCTCTTTACCTTCGGCGTCTCTCCTGCATGGGCATATTTCTCGTAATCAATGCCCATGGGAAACACCTCGGCTTTCACGATACGGTTTTCTATGAGGAGCTGACCGAGTGTATGATCGTATCCCAAAATACGCCGCACGCTACTGAGAAAGTGCCGTACATAATCATAGGTATGGAATCCGACCAGATCCGCTCCGAGCAGCCCCCTGAGGATTTCTTCACGCCATGGAAGCAGACGGAATATTTCGAAGGAAGGGAATGGGATATGCAGGAAAAACCCGATTTTCGCTTCCGGAAGTCTTTCCCGTATAAGCCTGGGCAGAAGCATGAGCTGGTAGTCATGAATCCATACCGTATCTTCCGGGCCTGCGCTTTTCAACACTTCATCACGGAACTTTATGTTCACACGTTCGTATGCCTCCCACAGGTTTCTATCATACACCGTGTAATTGGGAAAGTAATGAAAAAGCGGCCATACTGTCCTGTTACTGAATCCATGATAAAAGAGTTTAATGTCCTTTCTCGAAAGAGATACCGGGCAGCTTTGAAAATCCCGCATGAGAGATGACGTCATTTCTTCCTGGTTCTGCGCGCTCAAAGAATCACGTGCAAGCCCGCACCACCCTATCCACAGACTATTCTTCGACTGATAGACGGAGTTCAGACCCGTCGCAAGACCGCCCACACTCTGTTTGAAGACAATCTGTCCCTTCTTTTTCTCAACCGTTACTGGAAGCCTGTTCGAGACAATGATCAGCCGCCGGGTGTCGGTGTTCTCCATATGTTCCCTCACTTTTCACTAACTGTGAACATTTTTCTGAAACGCGCTTACGCTTTCAATAGCCGTGACAGCATCTTCTCGAGGTTGTACGCGGCGCTGATAAGGCCAAGATGGGTAAACGCCTGGCTGATCTTCTACAGTTGCAAATTCTAAATGTTTATGCCACAATAAATTATAAAACTTAAAATTCTTCTTGGCACTACACTCTTGTCCCTCGAATTGTAGCCCTTTCCTACTTCCTCACGCTTGGGGGAACCGAAATACCACAGGATCGGAAGATATCATTACAGCACCCTCGCAAATCAGTTCGAAGATAATATGTCTTTGAATCCTTCTCCACCTCCACTTCCCGCAGAGCCTGGATATCCCTCCGTATCTCCTCCCACTCGTGTGCGAATCCCTTTTTCTCCATCCTCGCCTGTAGCTCCTTCATCATCACCAGCGCAAGAAAGCTGCAGAATACATGTCCACGAATCGTCTCATCGCATTTATGGTAAATAGGTCGTGTCTCAAGGATGCTTTTCACCGAGCGAAAAATATGTTCCACCATCCATAACTGCTTGTATTTCAGTGCTGCATCAGCAGCCGACAGTTTGGTATTCGTCCTCAACACCCATTTGCCATCAAATAACGCTTCCCCCTTTATCTTCTCCTCATCAATCATAAAACTGGAACCGCTTGACTTGAGATATTTCCGATACCCCTTGTTCCCAATAAGGGCCTTATCTCCCCGCTTCATCCTCCCCCTCAATGACTCCACAATGGCTTCCCTGTCAGCAGCATCCTTCTTCGCCTGCTTTGGATTATGGCTTATAATATAACGATTCCCCTCAATGAGTATCTCTTTAACTTCCAGCACGGAAGAAGAACCCTTCTTCTGATCCCCACCGGAGTACACCTTCTCGTACCCTCCGCCACCCTTCAGAATCTCCTCCCTCACTTCCTTCTGCTTCCTCATCCGTACCCCAAGTATATACTCAGTACCCCGCCCAGACATCTCCAATCCCTTGAGTGTCTCTTTGCTGATCATCCCCCGATCAGCCACCACACATACCCCCCTGATATGAAACCTCGCCTTCAGTCGTTCAATAACAGGAATTAAACTCTTCACATCCGCTGTATTCCCTGGCCATAACTCACAGCAGATCGGCCGCCCATCCCCATCTAATACCACTCCAACCACCATCTGCTTTAAATCAGGCCCGTGGTCCTTGCTGAACCCTCGCCTCCCTATGCTCTCCCCTCCCTCACCTTCAAAATAAAGGGAGGTGGTATCAAAAAATACCAGATCAAGCGAACTGAACAGATCCCTGTTCCTCTCAAATAATCTCTCTTCAATTCTATCCTTCATGCATCGAGGACTGAAAGGTGTAGCTCCATACTGCTCGGCCTCAGGCAACTCTTCCCCTATCCACCCCATGGCTCGGTAGAGATGGTGTAATTCTATCCCCCCCGCACCCTCAATACAGTAATCCTCTTTCCATCTCTCCGCCTCCCGGTCAGAACCAGGATCAAATAACCGGTGAAGCACGGTGACAAAAATCACTCTCTCCAGGGAAAATTGATACTTCCTCCCCTCAAGAAGCTCCTCTATAATACCATCAATCCCCAGCTCTCCCCATATCCTCCCAAATACCATCCCCGGCCCAATACTTATCACTCTCCGAGCTTTCAATTCACCTTCGCGATGAGCCTCCACCACTTTGAGCTTGTCGCTGAACCTCAGCAGAGATCGCGCTAAACTGTCAAGCCTTCCTGACTCTATCAGATGGTCCATCCTACCCAGAGTGACCAGGACCCTTTGCTTGATCTTGGATTGTACACGCTGGTTCTCTACAATCTGCAGGTATTTATATTTGCCTGCACCCTTTACTCTAACAAACATAGCAGTGACCTTCTTATAATCACTACTATGATATCGTATAATACTTTATATGTCAATAATTAAATTATTTATAATTTAATACTATTGGCACTACATTAGTGCTGAAATAGCTATTGATATTGCTCTAACTCCTTATATATTAATACAAGAGCTTACTAATATTACTCTCTACTGTAGAAGTTGTGTTTTATGATTTACAAGTTTACTATTTTTCAGCAATATGCTCAAGGTGCTTAAAATCATCAAGTAACAGGTCGCGTTTTTTTATTTCATCCAGAATAAGCTCTACTCCCCAACGGGCGCCATCGCCAACCACGGCACAGCATTTGTCATCATCCTCATGGGCTCCACTCGCCCTGAACTCCTCTTTTTCTTTATCATCCCTGAGGTCGAAGGATCTACCGAAAACCTTTTTATGTATTGCTGAACAGATCACGGTCCCATATTTTTCCAGAAACTTATCATGAAGGTCGGCCGCCATATAAAATGAATCATACTTTTCTTTTCTTCCGAATTTAGTCGCCTCTTGTTGCCTTGTTCTTCCAAAAAAGAGACTCATCATCATAATAGCTCCGGAATAACCTCCACACAGTCCATCCGTACATTCCCCTGCACCCCCGGCAAGACCGCTTCCCGCTTTGTACACAAAATCATTTCTTATGCCGAGAACATCCTGCATTGCGGAAATCGTGCACTGAGCACACCCCCTAAAATCCTGCTCAGCCTTGAATCCAAGATTAAATACTTTCTGCATCATTTCTGCTTTTTCCATGCAACCCCTCCAAAAATTTTTTTTATAAAATTATGCTTATGTAAAAGTGGCCCCCCCATCAACAATGATATTCTGTCCGGTGATATATCCTGCATAATCAGATGCCAGAAACATAACAGCATATGCCACATCCTCCGGTTCACCAAATCTCCCCGCAGGTATTCGCTTTATATACTCCTTTCTTTTGACCGGATCCGGTTCTTTATCTTTTAATAAATCCGTTTCGATAAGCGCAGGCAGTACTGCATTCACTGTTATCCCAATCGGCGCAAGTTCTTTCGAAAGTGCCCGAACCAGCCCGTTAATACCTGCCTTCGAGGAAGAGTATGCTGCAGAACCCCCACCTCCGGTTATGGACCCGGCGGATCCTATGTATATAATCCTGCCATTTTCTTGTGAGATCATATATTTCGATGCAAAATGGGTGACGTAAAAAGCTCCTGAAAGATTAATCTCTATGCCCTGTCTCCACATTTCCGGCGTGAGTCTTTCAATGCTTGCTGGTGCTGTAAACCCGGCACAGTTCACCAGTATATCAAGGCTACCGAAGCGTTTGATAGTTTCTTCGCATAGCTGTTTCATATCCTCAATTGATGTTATATCCCCTGGGAATGTTGCGTAGTTTCCCCCACTTTTTTTTAGCATTGTTTCAAGATCTTTAAGTCCGTTAATATCCCTTTCAACTGGCAGATAGTCGATCATAACAGAGGCATCTGCATCAGAAAAAAGCTTACTGACAGCGGCCCCGATTCCCTTCGCTCCGCCGGTTACAAGCACCGTTTTACCTGAGAAATCAAAATTCATCACAAAACTCCTATCGCGGGATTTTACTTCGCAATAATCAGCTCAATATCATATTGCTTCAAAATTTCACGGTAGTTCTCATCTATTCCATCATCAGTTATTACAGTATGTACTTCATCAATCCCTGCAAAGTAGGAAATACTTACCTTTCCGAATTTAATGGAATCTGCAACGAGAACGATATGTTTTGTCGAATGTATCATCGCTTTTTTAATATCAGCTTCATAATAGAAATACGTGGTGAGACCGAGATTTTCATCTAATCCTGCCGTGGATATAAATGCTTTATCGGCCCGAATATTTTGTATCAGTTCACAGCCCTTATAACTGTGAAAAATGTTTGAATCCCTGTGATAATATCCCCCTGTAAGAATGAGATTAGTATTTTTTCTGTACTGCAGTGCAACTGCATTCTGAAAGGTATAACAAATCCAGGTGTTTGTACTACAGGCACCAGTACCGGCGGCATTATCCGGACGCGAAACGTCCGGATAACATTTACTTAAAACTTATTCAAACAAATGGTTTTAAACCGTTCAAATGCACCGTTCCATTCAGCGGTATTCATTGGCGAATACTTATTGATTGTAAATGAATCTTTGATTAAACATATTGCTTCGTTGATCCCATTAATAATTCCCATTCCCATAGCTTGAACAATAATATTTCCGATTACAGTTGCATCAGCAGGGCCCGTATAAACTGGTAACCCGAAGGCATTTGCAGTAAACTGATTCAATATTTTATTATTACAACCTCCACCAACTATTTGTACTCTTTTACTATTTATCTTTGTAATCCGGTCTATTTCTTGAGCTATTAATCGATATTTTAATGCAAGACTTTCATAAACAACTCTTAAAAAAGTACCACGGTTTTTTGGCACTTTCTGACCAGTCCGTTTGCAAAAATATACAATTGCATCTTGCATATTGTTTGGATTATAAAATGCGCTGTGATCTGGATCAATAAATGAAGAAAATGAAAGTGCATTATCTACCAGACTCAAAACTTCATCCCAACCCATTTTCCGCCCATCAGTAATATCCCACATGCGTTTGAGTTCCTGTACAATCCAGAGTCCCATACAATTTTTTAAACAACGAATATTGCCGATTCCACCTTCATTGCTAATATTCGCATTCATTGCCTCTTTTGTTGTAATAGGTTCTGGGATTAATTTCCCTATGAGGGACCATGTACCTGAGCTGATTATAAGTGCATCGTCAGAATCTTCAACCGGGGCTGCAGCAAACGCACTTGCAGTATCATGTGCAGCAACAGAATAAAGATTGACCCGGTTCAACCCTATAGCTTTCGCAAGTGGTTCAGAGAGCCTTCCTATCAAAGTACCCGGTTGTACTATTTCTGGTAGAATTCCTTTTGGCATCCCAAGTTTTTGAAGTATTTCGATACTCCATTTTTTTGTTCGGGCATCCATAAGCTGAGTTACACTTGCCCAGGTTGTGTCAATCTTTTTGACATTTCCAAGATAGTAATAAAATAATGTGGGCATTGGGAGAAAAATATGAACATCGCGCAGAAGATAATTCCGATTAAGTATAAACCATAGTAGTTGGTTGCTGATATTAAATCGTTGAAATTGGATACCTGTAATAGTATAAATACGAAAAGAATCGATCCTTGATTTTAATACATCTATCATCGCATCCAGACGATGATCTCTGTATGAATATACTCTTCCTATTAATTCTCCGTCCTTAGTAATGAATTGACCATCAGGTCCCCATGTATCAATTCCGATGGAGTCTAGGTGATTTGAATATTCCCTGTAATATTTTTGAAGGCTTTTAATAATGTTGTGATAGAGTAATGTATCATCCCAGTATATATGTTCGAAACTCTCTTTTTTTGAGCTCTCAAAATAAAATGAAACACTTTCATTCTCAAAGCGATGTATCTCGTGTATCTCAAAGGAGCCGTCACCTATGATACCGAGAAAGCACTTCCCCCCTGAATTCCCCAAATCAATTGCAAATATTTTCTTTGCTGTCATTTTTTATCTCAGTTAAACTGGTCTATAGTAAAGTTTTTAACCCAGTTAGATGTATATTGAGGAATAAACAACTTGATTAGTAAGCTATAAAAAAAGTTACTACTGGTGCATCATAAAATCAGCGACAACAGGCAACGTTGTTTTTAAATACTTTTGTGGGAAGTTCTCGCTCAATTCGAGCATGAAATTTTTTCTATCCCCTAATTTTACAAACAGTTCATGCAAATATGTTCGTATATAATCTTCTTGTTTATAGCAAAGAAAAGCAGGAATATTGGCAATAATAGATTTATCTTTCCAGATTTGGCTCGCCTCTTCAATGGGCAAATCTCCTCCCATTTCAGGAAGAGTAAAAGACTCAACTACATCTATATCTGTTTTCTGTATTAAATATTTGATAGAATTAAGCTTGCCATCGCAATGAACAGCAAGAAATTTATTATGGTTATGCAGGAGCTTGGCCTGCTTATTCCAAAACTCAAGGCAATATTTTTCAAATAATTTTGGTGTAGTTAAATCTCCAGTGATATTATCCACCATCCATACAACATCTGCCGGAGACTGAGCTATTATTTGAAACTCTTCGTCCTGTTTGTGTTCAATAACATCCAATAAATCTTCAACTATCTCGGGACGATCCATGAGATCAAAAGCAATGCGCTCTGTACCGCATATTTCTATCAACATTTTCTGAAACGGCGATCGATCAATAACCGCCAACTGTACACCATCATTACCAAGATTATCCCGGGTTTCGAGGAAATCACCATAGGTTTCACGAAAGGCTGTGTTTTCAACAATATAACTGATAATTTTATAGTCTTCCGGGCAATTAACAAAAAACTTTTTAACCCACAAGCTATGATAACCAGGTTCCTGGCGTAATTCTTCATGAACAGTGCCAACCGGGGTTTCATATGTCCTTATATAAACTCTCTCTTTACCTTTCCATACAATCTTTACAGACATTTCAACATTTTTTATCTCGGATTCATACATCCAGCCGTTCATATGGCTCATCCCCGGAGGTTGCCAGGTGCATACTGGCGCCCACTGTATCCACCCGCACCCCTTATTCCTTATTTCTCTTTCATTACTCCCTGACGGGAGAAGAAATCCGCCATATGCCGCCCATGGTATTTTCCCATGATTTCTTCTCTGATATACCGCCAGCATCTGTTCTTTTAATGTCATCACGGTCTCCATATAATATCGGATAATCTTATTTAATATGGTTTTATTTCCAATTTTTTATCCTATTTTCTTCATAATTTTCTCTAATGTTTTCATTTGTTTGGAGATTTGATAAGAGTAGCGGTTAACCTTTTAATGCACCAAGGGATATCCCTTCTACCAGATAACGCTGCATGAAAACAGCAAATAAAATACTGGGAAGCATTATTAAAATCGATGCGACTGCAGCTTCACCAAAAAGTGTACCCCGAACGCCCGTAGGTAAAAATAATTGAACTGCGACTGAAACAGGCCGGGCATGAGTACCCGAAAGAATAAGTGCAAAAAAGAATTCATTAATAGTATAGATAAAAACCAATAATGCGGTACTCAGCAGGCCCGGTAAAATTTGGGGCAAACCAATACGAAGGAATGAACCGAATGGTGAACACCCATCTACAATTGCTGCTTCCTCTATTTCAACTGATAGACCTTCTATAAAGCCTCTAATCATCCAAACAGAAAGAGGTAAATTAAAAGCCATATTCATAAATATTAATGTTTCTAAACGGTCCAGCATCCGAATTCTGCTGAATAATATATAAATAGGCAGCACAATGGCTACTGGGGGCATCATTCTCTGGGAAAGGATGAAAAAAGCAATGTTTTCTCCGACTTTCCTGTTATACTGACCACGCACTAAACCATACGCGGCCATCGTTGCAACGATCATTACAACCACCAAAGTACTTACAGCAATAATAAGGCTATTTTTATAATATCGCAGGAATTCACTTTCAAGTAATACCTTATGCCAGTGGATTAGCGTCGGTTTAAAAATTAATAACGGTGGAATAGCAAACAGATCTCTCTGAGATTTGATACTGGTTAACATAATCCATATTAAAGGAAAAAGAGCAAATATAAGCAGTATTATTAATATAACAATAAAAACTGTTTTAAAAATGAAACGTTTTTCATCTAATAAATCCATTTACATGACCCCTTTATAAATTACATATGGTTAAATCCTTTGCAGTCGTCTAATTAATAATGTTGTCGCAATGATTAGTATTATAAGAAACAGGTAACTCATTGCTGCTGCATAGCTTACATTCATAAATGGTAAGCCTGATCGATAAATATATAAACTTAACACTTCCGTTACATTTCCAGGCCCTCCATTCGTCATGATGAAAATGGAGTCAAAAGTTTTAAAAGAATCAATCAACCTGATTAGAATAACCACTAAAATTAAAGGCATCATTATAGGTATTTTAATATAGCGTAAAATTTGCAAATTCGACGCACCGTCAACTTTTGCAGACTCAATAACTTCAATAGGTAGATTTAGCAGCCCGCCAAGCAGGATTAATGCAAAAAATGGAGTCCATTGCCATATATCTGCAACCATAACTGCGAAGCGTGCAGTCCATTTGTGTTGCAGCCATATAGGGCCCTTTATGCCTATGGTAGATAACAGTCCATTTATTACACTAAAATCAGGCTGAAACATAAGCAGCCAGATAATTCCTACAACCACCGGTGTTACCATCATAGGAAGTATCAATAAAATAGTTATCAATCTTTTACCAATAAACTTTCGTTGAAGTAAAAGTGCTGTTACAAATCCCAGCAAAAGTTCTACACTTGTAACACATACAGAAAATAAAATACTGAACCCTAAACTCTGGTGAAATGTTTGATCTTTAAAAGCCGTAATATAGTTTTGAAATCCAATGAACTTCTCACCAGGCATCCCAAGGGTAAAATCCGTTAAACTCTTTGACAGGGAGAATATAAGAGGATAAATAATAAGTGCTAAAAGTATCACCATTGCGGGAAGGATAAATAAATATGTTTTTACTTTTGCTGTAACTTTTCGCAACTGTGGTTTTTTAACAGTAAATATAGACATTTGTCCATACTGCAATTCTTTCACCATATTATAGGTCTCCAAAAACTAAAAAATCAGAATCTTGGCTAGGCACGTGATTAAATTTGCCTAACCAAGATTGTCTTTCATTTTACCTAATTATTTTTTAGGCGTCCACAGGTTATACCGAAGCATAATAACTTCGTATTGACCCTGAAGCCAGTCAAGCGCTTCTTTTGGTGACTTCTGGCCAGTTACAACCTGATTTTCTGCCTGTCCTAAGAGCTGTAACATCTGCCAGTTCGGTAAAATCTTCGGGAATGGGAATGGATTTCCCGCAAGCACGTTATAGAAACCTTGATATGAAGGGTATTTTTTAAACTCAGGATCTGTTAAAATGGATATACGACAGCTCGGTTTCATAGGTACAAGCCTTCTCTCCATTTCAGGAGAAATAATCCATTTCAGGAATTCCCAGGCTGCTTCGGGATTTGCTGAATCAGCCGATATCTGTACAGACCATCCCCCATTTGTTGCCCTGCCGCCGGGCATCGGGGCTACCCACCATTTTCCTATTATATCGGATTGTTTTGGGTCTGAGAAAAAGCCATCACCAGAATCCCAAAATGGAAGCATTGCCGCCCTACCCTGCTGAAAAGCTACATGGGCCTCGTCAAAACCATAACTCGGAGAACCTTCTACAGAGTATTTAACCAAATCGTTCAATGTTTGCATTGCTTTTAAAGCCGCAGGTGTGTCAAACATAGGTCGATATGAGTTAGGATCATAGAATTCGCCGCCATATGCTCCCATGAAATTTAGGTATGTTGCCGCCCCCTGAATATCGGCCCTGCCCATAAAAGCAAAACCACGGGTATCAGGCCCATATTTCTGATCAACATCCTTTGCTATTTTCAGTACATCTTCCCACGTTGTCGGTACTTGATACCCCTGTTCTTCGAAGATGTCTTTTCGATAGTAAAAAGTCATTGATCCAACATGTGTAGGCACACCATAATATCGTCCCTTATACTTCATATGTGATTCCTGAAGGCTGGGATGGATATCATCAAGCTTGATCTCATCCTTATCCCGCATTACCCAGTCGGTTATGTCACGGCAATAACCGCGTGCGTCAAAAAGGGCCATGTCGGGAAAGTGCATCTGGATAACATCGTACTCTCCGGTATGCGCAGCAGCAGCAGTTAAGTTTTTCTTAAAAAGATCTTCAAACCCGTAAGTATCGATAGTTACCTTAATGCCAGTTTTTGCTTCGAACTCAGGCAGAAGGTCTCTAAAAGCCCATTCACGTTCTTCATCAATCATCGAGACGTGCAATTGCACACCCCTGAGGTCCTTTTTTTCCGGTGCGGGCTGTTCTTTCTTTTCAGGTGCGGGCTTCGCTTCTTTCTCCTGGGCCGGTTGTTCTTTGCCGCCCCCACCAGCAAAAAGGAATAGTGAACTAAGGGTAAAAACTGCAGTCAAACACAAAATACAAACTAATTTCAGCTTTTTCATTTTTTCTCCTCCTAAAATATTTTTCAAATAAAAATCTGATCTAGAGTTAGATCGCTAAAAATAATTCACCTCCCTTCTTGGAGAAATAAATTTTTTATGAAATCTATAACCCTTTATTATAAACAGGTTATAAAAAAGATTAGAAACCATTCTTTTTTCAACCCAATAAATTAAAAATACATAAAATTTAAAACAGGATTATATATACCTGAATATAACTTTAGTCTAATTTTTTGGTTGTTTCTCTTACAATTAACTCCGGTTGTAGTACAATATTTTTGTTAGTGATTTTCCCCTCCTTTTGTGATATGACTGATTCTACTGCTTTTTCACACATTTCTCTATACGGCTGTGCAATTGTTGTCAATGAAGGCACCAACATTTTCGCAGCATCTATATTATCCATTCCAATAACTGAAATATCTTGAGGGATGCCTATTTTTTTTCTTATTAAAACGTTCATAGCTCCGATTGCCATTAAATCGTTTTGAGCCCAAAGAGCTGTTATATTAAGGCCGCTGTTAAGGAAATGATTGATAGCATTTTTTCCTGAATTAAATTTGAAATCACCCTCAAAAACCAGTTTATTATCTAACTTTACATTGTGCTTCTTTAAAATATCATTGAAACCTTTCAGTCTCTCCCTGCAAAGAGAGATGTTCAGGGGCCCGGTGATGCATGCAATATTCCTGTGTCCCAAGTCAATCAAATACTTTGCTGCTATCTCTCCGGCTTTATAATTTTCTCACAAAGTCCACCAAGCGTTAACACTGGTTTAGGACATTAAGAAGGTCCACCAAACGTTAATACTTGGTGTTACGCCCCCATGGGGGCGCTTAATCCTAATTTGGTTCAGCAAACGTTTACACTTTAGTCGGGTGGTAAAGGGTATTCAAATGCCTCTACCAATTGATCATCATGCCGAACCTGAAGCGTATGTATGTCAGTACAAATTGTTGCTATGACATATTTGTACACGAGATCATTGGGAACCGTAAACTTTTCGCCAAAGATAACCAATTGTCTATCGCTTCGAATGAAGCGATAAAAGTGAATATACCCATCTTCAATGAGTATTCGCTCTTTGGGTAATCGAAACGATGCTGGTAAAAGGGTAACCCCAAGTGAATCTTCCTTACACACTTGGTTCGGGGTTTTGCCCTTTAAACAGCTATAGATATAATGCTCATTGTGATAGTCTTCAAATATTGGTGCTTCATCACATAGATCTTTGAAAGAAAGAAACATTTGGGAACGAAAAAAGGCTTTGTCAAAGGTATCCTGGAAGCTCTCAATTTCCCCGTTTCTCCAAGGTTCTCCTTGGGGGATGAACACAGGCTGGATTTTCAGCAACAGAGAGAGCCTGAGTACTAGCCCCAGGGAATGGGGATAACGATTGCTGCCCCTGAAGGATAATTCGTTATCCATCTGGAGGAAATCAGGAAGCCCTAATTTCTTACAAGTTTGTATTAAGCCTTTTGCTATACTCTCGTCATCCTTACGACGAGAGGGGTTGAGCTTCACCCTGTGGGTAGCTATATCCATAACGTTAAGGCAATAGAAGAGACCATCCCCTTTGATGAACCGAGGACCAACAAGATCTGCCTGGTGAACATGGTTGGTGTAGATAGCTTCCAGTTTGGGATAGGCTTTTCCTTTAGGGACGCGACGTGCCTTTTTCCGAATAAAACCTTCTCGTTTCAAGATACGTTTGATTGTTGAAGCAGGCAGAGGAGCTATGCCTTGGAGATACAGTTCCCTGTTAATGGCGTTCACTCCGATTTGAGTATATTTGGTTTTCTGGAGTTTTTTTCGAGCTTCCGTTACCGCTTTTTCAATTTCAACCGGTGTTCGGTTGTGAGCCCGTGGGGGGGGTAGGATCTTGCTCAAGTTCTTCTTTCCGCTTGAGCCATTTATAGAGCCACACACGACTCTTGCCCAAGGAGCGGCATATATCGGTTGCTGATTCTCCTGCTTGATAGCGCCGGACTGCTTCCAAGCGTAAGGCTTTTGTTCGTTTCTCACTCATAAAATTGACCCCTTTCATATTAGCTTTAAGGTCAATTTTATATTAGATTGTCAAAGATCGTTTAATGTACTTAAAAGTGTTAACGTTTGCTGAGCCAAAAAGTGTAAACTTTTGCTGAACCTTGTCAATTATCCATTACAATACGCGGTATATCCTCATTGTCAAGAACACGATCAATAGCAACAATTGGAATGTTTGTACTATCGATTATTTTTAAGACACGACTTTCATCTGAAACTCTTGAAAAAACTATTCCATCTACATGCCTCCGGATCAAGCTATCAATAAATTTTTCTTCATCATCCTGATTATTATGATTATTCCCCAGAATAAGATTAAACCCATGCTGAACAGCACTTTGCTCAGCACAACTGACAAATCTGACCAATGCCTGATTATGCTCAAATTCAGGCACAACTAATCCAATAAGATTACCACTTTTTAACCGAAGTCCATTTGCAAGCAGGTTTGGTTTAAAGTTTAATTCTTTTACTGCTTTCTCTACTTTTAATTTTGTAGCTTTATCAACAAGAACAGATTGATTTATCACTCTTGAAGCGGTAGAGACAGAAACACCCGCTAAACGCGCCACATCCTTCATTGAAGGCATGAGATTGTTTGCCTGCCTGCTATTTGTTTAATAGGCGTATGAACATGTGTCCCCTAATCCAGTGTGTTTATTCAGCGTATCATGTTTTATAGCAACCATTTAGGTCTCAGCCATGGCATTCGCTCAGTCTACTTGGTCAAAAACCAAATAAAGCCTTTTGTGACAATGTATTGCATAGAATTAGAGGGAGTCAAGTAGATACCCCAATTGTTTAATTATATATAAACGATTGTGCAAACGATATCATATATCGGCAAATACATCAATGATTTTTTAATAGAATTTTTCTGAAAGCATCTCATTTGATGAGAAGTGCAATTTCATCTGGATGACATATGTAATTTTTGGCAAGTGGAAAAGTATTTAATTCTCGAAGGTCTAAATAAATCTAATGGAAGCCATCTGCGATGTTTACAAGATAAATTCTGACAATAAGATAGAGGGACGGAGAAAAATGATTTACCCCAAAAAGCGGCTAATATTGACACATTACAGGCTTTTTTTGGGTAAGCAGTTAAAAT